>ERZ773010.36-NODE-36-length-103264-cov-14.370481_pt1 | contig 103264 bp, 98 predicted proteins | sample MGYA00580842_ERZ773010 | MGnify/ENA primary metagenome ERZ773010 (study PRJEB29015, sample SAMEA2737982) | human oral metagenome | biome: human oral; feature: human-associated habitat; material: dental | place: China | collected 2107 ... | reverse complement strand
ATGCGTGCGACAAGGTCGGTGATCTGTTCGCTGCTAAGACCTGTGCTAGAGTACATGGGAAGGCTCAACTTTCGATTGACTGTGTTGGTACTATCAATTATTCAGGAAGTTGAGCCTTCCTCGCGCATACCGACACGCACAACACGTCAATTAACTATTGCAGCCACCGATTCTGACTAAGCCTCCACCTCTATCGCTTATGCCGCTTGAATTCCTGACGCCCACATTGGAGGAGCGGGCATGGGAAGTGCAAATGCTGCTTGCCGATCGTGGGCAGCATCGCGCACCGTCAATCCCTGATCTTCTCATTGCGGCTACGGCGGAGAGGCTAGGATTGACAGTGCTTGCAGTTGATAAGGATTTTGATCCTATCTCCGAGGTTACGAAACAGCCAGTGGAGCAGCTTGGGTTGTCATCACCCTAATAGAGTAATACCTTGGTCAGAATGGGAGGTTTAATCGCATTGCTAAATGGGTTTTCAGGCTTCCGGTAGGTGAAGATAAATTTTGGTAATATGCAGTATTCGTAGCGCATGCGCTACGGTCGTATGCCATGAGTGATGCCGAGTCGCCGATCAAGAGTTTGTCGCAGCGCAAGTTGCGCAATGAGTCCGGCCGGGTGCTGCGTGCGGTGAGTGGGGGACGGTCTTTCATCTTGACCAATAGCGGGGTTCCTGTGGGACGGATCGTGCCGCTTGAGCAGCCCGCTCCCGCGCTGAGGATCGTTCGTCCAGCGCGGCGTCAGGGCGGATGGGCGGCTTTGGGGATTGCGCGGAAGACTGGCGTGCGGAACCTTGTCGAGACTCTCGATGACCTGCGTGAGGATAGGCAGTGACCTCACAGCGGGTTGTCTATGTGGACCCCTCGGCCCTCGGCGCGTTGTTGATCGAACAGTCCGAGAGCGACGCTGTGCTGAGGTGGCTTGACCGATCCTCGGACATGCTGGTTTCCAGCGATCTGCTTGAAACCGAACTGCGTCGCCTCGCCGTCAGGGAAGACATCGACCAGGCTGATGTGACTCGGATTCTCGACGGTGTCGCGCTAGCTGCCCTTGACCGGGCCGTCTACCGCAGCGCAGGTCTTTTGCCCATGCCTTATCTGCGGACTCTTGACGCAATACACCTGGAGGCAGCCCTGCGACTTGATGCTGCTGCCATCCTTACCTACGACTGCAGGCTCAGCGACGCGGCCCGCTCCCTGGGACTCCAGGTGATCGCACCTGGAGTAACGCGTGAGTGATTCCCTCCCCCCGGTAGCGAAGTGGGTACTGTGGGTGAGGCTCTAGCTCAATGTCCGCTCCAGCAGCGAGAGGAAGCCGCGATGTCTGCTGAGATAAATGTGATCACATCAGGTCCGCGCCTAAGAGTGAACCTGCGCGATGACTTCGTCGTAGACACTGATCGTTCCCGGCTCGATCTCGTCCGGGTCCATAAGTGGTTGTCGACAGATGCCTTCTGGGCAATGGGGCGGTCCTTTGAGGTTGTGAAGCGGGCGGCTGATGCCTCCATCAACTTTGGCCTGTATGGCCCGGACGGTACGCAGGCCGGGTACGCGCGTGTGGTCACCGATGGTGTGACATCGGGTTGGCTGTGCGATGTCTACCTCGTGCCGGAGATACGAGGTCGTGGGCTCGGCACCGCTCTGTCGAGGGTGATCGTCGATTTCATCCGGCCGCTGGGTCTTAGGCGTTTTATGCTTTCGACGAAAGATGCCCACGAGCTATATGCAAAGACGGGATTCATCCCGTTTCCTGAGCCGCAGAATCTCATGGTGCTGGGGTCGGAGAAAATCCAGGAATAGATCAGGAAATGGTCTTGCGGGGGTCGAATAGAGACTGGAAAACACCACATAATCCCGTGGCGTCATTGATTCCCAATGCCGCCACGGGATCGTGATGGGTACCCTGTTGGTCAGAGGGTTCCCTGGTATTGCTCGACATGATAAGCGGTGCTCCTATTCCCCTCATGAGCCCAGCGGGACACGATGAGGTGCAGCCCGCCGAATCCGCGGGTCGACCAGGGATGGATGAAACCGCCGTAGAGATTCCAGTTTGCGATGTTCTCGACCTGGGTCTTCGGATCACTCCACACGCCGTCGGGGCGGCTCGCGGTACGGGTCACCAGCTTATTTTCTTTGTAATCCATGTACGCCATGGCCCACGTGCCGTCACGAAGTTTCTTCACCGACGGCTCCCCGAAGCGGGCGGTGAGGATCGGGGTGCAGGGCCGTCTCCAGCCCCAGTCTGTCCCATTCCATCCCCAGCCCTCGTACTCATTAGGCCAGAACATGCGTTCCCATTTGACGCGGCGAAGCATCATCGGGCCGTCCTGGCGGCCGGCGCGCACTGAGAAGATGTACACGTATTCGCCATCTCGCTGCATCGTCCACATCTGGAAGGGATCTGTGTTGTCGGCATTGTTGTCCCAGCGTAGATTCGTGCGCTGGAAGTCGTTGCCGTTGTCGGAGTAGGCCAGCCCGGCGAATCCCGACTTGAAGATGCCTGCGCCGGATTGGCCGCTATCCCAGCTCTCCATGCTCATGAAGGAGACCAATTGCCGTCCTGTTTCCGGGAACGAGATGCCGTCATTGGGGATCACGGTGAGCTCGGTGGTGTTCCCGACTCTGCCTCCGTGGGCGTTGTACATGAGCTCAGGGGCGAAGCCGTTGCCATATACCTTCGCGGCGCTGTCGAAGACGATGCCCTCGCTGGAACCTGGGGCGGAGGCGGAACGGAGCATGACCGGAGAGCGGTGATCGCTGCCACCTTCCGGCCAGGCGCTGCTGAAGGTGTCCCCGAAGAGATACCCGATCGACCCATTCTCAAGCACGTAGGGGATCCCGAGGTCGGTGCCTGCCACCCTCCAGTTGGACGCGGTGTACATGTCTGCGCCTGTCAGACGCTTTTTCGAGGTGGCAAGGCCAAAAGCGGATGCCTGCGGTACTGGTCCGACCGGGGCAACGAGCGAGGCGCCAGCCAGCACAGCACTGCCAGCAGCGATCTTGCCGAAGCCGCGACGATCAACGAAAGGCATAAAACCCTCCCTATTATTTTATAATTTGACAAAGACCGGATGCGCTTTAAGCCTACGCTCTGAGAGGCGTGGTGTCATGTGATGGAATCTTGCACCAGCGCTTCCAGGTGGTGAGTACGAGAATCCTCATCGCTCATGCCGTTCTATTTTCAGCAAGTTTGTGTCATGGTGTGATGTCAACACGGTGCATTGATGAGACTATTATCCAAGGGTTTTGTCCATATGATCTGCGATCGTGTGGAGTTCTGTTTTCTGTGGCTTTGATAAATTCTGTGATTATCTAAATGAGCCAATAGCTATTCGGGTATGGTCACTCAAATCGTCCTCGCTCCGACACCACCTGGTTGCCCCACTGTGTCAACGCCTTCAGTGCTGGTAGGAAGGTGAGTCCGAAATCGGTGAGCGAATACACCGTTTTGAGAGGTGGTTTGCTTCCGAAGACCTGTCGTGATATTAATCCGTCCTGTTCTAGCTGCTTGAGCTGGTTGCTCAATACTGTCTCTGTCGGTGATATGAGAGCGCGCCGCAGATCGCTGAAACGCTTCGGGCCTTCCTGTAGATGGTAGAGGATGACTGCTTTCCATTTTCCGCCCACCAGGTCCATGACGACGCTGATCGGGCAGGGGTATTTCTTCCCATTCAAACTGACGAAGTCGCTGATACATTCCGTTTTCATACCGTGCACCTGCTCTCTTGAGGGTACCTATCGCAGAGGATAGTTCTTGACCCAGTCGGATGGTGGTCCCAAGGTGGGGCTTGTAAAGAAGCTCGCCTCTCGACGCCTAAGGAGAACCCCCGTGACGTCCCCCAAGCCGATTATTGCCGTTGCCGGTAGCACCAGCAAGCAGGGCCGCAGCGTTGTCAGGGCGCTGTTGGGCAGCGGGCTTTTCCAGGTGCGTGCTCTCACGCGTAGTCCCTCTTCCCGGCAGGCGCAACATCTCGCGCGTATGGGTGCGGAGATCATCGTGGCTCCTCTTGAGCTGGGGCATGATGACCAGTGGCTTGCGGCTTTCGCTGGGGCCGCGGGAGCGTTCCTGGTGACCCCACCCACCCCGCCGAAGGATTCACGGGAGTACGAGCTCGGGTGCCGCTTGGCCGATGCTGCCGCCCAGGCAGGCGTCAGGCACCTCGTGTTCAGCACTCTTGAGAACGTGGAGGACATCTCGGGTGGGCGGCAGTTCGCCCCACATTTCACCGATAAGGCGCGGGTCGCGGACTATATTCGCACATTGCCCGTCGCACACACCTTCGTGATCCTCTCCTTCTTCTACACAAATCTCCTGGAATATTACACTCCGCGTATGATGGGAGATACGCTCCTGCTTCCCATCTATCTGCCCGAGGAATTCCGCGCGCCCTTCGTGGATCCGCTGACGGCAACAGGCCCTGCGGTACTGGAGATCTTTTCAAATCCCGAAAGATACCAGGGTGAGACGCTCGCCGTGGTGGGAGATGTCATCTCACCGCGTGAGATGGTGGAGACATTCCAGGAAGTAACTGGAATAAAAGCCGAATATAGAGATGCATTCACCCGCGAGGGCATGCTCCGGAATCTTCCTGAGATCGCCAATGATGAACTACATCTGCGAGAGGTGCTGGGCATGGTGAACTACGCAGTGGACTACGGCTATTTCAAACCGGAGCGTGACCTGGAGTGGAGCCGTAGCATCGCCCCGGATACCCTCACGTGGGAGCAGTTCCTGCTTACCACAGGTTGGCGTGGTGAGCGTACTTCTTTCAATGACTCATAGATATCCCGAGAGGGCGGTCAATGGGTCGTGATATTGGCCGCCTCCCTGAATCAGCCAGGCGCAGGTCCTCACGTTGATGGTCATACCAAAGCCGGTTTGGGTCTATGCTTAAAGGCTCATATTACCGCCCCCTGTGCTGGCGATGGCTGGAGAGGGGAATTCGGGATGACCGGTTCGGGATGTGGAGGTTGTTCAGGTGGGGCGTTCTATCTGGTGGGTGGGGGAGTTGTGCTGCCGCGCAGTACCAGTTCGGTCGGGATGATGACGCTCCGGGAGCCATCCACAGGGCCGGTGGTCACCTGCTCCAGCACCAGTGCCACCATCTCCCTGCCATGGCGTTTGAAGTCCTGGCGGATCGTGGTCAGTGGTGGGAAGCTGTACTCGCCCAGGTCCAGGCCGTCGAAACCCATCACAGACACGTCCTGCGGCACGCGCCGGCCCTGCTCGTGCATCGCTCGGATGAGCCCTAGGGCCACCTCGTCATTGCCGCAGAAAACAGCCGTCACGTCCGGGTCGGCCGCCAAGTGCAGGCCTGCCTTATAACCAGCGGCTGCCTCCCAATCCCCAGGTACTGGCTCGGGCACCGGTGCGCCCGCCTCCCGTAGGCAGGCCGCCCAGGTGGCTTTGCGGATCAGCGCCGACTGCGACCCCTCCGGCCCGCTGACATGATGAACGGTGCGGTGCCCCAGCGCCAGGAGGTGCCCGACGGCATCACGGACCCCGCCCACCTGGTCGGCGCTGGCCGAGGGGTAGTAGCCCACGAGGGCCGAGTCCGAGACGGCCACCGGCATGGCCTGCGGCAGAGAAAGGTGATCGAGCCCTGCCCGGCCGGCCTGGACCACCACGAGGCCGTCGATGGTCTGGTGGGAGAGCCGATAGACGGCCTGGCGCATGTCGTCGGATTCGGGGCGTTTCACCTGCACCAGGTTGACGGCGTAGTCAGCCTCGGTTGCGGCCTCCAGTACCCCCGCGGTGGTCAGGGCCTCCCCGGTGCGCTGGATCTGCTGGGTGAGCACACCGATCGTCTTGAAGGACCCTCGCCGCAGGGCCTGTGCCGCGCGGTTGGGGGAGTAACCCAGCTGGTTCATCGCCCGCAGCACCTTCTCGCGGGTGGCTGGGCTCACATTGTCCGCTCCCATCGAGACGCGTGAGACCGTCTGCGTGGAGACGCGTGCCAGGCGGGCCACGTCGCTCAACGACGGTCCACCCTTCGTGCTCCTGCGCCGGCTGACCATGGGCGGAGCTTATCAAAGGTCATAGAACGCCCTTCATGATACTATGTTGACGTTATCATATTTGGTTAAAACTATCGCCTAAAATCCCGTTGAATCAAGGGGTAGACGAACAAAATCTATCCTGGTAACGTCAACATAACTGGTGTAGCACCGATGCAACCCCACGTTCCGTTGACCCAAGGGAGCATGAACGATGATCGTTCCTAGGCACTACGAGGACCTCGGGATCCTCCACGAGAACACCCTGCCGCCCCGCGCCTATTACATTCCCGCCTCCGCACCGGCGGACCCGAGTCCCTGGAAACGTGAGGAATCGGATCGTCTCCAACTGCTGAGCGGCCAATGGTTCATGAGATACCTGCCCAGCATCCACGACCTCGCCGAGCGCTTCTGGGCGACGATGGCGGCCCCAGTGCCGATAGAGGATACGGATGACGTCGGGCTGATGGCTCCTACGGAGGCGGCCAGCGCAGAGGCAACCGTGCGGACGGGGCCGAGGGGTCTCACGGGGTCTGTGGCCTCGGCCAATACGACCGACCGGATCGACCCAATTGTGCCGCCAGGTTTCGAACCGGTGCCGGTACCCAGCGTCTGGCAGCACCTCGGCTACGACCACCACCAGTACACCAACATTCGCTACCCCATCCCCTTCGACCCGCCCCACGTTCCCCAGGACAACCCCTGCGCCGCCTACCTAAAGGATTTCCAGTACGAACGTATTCCTGAGGCTCCCTGCACCTACCTGACATTCGAGGGCGTGGACTCCTGTTTTTACGTGTGGCTCAACGGCGCCTACGTCGGTTACAGCCAGGTCTCCCATGCCACCAGTGAGTTCGACGTCACCGAGTACATCCGTCCCGGCACCAACCGTCTTGCTGTCCTGGTACTCAAGTGGTGCGACGGCACCTACCTGGAGGATCAGGACAAGTTCCGCACCAGCGGCATCTTCCGGGACGTCTACCTCCTGTCGCGGCCACGCTCGGTCCTCTTCGACTACGCCATCACCACCGCGCTCGGGTGCGGTGAGGATGAGGACGCGGCACGCAGCGACGCGATCGTCGAGTTGCGGGGAGCCTTTCGCGGCGGCGTGACGCCCACCACGGCAGCGCTGATGGACCATGAGGGCAAAGCCATCGCCACCGGGGAGCTGGAGCCCTTCGACCCTGCCGCTGGTGGTGACGGCTATAGCCATCGAGTCCACCTGACGGTGGAGGAACCGCATCTGTGGAGCGCCGAGGACCCCTACCTCTACACCCTGGTGATCACCACACCGGATGAGGTCATCACTGACCGGGTGGGGCTGCGTGAGGTCGGGGTCTCGGGCGTCGTCGTCCGGGTCAACGGAAGTCCCGTCACCCTGCGCGGGGTCAACCGGCACGACTCCGACCCGTTCACTGGTCCTGTCGTCGACCTCGCCCACATGCAGCGCGACCTGAGGCTGATGAAGGAGCACAACATCAACGCGGTGCGCAGCTCCCACTACCCCAACGATCCGCGTTTCTACCAGCTGTGCGACGAGTACGGCTTCTACGTCATGTCCGAGGCCGACAACGAGAGCCATGGCACCCAGGCCCGTTTCCTGGCCGACGACTCCTGGGATAACCAGGTGGAGCACTGGAACGAGCCCATTGCTGACAACCCCGAGTGGACCGAAGCCACTGTGGACCGGATGCGCCTGTGCGTTCACCGGGAGAAGAACCGCCCCAGCATCATCGCCTGGTCCGCGGGCAACGAGTGCGGCTACGGCTGCGCCTTCGAGACAGCGCTGGCCTGGGCCAAAGCCTTCGACCCCACACGCCTGACTCACTACGAGAGCGCCTACTACCGCGACTCCAAACGCGTCTATGACTACTCCGGCATCGATCTGTACTCCCGGATGTACCCGTCCCTAGATGAGATCCGCGCCTACCTGGACTCTGGCCCGGACAAGCCTTTCATCTTGGTGGAGTACTGCCACGCCATGGGCAATGGGCCCGGCGACCTCGAGGACTACTGGGAGATCATCCTGGCCGACGAGCGCATGTGCGGTGGTTTCGTGTGGGAGTGGTGCGACCACGCCATTGCCGCGAGGGCCAACCCGGACGGACGGACGGTCTACCTCTATGGCGGCGACCACGACGAGGCCATCCATGACGGCAATTTCTGCGTCGACGGCCTGGTTTCGCCCGATCGCGTCCCTCACCCAGGGCTGGCTGAGCTCAAGAACGTCCAGCGTCCCGCCCGGGTGGTGGGCTACGACCAGGAGGCCGGGCTTGTCACCATCCGCAACGACCTCGACCACACCGACCTGGCCGGCTACGTCCGTGTCTCCTATGAGCTGATGTGCGACGGCGCCGTCGCCGAATGCGGTGAGCTGGAGCTGGGGCAGGCCGTTCCGCCACACTCTCAGGTTGTTGTTCCCTGTGCCCTCCAGATTCCGGACGCGGGCCGCAGCCACCTCAAGATCACCTACCGGCTCGCCGCGGACCAGCCGCTGCTTTCAGCCGGGCACGTTCTCGGCTTTGACGAGATTCTGGTGAAAAACACTGACGGGCGTCATCGCCGAGTCCGGGAGCTCGCGCGCCACTCCACCACCTGCGCTCCGGTGCAGGTGACGCGGCAGGGACCGCGGATCGATGTCACCGCTGGCGATCTGCGTTGCGTCTTCGATACGCGCACCGGACTGCCTTTCCAGATGGCAGCGGGCGGTCGGGAGTTCCTGGACCGCCCAGCGGAGCTCAACATCTGGCGCGCCCCCACCGACAATGACCGCCATGTGCGCCTGGAGTGGGAACGTGCCCACTACCACCAGGCCGTGGCGCGGGCCTATGGGACGGAGATCACAGAGGAGGAGGGGCGCGTTGTCCTCTGTTCCAGGATCGCGATGGTCGCGCCCACCGTCCAGCCCATCCTGCGCGGGGAGATGTCCTGGACCATCTGGGGCGATGGCGAGATGGTCCTGAAGCTCGCCGTGAGCCGGGCCGAGGGGTTCCCGTCCCTGCCGCGGCTGGGCCTGCGTCTCTTCTTGCCGGAGACGATGCGTCACGTCTCCTACTACGGGTTGGGACCGCTGGAGAGTTACGCGGACAAGCGGCGTGCCAGCTGGCATGGGGAGTTCGCCGCCGATGCCGAGGCCTTTCATGAGGACTACATCCGGCCCCAGGAGAACGGTAGCCGCGCCGACTGCGACTACGTGGTCCTCTCTGGCGGCGGCCTGAGCCTCACCGCTGTGGGACAGCAGCCCTTCTCCTTCAATGTCTCGCCATACACGCAGGAGGAGTTGGCCAGCCGACGCCACAACACGGAGCTGCGGCCTTGCGGGTCGACGGTTCTGTGCCTGGACGCGGCTATGGCCGGCATCGGCTCGAACAGCTGCGGTCCGAGCCTGGCCCGTCGCTACCAGGTCGATGCCCGTGATCTGGAGCTGGGAATCCACTTCCAGCCCCGCACCATCAGCACACACAACGAGGTGAAGCCATGAGTGGTAAAGATGCAGAAAAGACAACCGGTGCAGCAGGCAGGAGCGCCGGAGAGTCGTCGGGCGCTCAGAGCGGCAAGGCCGAGGAGCGCAGGTACCTGAAGTGGTACAACAAGGTGGGATACGGCTCAGGCGACGTGGCCGGGAACGTCGTCTATGTGCTTCTGTCCGCCTTCGTCATGATCTACCTGACGGACACCGCCGGGCTCAACCCGGGGGTGGTCGCGACGCTCATGATGGTCTCCCGGCTCTTCGACGGGTTCTCCGACGTCGTCTTCGGGGCGCTGCTGGACCGGACCCACACGCGCATGGGCAAGGCCCGGCCGTGGATGCTGTGGGGGTTCGTGGGCTGCGCGGTCATGATCATCGCGATCTTCGCGATCCCGGCGGGCATGGAGGAGTGGGCGAAGTACGCCTGGTTCTTCATCGCCTATACGCTGCTTAACGCGGTCTTCTACACCGCCAACAACATCGCCTACTCGGCGTTGACCGCCCTGGTCACTAAGAACAGCGCCGAGCGGGTGCAGATGGGTTCCATCCGCTTCATGTTCGCCTTCGGGACGAGCCTGCTCATCCAGACTGTCACCGTCCAGGGCGTGGAGATGCTGGGCGGCGGGGCGCAGGGGTGGCGGGGCATCGCTATCATCTACGCGCTCCTCGGGCTGGCGGTCAATACCCTGTCTGTCTTATCCGTCAAGGAGCTGCCGCCCGAGGAGCTGGAGGAGGCGGCAGAGCAGGATGACGCGTCGTCGGGTGAGGGAGCGGAGGAGAAACTCACGGTACGTGAGTCCGCCCGGATGCTGTTGGCCAACAAGTACTATCTCGTCATCCTGGTGGTCTTCCTCCTGACCCAGATCTTCACAGCCATGCTCAACATGGGCATCTATTTCATGACCTACATCCTGGGTGATGCCAATCTGCTGGGAGCCTTCGCCTGGGCCATCAACATTCCCCTGATCGTGGGCCTGCTGCTGACCCCCGTGGTGGTGGGGCGTTTCAAGGAGATGTACCGGGTGAACATCTGGGGGTATGTGATCGCGGTGGCCGGGCGTCTGGGGGTGCTGGTGGCCGCCTACCTGGGGAACATGCCTCTCATGCTGGCGCTGTCCGCGGTGGCCTCCCTGGGGATGAGCCCGCTACAGGGGACGCTCAACGCGATGATCGCCGAGGCTTCGGAGCACACCTGGCTGCGCACCGGCAAGCGCATTGACGGGCTGATGTTCTCGTGCACGTCTCTGGGAGTGAAGGTGGGCGGTGGCATCGGCACGGCCATGGCCGGATGGATGCTGGCCGCCAGCGGATACATCGGGGGAGCGGAGACACAGCCGGACTCGGCCATCCAGATGCTCTACATCATGTATGTGTGGCTGCCGCTGGCCGCCAATGCGCTCATCCTCTTCCTGCTCACCCGCCTCGACGTGGAGCGGGCCAACACCCGGCTCAGGGCCCTAGCCGACGGGTTCAGTGAACCTGCCGGGGGTGGGGAGTGAGCGCTCCTGCAATCAGGTAGCCGTCGCAGCACAACCTGAGGAAACTACCGCCGGGATGGGCTTTGTAGGCTTGAAACCGCACATTGCTGAACGTCCTATGAGCGCTATTGTCGCTGGCAATGGATTCCTCAGCCGCCAGCTGGCGCAAGGACCGGGTACATTCTGCGCTCGAAGGTCACAACCCCACTGTGCTGGCCCGCATGACCGAGAGTTTCGCCGTCATCGGTGACGTCCAGTGGCTGCCGGGCTACTGTGTCGCGCTGACCAGCGACCCGGAAGCGGGCTTGCTGTCCGACCTGCCGCGTCCCCGGCGCCTGCGGTTCCTCGCTGACACCGACCTGTTCGCCTTCGCGGTTGAGAGCGTCTGCCGTGACATGTACCCCGGGTTCCGGCGGGTGAATATCGAGATCCTGGGCAATACCGACCCGTTCCTGCAAGCCCACATCTGGCCGCGCTACGACTGGGAGTCCGCTGGCCTTCGTGGCAAACCCGTCTGGCTCTATCTGCCTGGGCACTGGCGAAATCCCGATCATCTGCTGGGAGATCAGCACGATCCATTACGCCTCCGGCTCACCGAGGAGGTCCGGTGTCTGTTGGAGGGGCTCTAAAAATCTGCATAGTGCATGCGACGTACGTTTAATGCTGGCGTCGTGTGCCGGAGATTCCTCGGCGTGCCGTGTTGTCATCAGCGACGTTGTGGTTTCCGGGCGCTGAGATGAATTTCCTGATCTTCGATGGTCAAGGCCCTAGGCGATGGCAGAGCAATCAACTGGTCTTGTCAGCCATTTAAAGGAGATGTGGGTGGGGGGAGTTGCTGTTCCGAAGTGCCAACGAATTTGGTTTACAGTTGGATTTCTTACTCCCCCCGCGAAAATATTAATGAGGGTTTCGCCGAGGGTCAATAGAGACTAAAGATAGTTAAATTTTATCTAAAAGCCTCTGGGGGAGTCATGCTTGTGGGGATGGGTGGCCTGTGATCTTGCTGGTATATGGGGCGAGGTTGTGTGATAGGGGTTGCTTGTGGTGTCGCCCATACCGACACGCCGGGCGCGCGACGATGATTAACGGTTTTATCATCTCCATGATGGCGGTGAACCCCCTAGTCAAAGTGCAATTAACTATCGTTAACCCATCTGTTGGGTGGCTAGCAGCTGCAACGTTACCTTGTCGTGATCTTTGGGATGTGCTGGAGTGGTGCGCAGTCCATTTTCCCTAACCAAGAGAGGACTGCTCATGAAGATGACGCGTTTGTTCGCGGGTGCGCTGCTGGCTGCTGTGTCGCTCGTTGCGGCTCCGGCTGCTCAGGCTGCCACCGGATCGGATGCGCCCCAGACAGCTTCGCAGGCCGTCGTCGCTCCTGCGGCTGTCACCCAGGACGGCGCCGCATACTCTCAGACCATCTTCAACAAGGTCAACGAGTTGCGCATCAGCCTGGGCCTGAAGCCCGTGACCCGCTACGCACAGCTGGACGCGATTGCTCAGGACTGGGCCGAACACATGGCTTCGCAGAACACGATGACACATCGTCCGCACTTCTCGGATGGCTACCCGAGTGGCTGGAGTACGGCGTCGGAGAACGTTGCCATGCGCGGGGGGAGCGCTCTCAGCGGTGATGTCGGTGCTCAGATCTTTGAGCAGTGGCTGCATTCGCCAGGCCACTACGCCAACATGGTCGCTCCTGATGCGAATGCCCTGGGTATTGGCATGGCTTACAACTCGTCCACCAAATCCTGGTATGCCACCCAGAACTTCGGTGGCTACCAGAATCCCGGTGGCGCAGGTCTCGTCGAGTCTGCGTAGAGCTCACTTCACAACCGCGGGGCGGTCCCGGGTCGGCTTGATCGACCTCAGGGGCCGCCCCGCGGCTCCGTTTGTTCCGGAGGTCTTGGCCGTTCTGGAGGCCTTGATTTAGAGATAGACTCTAACATGTGCTAGCTACTAACATTAAACAGGGATGGCTCGGCCTGATGGCTCTCTGCCTGGGCATGGTCCTGCTGTTCATGAACACGACGATGGTCAACGTTGCGCTTCCCGCTTTGGCGTCCGGGCTTGGAGCGAGTGCTGGCCAGCTGGAGTGGATCGTCTCCTCGTATAACCTCGCCTCGCTGTCAGTGCTGCTGCTGGGCGGTGCTTTGGGGGGCCGGTTCGGACATCGTCGTCTGTTGCTGGGTGGTGTTGGCCTGTTCATCGCGGGAGCTTTCCTGGCAGCGGTGTCGATGACACCTGGGCTGCTGATAGCCGCCCGCGTGCTGATGGGTCTTGCCTCGTCGGTTTTTATCCCCATGTCGCTAGCCCTCATCCCTGCGCTCTTTGGTTCCGAAAAACGAGCCATGGCGACGGCGATCTGGACGGCTTCCGGGGCAGTGGGTGCTCCGTTCGGCCCGCTCATCGGGGGACCCATGATCGACAGCTGGGGGTGGCGCGCGGTCTTCTGGCTGGACATTGTCGTCGCGATCTTGACCCTGGTGCTTTGCCTACTCTTCGTCCCCCGAGGCCGGCCGGCATCTGACAGACGTCCCCTGCCCCTGCCGCAGATCGTGATCTCAGCCGGCGGATTCTCCCTGCTTACCTGGGGACTGATCAATGCCGAACGCACCTGGACGGCGCCGACCACGTGGGGACTGCTTGTCGCGGGAGGTGTCCTCCTGGCGGTCTTCGTGCTGGTTGAGAACCGGGCCAAGGGCAAGCTCACTGATCTTGGACTGCTCGCGAGACGCGGTTTCCGGCTTCCGGTGCTCGTGCTCATGCTCATCAGCTGCGTGCTTTATGGGGTCCTGTTCGCCGCGCCCAGCTATCTTCAGACTGTGCTCGGCAATGATGCGACCACGGGAGGCATGATGCTCATGCCGGTGGCGTTGACGGCTGTGGCCGGCGCGGTCATTGCCGGCCGGCTGTCGCGGCTCGGACCTATCCGTGAGTTCATCCTGCCGGGGGCGCTGGTGCTGGTGGCGGCAGGTTTGTGGTTGTGCTCGATGAGCACGACTACCAGCGGATACACGCCGATGTTCTGGGGCCTGCTGGTCGCCGGCCTCGGTCTTGGCATTGGTCAGTCTCGCGGCATCGAAGCGGGTATGAGCGCCGTCTCTGAAGAACGCAGCGGTGCTGGGGCGGCGCTGCTCAACAGCATCCGTCAGTTGGGGGCAGTCCTGGGGGTCGCACTGTTCGGGTCGCTGATCGGCAATCGCTACGCCGTAGGGGTCGCAGGTTTGGTCAAGGATCTTCCCGAGGCCGGGACCGTCATCACCCAATCCATCACCGCGGCTTTCGCCACTGCTGGAAGACTGCCATCTCCGCAGGGCGAGACGGTACGGGCTGTCGCCTCCACCGCCTATGTCGAGGCCATGCAGCTGGTCTTCGGTGCCTGCGCTCTGATCGCCCTGGCTGTGAGCGTGGTGCTTCTCGTGACCGCTGGGCGACGGGTTTTCGTACAATCACGACCATGACCAGCGACCGGCGGACGCGCAAGAAACTCACCACGCGCAGGAACATCCGGCATGCCGCCCTGGACCTGTTCACCGAGAATGGTTTCGACAACGTCACCGTCGAGCAGATCGCTGATGTCGCCGACGTCTCACCCATGACCTTCTACCGGCATTTCGGCACCAAGGAGGCCGTCATCGTCGATGTCGTGTTGACGGGGCGTATCGGACAGATGCTGTACCACGAGGCCACGACGGATCCAGTAGTGGGAACACCAGCGGAGATCATCGCCCTGATTGACTTAGTCTTGGACAACTCCGGAGATTGGATCGACGACTTCGCCCGCAGGGTCGCACTGGTGCACGACACTCCCAGGCTTCAAGAATTGCTGTGGCAGCAGACAACCGCCTGGACCGCAGCGCTGGAAGGCATGCTGATAGGCGAAGGCCTGGGCGTCCGCGCCCGGGCGCGCGCCATCATCAGCGTCTGCGTCGAGGGCTGCCTGGCCTGGCCAGACCATGAGGACTTCCCGTCCGTGGCGGCTCTGCGCCACTGCGCACAGGAATCGGTCAGTGCCCTGGGAGATCTCTGAAGGTAGTTCGACGGTTCTGAGGGCGTCGAGCCGCAAGTCACAGCAGGTGGTGGGCGAACCCCGGCTGGCACACTTGGGATCATGTCGATCAACGATGCCGAACGCCGCCAGACCGCTGAGGAACTCACGGCGCTGCGGGAACTACTGCCTGCCACTAACGAGGAGCTGGCTCACCGGCTTGGGTACGGCACCGACCAGCTGGCGGCTGTCCTGGACATGAGGCCCGCCGTGGATCCGCGCGAGGTCTGGCGAGTGCGTGATTTCCTTGTTGCCATCGCGGCCGCCCGCGGCATCCAGCTGCCCGAGTTCAGCGTGTTGAAGCAGGCCAGACGCAGGCAGGCGCAGATGTGGTTCGGTTCCTGGGAGGTGCCAGATCCCGCCGGTCTCTGACCGGTTGCGAGCGGAGTCCCCGCAACCGGTCAGCATCGCTGTGGGACCCGGCAGGCTATTCACCCAGCCTTCAGGAAGCAGCGTCTCCCGCGTCATCGAGGACCTCTTTGGCGATGCTGATCGCGGACACCGCCCTGGGCCAGCCGGTATAGAAGGCCAGATGGGTTATCGCCTCTATCAGCTCGGTGCGGGTCACGCCATTCTCGACCGCGTGCGGAAGGTGGAAACGCAGCTGTTCGGTATTGCCGCCGGCGACGAGTGCGGCAACGGTCACCAGGCTTCGGTCCCGGGCAGACAACTCCCTGCGGGACCACACCTGTCCGAACAGCACGTCATCGGTCATCTCCGCGAAGAATGGCGCGATCTGCCCGAACTGGCGTTGCGCACCGGAGGGCTGTTGTTCTGCCATCAGGGAATCTCCTCTCCAGGAATGGTGGAGCGCAGGTAGTCGGCATCCTCGACGTGCTCCAGCCAGACAGTGGTGGTTGCCGGATCATCGCCCTGGTCCAGGACCGCTAGGTGTGACATGAAGTCCTCCGGCGTCGCTCCATGCCAGTGCTCCTCGCCCGGCGGGGTGTAGATGGTCTGTCCGGGGTATGCCCTGATCACCTGGCCATCGCGGGTCCCCAGCAGGGCGACGCCTGAGACCACATGCAGGGTCTGGCCGAGCGCATGTGAATGCCAAGCGGTGCGGGCGCATGGTGCGAACCTCACGAGAGCAGCTATCGCCCGCTGTCCCGGAAACTTCGGGGCGGCGATTGAATTCACCCAGACGTCTCCTGTGAAAAATTCCGGTGAGCCTTGGGTGCTGCCTGTTCTCGACTCTATGTCCATCATCGCTCCTTGTCAGTCGATCTGGAGCTCACCCATCGGCTCCCAGCCATCTCCCTCGACCACCCGTGAGATGATCTTAGGGGTGGCCGTCAGGAAGGGACGCATGGTCTCCAGGCCCTCCTTGAAATGCGCTGACGTGACGTGCGCCTCGGCCGCATCGTCGTTGAACGCCTCGACCAGGACGAACTCGCTCGGGTTTTCCACACTGCGCGACCACTCGTACCATTTGTTGCCTGGCTCAGCTCGGGTGGCGGTGGTGACCGGCCCCATCGCTGCGATGAACTCCTCAGCGCGCTCGGGTTTGACCGGGAACTTCACGACAATCAGGATCATGCCGTCAACCCTACGTCCTACTGGCGCGAACCGGCCCAGCCAGCGGCAGGGATATCGCACGGTGGCTGGGCCGGTGAATTGTTATTAGTGTCGTGTGGTGGGAGTTCGTCAGTGGGAGGCGGTTCCGGGGCGGATGCTGTGCCAAGGCAGCCGAGTGAAACGCTACTGGGCGTACCGTGAGCGAGGTGAACGAAGCGAGGCGCCGCATCCGGGGCCGAAAAACACCGGCGAACTCACAACACGCGGCACTAAATTCGCAGGTCGTCGGTCAGTGGTGTCGGATGCCCGAAGCGATGGTTCGTCACGGACACCGCCTGCTCGTGTAGGTAGGGAAGCAGCGCCAGGCGTCCCGGGTAGAGGGTGGGACTCGAGTGGACGCTGACGTCGATCGACCCGCCGACCGCGGTCAGCAGATCCCGGTCACCCAGATGCCGCACCCGGCCTCGGATGTCCCGGTCGAAGGTGGTGTCGTCCTCCACCCTGACGGTCAAGCCGAGCTCGGTGAGAACACCTGCCACATCCTCCGCAGGCTCCTCGCGGAATGAGAACATCGCCGGGGACCCCGTGACCACGGCAGCCGAGGCCTCCCGCAGCACCGCGATTGGGTCGTCGGACTCCACCCGCACTGTCACCGCCGTCGGGCGGTAGCGGAACGCGTTGATCTCCGCAGTCAGCGCCGACGGGTCGTGCGCGACGCCGAACAGGGTGCGCCAGGCCGCCTGGTCCGAGGATGCTGCGACGTTGAGCCGCGCAAGCTGTTCTTCGTCGAGAATCGGCGCGGCAGCCTGGATGAGCCTCACGAGGCGCGGCTCGGTCAAGGCGCTGGAGGAGTCGAGATCCTCCGGCTTCCAGGAACCGAAACCCACCAGGTAGTTCGGCCCACCCGCCTTGCCGCCGGTGCCGACGGCGGAACGCTTCCAGCCGCCGAAGGGCTGACGCCGCACGATCGCCCCGGTGATCCCGCGGTTCACGTACAGGTTCCCTGCCTTCACATAGTCCAGCCAAAGCTGGATCTCCTCGGCATCCAGCGAGTGGATACCGGCTGTCAGTCCATATTCGGTGCCATTCTGCCAGTCGATGGCCTGTTCGAGGTCGCGTGCCGCCATCAGGCCGAGCACCGGTCCGAAGTACTCCACCTGGTGGAATGCGCTGCCTGGACGCACACCGACGCGGATGCCCGGCCGCCACAGCCGGTCGTCAATGCGCTGCGGCTTGACGAGCCAGCTCTGTCCATGCTCCAGCTCGGTCAGGCCGCGCTTCAGCTTCTCCCCGGGCACCTCCGTCAGCGGGCCCATCTGGGCTGCAGGATCCTCGGGCCACGCCACCACCAGGGAAGAGGTGGCGTCGACTAGCTGGTCCAGGAAGCGCCGGGACCGCGCCACCGACCCGACCAGGATGCCGAGTGATGCCGCCGAGCACTTCTGCCCGGCGTGCCCGAAGGCGGAGGCCACCAGGTCGGCGGCCGCCAGGTCCAGGTCGGCCGACGGGGTGACGATGAGGGCATTCTTGCCCGAGGTCTCAGCCAGCAGCGGCAGGTTGGGGCGCCAGGAACGGAACATCTCAGCTGTCTCCGCCGACCCGGTCAGCACGACCAGCTCGACGCGCTCGTCGCTGACCAGGCGTTTGCCGAGTGAGCGGTCACCCATGATGACGTACTGCACCAGGTCGCGTGGCAGGCCCGCCCGCCAGCAGGCCTCGGCCAGCAGCGCCGCGCAGCGCCGTGAGGGCGAGGCAGGCTTCAGCACCACCGCAGACCCGGCTGCCAGTGACGCCGCGACCCCACCCAGGGGGATCGCGATGGGGAAGTTCCACGGCGGGACCACGGCCGTGACGCGCGGCGGGACGTGGGTGGCGCCGTCGACCTCTTCCCCGGCCAGGGACGCGTAGTAGTGGGCGAAGTCGCAGGCTTCGGAAACCTCGATGTCTGCCTGGTCGATGAGCTTGCCGACCTCGTCGGCAGCGACGGTCACCAGCTGGGTGCGCATCGCCTCAAGCTCAGTGCCTAGGCGGTGCAGAGCCGCGGCACGTTCCTTCGCGGGCGTCGCGGCCCAGCGTTTGCCTGCCGCGACGGCGGTCTCAAGCACCTCGTCGAGGGCCTCGGCGGAGTCGAGCGTGCCCTCCGCGACGGTGTTGTTGCCGAGATCGGAGCCGCCCAGCGCCTCGCGGATGGAATCCGCCCACCGCTGGTTGCTCAGCAGCGCGGGGTCGGTGTCGGGGGTGTTGGTGAACACCGGTGTCGGTTCGCTGCGTTCCTGCTGCGCCCAGGCGGCCGGGGTGGGGGATCCGATCAGCTCCACGGCATCGCGGAACCGGCCTTCCTCCTTGTCGAGGAAGGCGGCGTTGCGGCCGAGGGAAGCAGCTCCGGACATGAAGTTCTCGGGGGCCGCGTTCTCCTCAAGACGCCGCACGAGGTAGGTGATCGCGGAGTCGAACTCGCTGCGTGGCACCACCGGCACGTAGAGACGCAGCGCCCCCAGGTCCTCAAGGATCACCCGCTGCAGCGGAACCGCCATGCCAGCCAGCATCTCGATGCCGAAGCCCGACGTGATGCCGCGGGACTTCGCCAGCTCGACGGCGGTCGCGAGACTGTAGATGTTGTGACTGGCCGCTCCGAGATGCAGAGTGTTGATGGACTCGGGCGTCAGGAGACGATCGAGGGCGCTGAGGTAGCTGGCGTCGGTCTCCACCTTCGACGGCAGCACCGGATTGGGCCAGCCCCGCAGCTCCGCCTGGGTGCGTTCCATCGCCAGGTTGGCTCCCTTGACCAGGCGCACCCGCAGCGGTACGCCACCGGCTTCGTGGCGGCGGCGGGCGAGTTCCTGGATCTGCTCGATCATCAGGGGCGACTCGCGCAGGTAGGCCTGGACGGCCAGCCCCATCCTAAGGTTCGGCAGCTTCATGGCGAACTGTTCGAACACCTCGAGGGTGAGGTGGAGGTCGCGATACTCCTCCATGTCGAGGTTCACGAGCTTGCCCGTCCGGTTGGCTGTCTCCATCAGCGGGCCGAGCCGGACCACGGCCTCCTTGACCGTCACGTCATGGGCCCAGGGGGAATGGGGGCCCATCACCGACGACACCTTGATGGAGACGTAGTCGACGTCCGGGCGGTTCAGCAGGTCGATGGTGCGGTTGAGCCGCGAGGAGGCGTGCTCGTCACCCAGGACAGCCTCGCCGAGAAGATTGATATTCAGGCTCGCGCCGCTGCGCCGTAGCCTGGCCAGTGCCGGCCCGAGGTCGCTGCCGATGTCGACGACGAGGTCGCCGAGCAGCATGGAGAAAGCACGTCGCACAGCGGGCAGCATTGCCCTGGGTGCGGGGGCGACGCCGAGGCCGAGGCCGGCGCGCAGATAGGACGGGAGGAATGGGACGGGCTGCCGGGCCAGGCGGCCCAGGTTCCTGGCTGCCACGGCAGGATCCTCGGGTCGCAGAACGCCGTCGACGAACTCAAGGGTGAAGCGGAGCCCGTCCGGGTGGTCCAAGGCACTGGCCAACAGCTTTGCCGCCCGGGGCTCCGGGTAGGCAAGGGAACGCTGCGCCCACCGTCGTGCGGTGCGTACAGCTTTGTCGATCAATGATGTGTTGGTCACGTTGCTCACAGGAACATATTGCACCAACTTTGTTTCATTCGGACTACAAAGACCAAATACCTTTGGGGAAACTTACCGGCAAGACGATGGCCCGAGAGCACCCAGGGTGAGGTGACTCGGGAGAAAGACAAACCGCGATCGTGCGGTGACAACGAACAATGCGTCCGGCGCGGTGGCCGGTGCTGTGCTTCAGCCGGTCGCGCCGCCAGGATCACTAACCGGCCATAAAGGTGACAGCCAGGCGCTTGGCATAGCCGGGTTCCCGCATCCAGCAGGTCGCGACCTCCCAGGCCAGCGCAGCCCTCTCCTCTCCGGGGTCCGCGGGTACGTCGAAAAGCGGATCGTCGACGCGAGCTTCATCCCAGTCGATCAGGGCACAGCTGCCGTCGGGAGCGACCAGGGCGTTCATCCCACCTGCGTCGCCATGGACCACGCAGCTCTCCGCTGGCTTCACGGCCTGCCAGCTCCGCCGGATTTCCGCAACGAGTGGGTCAGGCATCGCGCTGAGGTCGATGTCTCCGCCGTGCCAGGCAGTCAGGAGCTTCGACGCTGACACCGCTCCTGGGCGCTGCGCCCAAGAACGAGTTAATTCATGCACCCTCGCGAGCGCCTTCCGCACGGCTGATCCGTCCTCACAGGTGGCGGGGCGTCCAGGAAGCAACTCCTGCACATGCCAGCCGCTGAGGTGAAGACGTCCATCATCGGCCGGGATCAGCTCAGGGACTAGGCAGCCTCGGGACCGCAGATGCGAAAGCAGATCGAATTCCCAATGCAGGGATTCCTCGCCACGGCTCGAATGGCGAATCACAACCTGCCGTCCCGCGATGCTCCCAGCAAGCACCTCGTTCCGGTTGCCGCCAGGCAGCGGAGGTCCCTGGGCCAAGCCGGACCAGGCTTCAAGCACCGCGCCAAGCCTCATGGGAGAAGGGTAAATCAAGCAGCCTGGTGAGGTCCTGCTGCCGATCAGGCTGCGGAGCGCGTTCGTTGTTGAGTAGAGAACGGCCGTGGCGGGGAGCCGAGAACGAAACTGGGAACTATTCTGGACTGGCTGTTTCGTAACATCTCTGAAATAATCTGGGCAACTCGAAGAGGAGGAGCCGTGGTGGAGATCGACACCCTTACCTTGAACCCCAACCCGCTGGTTCGTGCGCTCGGTAAGCAGCCGCACGAATTCACCCGTCATGACATCATCCGGTTCGTCGCGGAGCAGGACATCCCCATGCTGAACCTGCGATATCTGGGCGGTGACGGCCGGTTGAAGGTGTTGAACTTCGCCATCCAGTCCTCCGCACACCTCAACAGGATCCTCACGATGGGGGAGCGGGTCGACGGGTCGTCGCTGTTCAATTTCGTCGACGCCACCAGCTCCGACCTCTACGTGGTGCCGCAACTGCGCACCGCCTTCCTCAACCCTTTCGCGGAATTCCCCACGCTCGACATCGTGTGCGGTTTCTACGATGTCGAGGGAAATCCCCTGGCAAGCTCGCCCCAGCAGATCCTTCGCAAAGCTCAGCAGGCCCTTGAAGACGAGACCGGCTGTCGGCTGGAGGCGCTCGGCGAGCTGGAGTACTACCTGTTCTCGCCCGCCGAGGACCTGTTTCCCGTCGAGCCGCAGCGCGGCTACCACGAGGCCAGCCCGTTCTCGAAATGTGAGCAGGTGCGTATCGAGTCCCTGGCTCATCTGGCGCGGATGGGCTGCTCCGTCAAGTATGCGCACTCCGAGGTGGGCAACTTCGTCGCGGACGGCCTCCAGATGGTGCAGCAGGAGATCGAGTTTCTGCCCACCGACGTCACCCGCGCTGCCGACGAGATGACCCTGGCGAAGTGGGTGGTGCGGAAGGTCGCGCACGCCCACGGCATCGAGGTGTCGTTCTCACCGAAGATCGTGGTGGGGCAGGCCGGGTCGGGCATGCACTTCCACACCCGCCTCATGCGGGACGGGGTCAACCAGTTCTCCCAAGGAGCCGGGCTCACCGATGTGGCGCGCCGTGTTGTGGGCGGGTACCTGTCGCACGCCGCATCCCTAACGGCCTTCGGCAACCCGGTGCCCACGTCCTTCCTGCGGCTGGTGCCGCACCAGGAGGCGCCCACCGCCATCTGCTGGGGCGATCGCAACCGTTCCGCGCTGGTGCGGGTGCCGCTTGGCTGGCAGCATCTCGACGACCGCATGTTCCGCGACGCCAACCCGCAGGAGGAGGCCATCGGGGCGCTGCCGAACGACTCCCAGACCGTCGAGCTCCGGTCCCCCGACGGCGCGGCCAACGTTCATCTGCTGCTGGCGGGGATCACCGTCGCGGCCCGGATCGGCCTGTCCGACCCATCGATGCTCGACTACGCGATGGCGCGCTACGTCAACGGCGACGCCTCCGGGCTCTCAGGGCTCGATCAGTTGCCAGCCTCCTGCGCCGAGGCGGCTCGCCGGCTGCTGGACCAGCGCGGCGACTACGAGGCCCTCGGCGTCTTCCCGCCCGGCCTGATCGACGCTTGGGCCGGGCAGCTGATCGCGCTCGAGGATGAGAACCTGCGCGCGGACATCGTCGCCGACCGGGTCCGGATGGAGGACCTGGTGGAGCGGTACTTCCACATCGGCTGACGTTTTCTGTCCGGTGCGAAGAAAGACTGAAGCCCGGCAACCCATCAGGGCCGTCGGGGCCTCAGGCGTTTGTTATGCCAGGCCGGTCCGGGGCAGGCCAGCGCGCCTCGGAAGCTGGCTGGACTGGGCCGAGGGCGACTGGGTCGGCGAGACCGACGGTGTGGGTGCCGGTGTGGGATCGGCAGAGGCGGTGGGTGAGTCGGTTGGGTTTGGGGAAGGCGCACCGCACTTGCCATTGTTGCCGCCCTGCTCGTAGGTGCCGGTCAGGGACGCGCTCGCGACAAAGCGGTCGTTGATGCTGACGGCGGACCCGACGGCGACGGTGAACTGGTACACGGTGCCGGCTCCGGCCGGCAGGTCGCCCAGGTCCACAGTCCAGGTGCCGTCGCCATTGTCGGTGGCCTTGGCCCGCTCCGCCCATTCGAAACCGGAGTAGTTGTCACCCCAGGCACTGATCCGGGAGTTGACCGAGACGGCGTCAAAGGTCACCTTGTACCCGCCAGTGACCACGGCTGGCGGTAGTTTCACCGTCACCCTCGCATCCTTGATGGCGTCCTTTGTTGCGGTGGGAATCCGCCAGACCTGTGCCAGGTTGGCTCCCGAGCCGACGTAGAAGTGGTTGATCTCCAGCATCCCGGAGTTCTTCAGGGCGGGAGTGACCTCGCGGATGTAGCCGCCGTTCGTGTAGTGCACAGGATCACCCGCGAAATCCACCATGAGGTCCGGGTACTCGGCGTCGTCGTTGGTCAGATCAGCGTCTAGGACAGTCTCGGCACGCCAGAGCGCCGAGCACTCCTTCGACTCGTCGCCATTCTGCGTGCCGCGGTTCGTCGCCTCCGCCGGCTGCGCGGCGGCGAGGAAACCGACGGAGAGAGCGAGCACCCCGATTCCCATGCGTGTCTTCAGATTCATTTTTTGACCCCCTAAAGCAAAAGTCCTGTGGTCCGATAGTCTATCGACTGCACGCTGGTGATTCGTCTTCAGGTGTTTCTCCGGCGAGGAATAGGCATAGGAAGTGTCTGGGTTGATTTTCGTTACTTAACGAAAGTTCCTCCCAGTTGTCTGAACGGTTACTCCGGACGGTGGTGCCGCCATTGGCAATTGCACTTCGTGAATGCACGTTTCTCGCCAGGGAAGCAGACTGGTAAAACAATCAACTATCGTCAGTTTAGGTTCCTTAGCGTGGTCTGGCCGAGGGGCAGCAGCTCTTGGGCGGCCTGTGACCTATGAATAAAAGTCGAATGCTGACATGAAGGGAGAAGCTTGTGCTTGCGGAATGGATAGGTCGGATCGTCGTGGCTGGGGGTATGGGGTTATCTGGTGTTCTCCTGATCATTCTTGGCAGGTATGCCGCCGAAGATTTATTCGACCGCAAGGATTTAGCGGGTATCCGGACGGCCAATACCCTGGCTAGCGAGGAGGCATGGACGGCGGCGCATATCCGGGCCTCCCGTCCCGCCAAGGTGGCGGGGGTGGTGACGATCCTGGCGGGTGCCTGGCTCTTGCTGCCCGTATCCTTCTCCACCGCGCTCACCGGCCTGGTGTCGATCACGATGGTGGCCGCCGCCATCGTCGGTTACTGCTTCCTGGTGGGTGACCGCGCCGCGGCGAAAGTGCTCAGCAAAAGTGAAATGAGGGACTGCGACGTCAAACAGCCTTAATGGGGATGCCTCCGATCGGTACTTCTATGGTGGCTGCCAGGATTCACGGGATCCCGCTGTGCCACATCTTGGCATGATTCTGCCCGCTGGAAACCCTCGCGATGAATGTCGCCGCGCCTCTCTCCGGGCTCACCGCGTGACCGCGGCCTGAGGGCTGGAGGATCGGTCAGAAGAGCGTCGTGCTGTCGCGGTTCATGAAGGCGCCGTGACCCGTCGAGGTGTTCCAGCAGGTCAGGCCGTTCTGCTCAGAGGCGCAGACATAGTCGTTGTAATACACGACCTTGCCGTACTCCACCACCTGCGGGGGGACGGTGGCGTCCATGTAAGTGGGAGCATCACCCTTCGCCTCGACCTCATTGCCTGAGCCGTCGAGCGGCACCCACCACTTCGCCCCGATCTGGTCGCTGCCGTAAGGCTTGGACTGCTGGTAGTTCTCGATGCCGCAGCCGGCGAAGTCAGCGGACAGATCGCAGCCGATGTTGTTCGACGGGGTCTTGATCACCGCCGTCTCCGGGCTAGTGTCCGTTGCCGGGTGGACCGAGGCGATCGGGGTGGCGTTCTGGGGACGGGGCCCGCCCGCCCCGGCGTAGGCGCCTGGCACCTTGACAGGCGTTGGGGTCGGGCTGGCAGAGGGGCTCGGCTTGCTTCCCTCTCCCTTTGAGGGACGCGTGGTCGGTAGCTTGATCCCCTCTGCCGCGGGATTCGACTGGTCGTTGCCGGGAGAGGAGGGGCTGGCCTGCTGGTTGTTGGTACCGCAGCCTGCCAGGAGAGCAGCCGCCATTAACGCGGCGGTGGCCGCTGGAGCGATACTTCGAGAAAAGGGCACGGACATCTCCTGTTTGGGCGAATGCTGACAACGACCAGAGTGCCACGAAAGCCTACTGGGGTACAGGGCGGGTCCTGTCATGAGCATCTCAAAGCCGGGTCGGAATCCGGCATTGATGCTTGACGCGATCCAGTGCGATGAATTCAGCGGATTTATAGCCGGGACGTTCTCACACGATGCGCAGTTGTGGGTATTCCGGTTTCCACATGCGCTCGTAGATGTCCTGGACTGGGTTGGTCAGGGGACGCCGGGCCAGCCCCTGGGACTCGGCCGTCTCAGCGACTGCCTTCGCCACCGTCGCCGCGACCATCCGCAGATTCCGCATGGTGGGCAGCAGCGATGCCCCGGGCTGGTGCTCATTGACCAGGCTGGCCAGCGCCTGGGCCGCGGCGTAGATCATCTCCTCGCTGACCAGTTTGGCCCTCACCACCGACACACCCAGCCCCAGTCCCGGGAAGATCAGGGCGTTGTTGGCCTGGGCGATCGTGTGGTGCACATCGCCGCGCCGCACCGGGTCGAACGGGCTGCCCGTCGCGATCAGGGCCTTGCCGTTGGTCCAGTCCAGCAGGTCCGCCGGGCGGGCCTCCGCGCGGTCGGTCGGGTTCGACAGCGGCATGATGACCGGGCGGTCGCAGTAGGAGTGCATCTCCCGCACCACCTCCTCCGAGAAAGCGCCACCGCGCGCGGAGGTGCCGATCAGGATGGTGGGTTTCGCGTTCTTGATGGTCTCCAGCAGGTTCACCCGCTGCGGGTCGGCCACATCCCAGCCGTCGATCTCAGAGCGACCGCGTGCGTAGGGCCGCTGGAAATCACGCATCCCGGGGCTGTCCTCGATGATCAGGCCATGGCGGTTGAAGGCGTAGAACTGCCCCGGTTCGCGGCCTGCCGCATTGAGGGCGCCCTGGATCATGTCGGCGATACCGATGCCCGCGGTGCCCGCCCCGTAGATCACGAACCGGTGTTTGCGCAGCGGGATGCCGGTACGGCGGACAGCTGCGATCACCGCGGCCAGGACGACGGCTGCGGTGCCCTGGATGTCGTCGTTGAAGGTGCAGATCTTGTCCGCGTAGCGTTGCAGGATGCGGTGCGCGTTGGAGACGCCGAAGTCCTCCCAGTGGATCATCGCATTGGGGAATAGCTCGGTGGCCACGCTCACGAAGCGGTCGATGAACTCGTCGTACTTCTCACCACGGACCCGCGCGTGACGCTCACCCAGGTAGCTGTCGCTGTGCAGCAGCCCCAGGTTGTCGGTGCCGACATCCAGGACGACCGGGATGGCGCGCTGCGGGTGGATGCCGGCGGCGGCCGTGTACAGTCCCAGCTTCCCGATGGCGATCTGGATACCACCGATCCCCTGGTCGCCGATGCCGAGGATCCCCTCGGAGTCGGTGACCACCACCAGGTCGACATTCTCGGGTGTCAGCTCGAAGTTGCGCAGGGACTCCTCGATGCGTTCGGGATGGTCGATGGACAGGAACACCCCCCGGGTGCCGACGTACTCGTGGCTGAAGCGTTCGATGGCCTCTCCGATGGTCGGGGTGTAGACGATGGGAAGCATCTCCTCCAGGTGCTCGCTGACCAGCCGGTAGTAGAGCACCTCATTGCGGTCTCGCAACTGCGACAGGTAGATGAACTTCGACAGCGCCGAGGGGCAGCGCTTGAACTGGCCGTAGGTGCGCTGGAGCTGCTCCTCGATGCTGGAGACCCGGTTCGTCAGCAGGCCTGACAGATTCAGCTGCTCCCTTTCCCGGTGGGTGAAGGCGGTGCCCCGGTTCGACACCGGATTGGTGATCACCAGCCGGCCCCGGGAGGTGATTTCCAGGATGGCCTCCCGCGAACTGGTGTCCAGTTTGAAACCCGCCTGCTGCATCCCGCTGTGCCTCTCATCTTTCTCAGCGCCGTCCATGCGCTGGACTATCAATCTACCGTTGATGCCCCTCTGAAGGCGATTGCCGGATGAGGTGTTTGGATCGGTGTGCGACCTTTGCTGTTGTCCATCGGCAAACAGGTCTGTCAGACTCTGTCCCGCCCTGTAGTCCAGGTCTTGTCTCAGCCAGGAGTTTGTGATGCCTGAAACCACCCCCGACTTCATCAAGCACATCGATCTCGACGATGGCACCCGCTCCATCTTCTTCGACTTCGACGCCCCGCCGACCTTCGAGGTCGCGGAGGAGAGCGGCCACGAACCAGGAGGGTATTTCTGGGACGGGGTGGTGCGGTGGCTGATCGCCCAGGGGCAGGCACCGGATGTCAGCTCGGACCCTGAGGCCGGTATGTACTCCGCTCAGGGCACTCCTCAGGAGCTTGACGAGCTCATCAGCGTCCTGACTCCCTACCTGATGGAGGAGGATAAGCTCGCAGCCCTCATCGAGGAGGCTGATGCGGCGGGCCACGACTTCGACGACTAGGCGTACTGATCAAGGCGCTGGATCGCGTCTGATGTCTTCGCCGGTGGGCCTGAAGCCATCTGATTAACTGGGCCCAGACATCGATGGGAGGGCGAATGCAGACCGACACCTCGGCCGGGCGGGCCGCGCTGGCTGAGCAGGCTGTCCTGACGCGCAGCATCCGGCGGATCTGGGCTCTTCCTGGGACCCGGGGTGGGGTGATCTCCCACCCGTCGCGGCTGTCCCACCGGCTGTTCCTGGCATGGCACTACTGGTGGCAGGCACACCTGCTCGACTGCATCACCGACGCCCAGCTGCGTGTCCCCAGCCCGCAACGGGCCCGGCTGGCCCGGCGGATGGCGCGCGCCAGCCTGATCCGCAACGGCGGCAGGCGCACCAACCGCTTCTACGACGACATGGCCTGGTGGGGACTTGCCCTGCAGCGTGCCCAGGACGTCTTCGAGCTGCCGTTCAACGCGGCCTCCATCATCCGGGCCTGCCGCGGTGCGATCCGGGCCGAGGGCGTGGTGCCCTGGCGGATCGGCGACAATTTCCTCAACGCTCCTGCGAACGGCCCGGTGGCCATCATGCTGGCTCGCGCCGGGTATCGCGACGAGGCGGTGCGGATCACCGACTGGATCGCCGGGAACCTGATGCTCGGCAACGGCCTGGTGGCCGATGGGATCGTCCAGACCCCGGAGGGACCCAGGCGCGACGACACCATCTACACCTACTGCCAGGGCGTTGTGCTCGGCGCTGAGCTAGAGGTGATGGGGTCGCAGTCGCCGCGCCGGATCGCCGACCTGGTGGCAGCCACTTCGCGTCACCTCACCTATGACGGGGTGATGATCGGGCGTGATGGCGACGACGGCGGCCTGTTCGCGGGTATCCTGGCCCGCTACCTGGCGCTCGTGGCCAACCGGCTGGAGGGCGATGACGCTACCCGGGAGCTCGCCGCGCACATGGTGCGGGTCTCCGCGGATGCCGCGTGGCGCAACGCGGCGGAGGGGGCGGACGGGCTGCCGGTCTTCGGGCATGAATGGAGCCAGCCCGCGCAGGTTCCCGGCCGGAGGAGCCGGATCCCAGAGCGGGACCTGTCAGTGCAGGCCTCGGCGTGGATGCTCCTGGAGGCGGCCGCGGCACTACCCAGCCGGTGGGCCTGATAACGGTGATCCTCTCGGCCTTGAAGGCCGCCTGGACGTGACGGAACGTAGGGGCTTCCTGCTTCGGAGGGCGCTGTGGCAGCAGCTAATGCCGGTCTGATTGTCAGCAAGATTTTGGACCGATGGCCTGAGAATGTGGTTCGATCTGTCATGTCGGACAGGCAGGGATGAGGCTGGAAAAGCATCATCTGATGCTAGTTTTGATGCCGGAGAGGACGATCATGAGAACCACGGTGACCTTGGACGATGACCTGGTGAGCCGCGCCCAGGAGCTCACTGGGGTCAAGGAGCGTTCCGTTCTGCTCCGCGAGGGCCTGGAGACGCTGATCCGCGTTGAGAGCGCCCGGCGGCTGGCGGCGCTGGGTGGCGCTGAGCCTGAGGCGCAGGCGTCGGCACGCAACCGGGACCTTGGAGACCTCGCCAAGTGATCCTCGTCGACACCTCCGTCTGGATCGACCACTTTCGCCGCAGCGACCTGCGTTTGGTCCGTCTGCTGCGTGGCGACGAGGCGGGCTGTCACGCCATGGTGATCGGCGAGCTGGCGCTCAGTTCCATGCCCGCTCGCTCGGTGCGGATGTCCTACCTGGAGAACCTGCACCGGTTTCCCAGCCTGCAGGACGACGAAATGCTGCACCTCGTGGAGTCCAGGCGCCTGTGGGGCCGCGGCCTCAGCCTGGTGGACGTCAACCTGCTCGGCGCGGTCCTCGTGGTGCCAGGGGCGCGACTGTGGACCCGGGACAAGCGTCTTAGGTCAATGGCGGAGGAGCTGGAGATCGCCTTCGAGTAGGGGATCTGGGAGGCGTACTGGACGGGGCCGCCCGGCCCGCTCGCCGCTCCGGGCAGGCATGACTCCCCGGAGCGGCGGCGGTGCTGTCAGCCCTTCAGGCCGGAGGTCGCCAGGCCCTCGATGACCTTGCGCTGCATGGCGAAGAACAGCGCGAAGATCGGCGCCATCGCCATCACGGAGGCCGCCATCATGAGGTTCCAGTCAGCCTGGTGCTGTCCGGCGAAGGTCGCGATGCCGACGCTGAGCGGCATGTTCGTCTCGCGGGTGGTGACGATCAGCGGCCACAGCAGGTCGTTCCAGCTCCACAGCACCGTCGTGATGGCGACGGCGAACAGGCTGGGCTTGGTCAGCGGCAGCATCACCTTCCAGAACACTTGCCACGGGTTGCAGCCGTCGAGGCGGGCAGCCTCCTCCAGCTCTTTGGGCAGTGACATGAAGGCCTGCCGCATCAGGAACGTTCCGAAGGCGGAGAACAGCCCGGGCAGCACGATTCCCCAGGGGGTCTCCAGCAGGCCCATGCCCTTGACGATCTGGTACTGGGTGATCAGGAACGCCTGGCTTGGGATCATGAGGATCGCCAGCAGCAGGCCGAACAGCACATTCCGTCCCCGGAACTGCATCCGGGCGAAGGCATAGCCCGCCATCGAGCACAGGAGAAGCTGGGCTCCCGTCCGTATCACCGTGATCAGCAGCGACGTCCAGAACTGCGAGAGGAAGGGCATCCGGGCGAACACGTCCACGTAGTTGTTCCACTGCGGTGTGGCAGGGAGGAACTGCGGCGGCACGGACTGGATCTCGGGGTTCGTCGACAGGGACATCATCACCTGCCACACGAACGGGAAGACCATCGTCAGGCCGCCGAGGAGCAGGATGATGTGAGCGGGCAGAAGCCGTACCTGCTGCCTCCAGGTGTTGTGTGAACGCTCAGACATAGTGCACCCACTTCTTCTGTGCCCAGAACTGGACCGCGGTGACCGCGCCCACCAGCAGGAGAATCATGATGGAGATTGCAGCCCCGGCACCCCGGTTGTTATTGACGAATGCCTCCTGGTAGAACAGCGAGACCAGCGACCGGGAGGCGCCCGCCGCAGGATTGTTCAGCCCGAGCATCCCGAACAGTGCGTCGAAGAGCTGGAAGCCGCCGATGGCCTGCATGATCGTCAGGAAGAAGATCGACGGTGTCAGCAGCGGGACCGTGATGTTCTTGAACTGGTGCCAGGCACCCGCCCCGTCCAGCTGCGCGGCCTCGTAGAGCTCTTTGGGGATCGATTTCAGGCCAGCCGACAGGATGATCACGTTGAAACCGATCGACGCCCAGATCCCGAAGAACGCGACGGCGAGGATGACGAGCCCTGGGGTGGACAGCCAGTAGGGCGGGTCAGCCACGCCGAGCGCCTTGACCGTCTGGTTCAGCAGCCCGAAGTTGCCGTTGAAGAACAGCCGCCACACCAGGACGATCGCGACCGGCATCGCCAGGTAGGGCATGAAGAACAGGACCCGGTAGAGGGAGCGGCCCTTCAGGCCCGGCAACTCCAGTAGCGAGGCGATCACCACTGAGAACGGCACCGCCAGCAGCACCACGGCCGTGTAGAAGAGGGTGTTGACCGTCGCCGAGGGGAGGTCCGGGCGGGCCAGCAGATCCGTGTAGTTGTCGAGCCCGACGAATTTCTGATTGCCGCCGAAGGCATTCGTCTTCGTGAAGGACGCGTACAGGTTCCCGATGATCGGGAAATAGTAGAAGATCAGGACGCCGAGCATCAGGGGCCCGATGAACAGCAGGGGCCAGGCCCCCACTGACATCGGGTTGACGCGACGCCGGCGGGAGGGCGACACCTTGGCCCCGCCGCTCCTGTCGACGGTCATCTCACTTACTCCTGTCCGAGGGCCGTGTTCATCTCGGCAGCCAGCTTCTTGCAGCCTTCCTCGGCGGCCAGCTGGCCGGTGAACACGTCACTGAGGATGGTGTTCTGCTTCTCCTCCCAGACCGCGGTGTTCTTCGACACCGGGTAGGGAACGGCGTAGCTGTCGGCGGCCTTGGTGAACACGTCGAGATTCCAGCTGGGTGCCTGTTCCAGCCACTTGGCCTGGGTGCCGTTGAACGCCGGGATCGCGGTCCCGTTGGTGGCCTCCGTCTCCTCGCCGGCCTGGCTGGTGAACGCCTTGATCAGTGCCTTCGCAGCGGGCAGGTTCTTCGACTTCGCCGAGGCAGCGTAGGACAGGCCGTGGATGATGGTGGCCTCCTTCTCACCCTTGGGCAGCGGCACCACCACCACCTCGTCGCCCGTGAACTTCTCACGCAGAGTCTTGACCAGCCAGGAACCACCCCACAGGATGCCCGCCTGGCCATCCATGAAGAGATGATCTGCCTCGGTGTCGGCGATGACCTTCGGCTCAGGCATGGAGCCGTCCTTGATCATGTCAACCCAGTACTGGATGCCCTTGATGGTGTTGGGGTCGTCATATCCGGACTTGCGGTCCTTGATGACGTAGCCGCCTGCCTGGTAGATCGTGTTGTAGTAGCTGGACTGGTGGTCCGTCAGCCCGACGACCACGCCGTAGCCCGCCTTGGCGTCGGCGATGGCCTTGGCGGCGGCGTGGTGTTCCTCCCAGGTCCAGCCGCTCGTGGGGACCGCGACGCCGGCCTTGGTGAAGATCTCCTTGCTGATGAAGCAGGCGATGGTGTCGAAGTCCTTCGGCACCCCGTACTTCTTGCCCTCGGCGGTGTAGAGCTCGACTAGGGCCTTGGGATACTTATCCCAGGCGACGTCCTGAAGGTCGTCGAGTTCGGCGAGCATCCCGTTGCCGGCATAGAGCTGGAAATTGGGGCCGTTCATCCAGAACACGTCGGGCAGCTGGTCGCCCTCGGCCTGGGTGCGCAGTTTGGTCCAGTAGTCCTTGTAGACCGCGACCGACGGAGTCACCTTGATCTTCGGGTACTCCTTGTTGAAGGCGGCGATGTTGGCCTCGATGGTGGGCTTCTGAGCCTTGTCCCAATAGAACAGGGTCAGCTCGGCCTCGGTGTCCTTGCTCAGCGATTCCGCGGAGCCCTGGCTGGTCTGGCTGGAGCAGGCGGACAGGGCAGGTGCGATTCCAAGCACTGAGGCGGCCGCCAGGAACGTGCGACGCTTCATCGGGTTCTCCTTCTTTGTGTCGGTCATTTGACCTGGTTGTTGTTGAAATAGTCGATGACTTCCGGAGCCAGCTTCGGGATGTCCCGGGGGGAAGAGCCGTTACGGATGGAATCTGTTGCGGCGATGGCCGCGGCGACGGCGTACCACGCGCCGAGCGGGGAGGTGTCCGTCGGGGTGCCCTCGGTGATGAAGGAGACGAACTCGCTGACCGTCAGGACGTCGGCGTCGCCGTGTCCCTTGTCGTCGCCCTTGATCGGGAACTGGGCATCGCCCTCTGGGTCGTAGAGGTGACGGCGGTTCCACAGCTTGATGTGCCCGCCCTCGTAGTCGCCGAAGTTCTCGATGCGACCCTCGGTGCCGATCACGGTGTAGTTGCGCCAGTAGTCGGGGGTGTAGTGGCACTGCTGGTAGGAGGCGAACAGCCCCGACTCCATCCGCATCAGCATCATCGACAGGTCCTCGACGTCCACCACTGGGTTGAGGCCCCGTTGCGACAGCGGAGGCCAGTTGTCCATGCTGAACCAGTCGCCCAGCAGCTGGTCGGAGCGGTCCTGGCGGTCGGTGATCTGGCCGTAGAGGGTCAGGCCGCCCATCGCGGTCACCTGCTCGGTGTGGGAGCCAGCCAGCCAGTGCATCACATCCAGGTCGTGGGCGGCCTTCTGCAGCAGCAGCCCGGTGCCGTGCTCACGGGTGGCATGCCAGTCCTTGAAGTAGTAGTCACCGCCATTGCCGACGAAATGACGGCACCAGATGGCCTTCACCTCGCCGATGGTGCCGCGGCGGATCAGGTCCCGCATCGAGCGCACCACGTGCATGTGACGCATGTTGTGCCCGACGTACAGCTTCGTGCCGGTTTCGTACGCGGTCTGCAGGATGGCGATCGCGTCGTCCATGCGGGTCGCGAGTGGTTTCTCGACGTAAACGGGCACGCCAGCCCGCAGCAGCTCACAGGCCACCTGCGCGTGGGTGTCGTCGGGAGAGGTCACCAGGGCCGCGTCGATGCCCTCGGCGATCAGCTCGGTGACGCTGCTCGTCAGCTTGATGTCGCTGCGGCCGATGCGGTTCAGGATGCGGGCCTCGCCGTCGGGGTGGGGCTCCGCGGCAGCGGTGATGCGGCAGTTCAGCCCGGGGAGCTCGAAGTGCTTGGCGATGTCGGAGCGGGCTCCCACCCCGACTACGCCGATGCGCAGCGTCGCCCGGTCAGAGGCGGCCGGCTTTACCGTGGACATGGGGTAGTGGATTCCTCTCGCTGTGATTCTCGTGATGTGGTTGAGGCCCTTCGGGATCGGTATGAGCGCGGTGGACTCGCCGAAGAGACTGGTCCGGGCCTCCTGGAGGGCCAGGGAGAGAGCGCCGACGATGGCGGATCCCTGCCCGAGGCGGGAGACCTCGAGGTTGAGTTCCGCGGCACTGGATTCGCGGGCGGTGCGCAGGTGTTCGATGATCTCGGCGAGGATCCCGGGGAATTCCCGGTTCGGCAGGGTCAGGACGATGCTGGCCGGGTCCAGGACGGCGGAGACGGTGCCGATGCTCTCGGCGGCACGCGCCAGGCTTCCAGGCGAGAGCCCCACGCCGTCGACGATCCGGAGCCCGACCTCACCGGCGTTCTGCCGGTGCCCCCGGTGCAGCTTGCCGTTCATGACCAGGCCCGTGACAATCGCCCGGGACAGGGCGATCAGCAGGAGGTCGTCGCCGGGGCTGAGGGAGCCATCGCCGCAGCGCAGCGCGAACTCCCCGAAAGCCGCGGCATTCACGTCATTCTCGATGCGCACCGGGAGCCTGAGGCGCTGCGACAGCTCCTTGCCCAGGTCGAAACCCTCCCACTGCGGCACGGCGTCGCTGCGCATCAGGCGGCCATCCAGGTCCACGGTCCCGGTGGTGGAGATGACGATGGCGCGCGGCGGGCCGGCGGTGCCCTCGGTGACGTGTTTGCTGATCAGGTCCAGCACATTCCTGAACCGGACCGAGCTGTCCACGCTCAGGCCGGAGCGGTGGTCCGTCTCGATGATCTCGCCGTCGAGCTGGGCCACGGCCAGCAGGACGCTGTGCTGGAGCAGATCGACGCCGATGACCACCCCGGCGTCCTTGCGCGGCGCCCAGGTTTCAGCGGGCCGCCCGACACTACCCTCCGCCCCCTGGGGGGGCGACCAGGCCCATCTCGGTGAGGGAGTCGAGCAGAGTGGTGATGGTGGGTCGCGAGAGCCGGGTCTGCCTCATCAGCGAGCTGACGGTCGAGTTCGGATGCGTGACGAGCGTCTCATAGACGCTGGCCATGCGGCTTGGCCTGCTTCCGTGCGTGCTCGGGGGCATCAGCGACCTCAATTTCTCAGAATACTTACGTAAGTACCTAAATGAACGATCAGAGAGTAGGCCTGGGGCCGGATTTAGTCAAGAAAGCAATAACCGCATCACATTCCGGTGTGCACGAAACGCCGTCGCGAGCGGTTATAACCCCTTCTCGTGGTGATGGTTACGGGCAGACGCGGCGTTTCGTGCACGAGGAAAACAGTTGGAAGAACTGTGCCACTGTGAGAACCGCGCCACGAAAACTCTCATTGAGCAGCGGCAAACCGTCGCAGGCCATTAGGATGAGGCCGGAACCGAGGAAGGGAAATCAGCAGTGTCGCAGCTTGGCCTGGAAGCCGCCCGTCAGAAGATGCTTGACGCCGGGGTGGCTACCCCTGCAGTCGACGTGTTCTCCCACTACTACCGGCTGGTTGAGTCGGGGGAGACCGGACTGATCCGGGAGGAGGACATCGAGCCCCTCACCGACCCGCCGATGCTGGACGACGTCGAGGTCAGCGACAACGAAGCGCGCGAGGCCATCGGCGCCACCGTGATCATCAAACTGAACGGTGGGCTAGGCACATCGATGGGACTTGACAAGGCCAAGAACCTCCTAGAGGTGCGCGATGGCCTCAATTTCCTCGACCTGATCGTGCAGCAGGTGCAGGCCGCCCGGCGCGACTGGGATGCCCCGTTGCCGCTGCTCTTCATGAACTCCTTCCGCACTGAGGCCGACACCCTCGCCCACCTGTCTCGCTACCCCGACCTTCCTGTCGACGGCCTGCCGCTCAGCTTCCTGCAGAACCAGGAGCCTAAGCTCCGCGCCGACGACCTGACCCCCGTCGAGTGGCCTGCGGATCCGGGGCTTGAGTGGTGCCCGCCCGGGCACGGGGACATCTACACCTCCCTGTGGAGCTCCAACCTGCTGCAGCAGCTGATCGACAAGGGGTTCCGGTACGCCTGCACCGCCAACGGGGACAACCTGGGCGCTGCTCCGAATGCGAGGCTGGCCGGCTGGTTCGCCGCCTCCGGCGCCCCCTACGCCGCTGAGCTGTGCCGCCGCACCATCAACGATCGCAAGGGCGGTCACCTGGCCGTCCGCAAACGTGACGGGCAGCTCATCCTCCGCGACACCGCCCAGACGGCGCCCGAGGAGATGAGCTACTTCACTGACGAGCACCGGCATCCGTTCTTCCACACCAACAACCTGTGGTTCGATCTGCAGCGCCTGGCCGACACCCTGCGTGAGCGCAACTCGGTGCTCGGGCTGCCGATGATTCGCAACGAGAAGACTGTGGATCCTGCCGATCCCAGCTCCCCGAAGGTGGTGCAGGTGGAGACGGCGATGGGGGCTGCCATTGAGGTCTTCCCGGGAGCCACCGCGATCTGCGTCGGCCGCGACCGGTTCCAACCGGTGAAGACCACCAACGAGCTGCTGCTGCTGCGCTCTGACGTCTACGACCTCGACGAGGATGGGCACCTCGTCGCGCGTTCGGCCACGCCTGAGATCAGCCTCGACTCCCGCCACTACAAGACCGTCCAGGATTTCGAGGCCCGTATTCCGCAGGCTCCATCGCTGCGCGGTGCGACGGCCCTGCGGATCAAGGGGGACTGGGTCTTTGAGCCGCATGTGAAAGTGCGCGGCACCGTCGACCTCCCCGACAAGGGAACACCTCAGGTCATTCCCGCCGGAACCGTGCTAGGCGCCTGACCTTGGCCGATGAGGCGGTCGAGCTTGCCCGGGCGCTGACGGGGCGGACGCTTCCGGTGAGCGGTGACGCTGCTGGGCTGCCAGCCGAGCTGGCTCGTCTCGGGTGGGGCGCGGAGCGGCTGGCGGCCCTCAGACAGGAGCAGATGAACAAGCGGCTGCCGTGGCCGTTCCCCGTCGACCTCGAAGCCCGGCGAGAGCTCGGGTTCGCGCGTTTCGATGCCTTACTGGCTGAGGTGAGAAAGCAAACGGGCCTGGCCGGGACTTCGTCCCGGGGCCAGGCCCTGGTGCGTCCGCTCAACGCCGACGAGCGCCGACTGCTGGCGGACAGGCCGCCCCACTGGGGGTGATGGGCTCGCCGAAGCTCGTTGGCCCAGCGGAGCGGCTCGTCGTGGAGTTGTCTGTCTCCTGATCAGTAGTTGCGGGTCCTCAGGAGATCGCGGATCTCGGTGAGGAGCTCCTCGGAGCTGGGGCCAGCGGGCTCCTCGTCCTTCTTCGGGAAGTCGCGGTCACGCAGCATGTTGTACGGCTTCACAACGCAGAAGTAGACGACCGCGGAGGTGATCAGGAAGGTGATCACCGCATTGATGAACAGACCGACATTGACGTCGAACAGGGTCACTGCAGAGAAGTCCGGCTGGCCGCCGATCTTACCGATGAAGCCCATGAGAATGGCGGTGAACTCTTTGACCACCGCAGAGAACACGGTACCGATGATGACTGCGACGGCAAGCTCGACGAGATTGCCGCGCATTATGAATTCTTTGAAGCCCTTCATCCTGCATTCCTTCTGTGCTCCGGCCACTCGACGGGCCGGGGAGCGGCCCGGAACCTGGGGATTCAGGTCCGGGTAGCCCTGTTTCAGGGACCGGAGTCACTCTATGCATATCGTGGCGGGAGAGGCCAGCTTCTCGGTCTCCAAATGGCTCATTGGAGTAAATTCTGGCCAATCGGATGACGTGAAAGATGTCAAATGTGGATGTGCGTGAGATCTCTAAACGCATCAAGACCCGTTCCCGAGGATCACCGTCAGCTTTCCCTGCTGTCCCAGCGCTGAGACCTCGGGCCCAATTCCGGCTGGCACATCCACCAGGATGAGGGGCTTTGCCCCTCCGCCTGGATTCAACAGGGTGCCCTCTGAAGCGCTGGGCATGGATGAGACCCGGGCGTCGGTGGCGATCACCTCACCGGAGTCGGCGAGCACCAGCGTGACGGGGGTGCCGGGGGACAGCAGCGTCCTCAGCGAATTGTCGCGGATGAGGATCGGGACCAGTGCGCGGCCCTCAGCCAGCGACGGTGTGGCGGCCAGCATCCCTGGCTGCAGCACGGTACCTGTCTCCAGGCCGAACCCGAGGGTTTGGCCGACCAGCTCCCCGGGATCCTTGAAGCTGTGCTCGGGAAGCGTGCCGGAAGGCAGGTGTGTGACCTTCAGGTCATCGCTCCTGAGGACACCCCCAGCGGCCACAGACCGGGCCAGGGCCACCACGGGCACCTGGTCCTGGCCTCTCGGGGACAGGTGCGTCACCAATGCGAAGGCACCCAGGCCCGCCAACAGTGCGGCGATGGCCCGGCGGTGCCAGCTCACGAAGCGCCTCAGGCGCTGAAAGAAACTCTCCACGCCCTCTTTATGGGCAAAGCCAGCCCCCGTGGGCACTTTTCCACAGAGCGGCTGTGGTGTTTCCTCAGGACGCTGCCTTGGAGGTCTCCTTGGACTTGGCGGGGGCGGAAGCCGAACCTGTCGTGGACTTTGAATCCGTCTTGGAGGAGGACTCTTTGGAGGAATCCGACGCTGGGGCGGACTTCGGCTTGCGGGAATCTGTGGCATAGAAACCAGAGCCTTTGAACACCACGCCGACCGCGCTGTAGACCTTCCGTAGGTCGCCACCGCACGCCGTGCAGGTGGTCAGGGCAGGGTCGGAGAACTTCTGGACGGCCTCAAGCTCCTCGCCGCATGCCGTGCAACGGTACTGATAGGTGGGCATTCACGCTCCCGCTTCGATGGACAAACGCGAATCAGGATACGCTCCCTGCCCCAAGACGGGTGAATCCATCCTCGGTGATCACCGCATCCACGGGAAGATCATGCGGTTCATGGGGTAGGCGCGGAAGCACCTCATCGGAGTTCGCCAGCGCCCACACCGGGGTTCCGGGCCGGCGGTGGTGGAGGGCCCGGTCGTACCAGCCACCTCCCATGCCCAGCCGCGTGCCGTCGCGGGAGACCGCCAGGCAGGGCACCACTATCACGTCGGCCAGGGCCAGGGAGCCGATTCCCAGCCCCTGGTCGGTGGGTTCGGGAATACCCGCCCAGCCAGGACGCAGCTCGCCGGTGGCCCAGGCCCAGTCCGGCTCCTTGGAGAGCTTGGGCAGCAGGACCTGCCAGCCCAGCTCCAGGAGTCGCCGAATGGCGATAAGGGTGCCGGGCTCCTGTTCTCTGGAGGCGTATAGAGCGATCACCCCTGGGGCTCCAAGCTGCCCCAATAGCGTTTCGCAACGGGTTTCGTCGTTTTTCTGCCAGTCGGGTTCTTCCAAGGCCCTGCGGCGCGCTGTGATGGTTTCCCGCAGCGCGCCCTTCTCATGTGTGAATTCCATTGGCCTATCGTAGAAACATGGCGCTTTTCGGTCGCAGAAGGCAAGTGGAAGAGGAACCCTCGATAGAGGAGGCCCCTGCCCCGTCCCTGCCGCCACCGCCTGAGCCGGACTCTAACGGCCTGCGCCGTGTCCAGGATCACGTCGACTATCTGCTGGAGCTCGTCGAGCCCCTCAAACCCTTCGGCATGTCGGTGCTGGAGGCCTGGGGGCAGGTGATCTGTGAGGACATCGACTCCATGATCAATGTGCCGCAGAACTCGACGAGCAAAGTGGCGGGCTACGCGGTGCGCGCCTCCGACCTGTGGGAGGAGGGCCAACCAGTGGGGTCGCTCCAGCTGGCTGTCGGCACCGAGCATCTCGGGGTCGGCCAGGCTGTTCCCGTCGACGTCGGCGAGGTGGTTCCCCGCGGCACGACGGCTGTCCTGCCCTACCCCTTTGCGAACGTCGACGGTGATCGCATCGAGCTCGTCAAGGAGGTCTCAGAGGGCGAGTATCTGAGGGCTGCGGGCGAGCATCTCGCGGTTGGTGACCGGCTGCTCTCCGAGGGTGATGTGCTCACTGACCGCAGCGTCGGGATGCTGGCGGCAGCCGGTATCGACAAGGTCCTGGTGCGACCGAAGCCCCGCGTGGTTGTGGTCAGCTCCGGAGCCGACCTGGTGGAGCCGGGGGAGGACGTCGGCTACGGCGAGGCTACGGACGCCAACTCGTTCCTGATCTCAGCCGCCGCGCGGGCCGCCGGGGCGACGGTGTTCCGGGTCGCCGTGCACTCCAGTGACAAACACGAGCTCAAACAGGCGATCACCGACCAGCTGATCCGCGCCGACCTTGTCATCTCCACCACCGGCGGACGCCGCGAGGAATACGAGGCCGTGGCCGAGGCCATGTCGGAGATGGGGCTGGTTGACGCCGTCGAGGTGGCGATGTCACCGGGACGCACCCAGACCTTCGGGCTGATCGGCGATGAACGTGTCCCGATGGTCATGCTGCCGGGCAATCCCGTGTCCGCCTACGTGTCCTTCCAGGTGTTCGTGTGGCCCCTGCTGAAGCGCCTCACAGGAGCGGACGTGCACCGAAAGACAGTCAGGGCAATAGCCAGGACGACGATGCGCTCGATCTGGGGTCAGCGACACCTGCTGCGCGCTGAGGTGATCGATGACGGGCGGCTCCGCACCGCCAGCCGGGTCAGCGACCCTTTCGCCATGGCCGAGCTGGGGCGCGCGAACGCCCTGATCGTCCTGGACGAGGACACCGAGCTGGTGCGTCCGGGGGAGGCGGTCCAGTGCTGGCTCCTGGACGAATCCTGAGGTTTTTTCAGGTTCCCGGGAAAATTACGGCGCGCCGCAGAAGAAAATTACGCCGCTGTTGTTTAACGTGTGATCGTGCTCGCGGGAATTGTCATCAGTGTGTTGGTCTTGGCCGTCCTGGCCTTCGGCCTGCCCTGGTTGTCGGTTCATAAAGACGACGTTGATGTCCTCGACGGAGACCCCGTCGAGCGTTTCTCCGGCTCCATGCGGATCCTGCGCGGGAACGTCAACGAGTACGACGACGAGGAGGACTCGCCAGTCGAGGTCTCCACGCCGCTGACCCGCAGGGCGGAGCTCACCGAGCTACGCCTGATGGCGCGGGAGGCCGCTATGCGGCGGCGGCGTGTGGTCACGGCGCTCGGGGTGATGACCCTCCTATGCCTCGTGCTCTGCCTGTTCGACATCGTGCCCGGCTGGTCGGTGGCGATCCCCATCGTCGCCCTGGGTGCGTTCCTGATTTCCGCGCGGGTCGGGGTCAAGAAGATGCACCGCCGCTTCGACGAGCGCGCGGCGAAGGTCAAAGCCGGCTACGTCGATGGCGAGTCGACGTCCATGATGAAGGCCATCGAGGAGGAAGAAACCTCCCACGAGTTCTCCGTCGACCTGACCGCGCCGGAGAAGTCGGGTCCGCTGTGGGAGCCGATCCCCGTGATCACGCCCACTTACGTCTCCAAGCCTCTCGTGCCCCGGAGCGTGCGCACCATCGATCTGTCCGCACCGGTCGACAACACCATCATCATCCCCACCGCCGACACCCCTGCTGATCGTCCAGTGGCTCCGCGGCGCGCTGCCCCCGCCGACTGGGAACCCCCCGAGGAGCTTGTCCAGAGGCCCAGGGCCGTCGGCGAGTGACGGGTTGGCACTGGGCCTGACAGCGGTGCTAACATCATCCGGTACCTGGGGCTATGGCGCAGTTGGTAGCGCGTCTCGTTCGCAATGAGAAGGTCAGGGGTTCGAATCCCCTTAGCTCCACACTCACCAAAAGCCCCTAACAAGGCATTATGCCGCACTGGGGGCTTTTTCATGCCCAGCGACAGGGTGAAAGTGCGGTCAAGTGGTGGATAGTGAGGCCGTACTGGGTACGGCTCTGACAGATGCGGTGAAGCCGGGCAGCTGGCGGGATTTCTTATGCTGCGCGCAATTCCCGTTTGCTCCATGTGAGCTCTGTGCCGGCCAGGCGGAGTGCCTCAAGGAGATGACTGGTCGCGGCCTCAAGGTCCTCATCGCTGACCGGGGCGAGCGCATCAAGAATGAAGAAGGCTGTCTGGGTTCCATTGCTGAGCCCAGTGCGGCGGCACTGACGCCAGTTCCACAACCGGCAGGTCACCCCCAGATCATCACGCCACACAACCTCGCCAGATGCTGGATGCTCGGTGACGGGCTCTCCGTTCGCTGAAGTCTCGAAGTCCTCATGTCCCGTCGCACGCACTAGGCGGGCAGGGCCTTCGTAGGAGTGGAAGTCCTCCCCGCCCAGTGGGATTTGATGGATGACCGAGATGGCGTTGTAGATGTCGGTGAGGGCGTTGACCCTGGGCATCCCCTTGTCCGCACGCCGCATGAGTGCCTCCAGACTGTTGCGGGTCCGCTGCGGTTTCGCCCCAAAAGCGCGGTAGGCGTCACGCCATGCTGAGATATGAGCTAGCTCGGTGACAGGAGAAGCGGCGAGCAGAGAACGGGCATGGGTTTGCGCAGCCATGACGAGCTCGCTCACCGCCTCTTTATTTTCTTCCGCAGCCAGTGGCGCCAGGCCGTCGACGACGAGCAACATAGCCCGGTAGTCGGGACGCAGCTTGAAGACCTCCGAGTCAGCAGAGCATCCTGTCAGGAACTCTTCTAGATGCTTTACTTCCGTCATTGTGATGCTCCATTTCTTGCGTTGTCTCCGCATAGGGGTCAAAGACTGTGAGGGAACCGCGCTGGTTCTCGTGGGTGATTCGTGTAGGTGTGTGCTGTTGTTTTGAGAATTCAGTGTGTGCCGGATTCAATCGTGGCAGGGCCCTCAAGATCTTGGGACAGCTCCGAATTCGCATGCTGTGCGTCTATTTTGGCAGCGATCCCCACAGCTGACGAGCAGGGATCAAGTGCATCACTCAGGCACAGCCGAGTGACCATGCTCGGCATGCCCAGGCCGGTTACGTGCTATAGGAGCCCGGCAATGCCGCTTCGATCGCAGCTTCTGCGGTCGGGTGGGTGAAGGCGAAACCCGATCCGAGGAGTACCGCGGGCTCGACGTGAGTGTCAGCGAGCAGTAGGGAGTCGGCGGCGTCACGGCCCAGGAACAGGCGCAGCGCCGCCTCAGCGCCCGCCATCGCCAGCATCCACACAGGCGACTCGCGGGGTGGGCACTGATACCACACAGGTTCGCTGTCTTGACTCAAGATGGAGGCGTAGCCGTTCGACGTGAAGGGGAGAACCGTGCAGCTCATCAAGGGAGTGATCGCCCGCGACAAAGGAGCGGAGGCCGAGCTTGCCGACATCAACCTGCCCGATCCGGGACGCGATGAGGTCGTCGTTAAGGTCCTGGCCTGCGGGGTGTGCCATACCGACCTGCACTACCGGGACGGCCATGTCGGTGACGAATTCCCCTACCTGCTGGGGCACGAGGCAGCCGGCATTGTGGAGAGCGTGGGTGCTGGCGTCACCAGCGTTATGCCCGGCGACTTCGTCATCCTGAACTGGCGGGCTGTGTGCGGGCAGTGCCGGGCCTGTCGTCGTGGGAAACCCTGGTACTGCTTCGCCACCCACAATGCCACCCAGAAGATGACACTCCAGGACGGCACCGAGCTGACCCCGGCCCTCGGGATCGGGGCCTTCGCCGAGAAGACCCTCGTGCACGCGGGGCAGTGCACCAAAGTCGATCCCGCTGCGCGGCCAGCGGCGGTGGCTCTGCTCGGCTGCGGGATCATGGCTGGTATCGGCGCCGCGATCAACACCGGCGAGGTCAGCCGCGGAGAGGCCGTCGCGGTGATCGGATGCGGGGGAGTCGGCGCAGCTGCGATCGCCGGGGCCCGCCTGGCCGGGGCCGCCAAGATCATCGCCGTCGACGTGGATGACCGCAAACTGGACCTCGCCGCGCGACTGGGCGCAACCGAGCGCATCAACTCGCGGCGTGAGGATCCCATCGAGCAGCTGCGCAGGCTCACCGACGGTTTCGGCCCCGACGTCGTCATCGACGCGGTCGGCAGGCCTGAGACCTGGCTGCAGGCCTTCCATGGCCGTGACCTCGCGGGGCGCGTGGTTCTGGTTGGGGTGCCGGATCCGGAGGCGAAGCTGGAGGTGCCCCTGGCGGATGTGTTCAGCCGTGGTGGGTCGCTGAAGTCCTCGTGGTATGGCGATTGCCTTCCCGACCGCGACTTCCCGATGCTGGTCGATCTGTACCAGGACGGTCGTCTTCCCCTTGACGCCTTCGTCAGCGAGGAGATTGGGCTTGAGGACGTCGAGGCCGCATTCGACGCGATGGGGCGCGGCGATGTGCTGCGCTCGGTGGTCATTCTGGGAGTTTCCGGCGAACCTGACGAGCCTGAGGAGATCGCGGCATGAGCGTGCGGATTGACCATGGCGTGACCGTCGGCACCTTCTCGCTGGATGGCGAGACCTTCGACGTCGACAACAACGTGTGGGTGATCGGCGACGATGACCAGTGCATCGTCCTCGACGCCCCGCACGACATCAAGGCGATCCGTGAGGTCATCGGCGGTCGCCGGGTCCTGGCGATCGTCTGCACCCACGCCCACGACGACCACGTGAGGGTCGCGCGGGAGCTGGCCGACGCCGTGGATACGATCGTATTGCTGCATCCGGACGACCTGGTGTTGTGGCATCAGGTGCACAGTCTTCCGCCCGGTGGGGAGCTGAGGGACGGGCAGCGGTTGCCGGTGGGGGACGTGGAGCTGACGGTGCTGCACACGCCCGGGCATTCCCCCGGGTCGTGCTGCCTCTACTCTGAGCAGCTCGGGGTGGTGTTCACCGGCGACACCCTGTTCCACGGCGGTCCTGGCGCGACCGGCCGCAGCTTCTCCGACCGCGACACCATCCTGGCGTCGATCCGGAACCGGCTGCTCACGCTGCCTCCTGGCACCGTGGTGAAACCGGGACATGGGCAGGACACCACTATCGGTGAGGAGAGGCGTGCTCTGGCCTCCGCCTGAGCTTTGTGCCGGGATTGCATCTGAACGCCGTGGCGGACCGCGACCGACAGGAGGCCGATGGTAGTCTTGAGCCCGATGGGCGGGGTTGGTCGTATTGCTCTGTCCTTAGGTTATGAGCACCGGGTGCTCTCACACGAGAAGATCAGGATTTGGCCCACTCGGCTTCATTGGGCCTTCTTTTCCACACACGCAGGATGCTAGTAGGGAGATCATGCGTTCTCAGTCAGCGATTTTTGTCGATGCCGGTTATCTCATGGCGGCCGCAGCGACCCGTGTCACCGGGTCGTCGTTACGGCGCGGCATCAAAGTCGACTACGCGGGCCTGGTCTCTGAGCTGATCGCGCTGGTCGAGGAGCGTGCTGGGCTGCCGGTGCTGCGGGTCTACTGGTATGACGCCGGCAAGAACGGCGCGGCAGAACCAGAGCATGAGAAGGTCGCCGTGCTGCCGAAGGTGAAGCTGCGGCTGGGGCACGTCGGTGTCGTGGGCGAGCAGAAGGGCGTCGACCTGCGGATCGGCCTGGACATGGTCGGGCACTCCCGCAATCATGCGGTCGACGTGATCTACCTGCTGTCCGGTGACGGTGACCTGACGGAGGCGGTCGAGGAGGCTCAGGCTCAGGGGGTCCAGGTCTTCGTTCTGGCCGTTCCCACGGAGTCTGGGGAGCCGCACGGCGTCAGCGGCTATCTCACCAAGGCCGCTGATGGCGTCGAGGTCCTGGAGGGCAGCATCTTGGAGACCACGGTGACCAAGGCCGTCGCCCAGCCACGACTACTGGCTGATGGGCTGGCGGCCCGGGCCGCACGCCCGCCGAGCCCCCTCGATCTCGCGCGGCGCGCAGCGCCGATGCAGGAGACAGCATCGATCACTGCCTACAGCGGAGGCGGCGGGGCCCAGCCTTACATAGCGCCCACGTACCAGCATGACTCAGCCGAGGTCGAGCAGGCCATCATCGACGTCGTCGGGAAGGCGTACCGTGCCTGGTCGGCGACCGCCACATCCGAGCAGCGGAAGGAACTCCGGGAAGGGCGTCCCACCATCCCCCGGGAACTCGACCGGGCCCTGCTGGTCGACCTGTCCGACGCCCTCGGCGACTACTACCTGAGCGACGAGATCCGGGTGAAACTTCGCGCCCAGTTGTGGGTGGCAGTCGATGGTGAAGACTGAACTTTCTCTTCAGAATCCAGCCGCGACAAGGCGGAAAGACAATAAATATCCGTGACGCTGAAGCATGTCAACAAATAGTCCGCGGGACGGCAAGCTCGTTGTCAAACCTGGCTTCTCGTAGGTCTGAATAGATCTTCAAGGAACGATGGCTATTTATGTCATCTTCTTTGGCGGGAAGGCGCTGGGCTTTGAAGGGATCACCTGTTCGGTGACTACGACCTACTTTCAGCCGGGGTGGCTGTTCGGCACGCTGGAAGAAACCGGGCAATGGGCTGAGATCTCCACTGGGACGGCTGCGAGTTGCGCAGTTCCCCCTGCGGAGATCATGGCTGGGGCAGGATGGAGGCATGGGAACCTCTCGGACCGGTAGTGACCAGCAAGATGTCCTGCGGTTCTGGTGGATGCTGGAGCTGTTCAGTCCGCAGAAGGTCCCGAAACCCACGCACGGGGCGCAGCGTCCTGCCGACCAGCGGGTCGTCGAGTGGGAGAGCCCCAAACCGCTGCCGTGGGAGATGCTGCCACCCCCGCCGCCGCTTGGCAATAGGAAACGGGTCTGGCAACACACGCTCTACCTGGGGCTGTACGACCTGGAGGCGACCTACCAGTGGCTGCACCGGGCATTCGGCGAGGACCGTGAGGCATACGACGAGCGTCCGAGCGGGCGAAGTGCCTGCGCTGGCCTGCTCATCGACCAGACCGGCAGCATCGTCCCCGAGTCGGCGGTGCTGTCCTCGGCGCTGTGGGCCGTCGCCCGCATTGAGAACCCCGGTCCGCGTCACCCAGGTTGGGCCGACGGGTTTCCCGAGGCAGCGCAGGCCTTCACGGAGGCCGTCGACGAATGTGAGAGCGAAAGACACGATTCCGCCGGCATCGACACAGCGCTCCCACACGATGCCGACTCCCTTCACACACTCCTGGACATCGCTCGCGAGGTCTCTGGGATCGCGAGAGTCCCGGACCTGACGGTCAGGGGTTTCGTCATCCAGTCGCGGGCTGTCGTGGTCAACAGCTCCGAACCGCCCACCGACATCGACTTCCTCAACAGCTTCTATCTGGACGACCTCGCCGCGGTGCGCAGGAATATCGGCGGCCCAGCTGGCGCCGGTGATGCCCTTGCGGCCTATCTGACCAGCGACGACCGTCTCAACGTTCGCGACCGTGTGGATATTGTGAAGCAGCCGCAGGCCGTGGACGCCGGCGTGGCGATCGACAGGCTTCCCAAGGGACGCTGGCCGTCGAATCCCAGCCACGGCCTGGCACTGAGCCAGCAGTTCGCGGTCAACCAGGCGCTCAACGACCTGGCGCCCACGCCCGGCCTGATGGGAGTCAACGGCCCGCCCGGCACGGGGAAGACGACGATGCTGCGCGACATCCTGGCCGGCAACGTCGTCGAGCGGGCCCGCCGCCTGGCCTCACTCCAGCGTCCCGGCGACGCGTTCACCACCACGACCCACAGGTGGACGGGGCACGGCGGCCACAACCGCAGCGTGCGCCAGCTCCGGCCGGAGCTAACCGGATTCGAGATGGTCGTCGCGTCCGCGAACAACTCCGCCGTCGAGAACGTGACCGCCGAGATCCCCGCGCGAATAGCCATCGACCAGCGGTGGCGAGACAAGGCCGACTATTTCGCCGAGATCGCCTCCGCCGTGCTGGCGAACGTGACCGACGACGACGGCAAAACGATCCCGGCGCAGCTGGCCTGGGGACTGGTGGCCGCCCGGCTCGGCAACAAACGCAACCGCGGCGCCTTCCGTTCCGCATTCTGGTTCGACAAGAAAGACCCCCGCACCAAGGGAGCCACCCACGACGACGGCATCCGGATGCAGACCCGCCTGCAGCAGTGGCGCAAAGGTGACGTCCCACACAAGACCTGGGAGCAGGCTCGCCGTGACTTCAGGCAGGCCGAGCAGCGTGTTGACGCCCTGATCGAGCAGCGACGCCAGGCACAGCAGCGCATGCAGCGCCTCCCGGAGCTGGTCCGTGCTGAGGAGGACCTGCGGTCGACGATCAGGCGCCTGGGTGTCATCCTGCAGAACGCGGAGGTCGAGCTAAGCAGGTACACACCGATGCTGGGGCAGGCCGAGGCGCTCGTGACCGAGGCCACCACCCGCTACGACCGCCACCGGGACGTCAAACCGGGCTTCCTTGAGGTGGTTTTCACGCTGGGCCGCGCGATACGGGCCTGGCGCGCTGACCTCGCCCCGATAGCCGCCGACCTCCGCGCCGCGGAGCAGGCCAGGAATGAGGTCGCACGGCAAGCCGGCCAGCTCCGCGACCGCATGATGCAGCTTCGCGCCGACTTGACCGCGGCCAACGCCCACCTGGCCCAGGTCCGCGAGGAACTGGCTGAGCTACGTGCCCAGTGCGCCAGGGACCGTGAGCGGTACGCGCTCGGCTACCCAGACGAGACCTGGACTGGCGACCAGCGCGAACTCCACGCGCCCTGGCTTGACGCCGAGATCGACACTGCCCGCTCGGAGCTCTTTCTCGCCGCACTTCAACTCCACCAGGACTTCCTGGCCAATGCGGCCGGCGACATGGAACACGGACTCCGCGCTGCCTGCGATGTCGTCGCGGGAAGCTATCCCCGCGACCTGGAACCGGAGAAGCTGCGTGCCGCCTGGCAGCTGTTCTTCCTGGTCGTGCCCCTGATCTCCACGACCTTCGCGTCCGTCGGCCGCATGTTCGCCGGCCTGGGTCGGGAGGCGATCGGCTGGCTGCTCATCGACGAGGCAGGACAGGCGTCGCCGCAGTACGCCGTCGGCGCGATCTGGCGTGCGCAACGGGTGGTCGCGGTCGGTGACCCGCTGCAGCTCGAACCCGTGGTCACGATCCCACCGAAAGCGAGGCGGGACATCGCCAACGCCTACGGGGTCTCGCCGGTGTGGATTCCGCCGCTGGCCTCCGTCCAGACCCTCGCGGACCGCGTCTCCTGCTTCGGGACGACCCTGCCGCAGAGCGAGGAGGAGGTCTGGGTCAGCGCCCCGCTGAGGGTTCACCGCCGCTGCGACGACCCGATGTTCACCCTGTGCAACAAGATCGCCTACAACGACATCATGGTCAACGGGGTGCCGCCCCGGAAAAGCAGCACCGGCGAGCCGGGGCCGTTCGACGAGACCCCGGATGGTCCCGTGGTCGCTCCGAGCAGCTGGGTCGACGAACCCGCGCCGACGCCCGGAACCCACCTGCAGGTCAACCAGATAGCGCGCCTGGAGAAGGCCATCAAATATCTGGAGCAGAAAGGCGTGCCCGCGTCGCAGGTGATAGCCATCTCGCCGTTCCGTGATGTCGCCAACAAGCTGGAGTCGTTGACGAGGCGATACCCCGGGCTTCGCGCAGGCACCATTCACACAGCCCAGGGGAGAGAGGCCCCGGTGGTCTTCCTGGTGCTGGGCGGTGACCCGGACAAGCCGGGTGCAAAAGATTGGGCGTCAGCGACCGTCAACCTCGTGAACGTCGCAGCCAGCCGGGCACAACGCCGGCTGTTCGTCATCGGCGACCGCAAGACATGGTCGGAGTACAACTATTTCCGGCAGCTCTCCAGAGAACTGAGGTAATCCAGGGGCGCATTCACTCCTGTTCGACATGGGCGACTGTGACCCGGATGCTGACGTCGAAGACCCCCAGCTCTGCCAGCCCGTGCCCGGAATGTTGTTGTGGTTGGCCATGTTGTCTCCCTGGTGGTCATCTCTTCGTCCATCGAGCGATGGCTTCACCACTGAGATGGGTCGCGGGGTGGGAATGTCACGAAATTTTTCACCCCTTAAGCGGCGGTCCCAGAGAACCACCGGCCACTTGGCCGTCTCTAACCGGCTCTGTGTTCAGTTTGGTTTCCAGTGGTGCAGTCGTGCGTAATCCTGGGCGTTGGGCCGGCTGATGATGTGGCGAGGTGGATGGGTGCCGGGGTGCGGGCTGACCAGGTGGGGGAGGTCCTGGCGCAGGTCGTCGAAGCGTGTCCAGTATTGTTCGATGCCGGAGACCACGAAGTAGACCCGGTCGACCTTCGGGATGCTGGTGCGTTCCAGGGCCGTCGGGACGACGGCGAAGGAAACGAGATCGTCGGTGCCGTCTATGATCTCGCCCTCGAATGTGGCGATGAGATCCACCTCGCCGTCGTTGGTCTCCTGCAGTTGCTGCCGGTGGAAGGAGTGGATCTCGCTTTCCACGTGCCATTTGATCTCCTGGAACCGGCGGCGCAGTGGCTGGGGCAGCCGCGGAATGTGCTCCACCCAGCGACCATCCCGCACCACGTACGGGACGGGATGGATGCTCTTGCGGTCCTTGGCCATGGTCTCTAGTTCGCCGAGCAACGCCTCCCACTGGTCGGTTTCCGTGTTGACGAGCAGCAGGTCATTGCAGCGCGCGGGGATGGCCGCCCACTCCGAGTGTGTCCGGAGGGCAAAGCGGAGCAGGGCCTCTTGCATGTAACCGGGGTCTGCGAACCAGGCAATCTCATGCCTGTAGGGGGCTGTGACCCGCAGCACGTCCGGGCCCAGGCCCATCTGGCTCACGGGCATGCCCTCGGTCATCTCGTGCAGGTTCATCAGGGCCCGGCTCTGGAACTGGAAGTTGTCCAACTCGCTCCGGTTGGTGGGCAGCGCGGACTCCATGACCATGCGCAGCGTGTCCGGCTCGGCGATGGCGAGGCCGAAGCCGATGAAGTCGCTCAACCATCCCACCACGCCGGCCTGGAGCCGTCCTGGCATGTAGTAGCGGGCGCTGCGGGGAGCGGGGACGGCCGTCTCGGGGGTGTGGTTGTCGAGCCTTCCAGGAACGTGCTGGGAGTCGATGTGGCGGTGGACCCTCGCGATGAACTCCTTCTCGCTCTCACCGGGATCGGCCTGGGGTAACGCGTCTGGGTTGAACCCATGCATCTCGCCGTCCTCGAACCGCACAACCACCATCCCGGGGTCCGCCAGCTCCTGCGGCGGTCGATGCACGATCTCGACGCCGGGATGAAGGGAGAAGATCCTGATAGCTTCCTCGCGGTCCATGCGACGAGCGTACTGAAGGGCAGGGCCGGTAGAAGGTTCGATTTACGGCGGTGGAATTGGGCGAGCTCCTGGGCCGGGAAGTTGTGGATCACTAGGTCTGGCATTGACCTTCTTGCGGTCGGCAGTTCTACGGTGCGGTGCTCTCCTGAGGCTGCGGTTTCGCGCCTGGCCGGTCGGCTGAAAAGTTGACATAAAGGCAAAGCTATGTCTCGGCTCTTGTCGTCCATCTGGGTAAAACACGTAGTCAACACATGCTGCTGTTGGGTTTCCGAGGTGAGAAGACCGCGGTCCGGCGGAGGTGTGTCGGAACCGGGGGAGGGGGATTGCTGGGTTAGGTTGAGGTGAACCGGCCTCTTCCTGGGGTGGTTCGGCGGCACTCTTCAGCCGGGCTGTCCCTCATGTCCAATCACAATGGGGCCGGGCAACGAAAGGAAAGTGCATGGCCGAAAACATCGTCGTCATGACCCTCCCCACACACAGCGGCACCTACGAGGCTTTCAGCAAACTGAAGAGCGCTGCCGGTTTCGACCTCAACGCCGCCGTCATCATCGAGCGCGACGCCGACGGCATAGCCCACCTGGCCGAAGGCCGCGACTATCAGGCCGGAGCCGCCACCACGGGCGGCTCACTGATCGGCATGCTCGTCGGCATCCTGGGCGGCCCTCTCGGCATGCTGCTCGGCCTTGGCGCCGGTGCCCTGACTGGTTCTCTCATCGACGCCGACCGCCTGGACCTGGGCGACGATGTCATCTCCGACTTCGCCAAGGTCGTGCCGCCCGGCGGCAACGCGATCCTGGCCCAGGTCGTGGAGGACGCGCCCGCTGCCCTCAACGCCTTCGCCGACAGCGTCAGCGCGACTGTGGTGCGGCGTCCTGTGGAAGAGGTGGTCGCCGAGATCGAGGCCCAGCAGGCGGCGGCCGAGGCCGCGGCCCGGGCAGCCCGCGAAGCGGTGCGCGAGCACAAGAAGCAGGAGCTTCGCGAGAAATGGGACGAGCGGATCGAGAACCTCAAAGCGAAGTTCCAGCGCAACGACAAATAGATCCACCGACAGCGACACAGTGAGCGTTCAGGCGCTCTGGAATTCCTCCGGGGCGGCATACAGCTTCTATGCTCTGGTGACCATTCCAGCAGGGACGTTCACTAGGCCAGTCGGCGGATCGGAGTGAGGCTGGCAGGTCGACCGCTGTCCAGACAGTGTTGAGGGGTGCCCGGATGGGCATCCCTCAACTGTTGGGTTCAGGGTCACTCGCCGCTGGAGGCTGGTGCCTCGTCGATGGCCTTGGTGGGCAGCGGGACGATATAGCTCTCCGTCGCTCCGCCGTGGTTGCTGGCGAAGATGATCCGGCTGAGGTCGCGGGAGGCGCTGGCCTGGGGCTCCAGGAAATACCTGCTGTCACCCTCCACGCCTGACCAGTTGCTCCTCACATGCGCGACGTTCACCGTGCGGCCACCCGGCTTGAGCTCCATCAGCCACACCTTCCGGTACTCCGGACGGATCTCAGGTGCAGGACGGGTGTTCCCGTAGTCAGCGAAGTCTTCGTAGGTAGAGACCACCGCCCAGCCCGGACGATCGAAGGCCTGGCCGCTGATGTGTAGGGCATAACCCTCACCTGAGGCCGGATAGAGCTTGTGCAGGTCGGTTGCCTCACCGTTGTCCAGGTTGATGGCCGAGATGAAGCCGCGGGCGTAGTCGGCGTAGACCAGATAATCCTCACGGTTCGGGCCGAAAGCCAGGTCCGAGTGCTCCGATGCCGGGGTCAGCTGCCGCGACTCCTTGAAGTCCAGCGTGTAAGCGCGGGTGCCGCCCTGCCCGTCCAGCCACGACGGGACCGCGTACTTGCCGCTGGCCGAGGTGCTGATGTGATCCGGGTAGGCACCCGGGACGGGGAAGTCCTTCGCGTCGAGGGTCCCGACGATCTTCCTCTCCTGCAGGTCCAGGGTCACCAGTCCGTGGATGGCTTTCGCCTGGGTGGACTCGTCGTAGCTGGTGGCCATCAGCGACAGGTAACGTCCGTCGGCGCTCATCGTGCCCTCGCCCTTGGTCCAGAAGGACTTCGCATCGGGCCAAGGGGTCTGGCCGGTGAAGTCGAAGACGACCTCCTTGTTACCCGAGGCGATGTCGTAGACCCACCATTGGAGGCCGCCGTCGCGGGCCGTAAAGTACAGCTTGTTGGGGTCGGTGGGATGCCACAGGGGTTCGCAGTCGCCGCCGAGTGCGTCCAGCTGGGAGATCTCGGTGAGCTTCACGCCGTCGTACAGGTGCCAGTGGCCGCTGCTGTCCTGAGCCAGGTAGCGGGACTGGTCGGCGTTGAAGGCCTGGCGCCGGGAGTACTCATGTCGCATGCGACCGCTCTCATCAGCTTTGGTGGCGCGGTAAACATGGGTTCCATAAGCAGGATCACTCTGGTAGGCGCCGTAGTTAGGTGCGGCGGTGTCGCTGATCGGGTCGGCTGACAGCGGCGTGAGCTTGAAATCGGCTGGATATTGGCTGGACAACGGGTCGCCGGGTGCGGCCGGTGCCGTGGCGGACGGCGACGGTGCTGGCGTGGGGGTCTCCCCGTTTGCGGCCGCGGTACTCACCCCCGATACTGCGAGGACGGCCGCAACGGACAACGCACTGAATCGGACTGGACGGAAGCTCATGCTGACTCCTCACGGTTGGCTCCCGGAACATATCTGGTCGCGGAACCTGCCCTCCAACCGTCCGCGCGCTCAGCCTAGCCAACCCCTCAACCAATGGCTATGCCCCGGCAGTGCGCATCTCGCAGTCACTGGCCGGATGGCCAAAAGGCTGACACAGAGTCATCGATGCTGGAGCGTCACACTTCCGTAAGAAAACTCCCCTGGTTCCTGTCATCGCCGCGGCGGAAGACTCTCAGGCATGAAAAGACTCCTTGCTCCCTTGGCCGTTGCCGGTGTCATCGTTCTCGCCGGATGCTCCCAGAACGCATCGTCGGATGCGATGTCGCCCGCGATGAGCCCGTCCGGGGCCATGTCGCCCTCGGCCGGAATAAGCACCTCGCCTGGCGCGGCGATCAGGCCCGCACCCCTGACGGGATCTCCGGTAGCGGACTCGGCCTGCCCATCGTCCGCACCATCGTCGCCGCTCACGCCGGGACCGCCGAGATCCGGAACAGGCCACCCGGTTGTGTCGTGACCATCGAACTGCCGAGGACGGCAAGTGGATAGCGCATGGCTACACTTGTGGCTATGACTATGGGGCGGATGATGCTGCTCAGGGATGTCAAGAACCGGCTTTCCGATGAGCTGTTCGGGTGTGATGGTGCGCGGGAAACTACCAGGGGCGGCCGCGCAGGTCGATCATCCCGCTGGGCCAGTCCTCAAGGGCCAGTGTGATGGAGAGGATCAGCAGCGGCGGTCCCGGTGGCTTCTCGACAACCTCCCCACTCAGCCGGTCGATGTGACGCTCGGATGCGGCGATGCGCCGCCAGCCGCAGGACTCGTAGAAGGGGACGACATCCTCCCGGCACCCCAGGTAGCCGGCGTCAATGCCTGTCCGGCTCCGCATCGCCGCGGCGGCTGCGTCCACCAGCTGGGTCCCGAGCCCGGTGCCACGGACCTCAGGGGCGACGAGCACGCCCCCAACACCTGCGATCGTCAGTTTCCCAGCCCCGACGGCGATCCGTCGCCGCTGGAAACCAGCATGCCCGACGATTCGACCGCCCCGGCGAGCCAGGATGTGCACGTCGTGCCCGGCATAGCCGTAGGGACGCTCCGGGGTCCAGGGGCCGAAGGATGCGCGATATTCAGCGTCGAAAAGGGCAGCGAGACTCGCCAGGTCGGTGGCGGTCAGGTCGTCGTGTCCACGCGTGATCACGATTCTGTCATCAGGGGACATGAGATCAGGATCCCACATTCCACCTGTGCGGATTATCCCCCGGTCTGGGGGTGAGGTGATGCCGCTGGGGCCGGGAGGTCGACTCCGAGGGCAGGGACCGGTTCGGCATCGCGGTCTGGGGGTGAGGTGATGCCGCTGGGGCCGGGAGAGCTTCTCCTCCCGGCCCCAGCAGGTCATGAACTATGTGTTGTTGTTGACGACGAATGGCGCATTGTCGAGGGATACGACCGGGACGCCGGTAACGAGGGTGTAGCCGGGGATGCGTACCTCGACCGGGTTGGTCCCCTCCAGGCCGTCGAACACGGCATAGGCGCAGCAGAAGGCTGTTTCCGCCTTCGGCTTCACCTCCGGCTGCTCGGATACGGGGGTCAGCGCCACGCCCCGTTCCTGCGACAGCAGACGGATGCCCGACGGGACGAGCAGGCCATTGCTGCCCTTGGAGAAGGCTCCGCTCGACGTGAAGAAATCGAAGTCGGACTCCTCGGCAGCAACCTGCAGGATCGTCGTACCCGCCAGCACCGCCACGGGGCCGATCTGGATCTGGGTGTTCCCAGTGGAGGTTGACTCGTCGGCGGCAGCTGTCAGGGCCGGCGTGATGACACCCGCCGCCCCCACGCCCGCTCCCGCTACCGAGATCGTGATGAAAGAACGCCTGTTCAGCATGGTCCTGGTCTCCTGTTCGATGTGGGTTTCAGAGGTTGAGCGCGCCGTCACGGCAGGGTCATTCCGTCGATCTTGGAGCACATGACTCCCACGGCACCCAATGACATGCATTTGTTGATCGCCTCCTGGCTGGGGCAGATGTGCCCGATGATGGGACGTCCATAGCCTTTGGCGGTCTCCCACGTGGATTCCTGGGCCTCCCACGTCACCCCGATCAGGTCCCAGTGCGTGGCCTGTTCCTTGGCCTCGCTTTTGAGGGCATCGCTTTCTGCGTAGAAGAAACCCCAGGTCTTGAAGCCGGCTGCGCGCCAGATATCTGCCAGCCATGTGGCATCAGCGGAGTACTTCAGGATGGTGTGCTGGGGATCGAGCCAGGGCAGGTAGGTGTCGGAAGCTTGGGCGCTGCGCTTCGGGTCGACGAACAGCACGTGATCTGAGCCATAGGCGGCGATCAGGTCCTGCAGCCGGATGAACGGCTGGCCCTTCGTCTTGTACTGGCGCACCTGCTCCCAGGTCATCTGGGTGACGGGAGTGTCGGGGGCCGACGGGTCGACACCCTTCAGGTTTTCGTTGTGCACACCCACGGGTACGCCGTCGGAGGTCAGGGAGAAGCTGAACTCCAGCGCGGGTATGCCCCGGTTGGCTGACTCGTTATAGGCCAGCAGGCTCATCTCCGGCCAGTCATCTGAGCCGCCTCGGTGGGCGATCATGAAGCCGTTCTTCCGCGCCAGCAGCTCATCGACGGTCACGCCTTGGGCTGTCGGTGCAATCTGGGTTTCGCTGGCTACCCCGTCAAAGCCCATCACCTGGACATCCACAGTGCCGGTAGCCTCGGAGGGCTGTGCATTCTGGTTGACTGTCACGTGCAATGACTCCTATTCGTTTTAATTGGCTAGGCCGATTAATCGCGGGGGAGTGACCGCGCAAGGCGCAGGGACGACGAACAAACACTCGTCGCGATGAATGTGATTGTCGAACTGCCTCAAACGCAGTCGGTACAACAAGAGCTCAACCCACGACCGGCCCCAAGCCGGCGGTTATCGGGCAAGTACCTCACCTTCAGGTACATCCTCAACGTACCCCACGATGGGGTCAACGCAACCCCTCCGGGCCCTCCCAGGCTGGCCGTCCTTATGGAGGGCAGGCGGTGGCAGCATATCTGCCGGCGGAGTCTGTCAGCTCTTGTGAAGTATGAGCACCGATGTGAATGCGCCGGCGGTGGCCAAGACCCCGGCCGCGACTAGGTCAGCCAGATGGAACCCGGACAGAAAATCGCGCCCAGCCACCAGCGCGCCCAGGAGAGCAACCCCCAGGACGCTGCCGGTTTGCCTGGCGGCGTTGGATGCCCCTCCGGCCAGGCCTGCGAAGGCGGCCGGAGCTCCGGTGATGGCTGCGGAGGTCGCCGCGGGCACTGCGAAAGCCACCCCGCATCCGGCAATGAACGTCAGGACAGCGACTGCCGGATAGGGTGTCCGCTCATCCACCAACACCAGGGACGCGAACCCGGCCGCCCCCGTTGCCAGGCCCAGGAGCATAGCGATGGACGGACCGATCCTAGCCGCGGCCCTTCCGCCAAGGGGCGCCGCGACCACCGCGCTGCATGCCTGCGGCGCCAGGGCCAGTCCCGCCAGCCAGGGCGGGTAGCCGAGGTGCTGCTGGAAGAACAGCGAGAGCACGAAGAGCTGCCCGAAGAACCCCAGGTTCAGTGCGAACCCGGCCAGCACCGGCAGCCCGAAGCCAACGGTGGTGAACAGGCTCAATGGCAGCATCGGGGCCGGGTGGTGTTTCTCGACGAGCGCAAAACCGGCCAGGAGCAGCACCCCGGTGACGAGCAGCAGCGCCTGAGCAGGTCGCAGGCCTTCCTCACCGGCGGTGATGATCCCGGCAGCCAGCGTCCCCAGCCCGGCTATCGCTAATATCTGCCCAGCGTGGTCCACCGGGCCGCGGGGGAGAGTGGCCGAGACGGCAGGGAGCCTGCGCAGGACAAGATGACAGGTGACGGCGATCACCGGCAGGTTCACCCAGAACACCGCCCGCCAGCCCGCTGTCTCCACCAGCATCCCGCCCAGTACCGGACCGGCGGCCGCCGCAATTCCACCGGCGCCGCCCCAGAGCCCGATGGTCCTGGATCTTTCACCGGGGCCGGGATGGGTCTCGGTGATGAGCGCCAACGACCCAGGCACGATCGCCGCGGCGCCGACGCCCTGCACCGCTCGCGCGGCGATGAGCACCCCGATTGAGGGAGCCAGCGCGCATCCGGCCGACAAGGCCGCGAACAGCAGCAACCCAGCGACGTAGACCCTGCGTGCTCCCATACGATCGCATGCCGAGCCCGCGCCCAGCAGCAAAGCTGCAAATACGATCGTATAGGCGTCGGCCACCCACTGCAGCTCCGTCACCTGAGCGCCGAGATCGGCTCCGATCCGCGGCAGCGCGACGTTGACGATCGTCGTGTCCAACATGACGACGAAATACCCCAGCAGCACCGCTGCCAGGGCTCCCCGGGTTGGTCTTGTGTCCATGCGGGCATCCCTTTCCTCGGCTGCCAGGTGTCGCCTCGATGCTCGCACGCGCAATGTTCGGTGCAGGCCGAACGAAGCCGGAGCCAGAATGGAGAAGATGAGAGCCCGCACATTCCCTGAACCGGTACCCGACATCTCCACGGCCGCGGCGGTGCTGGCCGACTCGTCGCGGGCGGCCATGTGCGCCGCGCTGATGGATGGACGGGCCTGGACGGCCGGTGAACTGGGGAGGTACTGCGGCCTGGCCCGCTCCACAGCGAGCGAACACGCCAGCCTGCTCGTCGCCCATGGCTTTGCCGAGGAGATCCGCCAGGGACGTCACCGCTACCTGCGCCTAGCGGGGGAACGCATCGCGCGCATCGTCGAGGACCTCGCCGTCGTCTCCGGCACCACCGTCGCGACCCCGCCCAGCCTCGGTGCCCACCGCGCGGGGGAGCGCCTGCGTGCTGCCCGCACCTGCTACCGGCACCTTGCCGGGCGTCTCGGCGTCGGTCTCGCTGAGCAGCACGACGACTTCCAGCCCACCGCCGGCGGACTGGACCTTCTTGCCAGCTGGGGAATCCCGGAGACCGCCCGGGGAATCGCCTGCCTGGACGCCACCGAACGCCGCTTCCACCTCGCAGGACCGCTGGGCGTCAGCATCTGCCAGGCGTTCTTCGCACAGGGCTGGGTTGAACGCATCGCCGACACCCGCGCCGTCCGTCTCACCCCAGGCGGTGTCGTGGGCCTGGCCGGGGCCGGGATCAGCCTGCGCCTACCCTACGGCCCCGGGCTTCCGGAGGGTGCGGGGCAGCACCACGCTCTCGACCATGTTCAGGGTGATCAGCGCGACAGCCAGCAGAGCGACCGAGTAGATCGCCGCGACCTGCGTCGACAGGAAGAACAGGATCAGGACCGCAGCCGCCGCTGACAGCCGCGGCACCGCGAGGGTCTGGAAGAGCCGCCACCGGGTGAAGGCGAAAGTGACCAGGTAAAGCATCGTGCCGCCGAACAGCAGGATCGCGTTGTCCACCTGCAGCGGCTCCCCGGGATCGGCAACAGCCTGGCCGATGCCCGCAGCGATGGCGACGATCCCGGCGGCGAGCGCCAGGTGCCCGTACGACAGCACCGGCCTGATCAGCTCGATGCGGTTCTCGCTTTCCGCCAGGACGCTCTGGAGGGTGGTGGGACCGAATAGGAAATAAACCCACCACAGCCCGCACAGGACCGTGATTCCGTATCGGTCATTCGGTGTGTATCCGTCTTGGTGTATCTGTTGTGTCGGGTGGGGGAGTCAGCGGTCGAGGAAGGCCATGTGCTCGGGGTTGTAGCGGTCGCCCCGGATCCCGATGCGCTCAGCTAGGCCGTTGAGATCAGCCACCTCGTCGGCTGACAGCGCCACCTGCGTGGCGGCCATATTCTCCCGGATCCGTGATACCCGGCGGGTGCCGGGGATCGGGACGACCCACGGGTGCTGGGCTAGCAGCCACGCTAGGGCCACCTGACCCGGCGTCACGTCCTTCGCCGCGGCTAGCGCGCGCACCTGCTCGACGAGAACCTGGTTCGCGGAGAGGTTCTCCTCGTTGAACCGGGGCACGCGGGTGCGGATGTCCCCGTCGGAGAAGGCGGTGGAGGTGTCGATGGTCCCAGTCAGGAAACCCTTGCCGAGCGGGCTGAACGGCACGAACCCGATCCCGAGCTCCGCCAGCGTCGGCAGGACCTCCGCCTCCGGGTCGCGCGTCCACAGCGAGTACTCGCTCTGCACCGCGGTCACGGGGAACACCTCGTGGGCGCGGCGGATGGTCTTCGCAGAGGCCTCGGACAGCCCGAGGTGACGGACCTTGCCCTCTGCCACGAGGTCGCCGACGGTGCCCGCCACCTCCTCGATCGGCACGCTGGGATCGACCCGGTGTTGATAGAACAGGTCGATGACGTCAGTGCGCAGCCGTCGCAGCGACTCCTCCGCGACGCGCCGGATCTGCTCCGGGCGGCTGTCTAGGCCGACCATTGATCCGTCGCGGATGTCCCAGCCGAACTTGGTCGCGATGATGACCTCGTCGCGCAGCGGCTCAAGGGCCTGGCCGACGAGTTCCTCATTGACGTAGGGGCCGTAGACCTCGGCGGTGTCGAAGAACGTGACGCCCTCGTCGACGGCGTCACGCAGCACGGCGATCATGTCGTCGCGGCTGCCGGGGTTCGGTCCGTAGCTCTGCGACATCCCCATGCAGCCGAGGCCGATCGCCGAGACCTGGAGTCCCTGGCCGAGAGAACGAGCGTGCATGCTGGCTCCTTTCACGGGGTGTTAGAAAGCTGTCAGGTCCAGGGCGATGCGGCCTCGCAACCCACCGGTCTCCAGCAGCTCGTGGGCGCGGGCAGCGTCGCGGGCTGGGACGACCTCACCGAGCCGCGCGGTCAGCACCCCCTGGTCGAAAAGGTCGCGCAGGGCCGCGATCGCGGCGTGGTCGGTGGCACGCTGGCGCACATTGAGGCCCTTGACCGCGATGCCGCGGCCGGTCTCGTCCGTCGAGGGGCGAAGCGCCGCGTACTGGCCGCCGTCACGGACCGCATCAGCGACCGCAACCCCGATGTTCGCGGTGTCCACCACAGCATCGACGCCATCTGGCAGCTGTGCCTTGACGGCCTGTGCCAGGTCTGCGTCACGCGGCACGAACCACGCCGCGCCGAGGTCGCGCACCAGCTTCTCGTTCCCGGCACTGGCTTGGGCCACGACCCGCAGGCCCGCATGCGCGGCCAGCTGGACGAGATACCCGCCGACCGCACCAGCGGCACCGGTCACCAGCAGCGTCGCCCCGGCCGGCAGGTCCAGCGCGTCCAAGGCATTGCGGGCGGTCAGGGGATTGAGCACAGTGGTGGCCGCCTCGGGCATCGACAGCCCGGCGGGGGCGCGCACCACTGACTCCGCCGGCAGCGCGAGCAGCTCGCTGTAGCCGCCATGCGCGCCCTTGAAGTCGACGAAGGCAGCCACGGGGGTCCCCGCGGAAAGCTCACCGTCGCTGACCCCAATCCCGAGCACCTCCACCGTCCCGGCGATCTCCATCCCGGGGACGAAGGGCGGCTGCTGTCCCTCGTACAGAGCCGCGAGCAGACCGGAGCGGGCCATCGCGTCGACGGGGGCGACTCCCGCGGCTGCGACGCGGACCAGTACCTCGCCGGCGCCCGGTGTGGGGTCCGGGAGGTTGACGGGGTGGAGCACCTGGGGAGCCCCATAAGTGTCGAAACCGATGGCATGCATGCCTGAATCCTCCTAGCTGACAGGTGTGGGGTCGAAGAGAGCCGCCGGAAGCGGCCCCCGGCGGACTGCCGTCAGGGCTTGAGCATCACCTTCAGGGCTTTGCGGGAGTCCATCAGCTCGTAACCCTTGGGGGCCTCGTCGAGCGGCAGGGTGACATCGAACAGCTGTCCTGGGTTGATCAGGCCGGAGGTGACGTCCTTCAATCCCTGCTCCAGATAGGCGCGCACCGGGGCCGGCCCGCCGGTCAGGGTGATGTTGCGGCCGAAGAGGCTCATGAAACCGACCGGCGCATCCTCATACTGCGGGACCCCGACCCGGCTGATGACCCCACCAGAGCGCACCACCCCATAGGACTGCTCATAGGCGGCCATGTGGCCGACGGCCTCCAGGACGACGTGGGTGCCCTGCCCGTCGGTCATGCTTCGCACCTTCTCGACGCCCTCCTGACCGCGCTCAGCGACCACGTCGGTGGCCCCGAAGTCGCGGCCCAGGTCGGTGCGGTCGGTGTGACGGCCCATCAGGATGATCCGGTCGGCACCCATCCGGGAGGCGGCCAGCACAGCGGACAGCCCCACTGCGCCGTCGCCGATCACCGTCACCGACTTGCCCGGTTCCACCTTGCCCATGAAGGCGGCGTGGTAGCCGGTTAAGTACACGTCGGACAGCGCCAGGTAGGACTTCAGGATCGCCTCGTCCTCGGTGGCGGGCGCGACGACGAGGGTGCCGTCGGCCTGTGGTACGCGCACCACCTCGGACTGGCAGGTGCTGAAATACCCTCCGTGCGGGCAGGCGGTTTGGAAGCCGTCTAGGCAGATGTCGCAGGTGTTGTCGGAGAAGGCGAATGGCACGATCACCAGGTCGCCCGGGGTGACGGTGGAGACCAGGTCGCCGGTCTGCTCGACCACGCCGATCATCTCGTGTCCCATGGTGGCGCCGTCGCTGGAGGCCTCCATTGAGTGGTAGGGGTGCAGGTCAGAACCGCAGATACAGGTGCGCACGACGCGCACGATCGCATCGGTGTCCTCCTCGATGGCTGGGGCGGGACGATCCTCAACGCGGACATCGCCGGCGCCGTACATGACGGTTGCACGCATGAGTGTGCTCCTTTGGAAGACGTTTGGGATTGTGGCCAGTATTTATTTCTGGTCCGGTAACAGCAAGCATCGAACCTAGGAGCGTCTTTCCCTGGCAATGACATGGCGTGGAGCCGGTTCTTCTGGAATAGTCACAGCCATGGCTTCATCAACCGTCCTCGGTGACTTCCTGCGGGCGCGGCGAGCTGGCCTGACACCCGAGGCTGTGGGGATAACGACGTCGTTCGGTATGCGCCGGGTGCCGGGCCAGCCACGAGGTCGCGCCGCACACCTGGGGAGTTAAGGTGCTGCATCCCCCGCTGGTCGGGGATCTCGAACTTGAATGGTCGGCGCTGACGTGGAACGCCGACCCGGACATGCAAGTCGTCGCCTGGACCGCGGTTCCTGGGACGGTCTCCCATGAGCGGCTCATCCGGTTGCGCGCCCTCACCACTCCCAAGAATTCTTAGGACTCCTTTGGGTCTTTTGCTGTTGTTGACTCCGTAGCGCGGGCGGACAGCGTCACAAAGACGGCGGCGATTCCCAGGAGCAGCGCGATGACCAGCAACAGGATGGTGAAACTCAGCCCGGCGGTGGCCAGGACCGGGCCGAGGCTGGCGCCGATGAACAGGACGAAGCCATTGATAGCCATGCCGCTTCCACGCCGGGGCGTGGCGGCCTGCCCGAACAGCGCGATCATGGCCGGTACAGCCAGGGCGATGCCAGTCACGAAGACCAGGCTGGCGAGCCCTAGGCCGATCATCGATTCTGGAGCCAGGGCCTCTGCGACCAATCCGAGACCAGCAACCAGGAAACCCATCCGTGCAAGGCCCGTGTTGCCACCCAGTCTGCGGGTCAGGGGCCCCGCGGCCAGCGCGACGAACATGCCCGGCAGGCCGGTCAGTCGCAGCGCAAACACCGCTCCCGGATCGCGCCCAAGAGCAGTCAGATGCATGCCGAGACCGGTATACATGGCGACAAAAGACAACAGGAGCGTGAGGTGCGCGGCGCACAGAAACAGCACGTCACCCCTGGAAAAGAGCTGGACGATGGTGAGGAACTGCTGGCCGAGCCCACCGGGAGACGGCGCGCGGCCAGGCTCACGCACCAGCAGGGCGATCGACAGCATGCACAGCGCAAGCAGACAGGCGCTGCCGAAGAACACCCAACTCCATCCGAACCGCTCAGCCACAGCCTGCGCCCCTATCTGCCCGACGATCCCAGCGACGAGGAAAGCGGTGGACATCGCTCCGATCGCCGTCGCCCGGTGCTTGGGAACCACGGCCTCGCTGAGGTAGGCCAGCCCGACGGGGGGAAGACTGGAGGCCATCAACCCCTGCGCGCCGCGCAGCACGGCAAGCAGCGGAAGCGAGCTGGCCAGTCCGCATCCGAACGTCGTGACCACCAGGCAGGCTAGGCCAGTGATCATGACCCGTCTGCGACCATACCGGTCTGCTATTGGCCCCCAGAGGAGGAAGCCGAGGGCATAGCACAGTCCATAGGCTGTGGAGAGCGCGAACGTCGCACTGCCACCCAGGGCAGTGCCGACTGGCACCAGTAGCGGGATCGCCGCGTAGAGCTGCGACAACACCGCCAACGCTGTGATGACCAGCACTGAGACCCCACCTACACTGGCTGGGAAAGTCTCCTCCTGGCCGGGCTGGTCTCCTCCCGTCCTTGCCACGGGGGTGCTTTCGGGATCCGGCGTCATATACCTTCCTTCCCAACGTGATCGTTGGAAAAGAGGGTAGTGCGATGCGGCGCCGAAATCCAACCAAATCGTTGGAATTTGAGCAATGAACGGGAATGAGCGATGGCCTGGGACACTGAGGCGACGAAACGCCGCATCTTGGAGGCGGCCACGAGTGAGTTCGCGGCCCATGGCCCAGACGGCACCACCATCGAGCGGATCGCCAAGGCGGCGGGAGTCAACAAGGAGCGCGTCTACAACTACTTCGGCGGCAAGCGCGAGCTGTTCTCCCGGGTCCTGCGTGAGGAACTCGCCAAAGTGGCGCAGGCCCTGCCCGTCGAATCTTTCGCCAAAGAGGACATCGGCGACTATGCGGGACAGGTCTATGACTACCATCTGGAGCACCCGGAGCTCGGGCGGCTGCTGCGCTGGGAGGGACTCATCTTCGACGCCGAGGAGGTGCCCGACGAGGAACAGCGGCGCGAGCACTACAGCTACAAGACGGCGGCTGTCCTTGATGGCCAGCGGGGGAAGGTGATTACCGGTGACTTTGATGCCGATCACATCGTCTTCCTGGTGTTGTCGCTGGCCAGCTGGTGGTCATCAGTGCCGCAGGTCGCGCGTATGCTGACCGGTCCAGCCACCGAGGCCGAGCATGCCCGGCGCCGGGAGTCGGTGGTGAGGGCTGCCCGCAGGCTTGCCCTGTAGGGGTGGGGCCGGCAGAGGCAATCCTGGAGAGGAAAACCACTGGCGCGAAGTTATTTCGCGTGACGCTCTAGAATGGATCCCGGATGTCGTCGGGTAGAAAGACGAGTGCGTTTGAGTCTCTTCAACGGCAAGATGGTAGCCATGCCGGGCTTTCTTGATAATGAGCGCCGCCAGATTCTCACGTTCTGGCGGCTGCTTGAGCTCTTCAGCCCGCAGCCGATGCCACGCCTCTTCTCGCTCGCTGACGGGGACGGGAAAGAGCAGGTGATCGAGTGGGTGCCTTCCAGCCCGCTACCGTGGGACGTGCTCCAGACCCCGGAGAATGAGCAGGAGGAGACGCCGAGAGCCTGGCGGCACCTCGTCTTCCTCGGGGTGTACCGGCTCAAGGACACTTACGAGTGGCTCCGCAGGGTGTCCAAAGAGGAGCCTGCGCATGCGGGACTACCCGCGGGAGATGGTGCCTGTGTTTTCTTGGTGCTGGACGAGAACGGGCGGATCATCCCCGGGTCCGCGGTGTTGTCGGCGGCGCTCTGGGCGATCGGCAGGGTCGCCCACGCAGAGACCCCTGGTCCCGGGTGGATCGATGAATTCGCCTCCGCGCAGACCCGGCTGGATGAGATGATCGCCTCCTTCGAGAGGGCGCGGCGTGCGAGTGTCGAGGAGGAGCTTCCGCCGCCCCAGGACGCCGACTCCCTGAAGGAGCTGCTGCGCATCGTTGAGAAGACCTGGGGTATCGAGGGCGCTCGTGAGCTGTCCATGGACCGGATCCTCTTGAAGAGCCAGCTGACTGACATCCCCCAGGACGGTGAGATCGCGGAACCGCACTTTCCCGGAAGTCCCTTCCAGGAGGAGCTGGACATCGTCATCGCGGCCCTGCAGGAGGAGGGCGAGGTGGGAGCGGCGCTGCGTGCCTACCTCACCAAGGACCAGGAGCTGGCCGAGGCCAGCCGGATCGACATCGTCGCCGAACCGGAGGCAGTGGACGCCCTGACCTCACCGGAGCGGCTTCCCCGCGGCCGCTGGCCCCGCGACCCGTCACATTCCCCGACCCTGAGGCAGCAGTTCGTCATCAACCGGGCCCTCGACGACCTGGCCCCCACGAGAGGGCTCCTGGGGATCAACGCCACGTCAGGGCCTGGCCGGACTGTCGTGCTGCGCGACATCCTGGCGGGCAATGTCGTGGAGCGTGCGCGCCGGCTGGCGGGGTTGTCGCATCCGACGGAGGCCTTCACCCCTGAGGAGCACAGCTGGAAGGATGCGAAGGGGTTCCAGCGGGTGATGCCGCAGCTCCGTGAGGAGTTCTGCGGGTTCGAGATGGTGGTGGTCGCTGGCAGCGACGCGGCCGCCGGTGAGATCGCGGCGGACCTCTTGAGCCGCGAGTCCATTGGCCAGCCGTGGCGGGAATCCGCGGACTATTTCGCCGACATCGCCACTGCCGTCCTGGGGGAGGGGGCGCAGGACGGCTCGCAAGAACCACCCGCCGAGAAGCCGGCGCAGGACGGGGCGGCCCCCAGCGCGGCCTGGGGAATGGTCGCAGCCAGGTTCGGCGACGCGAATGCCAGGGAGGCATTCGGCGCCGAGTTCTGGTTAGACACAACAGACCCGGACACCGGGGAGACCACCTCGGTCAGGATGCTGGGCAAGCTGAGGAACTGGCGCGACGGCAAGGCGTCCCACCGGAGCTGGTGGATGGCCCGGCACGAATTCCAGCAGGCCGAGAAGAAAGTGACCAAACTCATCCAGACCCGGCTCGACGCCCGCCAGGCGATGCTGACCCAACGCGACCTGATCGAGCGGGAACGCATCCTCCAGGACCGCACGCCGGTGGTTGAGGCGGAGCTTTCTGCCGTCGAGTCCGAGATGCTGGCGAACACCGAGGCGGAGCGGGCCGCCAAGCAGCGGGTCGAGGACATGACCACCCAGCACTACAAGACACTGGCCTTCAAACCGGGCGCGACGGAGTTTCTCTTCACCCTGGGAGGTGCTGCCCGGGAATGGCGCAGGCAGCATGACGCGGCGACTGGGAATCTGCAGCAGGCCGAGCAGGAATACCAGCAGGCGATCGACCAGGGCGAGGAGCTCCGGGGGCGTTTTGAGAAACTCCGGATGGAGCAGGTGGAGATGGCCCCGGAGCTGGAGAGCATAGGGGCCGAGCTGGATCAGCTGAGTCGTGAGATCAGGGCGGACAAGAAGCGGCTCGGTGACAATTATCCCGATGAGCACTGGGTGGGGGAAAGGCGTGAACTCCACGCCCCCTGGCTCGATGCGGAGCTGGAGGCCGCGCGCTCGGAGTTGTTCCTGGCGGCCTTGAACCTGCATGAAGCCCTCCTGGCGGGGACCGCCGTCCGCATGGTCGGCGCGCTCGGTACCGCCATCGACGTCATCACGGGAAAAGCCCCGGAGGATCTGGGCCCGGAGCAGGTCCGGGCGGCGTGGCAGCTGTTCTTCCTGGCGGTCCCAGTGGTCACCACGGGCATCGAACTGTTTGGCGGGATGTTCGGCAGCCTGGGTCCTGAGGCCATTGGGTGGGCGATCGCCGACGAGGCCGACCAGGTCGCCCCGCAGCGTGCGCTGGAGGTTATCCACAGCGCCCAGCGGGTGATCGCTATTGGGGATTCGACGCGCTTCCGGGTGGCTGCGATCCCGGACAAAGTGCTCTCCAGCATCGCCGCCGCCTGCGGGGTCGCTGCCACTTGGATTCCGCCCAGAGCCTCAATGCAGACCCTCGCGGACCGGCTCGCGAGATTCGGCACCACAATCGACCGAGGCGATGAGAGGGTGTGGGTGAGCACACCCGTCACCCGGGAGACCGCCGACGGCTAGGTCATAGGAGTTCAGAGGACAGCATGACGTTTGTGAACATCACAGCCCTGAGGATTCCCGAGGGCGCGGGACCTGAGGTCGAAGGGCGATTTGCAGCCCGCAGACGGGCCGTCGACTCAGCCGATGGTTTTGAGGGATTCGAACTGCTGCGTCCCCAATTCGGCGAGGACCGCTACTTCGTCGTCACTCGCTGGGCCTCCCGTGAGAACTACGACGCGTGGGTGGCCGCCCGCGACACCAGCGCCCACACATCTGACGAACGCCGCGGGATGTCCATCGAGCTACTGGGCTTCGAGGTCGTTCAGCACGACGAGTGAGCTGCTGGTGGCTTTCGCTCGCTGCCCACTGGCAACTGCTCAGTAGACTGCCGCGTGGTTGCGAAGTGAACTAAGGCGGTTTCCAGGATGATGCAGGCGGGGCGGGAGCGACTCGAGGCGGATGTGTCGGTGCGTCTTGGGAGCGGGATCAAGCGGGTCGAGCAAGTTCTCATGGCGGAGAAAGCGCGAGCTCTACGTGACTTCGATCTGACGGTTCCGCAGTACGCCACGCTCCTGGCATTGAGCTATGTTCCTGGGCAGTCGGCCGCGCAGCTGGCCCGTGCGGCGCTGGTCTCGCCTCAGACCATGGCGACGATCCTGAACAATCTTGAGGCCAAGAAGCTGATCACCCGGGATGTCTCCTCGCTGCACGCCAGGGTCCTCGTCTGTGAGCTCACTGACGCGGGCCGGGAACTCGCCACCAAGGCGGACCGGGTGGCGCGTGCCATCGAGGATGACCTCCGTGCGGCTTTCACGCCTGCCGAGTTCGATCGTTTTCGTGAGTATCTTTCCCGCGCTGAGGAGCATATTCGCAGCCGTAGCGCGTAGCGGGACAGGCACTGGCTGGCCCGGCAGCTGGGCTCGCCGGCCGGCAGCTCCCCGATCTGTATTTGCCGATTTCCCGGACCTCTATCGCCGAGGATGACTGACTCCTGACCTATATCAGAGTTCTGTTTTTCAGTAGAATCCTGATATACATGAGAGTGCTTACTAGATCCGATCCTGCAAGGAGAAACCCATGCATGCTCTCGTCGTCGCCCGTCATGATCGTTTTGCCGGCCTTGAGTGCTCCGAGGTCCCAGATCCACGTCCTGAGCCGGGGGAGATCAGCATCGATGTGCAGGTTGCCGGAGTGGGCCTGATCGATGCCCTCTGGACCACCGGTGCGATGCCATCCCTCTCCGGTTTCATCCCCGGGCTGGAGGTCTCCGGGGTCGTCCGGGAACTCGGTGAGGATGTCACTGGTTTCACACTCGGGCAGCGGGTGGTGGCGATTCTCCCCGCCGCTGGCGGATTCGCTGAGATCGTCTGTGCTCCTGCTGCGCTCGTGGCTGTGATCCCGGATGGTGTGGGCACCGACGTGGCCGCTGTGGTTCCGGTCAACACGGTGACTGCCCACCTCGCGTTGACCACCGTCGCCCGCTTCACACCTGGCGAGAGCCTCCTCGTGCACGCGGGTGTGGGAGGGTTGGGCTCCCAGTTCGCCCAGGTGGCCAAAGTACTTGGAGCCGGCCGCATCGACGCTGTCGTCGGCACCGCCGCCAAGCAGGAGACAGCTGCCGCCCTCGGCTACGACCACGCCTATCTGCGCAGCGACCTGACTGCGGTGCCGGAGGACATCTACGACATCGTGGTGGACCCGGTCGGCGGTGAGGCCACGCGGACGGCTTTTGGCCTCATGCGCAGCGGCGGACGGCTGCTCCGCGTGGGCAATGCCTCCCAGGCCCCCGACGTCCCTGTCAGCTCCATCGACCATTGGCTGCAGAACAAGACCACCGCCGGCTTCAACGTCGGCGCCTGGCTTGCAGCCCACCCCGAGGCCGGCACCGACTCCCTCGCCTGGGCACTCACCGCTGTGGCGCGCGGCGACATCCGGGTTGACCTGACCGAGACCGCGGAGTTTCCCAGAGTCACGGACCTGCTCGCCGCACTCGAACAGGGGAGGACCACCGGGAAGGTCGCGATCCGCATCCGGGGCTGAAAACACCGGCGAAATGACGCCACGCGACACTAGAATCCCCTGCGGAAGCTTTACCGACACAGATGTGAGAAAACTGATCCCATGGCGACGAACTGGCTCCGGACGCCGGCCACCGGGAATAACCCCGGCCCCAGGGCACTGGGAGGGTGCCTGGGTGAGCTCAGCGTGGCCGATGGGCCGCCGATCCGCGCCCAGTGGTGGCTGACCACCCCGGGAGCCGGACTGGACGACGTTACGGGCTGGTTCTCCACCGCGGAGTGGCAGCGGCTGTCCAGGCTGCGCAGACCTGACGACCGCCTGGCACAGACCCTGGCGCATCTGGTGACGAAATCACTGATCGCCGATGTCCCGGCGACCCCGGCGAACGCTGTGCCCGTGATCAGCCATGACGACACCGGACGACCCATCAGCTCCACCGGGGACTGCATTTCCCTGTCGCATTCCCGCCGTAGCGTGGCTGCCGCGGTGGCTGCCGCAGGCCGCGGGGCGGTGGGAATCGACGTCGAGGACAACGCGCGCGCCGGCGAACTCAGCGCTGTCAAGGCGATGCTGTGCCATCCCGCGGAGAACTGGGCGCAGCGCCCCGACGAGCTGCTGCGCCTGTGGGTCGCGAAGGAGGCCCTCGTCAAAACCGGGGCGATCACCCTGGACCGGATGAGACAAGTCTGCCTGCCCGGCCTGGCCGGACCCGGAGGGACCCTGGGGGAGTCCTGGGAGTACCGCCCCGCCGGTCCCGACACACCAGCCTGGTGGACCTGCGAGTGGGATCAGTGCCGGATCCTGGCCTGGCGGGACCGGGATTGCACCGGTGCCCTGGTGACACGGCGCCAGCGGCCCTGACCAGGGGGAGCCGCCTACTTCGCCAGACGCTCGGCGACGTAGTCGATGTCCTTGTCGCCGCGGCCTGAGAGGTTGACGACGATTACTTCGTCGGGGCTCATCGTGGGGGCCAGGCGGATGGCGTGGGCCAGTGCATGCGACGACTCCAGCGCCGGGATGATGCCCTCGGTGCGGCACAGCAGCTGGAAGGCCGCGAGGGTCTCGTCGTCCGAGGCGTGCACGTAGTCGACGCGACCCATATCCCGCAGGAAGGCGTGTTGCGGGCCAACCCCGGGATAGTCCAGGCCCGAAGCGATGGAGTGCACTGCCGCCGGGTTGCCGTCCTGGTCCTGCAGCAGCAGCGTCCGCATGCCGTGCAGCATCCCGGGGGAGCCGAGCGTGATCGTCGCGGCATGCTCACCGAGCACGCCCAGGTCCCGTCCCGAGGGCTCGACGCCGAACATCCTCACCGACTCGTCCTCCAGGAAGCCAGTGAACAGTCCCAGCGCGTTCGACCCGCCGCCGACGCACGCCACCAGCGCATCCGGCAGACGGTTCTCCTTCTCCAGGATCTGGCGCTTGGCCTCACGCCCCACGATCGACTGGAAGTCGCGCACCATCGACGGGTAGGGGTCCGGGCCGACGACGGACCCGATGGCGAAGAACGTATCTGCGTAGTCGTTGGCGAACACCCCGAAGGCCGAGTCGACGGCGTCCTTGAGGGCCTGCCCGCCCGAGGTCACCGAGACTACCTTCGCGCCCAGCAGCTCCATCCGCACCACATTGGGGTGCTGCTTGGCCACGTCGATGGCGCCCATGTGGATCTCACACTCCAGCCCGAGCAGCGCGGCCGCCGTCGCAAGCGCCACACCGTGCTGTCCCGCGCCGGTCTCCGCGATCAGCTTCTTCTTGCCCATCCGCTTGGCCAGCAGGCCCTCGCCCAGGCAATGGTTGATCTTGTGGGCGCCGGTGTGGTTGAGGTCCTCACGCTTCAGATAGATCTTCGCGCCCCCGAGATGCTTCGTCAGCCCGGCTGCCAGGAACAGCGGCGACGGGCGGCCGACATAGTCGGCAAGCAGTGCCTCGTAGTCGGCCTGGAACTGGGGGTCCTGCCGGGCCTCAGCGTAGGCGGCCGCCACCTCGGCGATGGGGGCCTCAAGCTGCGGGGGCAGGAAACGACCGCCGTGTTCCCCGAAGAAACCGGCCTGGTCAGCGTGGATCAGCGAAGTCATGGCTCCAGATGCTACCGCCGGTCGTCGTTCACCCGCTCATCGCCGCTATCCGCTGGTTCCTGGTGCTCGTCGCCGTCCTCGTCGTAGAAGCCGGGCGCGTCATAGATCAGGCCTGCACCGTCGACGGCCTCCCGGAGCTCGCGTGGTGCGATGGCGTGGGCGATGTGGTAGACGGCCACCGTCACGATGGTGCCCAGTGCGATACCGCCCAGGGTGAGGTTCGGGCCGATCGGCAGCTTCACGTCGCCGATGCCGATGATGATGCCCGCGGCGGCTGGGATCAGGTTGATCGGATTGCCGAAGTCGACGTGGTTCTCCTTCCAGATCTTCGCTCCGAGCAGGCCGATCATGCCGTACAGTACGACGCAGATGCCGCCCAGCACCGCGCCCGGGGTGGCGGAGATCACCGCGCCGAACTTCGGCGACAGGCCGAACCCGATGGCGACCAGTGCCGCCACCACGTAGGCGGCCGTCGAGTAGACGCGCGTGGCGGCCATCACACCGATGTTCTCCGCGTAGGTGGTGGTGGGGCCGGCGCCGACGAGGGTCGCGAGCATCGAGCCGCCACCGTCGGCGGCGATGGCGCGTCCCATCAGCGGATCGAGGTTCTCGCCCGTCATCTCCGCGACCGCCTTGACGTGCCCGGTGTTCTCGGCGATCAGCGCGATCACCACCGGCAGGGCGATGACGATGGCGCCCAGTGAGAACTGCGGCAGATGGAAGCCGACGACGTTGCCGGTGCCGCCGAACTGCCAGCTGGTCAGGTCGGTGACCGGCGGCAGCCCGAACCAGTCCGCGGAGGTCACGGCCGACCAGTCGACGCGCAGCTTCTCAGTGACGGTGCCGTCAGCGGCGGCGTTCTGGACCGGCCCGAAGACCAGGTCGAAGACCCAGCTCAGGATGTAGCCGGTCACCAGCGACAGGAAGATCGCGATCCGCCCGGGGAAGCCACGCAGCCCGACGCTCAGCGTGATCACGATCAGCATGACGATGAACGCCAGCCATGGGTCCTGCGGCCAGTACGTCCCCGCGACCACCGGGGCCAGGTTGAAGCCGATCAGCATCACGACGGCCCCGGTCACCACCGGCGGCAGCGCCCGGTGGATCACCCGGGCCCCCGCGAAGTGGATGATCAACCCCACCATGAACAGGGTCAGGCCGACCACGAAGAGTGCGCCCGTCAAGGTCGCGGGGTTGCCGCCGGCCGCATAGATCGCGGTCGCGACCCCCACGAACGAGGCCGAGGAGCCCAGGTAGCTGGGTACGCGGTGTTTCACGACGAACAGGAACACCAGCGTCGCGATGCCGCTCATCATCACCGCGAGCTGCGGATTGAGCCCCATCAGCAGGGGGAACACGAACGTGGCGCCGAACATCGCGACCACGTGCTGGGCGCCGAGCCCGATCGTTCGTCCCCAGCTGAGTCGTTCGGTCGGGGCCACCACGGCCCCGGGAGCAAGGATTCCGTTGTTGTGCAACTTCCAGCCGAACATGGCCCAGTCCTTTCGTCGCGGGCATGTTACTGCCCTTGCCGGGTCCAGGGACAGGCGACATTGGTGAACCGTGATGTCCTGCGAGCCGGGTCCAGGTCCCGGATAGGGTTGGGTCATGGTGCTGGATGTGGTTGTGATCGGGGCCAGCGTCGCGGGTCTGACCGCTGCCAGACGCCTGGCCACAGAGGGCTTCTCCGTCGCTGTGCTCGACCCTAACCCGGAGCTTGTCACCGCGGCCATCGGGCATGGCGTCGCAGCCTGCGCGCATGCCAGCACGGTCGCGACCATGGCCGGGGCCTACGGGGACGGTGCGGCCCACGAGCATGTCAGGCGCAATCTCGCGGGACTCGAAGAGATCCGTGGAGTGGCGGCTGCAGGTGCCCTGGAGCTGACCGAGGTGGAGTTGCACGACCACTCCCTCGGCGTTGCCCTGGACCGGGAGCTTCGGCGGGTGCAGCAGCTCATCGCCGGCGGCGGGGCGGAGGTCTCGCTGCTGACGCCTGAGCTGAGTTCTCGGGCCTGCGCGGGGTTGCGTTCAGCAGCTCTCCTGGTCGATCCCGGCGACTACGCCCAGACCCTGGAGGCGCAGACCGCGTCCACCGGGGCGAGAATCCTCCACGACGTCACCGTCACCCGCATCAGGCGCGGTGACGGGGCAACCGAGGTGGCGTTCCGATGGAACCTGGCCTGGTCGCGGGACCTGGAGGTGATGACCGCGCACGCCGTCGTCGACACCCTCGGGGTGAGTCCCTGGGGGGCGGTGGCCGGCATCGGGCAGCCGCAGTACGTGCCGGCCCTGCGGTTGCGGGGCGTCGCGGTTCCCAGGGAGGTGACGCTGCTCGCGGGCCCGCCGGTCTGGCTGATCCGGCCCATCGGCGGCGAGGTGTTGCTGCTCGGCTCCAAATGCGCTCGCATCCAGGTCCATGATGCCGCCGTGGCGCTGTCCAACTGGGCTGCCACCGAGTTTGGGGCCACAGACTCGACGCCCGGGCAGCTCATCATCGATCCCAGTGACCACGGCCGCCCCGTCGTCGGCGCCTCCGCCATTCCCGGCGGGTTCTACACCCGCGGCAACGGCCGCGGTGAGCTGATGAATGGCACCGCGTCGGGCTGCTACCTGGCGGCCCTGCTGCTGGGCACCGGCGCTGCCCGCGGCGTGTCGCTGCCCTGGGCCTCGAAGCTGCGCGCTGGGGCCGGACGCCTGCTGAAACGCCGCCGCCCCGCCGGCTGATGTTCTGGGCGAAATGCCCGGCATCTGGTCCAGGAAAGTTCCTGGTCGCCGCCAGGCCGCTATTGTCCTAGCCGAGATAATCGGCTCGCGACCTGAGGAGAACCATGAACCAACCTGAGTCCGCTGTGCCCTCTAACGCCTGGCGGTCGCTGTGGGCCATGGTGGCGGGGTTCTTCATGATTCTCGTCGACAGCACGATCGTCACGGTCGCGACCCCGACGATCATGACCGAGCTGGGCGCGGACGTCGCCGCTGTGGTGTGGGTCTCCAGCGCCTACCTGCTGGCCTATGCGGTGCCGCTGCTGATCACTGGGCGGCTCGGCGACCGGTTCGGGCCCAAGCAGATCTACCTGCTCGGGCTCATCGTCTTCACCCTCGCCTCGCTGGCCTGCGGCCTGACCAACACCGTCGAGATGCTGGTCATGGCCCGGGTGGTGCAGGGCCTGGGCGCTTCTCTGATGACCCCGCAGACCATGGCCGTGATCACTCGGCTGTTCCCACCCCACCAGCGCGGCAAGGCGATGGCGATCTGGGGGGCGACCGCGGGTCTGGCGATGCTCGTCGGCCCGTTGCTGGGCGGCCTGCTGATCGGGATGCTCGGGTGGGAGTGGATTTTCTTCATCAACGTGCCGATTGGCGTGGCCGGCTACATCGCGGCCGCCCGGCTGGTCCCAGACCTGGAGAAGAACCGGCACCGGTTCGACTGGCTCGGGGTCGTGCTCTCCGGCGCGGGGCTGTTCTGCATCGTGTTCAGCCTCCAGGAGGCGACCAGCCACGACTGGGGCGTGATCTACGGGCCCATCAGCGTCACGTCGCTGCTGATCACAGGGGTGCTGCTGCTCGTGGTGTTCGTCCTGTGGCAGTGGCGCAACCCGGATGAGCCGCTGATGCCTCTGGCGCTGTTCAAGGACCGCAACTTTTCCGTCGCCAACCTGGCCATCGCCCTGGTCGGCCTGACCTCCGTCGCCACCCCGTACCCGCTGATGATGTGGGCTCAGCAGGCTCGCGGCCTGACCCCCCTAGCCGCGGCCCTGATGAACGCCCCGGCGGCTGTGGTCACCCTGGTGGTGTCGAACTGGACCGGACGGCTGGTCAACCAGGTGCATCCGCGCTATCTCACCGTCATCGGCGCCCTGGTGTGGTCGGGGTCGCTGCTGGCGACCGCGCACTTCCTCGACATGACCACACCCGTGTGGGTGCCGATCGCCACGATGACCCTCACCGGTGCGGCAGGCAGCCTGGTGTTCAGCCCCTTGTCGTCATCGGCGACCGCGAACCTGCCGCCGATGCGCGCCGGCGCGGGCTCCGGGGTCTACAACTCAACTAGGCAGGTGGGCTCGGTGCTCGGCAGCGCGCTGATCGCTACGGTGATGAGCGCCCTGCTGCTGGCGCACGTCGGCTCGGAGCCAGGACAGGAGGAGGCGATCCCGGAGACGGCCCGGGAAGGAATCGCCGCCGCCATGTCGACCACTCTGCTGCTGCCCGCGGCCTCGATCTTCCTCGTCGCGGTCATCGCCTGCTTCCTGGAACGGCCACAGCATCAGCGCCTGGCCCTGGAGGCCCGTAAGAAGGCGTGATCCTGCCGCGCTCCTGCGTCAGATCCAGGTGCCGAACCACATCCGCGCTAGCCACTCGGGACGGGTCAGTAACTCGTCCGAGAGGATCGGGTAGATAAACGCGAAGTGCAGGACCACCAGCGCGACTGCGGCCCCGGCAAGCACGGCACGGATGCGGCGTCTCGGATGGTGTGCCGGACCGAGGATCTTTCCCAGAGCCATCGCCAGTCCCGTCACGTAGAACGGCAGCAGCACGATCGCGTAGAAGAAGAACAGCGGGCGGTCCGCGTACTGGAACCACGGCAGCCACACCGACAGCACACCCAGGACGGGGACGGCGAACCGCCAGTCGCGGCGGCCCAGCCACCACCAGATCCCCGCGATCAGCGCGGCAAAGGCCATCCACCACAGGATGGGAGTGCCGATTCCCGAGATCACCCTCAGGCAGGTGGTGCCGTCGGCGGTGCAGCCCTGGTCGCCTGACTGGATGTCATTCTGGGCGTCGATCCCGATCGGGCGAACCATCACCAGCCAGCCCAGCGGGTGGGCCTCGTAGGGGTGTTCCGCCTTGACCATCATGGTCTCGCCCGTGTGGAACGAGTAGGCGGACACGTGATAGTTCCACAATGCCCCCAGGTCCGGTCCCAGGAACCGCACGACGGGGTCGTCCGGATGCTTCGCACCCCAGTCACGCAGGTAGCCGCCCGAGGTCGTCAGCCAGCCCGTCCACGAGGCGAGATAGACGGGGATCGCCAGCACCACTGTCGACAGGAAAGCCATGGGGGCGTCGCTGAGCAACGACCGCCACAGCCCCAGGACGTGGGCGTACAGAATCAGCCCGCCGACGGCACCGACCAGCAACGCAGCCTGGGGGAAACCGGCGCGGGAACCGATCACGATCGTGGCGCAGATCATCAACGCCGACGCCGTGGTCCAGGTGAGCCAGGTGACGCTCAGCCTGCGGCCCGCGCCGGCGAGGCGGCGGGCACCGATGTCCCAGGCCACCGTCAGGACCCCGAACACGGCGACCACGTAGATGGAGTTCCACTTCACAGCGCAGGCTGCGCCGAACATCACCCCGGCCACGAGCCGCCAGGGCCGCAGCAGGGCAAGCGGACCATACGCGCCCTGCAGGCTTTCCATGTTGTTTGTGCGCAGGTACCGGGCCAGGTGTGAGCGAAACCAGTCCCGGTCGGCGATCAGCGCAGCCAAGGCGGCGAGCACGAACGTTGCCTGGAAGATGTCGAGCAGTGCGATCCGGCTCATGGTGAACGCCAGGCCATCGAAGGTGAGCAGCACCCCCGCGATGGCGCCGACCAGCGTCGAACGCGACAGGCGCCGCGCCATCCGCACCGTCAGGAACACCAGCAGCGCCCCGAAGACACAGGACATGAACCGCCAGCCGAAGGGCGTCATCCCGAAGAAATGCTCACCGACCGCGATCAGCCACTTGCCGAGGGGCGGATGCACCACATAGGCGGGATTGTCCGTGAAGCCACTCAGGTCCCCGGCCGCGATCTTGTCGTCGGTGCCGAACTGCTTGGTGTCCAGCCACTGCCTCTCGTAGCCGGAGTGCAGCAGCCCCCAGGCGTCCTTGGCGTAATAGGTCTCGTCGAAGACGATCTTCCCGGGAAACCCCAGGTTGTAGATGCGGGTTGCGAAGGCGAAGACCGCGAGACCGACGGCCACTAGCCATCCGGGCAGCCGGTCCCTGAGCTGCCCGTCTTCAAGAGCCTCGATAGTCGTCACCACGCGGACAGTCTAAGAGGTTCCGCGACAAGGTGCTCTGTTGCAAAGGCGGACTGGGGGGCTGGGGAGGCAGGCTAGCGAGTTCGCGGCCCTGATGCTGGTGTCGTGTGGCGGAGGGTGGTCAGTGGGAGGCGATCCCGAGGCGGAGTGGCGGGGCAGCTGTGTGAACGGGGTAACTGTGTGAAGCGGCGCTGGGCTGTGTCGTGGGTGAGGTGAACGAGACGCCGCTTCTGGGGCTGGAGAGCAACAGCGGGATTGCGGGATGCGACACTAGGCTGGCGGTTATGGATCCGACCCGAGGCGTACTGCTGCTGGCTGCCACCCCTATCGGATCGCATACCCATGCCAGTCCTGCGTTGCGCGAGGCCTTGGTGGCGGCTGATGTGATCGCGGCTGAGGACACTCGCCGCTTCGTGACCTTGTTGCGTCGCCTTGGTGTGGTGACTGAGGCGAGGGTGGTGTCCTACTTCGAGGGCAACGAGGCTGCCCGGACCACGGAGCTGGTGGACGTGATCGCTGCCGGGCAGCGGGTGGTGCTGGTCACCGATGCCGGGATGCCCTCGGTCAGCGACCCGGGATATCGCCTCGTGAGGGCGTGCATCGACCATGACCTGCCGGTCACTGCCGTTCCCGGGCCCTCGGCGGTCCTGACCGCGCTCGCGGTCTCCGGGCTGCCCTGCGACCGGTTCTGTTTCGAGGGCTTCCTGCCCAGGAAACCGGGGGAGCGGCGCGCCCGGCTGGCGGCCCTGGCTGCGGAGGAGCGCACCATGATCCTGTTCGAGGCGCCGCACCGTCTCCACGAGTGGCTGCTGGACGCGGCGGATGCCTTCGGTCCGGGGCGGCGTGCGGTGGTGTGCCGGGAACTGACCAAACCCCATGAGGAGATCATCCGGGGTTGCCTGGCGGAGCTGGCAGGCTGGGCTGCGGACGGGGTCCGGGGTGAGATGACCGTCGTCGTCGCCGGAGCCGAACCAGTCCGCGCTGGGATGGGGGACGCTCTTGACCTGGTGGCCTCCCGGGTCGCCGATGGTGAGAAACTGTCACAGGCAGTGCGTGCTGCGGCAGACCTGCTCGGGATCTCCCGCAAGGAACTTTACGAGGCCGCCCTGGCGGCCAGGAAGGAGGGCGAATGAGCCTTCCAGAGCATCTCCCTGCTGCTCCTGAGGCGCTTCCTGCGCATGTCATCGACAATCACACCCATCTGGAATCCACCGCCGAGTATTCCGGTCTTGAGGTGGCGCAGTCCCTCGATGCGGCTGCGGCCGCCGGGGTGCTGGGTGTGGTCGATGTCGGCTGCGACCTGCCCTCATCGCGCGCCGCCGCGGCCCTGGCGGCCGCCGACCCCAGGGTCCGGGCGGCCGTCGCCATCCACCCGAATGATGCGGCACGCTGCTTCCAGCGCGGCGGCCTGGCGGCCCTCGACGAAGAGCTGGCGGAACTGCCGGCGCTCGCGTCCCTGCCGGGCGTGGTGGCCGTCGGTGAGACCGGGTTGGACTACTACCGCACCCGCGACCTTCAGGGGCGGCAGGCGCAGGCCCACAGCTTCCGCGCCCACATCGCCCTGGCCCGGGAGAAGGACCTCACCCTCGTGATCCATGACCGGGACGCCCACGCCGACGTGCTGAGGATCCTCGACTCCGGGGAGTGCCCCGGGAGGGTCGTGATGCACTGCTTCTCCGGGGATGCCGGCTTCGCCCGGGAGTGCGTGGATCGCGGCTTCTGGCTGTCGTACCCGGGGGTGGTGACCTTCGGATCGGCGGGGCCGCTGCGGGAGGCCGCGAAGGCGACGCCCCTGGACCGCATCCTCGTGGAGACCGACGCGCCCTATCTCACGCCGAAACCGCAGCGCGGCAAGCCGAACGCGCCCTACCTGCTACCCCATACGGTCGTATTCCTGGCGGATCTGCTGGACGCCGACCTGGCCGGCTTCTGCCACCAGGTGAGGGCCAACACCGAGGCGGCCTACGCCACGAGCTGGGGCGGCGATGCCTGAGACCGGCCTGCTGGATCCCAGCTCGGCGCGCCGGATCGCCGCTGGGCTGGACCTGCGGCCCACCAAACAGCGCGGCCAGAACTTCGTCGTCGACGCCAACACGGTGCGCCGCATCGTTGCCCTGTCTAGCATCGGACCTGATGACGTCGTCCTGGAGATCGGCCCTGGGCTGGGGTCGCTGACCCTCGGGCTGCTTGAGGTGGCTCGTGCGGTCACCGCCGTCGAGATCGATGACCGCCTAGCCGGCCGCCTGGGGACAACCGTCACGCAGCGGCTCGGGCCGCAGGCCGCGGCGCGACTGGACGTGATCGCTGCCGACGCGCTGGCCGTCACCGACCTGCCCGGCCAGGCGCCGACCGCGGTGGTCGCGAACCTGCCGTATAACGTGTCGGTGCCGGTGCTGCTGCATCTGCTTGAGCACTTCCCGTCCTGGCGGCGGGGCCTGGTGATGGTGCAGCTGGAGGTCGCAGACCGGCTGGCCGCGCAGCCCGGCTCCAAGGTTTACGGGGCGCCCAGCGCGAAGCTCGCCTGGTGGGCCTCGGCCACGCGCGCCGGCACTGTGCCCCCGAAGGTCTTCTGGCCGGTGCCCAACGTCGACTCGGGGCTGGTGCGGCTGGAGCGTCACGCCCCACCGGAGACCACGGTGGCCCGGCAGCAGGTGTTCGCGGTGATCGATGCGGCCTTCGCGTCGCGCCGCAAGATGCTGCGGGCCGCGTTGTCGGGGCTGTTCGGCGGATCAGCGGCTGCAACGGAGGCCATCGAGTCGGCAGGCCTGGACCCGCAGGTCCGGGGCGAGGTCCTCGACGTCGCAGCCTTCGCCGCCATCGCGAGCAGACTGGCGGATGGAGCCGCCGCGACACTAGGCCCGGACCGTGGCTGAAGTGCGGGTGCGGGTGCCGGCGAAGGTGAATCTAGCGCTGAACGTTGGGGCCACCGGCCAGGACGGCTATCACGCCCTCGGCACGGTCTTCCAGGCGGTGTCGCTGTTCGACGAGCTGACCGCCCGGCCACTCAGCACCGGGGAATTCCGGCTGAGCTTCCGGGGTGAGGGAGCAGCGGGGCTGCCCACGGACGGCACCAACCTCGTGACCCGCGCCGCCCGGCTACTGGCTAAGACCTGCGGAGCCGAGAGTGCCGGTGCCGACATCCGGATCCACAAGCGCATCCCCATTGCGGGTGGCATGGCTGGGGGATCCGCCGACGCCGCCGCCACCCTCGTCGCCTGCAATCAACTGTGGGAAACCGGGCTGAGCCGCCAGCAGCTCCACGGTCTCGCAGCCCAGCTCGGCGCCGACGTCCCCTTCCTGCTCCACGGAGGCACTGCCCTGGGTGCCGGACGCGGTGAGAAACTGACCCCCGTGGCCGTTGGCGGTACCTTCCGGTGGGTGCTTGCCTTCAGTCACCATGGCTTGTCCACCCCGGCGGTTTTCCGGGAGTTCGACCGCATCAGCTCGCCGCAGCCCACCGGCATCGGCCCGGATCTGCTGGCGGCGCTCGCCGATGGCGACGTCCCGCGTCTGGGAAAGCTGCTCAGCAACGACCTGCAGCAGGCTGCGATCAGCCTTCAGCCCGAACTGGCTGAGGTCCTGAGGATGGGACGCGATGCCGGGGCGGCCGGCGCTATCGTCAGTGGCTCCGGCCCGACGATCGCGTTCCTGGCCGGTGAGGCCGGGACCTCCGATGCGATCGCTGAGCGGCTGCTGCTGTCCTCCAGGGTCCGCGCCGTCCGCCGGGTCCGTGGCCCAGTGCCTGGGGCTCAGGTGGTGAGGTGAGGAGCCGTGATGGACGAGGTTGACGAGGTGATGGCCGCGTGGCACCGGGAACGTCCCGATCTCGCGACCTCGCCGATGGCGGTGTGGTCGCGGATCCACCGCCTGGCCGCCCTGCTCGACGCAGCCCGCAAACGCTGTTTCGCTGAGCATGGTCTGGACAACTGGGAATTTGACGTCTTGGCCGCCCTGCGGCGGGCTGGGGAGCCCTACCAGCTATCTCCGGGGCAGCTCTTGCATCAGACCCACGTCACCTCCGGCACCATGACCAACCGGGTGGACCGGCTGTGCGACCGTGGACTGGTGACCCGTCATGCCGCACCCAGCGACGGCCGTTCCGTCGTCGTCGGACTCACCGGGGCCGGCAGGCGTGCCGTGGACAATGCCCTGGAGGCCCTGGTCGAATTGGAGGAATCCCTCCTGGCTGGCTGGTCAGCCGGCGAACGGGAATCCCTGGCGGCGATGCTGCGCCGCCTACTGGCGTGAGTCCTTGACCTCCACGAGAAGCCTGGGGCTGGGTGTGAGGTGCGCCATGCCGTTCCAGGCCAGGTTGATCAGGTGCCGCGCCACCACGAGTCGTTCGGGCTCGCGGTCATCCAGCCACTGCTGCCCGGTCATGGCCACCAGCCCGACCAGGGCTTGGGCATACAGGTGCGCGTATTGCGGGTCGTGTCCGAGACGCGGGAACTCGGCGCGTAGGATGTCCTCGACCTGGGTGGCGATCTCGCTGAGGATGGAGGCGAAAGAGCCGGTGGGGTTCGCGAGCGAGGAATCCCGTGAGAGGATGCGGAACCCATCGGGGCAGCGGTCGATGTAGTCCAGGAGAGCCAGGGCGCCGCGCTCCAGGGTTTCCCGCGGGCCTGCACCTGGCCTGGTGAGGGCGGCGTGGATCTCGGCGTGCAGGGTAGTGGTCTCCTTCTCGACCACAGCTTGGTAGGCGCCGTCCTTGCCTCCGAAATGCTCGTAGACCACAGGCTTTGAGACGCCGGCGCGGGCTGCGATCTCCTCCACCGAGGTCCCCTCGAATCCACGTTCCGCGAACACCTCCCGGGCGATGGTGAGCAACTGCTCGCGGCGCTGTGCCGAGCTCAGGCGCACCCGGGAACGCCGGGCGCGCGCGCTGGCAGGCATGGACATGCCTCCAGTCTCCCGCATCGGCTCGGGGATGCCCAAACATCGCCAGATCTCAGGTGACGTACGCCTCGGTGACCTCACCCGCCCGCGTGGTCCTGACGCACCCAGCAGGAGGCCAGGTGATCGTTGACCAGTCCGACGGCCTGCATGGTGGCGTACATCGTCACCGGGCCGACGAAACGGAAGCCCAGGCCCTTCAGCCGCCGGCTGAGGGCCTCGCTCTCCGGTGTCCGGCTGGGGATCTCGTCACGGCTCCTGGGCGCTGCCAATGGTGGGCCAGGGGCATGGTCCGCGAGGATCCTGGCCAGGGTCCCGCCCGCCTCATGCAGCGTCACCAGGGCCTTCGCGTTGCCGACGGCGGCGCGGATTTTCGCCTCGTTCCGGATGATCCTGGCATCGCCCATCAGACGGCCGATGTCCTGCTCGTCGAACTGCGCCACCCGCGCCGGGTCGAATCCCGCGAACACCTCCCGGAAGGCCTCGCGTTTCCGCAGCACTGTGATCCAGCTCAGCCCCGACTGGAAACCCTCCAGGACCAGCCGCTCGAACAGGACCGTCTCCTCGGCGGTATCGGCGATGGGACGTCCCCACTCCGTATCGTGGTAGTGCTCGTACAGCGGGTCCCCGGCTCCGAAACAACGCTCCATGATCCCTCCTTGATCCCTCGTGAAAGATCCGCCCTGGTCATTTTCCATCATGGACGTTGCCGCAACCGGTCCTCCAGGACCGGCCCGGTTCGTGACCGCTGTTGAAAACAGCGCCGCACGGCCGTGAGCAGCTGCAGATCTTCTGAGGCACTCAGCCTGGCCGGGTTTTCCTATACACTTGCCAACTGGCCCGGCAAGGGCCGTTCCCCGGTTGGTCTTCCGGCAGGGCCCGCCTGACTTTGAATCAGGATTAGCGAAGTAGGTTCGACTCCTACCCGGGGAGCCGCAGGTCACATCTGGAGCAACGCCCGCACCAGCAGGTAGATCACGAAACTCGCGATGCCGATGAGAGGCATCAGGTTGATTCCCCGTTCGAGCCGCAGGCCCTGTGACGCCGGCTGGGCCGGGATCCCAGGGCCGCAGAAGCCGCCAGCCGGCTGCTGCCTGGCGTGCTGGTTGCTCTACCGGCTGACGACGGGATTCAGCGCCCCCAGCACACCGCCGGCGATCATCTCAAGGAGACGCCAGGTCGCCGGGTCGGTCAGATCCTGGGGACTCTGCGTGTAGCAGAACAGCCACTGGTCGACCATCTCGATGTCATAGCTGGCCGGCGCCCTCAGCAACGCGTCCAGCACGTTGGGAGGCAGCAGGTAGAAAGCATCGTGGCCATACCCGCTGGGGGCGTAGAGCTGATAGTGGTCGTCGAATGGCGCTCCGAGGCTTACGCGCTGCGACGAGGCGAAGACCGCGGGAAGGTTCGTGAACCCCCAGTTGTTGTTCGCCTTGGCGTCGAGCAGCAGATGCGGTACGGGCTTCGGCAGCCGGAAGGCAGCGAAATTCCAGTGATGGGTTGTGCTGTTCTTTCCCGAGCCTGTCGTGTACTCGTAGCCGCCGACATCGACCAGCACCCCGGTGGGCGAGTACAAGTGGTTCACCGAAGCTCTGGAGTGCCCCATGTCGAACAGCAGCCCGGGGTACCGCGGGTTAGCCGACTGCAATGCGAAACGCAGGCCGTTCACGTCGGCGAACCGTGCCAGCAAAGCCCAGTTGCGTCTCTTCCGGAAATTTGCCAGCCCGGCCTTGATGAAGACCAGGGCCACGATGGCGAAGACTCCCACGAACGCTGCCGGAATCAGGATCAGCTCGAAGCGAGGCTGAAATCTCTGCGTGATGGACATGTCGCTGATGAAGACCCTCGCCACATTGCTGCTGCTGCCTACGAATATGAAGAGGATGAAGAAGACCATGAAGAAGATCGCGGTTACCGCGATCGTAGACACCTTTGTGTAGCCGAACTCTCCGCTGCGTCGACGCTGCTTCAACACCCGCAACTCCTGCGGAGTGAGCGGGGCCATCAATGGATCCGTGTTGAACCTCACCATTGCCTCAGGGTAACGAGGCAGCGGGTCAGGCGAACCGGACAGCGTCGAGGACCGGGTTGACGCAGGCTCTGGGCTCCCTGACTCCCCGGCTGGTAGTTTTCATACCGTGAGTCCGGGGAGGCCCCGGTGGACACAGCGGGAAGGAAACGGTCTTGACCATCCCTGACAACGATCTGGCTCCCGTCGCGGCGGTCATCGTCCTGGCAGCCGGCGGTGGGACGCGCATGAAGTCGCGTCGCTCCAAACTGCTCCATGAGGTGTGCGGGAAATCGATGCTCAGCTACGCGGTCTCCGCGGCAGCAGCGCTCAACCCACATCATTTCGTGGTCGTGGTGGGGCATCAGCGAGTGGAGGTGATCGAGCATCTCGAATCGCTGAGCCAGAACGTGACCACAGCGGTCCAGGACCAGCAGCTCGGCACCGGCCACGCGGTTTCCTGCGGGCTGGGGCAGCTTCCCGACTTCGATGGCGAGGTGGTCGTCACCTACGGCGACGTGCCATTGCTGACCGGGGACACCCTGCGCCGCCTCGTGTCCATCCACCGCGCCGAGCGCAACGCCGTCACCGTGCTGACCGCCGAGGTGGCGGATCCCGCTGGCTACGGGCGGATCGTGCGCACCGCCGGGAGGGTGACCGGCATCGTCGAGCACCGCGACGCCTCCGACGAGCAGCTTCTCATCCGGGAGATCAACTCCGGGATCTATGTCTTCGACGCCGCCACCCTCCGCGACGGCCTGGCGCACCTGACCACCGACAACTCCCAGGGCGAGCAGTACCTCACCGACGTCCTGCGCTACGCCCACGACCAGGGCCACCCCGTGGGTGCCCTCATCACCGACGATGTGTGGCAGACCGAAGGCGTCAACGACCGCATCCAGCTGGCCCGGATGAGCCAGGAGCTGAACCGCCGCATCCTCGAACGCTGGATGCTGGAGGGGGTCACCGTCATCGACCCGCGTAACACCTGGGTGGACGTGGACGTCGACCTCAGCCAGGACGTCACCCTCCTGCCCGGCGTGATCCTGCAGGGAGCCACCACCGTCGCCACCGGAGCCGTGATCGGCCCGGACACCACCCTCCAGGACGTCGAGGTCGGCGAGAACGCCACCGTCACCCGCTCCCACGGATCCTTCGCCATCATCGGGGACGGCGCCAATGTCGGGCCATTCTCGTACCTGCGGCCCGGCACCCAGCTGGGTACCGGCGGAAAGATCGGTGCCTTCGTCGAGACCAAGAACGCCGTCATCGGGGAGGGCTCGAAGGTACCGCACCTGAGCTACGTCGGAGACGCGGTGATCGACGACGGCACCAACATCGGGGCCGGCACGATCTTCGCGAACTACGACGGGGTCAACAAATCCACCACCCACATCGGGAATTCCGCTTTCATTGGATCCAACTCGGTGCTGGTGGCGCCCGTCGACATCGCCGACGGCGCTTTCGTGGCGGCCGGATCCGCTGTCACCGATGACGTGCCTGCCGGGGCGCTGGCCGTGGCCCGGGGCCGGCAGCGCAACGTCGACGACTGGGTGGATCAGCGGCGCCCCCACTCCAAGGCCGCGCGGGCCGCCGCCGCGAACGACGGCAGCATCCATCCGTCCGTCGTCGAGTCACGCGCCAAGCAGAAGGATTGAGCATCCCCGCATGAGGAATGAGACCGCGAACAACAAGCACCTGATGCTTTTCTCGGGGCGGGCCTACCCGGAGCTGGCCGAGGAGATCGCCCAGACCCTCGAAACGAACCTGGTGCCGACCCGCGCCCTGGCCTACGCGAACTCCGAGATCTATGTGCGCTTCGAGGAGTCGGTACGTGGCTGTGACGCCTTCGTGATCCAGTCACACACCGCGCCCGTGAACGAGTGGATCATGGAGCAGCTGATCATGGTGGATGCCCTGAAACGCGCCTCCGCGAAGCGGATCACCGTGGTGGCCCCCTTCTACCCGTACGCGCGCCAGGACAAGAAGCACCTCGGGCGGGAGCCCATCTCGGCGCGGCTGGTCGCGGACCTGTACCGGGCCGCCGGCGCCGACCGGATCATGTCGGTGGACCTGCATGCCTCGCAGATCCAGGGATTCTTCGACGGCCCCGTCGACCACCTCTGGGGCCTGCCGGTGCTGAGCGCATACATACGAGACCACTACGACGCCTCACAGATGTGCGTGGTCTCCCCGGACGCGGGACGAGTCCGGCTGGCCGACATGTGGACGGACGAACTTGGCTGCCCGCTTGCGATCATCCACAAGCGCCGTGACCATGAGAAGGCCAATACGGTCGCCGTGCATGAGGTCGTCGGCGATGTGCAGGGCAAAACCTGCCTGCTCGTCGACGACATGATCGACACTGCTGGAACCATCACCCAGGCGGCCCATGCGCTGCATGAGCGAGGCGCCAGCAAGGTCATCTGCGCCGCTACCCACGCTGTGTTCTCAGGACCTGCGGTGGAGCGGCTGAATCAATCGGGCATGGCGGAGATCATCGTGACCAACACGCTGCCGATTCGGACCGCCGAGCCCATTCACAACCTGACGGTGCTGTCAATCGCCCCGCTCATCGCGCGGGCCATCAACGCCGTCTTCCGCGACGGATCGGTGACATCTCTGTTTGGAGGGCAAGCATAAATGAGTGTTCGTGGGGTCAATAAGGTATCGATCATCGGCGCTGGGGCGGTGGGTTCCTCGCTCGCCTACGCCAGTCTGATCCGGGGGGTTGCCCGGCACGTCGTGTTGCACGACATCAACGCGGCGAAGGTTCGCGCCGAGGCGCTCGACCTGGCTCATGGCAGCCAGTTCATGCCGCAGGCGAAGATCGAGGGGTCGGAGGACCCTGAGGTCACCCGGGGATCCGATGTGGTCGTGATCACCGCAGGCGCCAAGCAAAAACCAGGGGAGTCCCGGATGGATCTCGCGGCCTCCACTGTGAACCTGATGAAGAAGGTGATCCCGCCGCTGGTGGAGCGTTCTCCGGAGGCAATTTTCCTCATGGTGACTAATCCCGTGGACGTCACCACCTATGCGGCTCTCAAGATCAGCGGGCTGCCCTCCAATCAGGTATTCGGGTCGGGCACGGTGCTGGATTCCTCTCGGCTGCGTTATCTGGTAGCAGAGGCCTGTGAGGTGGCCGTGGTGAATGTCCATGCATATATCGCGGGTGAGCATGGCGACTCTGAAATCCCGCTGTGGAGCGCTGCCACCATCGGTGGCATTCCGTTGCTGGACTGGGAACGCGAGACCGGGAAACTCGATGAGTCCACTCGCGATGAGATCGCGGACCGCGTGGTGAATGCGGCATACGAGGTGATCGAGGGCAAGGGAGCAACGAACTATGCCATCGGTCTGGCGGCGACGCGGATCATCGAGTCGATCCTGCGCGATGAGCATCGCGTGCTTCCCATTTCGGGACTCGTGGATGACTGGCACGGTATCAAGGACGTCTGTCTTTCCGTGCCCACTATCGTCGACAGTCAGGGCGCTGGGCGTAGCCTCCGGCTGCATCTGACCGATGGTGAACTCGGCTGTATGCATGAATCGGCCGACGCAATTCGGCATACCCTGAATTCACTGGGATTCTGAAACTCCGTGGACTCCCTGCCGGCGTCATTGCCGGCAGGGAATCCACTATTCAGCTGATTTACTAGTGCCGTGTGGTGGGAGTCTGTCAGTGGGAGGCGGTTCCGGAGCGGATGGTTCGCGGGGCAGTCGAGTGAAACGGTACTGCGTACCGTGATGAAGGTGAACGAAGCGAGGCGCCGCATCCGGGGGCCGGAAAACACCGGTGAACTAACGCCACACGACACCTCTAGGCCGTGTTCTCCGCCGGCCGGGGGATAGCGCCGCGCTGGCGGAGCCGGGAGACCACACGGTTGAGCCCGACGGGGGTCAGGCCGAGGTACTGCGCCACTTCGCGTTGTGACAGGCGGGCTGCCAGGCGTGGGTATTCCTGCAGGAATGCCAGGTAGCGTTCCTCGGTGCTCATAGTCAGAAGCTGGTATTCCCGGTGCATGTGATAGGCGACCAGGCGCAGCAATGCGACGGTGGAGAAGCGATGCCATTCGGGATGGCGTTTCCCGAGGGCTGAGAGAAGACGAATCGGGGTGCCGACGATGATGGAATTCTCTTTGGCCAATCCGCGCTGGCGTGCGAGAGCCAGAGGGGACTCCAGTATCTGGTGGTTCGCGGGGAGCCCCAGCAGTTCGCTGAACTCGTGGGGTGTTGTGTTGAGGAAGATATCTCCTTTCTGATGGTAACCCGCGATGTGCGACTTGCCTTTGATGGTGACCATGGCTGTTATGGTGCCGCTGAGTATCAGCCACATCATGGGCTGATTGCCGTTGGGCAGTGGCTGCCCTGAATCAACCTCCATCACGATGGATGAAGCTGCGCACAGGTTCCATCCCGGTATGGGACAACCCACAGCTTCCTCGACTGTGCGGCGGGCAATAGGTTCCCACCGGGTGCCTACTAGATGTGTGGCGCTGGTCATGTTCAGATCTTAACCCCAGTTAACTGATTTTCTCTCCGATAGTTAACTGTATCCGACCGGGTTTTGCCAAACTTTGACAATTCAAAGGGTTAGGTCCGGCGTCGTGCCCGATTCAATCATCTGATTTCCCTGGGGCTGGATGCCGGTGAGGCGGGGTGATACCCCTAGTCCGGCATGGGGGAGGCTAGCACTTTGGTCTGCAAGAGACCGTCTGGAACTTCCCCCGTCAGAGTGATGACCCCGCGGATCCTGGCCGATACGTTGATGACGAGCAATCGAATCGAGGAAGGTTACCGATAGTGAGCATCGCTCCACCTGTCACGGCTCCCGCTTGCGGCGCCCAGAATCTGACCAAGGTGTTCGGCGAGGGCGGACCTCGTCCCGTCGTCGCCGTCAACGACGTCACCATCACCATCGAGGCCGGGTCCTTCACAGCCATCATGGGACCGTCCGGGTCCGGCAAATCGACTCTTATGCACTGCATGGCGGGGCTAGACCGTGCCACCAGCGGATCGGTGTGGGTGGGGCAGCAGGACCTCTCCAGGCTGCCGGAGCGGGCGGTCACCAAGATCCGCCGCGACCAGATCGGGTTCGTGTTCCAGTCCTTCAACCTGCTTCCCACCCTCACTGCCGAGCAGAACATCCTGTTGCCGCTTGAGCTCGCGGGCCGCAAGCCGGACCGTGCGGTGCTGGCGGAGGTCGTCGAATCCCTCGGCCTGACCGAGCGCCTCACACACCGTCCCAGCCAGCTCTCCGGCGGCCAGCAGCAGCGGGTCGCGATCGCACGAGCCCTGATTACCCGGCCACAGGTGATCTTCGCCGACGAGCCCACCGGGGCGCTCGACTCCCGCACCGGTGTCGCGCTGCTCGAGTACCTGCAGCAGTGCTCCCGCGAGCAGGGACAGACCATCATCATGGTCACCCACGACCCGAAGGCGGCAGGCTACGCGGACCGGGCGCTGGTGCTCTCCGACGGGGTTATCGTCGACGATGTTGCCCAGCCCTCCGCTGAGATCATGCTGGCTAGCCTCGGCCGACTGGGGGCGTGATGCTACGCGACGCCATCAACGAGATCCGGCTGCATCCCGGCCGCTTCGTCGCGACGCTGCTGGCCGTCGCCATCAGCGTCGGCTTCATCTCGGCCATCCTCGTCGGGGTGCGCAGCCAGGAGAACTCGGTTGCCCGGTCCACGGAGCTGTCGATCTCCAAGGCCGATGTCGTGGTCAGTATGGAGGAGAAGCCCGGCGAGCGGTTCGACCAGGAGGACGTCACCAAGGCCATTCGAGGGGTCTCCGGTGTGACGGCCGCGGAGCCCATCCTGGTCTTTCCCACGTCACTGACCCGTGGCTCCTCCTCTGCCTATTTCAACATCATGCGGCTGCCCTCCGAGGACTTCCGCTGGGCCTCCCTCGCTGAGGGAAACTGGCCCTCGGGTGCGAATGAGATCGTCCTGTCCAAGGAGGGCGCGGAGAAACTGGAGGTGAAGATCGGGGAGGAGATCACCATCGATGGCGCTGAGCAGGGCAAGAACACCCGCAAGGTCGTCGGCATCACCAACGACGCGCCCACGCTCTACTTATCGACCGCCTATGTCGCCAGCTTCGAAACGCAGACGGCAGTGCAGTGGGTCGTCAAGGCCCAGGATCCGGACTCGGTGGCCCCGGCCATTCAGAAGGCGATCGACGACCTCGGGCAGGGTAGCTTCAAGGTGCAGACCACCGACGCCTATCGCGCTGCTCAGCTCAATCAGCTGACTGGCAGCTTCGAGGTCTTCCGCAACCTCCTGCTGGGATTCGCCGCGATCTCCCTGATCGTCGGGATGATCATCATCGCCAACACCTTCACCATCCTCGTCACCCAGCGACGCCGCCAGATCGGCCTGCTGCGCGCCGTCGGGGCCTCGACCGGGCAGGTCGCGGGACGGCTCCTGACCGAATCCGTGCTGCTGGGGCTCATCGGGTCGCTGATCGGCGTGGGGCTCGGGATCGGGGTTGGCGCCATCGCCGGGTACTTCACGAAGTCTCTCTACTGGGGGCTGGTGCTGCCGTTCGGGGAGCTGGCTGTCGCCGTTGCCGCCGGTGTGCTGGCCACCGTGCTGTCGATGATCGGTCCGTTGCTGACCGCCACCCGGGTCAGTCCCCTCGAGGCCCTGCAGGTGGTGCCGAGTGCTGCCCGGGCCAAACGGCTGAGCATCGTGCGCGCAGTGTTCTGTGGCCTGTTCCTGCTGCTGGGAGGCGGGCTGGTCTTCCAGGCCTTCAGTGACACGAAGCATGGCCTCATGTGGGCTGCCGGCGGTGGCGCTTTCCTCTCCCTGGCCATCCTGGGTGCGGCCCCGTTCTATATCCCCCTCCTGCTGCGGCTCTTCGGCCGGATTTTCGGATTCGCAGGGCCGACGGTCAAGCTGGCGGCTAGCAATGCCGCCCGCAACCCGCGTCGTGCCTCCGCCACCGCGGTGGCCCTGATGCTGGCGGTAGGCCTGGTCGTGACGCTGCAGGTCGGTGTCTCGACCATGCGCACCTCGACCATCGAGGCGATCAACCAGCGCTATCCCGTTGACGTGTCCGCGCGGGCTACCTCCGGTCCGCTCCCGAGCGGGGTGGTGGAGGATCTCCGCAATTCCAGCGGGGTCGCCAAGGTGGTCGAGGTCTCCAGCAAGCAGGTGGACCTGGGCGGTGAGCAACTCAGCGTCCGCAATGTGAATCCCGGGTATGCGGAACTTGGGCTCTCCGGCGGACGTAATGATGCTGCCGATGGCGTGGTCACTGTGAGCTTGGCGACGGCCAGGGCCATGCCGTCGCGGATTGAGCTTCCGGGTGCCGGCGAGGTCGAGGTGCGCGGCTCCAACAAGGTTGAAGGAAATACCGCAGCGGTTTCGGAGTCCGTCTTCGAAAAGCTGTCCGGGACGGCCGAGGTCCGGGAGGCCTGGGTCAAACTGACCGACCGTAACTCTGTCTCGGCGATCAACCAGGTGATGAACGTGCTGAGACCCTATATGACGCAAGCCGCTACCGGCGACGGGGTCGTGATGGGTGGCGGTGCCACCGCGGCTGGGATCATCGAGCAGGTCGTGAATGTGCTCATGGTGGTGCTGACCGCGCTGCTCGGCGTCGCGGTCGCCATCGCGCTCATCGGCGTCGGCAACACTCTTGGCCTGTCGGTGCTGGAGCGGCAGCGCGAGTCGGCCCTGCTGAGGGCCCTCGGGATGCAGCGGCGCTCGCTCAGGCTGATGCTGCTGACCGAGGCGATGTTCTTGGCCTTGGCGGGCATTGTCCTGGGCGTGGCAGCCGGGTCGTTCTTCGCGTGGCTGGGCGTGGTCACCTCCCTCGGGATGATGTCGGAGTCCAGCCGGCCCGATGTGGTGTTCTCCGTCAACCTGCCGGTCACGGGTGGCCTGATCCTGGTGTGCGTGGCGGCAGCGGCCCTGGCATCGGTCCTGCCCGGCAGGCGTGCGGCCAACGCCACCCCGACGGAGGCCCTGGCGGCGGATTAGCTACAGGTCCTTCGACGAAACCGGCCGGTGACGGACAACCCGTCGCCGGCCGGTTGGCTTGTTGCGAAGTGGTGCCTGCCAGGCTCGCCCGGTGAGCGAGCACCCCAGCAACAGGGATTTTCCTTGGGTCTCATCCTGATGCCTCCCGGGTTGACTTTTCGCTCTGCTGACAGTCCAGATGGGCCGGCCGAAGCAGCACCGTCGCTACTGGTAGAACCCCGTAATCCGCGGCACAGTTGTACTTTCCGTAGTTACTGTATATGGTGTCTATATACAGAAAGGAGGGTGCATGGACATCGTGCTATCCAATACCGCCGGGACCCCGATCTACGTCCAGATCGAGGACCAGATCAAGGCGGCCATCCTGCGTGGCGATGTCACCGAGGGTGAGGCGCTGCCCTCCATCCGGGCCCTCGCCCGTGACCTGAGGGTCTCCGTCATCACCACCACCCGCGCCTACGCGGAGTTGGTGGCTTCCGGCATGGTCGCCAACGTCCCCGGCAAGGGGTATTTCGTCCTAGCACGCGACGCCGAGCTCGTCCGGGAACAGGCACTGCGCGAGGTGGAGAGACACTTCGCCGACGGCGTGGCTGCCGCCCGGCTAGCCGGTATTGACGACGACGAGATCCGAGCCATCGCCGAACTGGCTCTCACTTCCAAGGAGGAACAATGACCAGCAGTAATCCCCTTGACCTGAGGGGAATCGCCAAAGCCTATGGCGGATTCCGTCTCGGCCCCCTCGACCTGGCCGTGCCGCGTGGCTACGTGATGGGCCTGGTCGGGGCCAACGGGGCGGGGAAGACCACCGCCATCAAGATCGCGCTCGGCGCGGTGCGGCATCATGCCGGCTCGGTGCACCTGATCGACAAGACCCGCGTCGGCGTGGTCCTGGACCAGCCACCTTGGGAGGCTGACTGGCGGGTCCGTGACCTCTCCCGGCTGTTCCGCCGCTTCTACCCTGACTGGGATCAGCGGGTCTTTGACGAGCTGGCCGGCTGGGCGGGGGTGTCTCCGCGGCTGAAGATCAAGGAGTTCTCCCGCGGCATGGGCATGAAGATGCAGATCGCGGTGGCCATGGCGCACCGGGCCGAGCTGCTGATCCTTGACGAGCCGACCAGCGGCCTCGACCCTCTGGCGCGCAGTGAGCTGCTGGACAGGCTGTCGGATTTCATGACCGACGAGCGGCACGCCGTCCTGTTCTCCACGCACATCACCAGCGACCTGGAACGCATCGCCGACCTCATCACCATCCTCGACCATGGCCGGGTGATCGCCTCCGGGCCCCGTGACGAGGTCGTCGAGGCGTGGGCGATGGTCCGCGGTGGGGCCGCTGACCTCACCGATGAGCTACGCCCCCGGATCCGCGGACTCAGACGGCATGCCGTCGGCTGGGAGGGGCTCCTGGCCGCCTCCGACCTGAGCCTGTGTGGCCCCGGCATCGTGTCGGAAGCGCCGTCTATCGAAGAGCTGCTGGTGCATCTCGCCAAGCGAAAGGAGTCGGAGAATGCGTCGTGAACTTGGAGCCATGCTGAAGTTCGACCTATACAGAATGCGTGGGATTTTCTACCTGGCCCCCGGGGCAATCCTATACTGGTTTGTTTTTTCTCATGGGGCTGAAGATCCCATGAGTTTCGCCAGCACATCCTTCATAGTGTGGGTAATGATGTTGATCTTTGTGGTGTTCGGCCGGTATAGGCGAGGTCTTGATGGGGTGCTCTACGACATCCTGCTCCTGCGGCGGCGCGTGGTGATGATCTCGCATTACCTGACCTCGCTGATCTTAGTGGTTCTCTACGGTAGCCTTCTGGCCGTTGTCTTGGGGTTGCGTGTGCTCCTGGGGATGGGCGCAGCCAGTGGCTGGGTGGCCATGGCCGTGTCATCCCTTGGGGCAGCTCTGCTCAGCTGCGCGGTCCTTGCTCCCGTCGCCGTCTGCTATGGATATTTCAGGGAGTCATTCGTCGAATATGGATATATCACGAATATATTCATCTTTATCATCATGGTGGTAACTGGGATGATGGGATGTTGGGCAGCGCTGTCGGCGATGCCTGATTCTTGGCTGATGGCGAACTTCCCAGAGTGGCTTCGCCCCTGGGGGCCGTGGCTGCTGCTGGGGCTCTGCCTGGTGGGTTATCTCGTCTCGCTGCTGGTGTCGATCTTCATCTACGAGCGCCAGGACCACTGACCCTTGCTGGCGGTCACTGGCCGCGGCTAGCCCGGGCTGTTCCCGGCCGGTAGGCCGAGACGCTGGGCTCGCCCGGCAGCCAGAACCGCCACGGATGGAGCTCGCCATCACCGCCGGGGCCTGAGACCCCCACCCTGGGACCCGTCCGCCACAAGGCGGGCGGGTCCTGTGGCAGCCACCACGACCACTCGTCGCCCAGCAGGTCGGCACCGTCGGTCTCGCGTGACGACCCGAGGGCCTGCCCCAGGTTGCCGGGGCCACGCGCCAGGTGATGCTCCGGCAGGGCAGTGGCCCGGGGCTTCGCCGTCCGGCGGCTTCTGGCCAGCTCGGCTCCCCGGATCACCTGGCCCGCCCGCAGCAGGCAGCCGGTCGGGGTGCCGGCCTCGTCGCACACCACGTTGAGATTGTGGTGCACCCCGTAGCTGAAATAGCAGTACAGGTGCCCGGGTTCACCAAACATGGTGGCGTTGCGGGCGGTGCGGCCCCGGAAGGCATGCGACCCGGGGTCGGCCGGCCCCGCGTACGCCTCCACCTCCGTGATGCGGACGGCGACGGTGCCGTCACCGGTCGTCCGGGCCAGTGCGCAGCCGAGCAGCAGCGGTGCGAGGTCGAGGACGGGGCGGCGGAACCAGTCGCGGGATGCTCGTGTGAAGCCGGGAAGGTCCATAGGGAGATTGTGCCGCGAAGTCGACCCGCGCGTCTTTGTGCCCAGCCGGAGCGGCTGCTGGCAGCTAACGCCCGCGGCCGTTAGCCTTCTTCGTATGCAGACCGGCAGCCGCGTTGTTCTTTGCAGGCATGGTGTCACTGACTTCACCGCCTCCGGGCGGTGGGACGGACGTGGGGGTGCCGATCCGGCGCTCAACGCCGAGGGGCAGGCCCAGGGCCGCGACCTGGCGGCCCGCGTCGGCGCCTTCCTGGGGGATGCGCCGGAGGTGCGTGTCATATCGTCCTCGTTGCGTCGCGCGAAGGAAACCGCGGCCCCAGTGGCTGAACTGTTCGGCACCGGGGTCACGCCCAGGCGGGTCTGGGACGAGTTGTCCTTCGGGGAATGGGACGGCCGCACCGGTGAGGAGCTGCGTCGCGACCACCCCGACGAGACCTACCGATTCTGGAGCGACGAGACCTTCCGGATACCCGGCGGCGAATCGCACGTCGATCTGCACAGCCGGGTCCGCCCCGCCTTTGAGAGGCTTCTCGGGCTCAACGGCACGACGGTGGTCGTGACCCACTGGGGGCCGATCATGAGCTGCATCTCGCTGGTGCTCGGCATCGACTTGCTGCCCGCGCGGCGGCTCAGCCTGCCCCCCACGTCCATGACCTCGTTCAAAGCCACCCAGGACGGCCCGCAGGTTGAGTTCGTCAACGACCTGGGAACCCGCGGCCACCACTAATGCCATCGGGCTGCGGGAATGTTCCCAGGCGGGTGCTCCGGGACTTACCCCGCCGACCTGCGGAAGGCGGACGTCGCCACCAGGCTGCCGTCGTAGCCAACCGCCAGGACCTGGATGGGGTGTTCGCGGACCATCTTGTGCAGGGTCCGTTGCCCACCCGCGACGATGGCGGTGGCGAGCACATCGGCCGTGATGATGTCGGGGGCTGCGACGGTCACCTGCGTGAATTCGCTGCGACTGCCGACCCGCCAGATGTGCTCGCCACGCTCGGCAGTCCCCGATGTGGCGACCGCCCGGTGCGTCGTGGTCGTGGTGAACTGTGACAGCAGTCTGCCGCGGTCGGTGGGGGCGACGATCCCCACCACGCCCTCGCCGCTGGTGAGCACATCCCCGCCCGCGTTGACGAGCCAGGCCTCGCCGGTGCTGGCCAGGAGCTCGCCGGAGCGGCGGATCGCCTCAGCCTTCACCACCCCGACCAGGTCGATGACCCCATCCGGCCGGTGGGGCTGGAAGGCGCCGTCGGTGGCTACACGCCAGTCATGGGCCAGCGCATACATGGAACGCATCTCCGTGGAGGCGTCCTTCAGCAGCAGCTCGCCGCGGGCCATCCGGCTGGCCTCGGAGTCCTCCCGGTAGAGCGAGAATCGTGCCTCCAGGCCGGAGAAGACCTGTTCCACTGCTGCGGTGCTCCCGGCTGGGCAGCGCAGGCTGACGATGGTGCCCATCGCCTCGAAGATCTGCTTCACGCCCGGGCTTGGTCCAGCGCCGACTGGAGACTCGTCAGGTATGCCTCGGTGGTGTAGGTGGCTCCTGAGACGGTGTCCACCGCAGCCCCATTGGCTTGCACCACCTCCTGGTTGAGAAGCGGTATCGCTGATTCGGCGTAGCCCCTCGACCTGTCCCCGACCGCCTCGTACGTGGCCGACGCATTCGTGATGGCGCCCTCCGCGAGGGTGACGGTGACCGTCACAGAGCCGTGCTCATGCGGAGTGGTGGCGCCTGTGAAGGTGCCGCTGACCCCAGGTTTCACAGTCCCGCTGGTCGGGGAGGAGGTGGTGGCTGAGCCGCCGCCGGAGCCCGCCGGGGAACCGGGGGAGGACTCGGACGCGGGTGACTGCCCGCTCATCCCGATGGCGTACCCTGCGCCCAGCACGCCGGCGGCGGCCAGGACGGTCAGGATGGTGGAGCCGGTTTTCACAGAGAGAACCTTTCTTCGTGGCACTGCTCGGAGGCCACCCCCAGGGAGCGGGCCTCAGCCAGCACGGAGTCGACGAATCCGCGGGGACCACAGACGAACACGTCGGAGTTCTTCACATCCGGGACCAGCGTCGACAAATCATGGTGTGCGTAGTTGGCGCTCACCCAGCGTCCCTCGTACCGCGGCCCGACCATCAGGTGCAGCGCGATGCCACGGCTGGAGCACAGCCCCCGGAACTCGCTGAGCAGGAGCAGGTCCTCTGGCCGGGAGGCGCGGAGGATCACCACGGTGTCCGCCGGGTGCGCGGTGGTGGTCTCCAGCAGCGACCGGATCGGGGCGACGCCGGTGCCCGCGCCGATCAGCACGAGGCCATCGCGGGTGCGGGAGGCGTCGGTGAACGCGCCGTAGGGGCCAGCGAACATCACCCTCGTGCCGGGCTTGGCGGCGGCCAGCTCGGCTGTGCCGTCGCCCGTGATGCGGATGGTGATGCGCAGGCGGTTGTTGGTCGGCGCCGCGGACAAGGAGAACGGGTGGGCCTGCCGCCACAGTTGCGGGGTCAGCAGGCGCCACGTGAAGTACTGGCCACCCCGGGCCTCCAGCTTGTCGAGATCACGGCCTGCGAACTCCAAGTGGAGAAGGTCAGGAGCTAGCCGCACGTTCTCCACGAGCCGCAGCTGGTGCCGCCAGGAACGGTAGAGGGGCGTCAGGACGCGGTAGCCGAGCAGGCAAGCGCCGACGGCTAGCAGCAGGGTCGCCCAGTAGACGCGCTGCATGGTGCCAGGCAGGAAAACCGATCCCATGGAAAACATGTGGGGAATCGCCAGGAGCACGGCAACGTACGAGAGGATGTGGACGACGTGCCAGATCTCGTAACGCAGCCTGCGGCGCACCGCCACCACCGAGGTGATCGCTATCAGCACCAGCAGGACGACGCTGGCGGAGGCCAGCAGCAGGTCGCCTTCCCACAGCATGCTGATTGCCCCAAGGAGGCCGTCGCGGCTCGTCCAGGCGACCTCCGTGAGGATCAGGGCGGCGTGGGCCAGTACCCCGAGCACGGTGATCTGCCCCAGCTGCCGGTGCCATTCCATGGCCTTGACCTGCCCGATCACCCGGTCGATGGCGGGTACCCGGGCGGCCAGCAGCAGCATGAACAGCATCGAGTTCGTGGCGACGAGACCCGCCACGATCCCGAGCGCGTGCAGCGCTGTGGGAATGCTGCGGATCTGCTGCACTGTGCCGTCCGCCAGGTAGAGGGCGACTGCGAGGGCTGTGCTCACCCACGCCAGCCCGACCAGCACGTCGCGCCAGATGGGTAGGCGCCGCCCGCGCGGCAGGGCAGGGGCCCGCTGCGCCACGCGCTGCAATGTCCGGGGTGATGAGGTCATGCTGATAAATCCTTGCGACAAATGTGTGAGGAAGCTGTGAGATGACCTGTGAGAACTTATGGGTCGTTGAAAATTGTAACTAAATTTTCACCGGTGCCAAATCGTATCTCAGGGAAAACCCTGATGACCTTCGTTACCCCTTGAGGCCGAGGACGTGACGTCTCCGCGACAGCTCGGGTAAGCTGGCCGGGCTGCCTGGCGAGGGACCCGACGTCCGTTATCGACTAGCAACCCCTGCAGGCGTGCATCCCCGACCACACCTCAGGAGGTAGAAATGGCCCCCCAGAAGCTGGAAGCCACCGCTCGCACCGAGTTCGGCAAGGGCGCCGCCCGCAAGCTGCGCCGCGCCGACCGTGTTCCCGCCGTCATCTACGGCCCGGGGCTGGACCCCATCCACATCTCTTTTGAAGGCCAGGATGCCTTCCTGGTCTTCCGTGAGGCCGGAGTCATCGTGGAGGTGAGCGTCGACGGCGGCGCCCCCCTCCTGGTGACGCCGAAGCAGACCCAGCGCGACCCGATCACCGGCTTCCTTGAGCACATCGACCTGGTTCCGGTCAAGGCCGAGTGAGTCCTTCCCTGCATCTCGTCGCCGGGCTCGGGAATCCGGGCCCGGCGTATACTCCCACTCGGCACAACGTCGGGTTCTGGGCGCTGGACGACCTGGCCGGACGTCTGGGGGCGCGTTTCTCCATCGCCCGCGGGCAGCGCGCCGAGGTGACCACCGGGATGCTGCCGGGTGACCACCGGCTGGTGCTCGTCAAGCCCACTACCTTCATGAATGACTCGGGCGTCGCTGTCGCTGCCGTCGCCAGGTTCCACAGGATCCCTCCCGCCGACGTGATCGTCGTCCATGATGAACTGGACCTCGACCCCACCCGCCTGCGGCTGAAGTTCGGTGGCGGCGACAATGGGCACAACGGGCTTAAATCCATCCGGGCGCACCTTGGCACTGGTGACTTCCACCGCGTCCGCGTGGGAATTGGCCGTCCCCCGGGCCGCCAGCCCGCTGCCGACTACGTGCTCTCCCGGATGCGCCCCGCGGATCTGGATGCCATGCGGCTCGACGCGGCGGTCGCGGCCGATGCGGTCGAGGCCCTGGTAGCCGAGGGTCTTGCGGCCGCGCAGAATCGTTTCAACTCCTAGAGTCGTGACAGGATGACGCCGTGAGATTTCCCGGACTTCTTCCCGCCCTCGAAGCCGACCCAGCCGTCCGGGCCACGCTGCACGACTCCCAGGTGGCGGGCGCGGAGGCGCGCGACATCACCTGCGCCACCTCATTCTTCGCCACCGCGACCGCCCTGCTGGCATCCGAGTCCGGGCGCACGACGCTGCTGGTCACCTCCACCTTCCGGGAGGCCGAAGCCATGGCCGCCGAGATCGCCGGCCTGCTCGGTGAGGACGCAGTCGCCTACTACCCGGCGTGGGAAACTCTGCCCCACGAGCGCCTTTCACCCCGGGCCGACACCGTCGGCAAGCGCCTGGCCGTGTTGCGGCGGCTTGCCTCTGACGCGCCGCCGCAGGTGGTGGTCGCGCCCGTGCGCGCCCTGCTTCAGCCGCAGGTCAAGGACCTGGCCGCAATGCGACCCGTCACCGTCGAGGCTAGCCAGGAATGCGACCTGACCAGTCTGCTGAAGTCGCTGGTGGATGCGGCGTACAACCGCGTCGACCTGGTGGAGCGGCGAGGCGAGTTCGCGGTGCGCGGCGGGATCGTGGACGTCTTCCCGCCCACCGCGGAACAGCCGGTCCGCATCGACTTCTTTGGCGACGAGGTGACCGAGATCCGGCCGTTCTCCGTCGCCGACCAGCGCTCCACCGGTGAGCAGCTGAGGAAGGTCACGGCTGAGCCCTGCCGGGAGCTGCTGCTCACCGGTGCGGTCCGGCAGCGGGCCAAAGCCCTTCAGCGGGAGCATCCTCAGCTCTCGGATATGCTCTCCCGTCTCGCCGAGGGGCATGCGGTCGAGGGGATGGAGGCCCTGATCCCCGTCCTGGTGGACGGCCTGGAGTTGATCACCGACGTGCTTCCGCAGCGGTCCCTGGTGCTGCTGGCAGCCCCGGAGCTGGTGCGGGCCCGCGCCGTCGAACTGGTCGCGACCAGTGAGGAGTTCCTGAGTGCCAGCTGGGCGGCCGCGGCCAGCGGCGGCACCTCGCCCATCGACCTGGGAGCCTCCTCCTACCGGGCGCTCGGTGAGGTCCGTGAACACACCATGGGGCTCGGTCACAAATGGTGGAGCCTCACCCCGTTCACAGCCGATGAGGCCCCCGACGCCAATCTCGACGCCGGCTCTGTGCATTCCCGCCAGCTCGGTATCACCCCCACCGAGGACTTCCGTGGCGACGTGGACGCCGCCGTCGCGCACATCCAGGGCCGGCTCCGTGACGGCTGGCGGGTGCTGATCGGCGTCGAGGGGCAGGGCCTGGCCTCACGCATGACCGAACTGTTGGCTGAGCATCAGATCACCGCGGACCTCTCCGAACTCGACAGCGAACCAGAGACCGGGACCGCGCACGTGGTCGTCGGCTCCTTCCGCCGTGGCTGGCGCGCTGGGCCCGCGAAGCTGGAACTGCTCACCGCCGCGGAACTGTCAGGACAGCAGGCCGCGGAGCGTGGCCAGCGCAAACTGCCGTCCCGACGCCGCAACACCATCCAGCCGTTGGAGCTCAAGGCCGGCGACCCGATCGTCCACGAGGTCCACGGGGTCGGCAGGTTCGTGGAGCTGGTGCAGCGCACCGTCCAGGGCGCCGTCCGCGACTACCTGGTGATCGAGTACGCGGCTAGCAAACGCGGCCAGCCCGGTGACCGGTTGTTCGTGCCGATGGACCAGCTTGACCAGCTGACCCGCTACGTCGGATCCGAGACCCCCGCGCTGGACAAGATGGGTGGCGCGGACTGGGCGAAACGCAAGTCGCGCGCCCGGAAGGCCGTCAAGGAGATCTCCGCGGAGCTCATCAAGCTCTACGCCGCCCGGCAGGCCACCAAGGGGCACGCCTTCGGGCCGGACACCCCCTGGCAGCGGGAGCTGGAGGACGCTTTCAGTTTCGTCGAGACCCCTGACCAGCTGTCTGCGATCCAGGAGGTCAAGGCCGACATGGAGAGGGTGGTCCCCATGGACCGCCTGATCTGCGGCGACGTCGGGTTCGGCAAGACAGAGATCGCCGTCCGGGCGGCGTTCAAGGCCATCCAGGACGGCAAGCAGGTGGCGGTGCTGGTGCCGACGACCCTGCTGGTCAGCCAGCATCATCAGACCTTCGCGTCACGGTTCGCTGGTTTCCCCGTCCACATGGCACAGCTCAGCCGGTTCCAGAGCGACGCCGAATCCAAGAAGGTCCTCGAAGGGTTGGCGAACGGCAGGATCGACCTGGTGATCGGCACCCACCGGCTGCTGGCCAAGGAGGTCGTGTTCAAGGATCTCGGCCTGGTGATCATCGACGAGGAGCAGCGGTTCGGCGTCGAGCACAAGGAGCGGCTGAAGGAGCTACGGGTCAACGTCGACGTGCTGTCGATGTCGGCCACCCCCATCCCGCGCACCCTGGAGATCGCGATCACAGGGATCCGGGAGATGAGCGTGATCGCCACCCCGCCGGAGGAACGCCACCCGGTGCTGACTCTCGTCGGCCCCTACGACAAGGGGCAGGTGCGGGCCGCGATCCGCCGCGAGCTGGCGCGGGAGGGCCAGGTGTTCTTCGTCCACAACCGTGTCGACTCCATCGACAAGGTGGCCGCCGAGCTGCGGGAGCTGGTGCCGGAGGCCCGGGTCGCCACCGCCCACGGGCAGATGGGGGAGTCGAGGCTGGAGCAGGTCATGCTCGACTTCTGGGAGCGGCGGGCCGACGTGCTGGTGTGCACCACCATCGTCGAGGCGGGCCTGAACATCCAGACCGCGAACACCCTCATCATCGACCGCGCCGACGTGCTAGGGCTCTCCCAGCTGCACCAGCTGCGGGGCCGGGTGGGACGCTCCTCCGAGCGGGGCTACGCCTACTTCCTGTATCCCGCGGACAAGCCCCTCACCCAGACCGCCCATGAGCGCCTGACGACGATGGCCTCCCACACCGACCTCGGCGCGGGCATGTCGATCGCGATGCGCGATCTGGAGCTGCGCGGTGCCGGGAACCTTCTCGGCGGGGAGCAGTCCGGGCACATCGCCGACGTCGGCTTCGACATGTACCTGCGCCTGGTGGGGGAGGCCGTCGCCCAGTACCGGGGCGAGGACACCACGCCGGAGCCGGCGCTGCGCATCGAGCTGCCCGTCGACGCTCACCTACCCGACGAGTACGTGCCGTCGGAGCGGCTGCGGCTGGAGATGTACAAGCAGATCGCGGAGATCCGCTCGCCTGAGGACGTCGAGGCGGTGCGCTCCGAGCTGGTGGACCGCTACGGCGAGTTGCCGCCGCCCGTCGAGCAGCTCCTGGGGGTCGCGGTGCTGCGCAACCGCGCCCGCGAACTCGGGGTGGTGGATATCGTTGCGCAGGGAAAGAACGTCCGGGTCGAGCCGGTGACGCTGCCCGAGTCACGCCAACTGCGGCTGCAGCGTCTGTATCCGGGGTCGGTATACAAGGCGGCGGCGTCGCAGCTGCTGGTACCCAAACCCGACGGCGATACGGTTGCCTGGGCGATGTCCCTGCTGGACCGGGTGATCAGTCCGTAGCAACAAACGGGGGCCGCGGGTCTAGACCCGCGG
>ERZ773010.35-NODE-35-length-103557-cov-59.643282_pt1 | contig 103557 bp, 90 predicted proteins | sample MGYA00580842_ERZ773010 | MGnify/ENA primary metagenome ERZ773010 (study PRJEB29015, sample SAMEA2737982) | human oral metagenome | biome: human oral; feature: human-associated habitat; material: dental | place: China | collected 2107 ... | reverse complement strand
CCTGTACCCATACCGAACACAGAAGTTAAGCTCTTTAGCGTCGAATGTAGTTGGGTTTACGCCCTGCGAGACTAGAACGTTGCCAGGCAACTGAGAGAACCTTCCATCCGGAAGGTTCTTTTTTTATACCTATTAAGATTAGTAAAAAATCCTAACTAACTTAAGTGTTAGTTAGGATTTATTTTTATTTTTTTGTTTGATGAATAAATGGTAGACGTTCTGCCGGTTTGATTTCACCCATTATAGAATAGATATAATCTTTTGTAGCAAGTAATGCATGGCCACAAGGAGCTTCAAAAGGTATTTCATCTAGTTTATACCAAGTATTTTCTTTTAAATTATAAACCAATTCTTTTTTGTTCCAGTTAAAATCTTTAACAGGTCGACGGAAGTAATCATTACGGTATTTATCTTTTTCTTCACCTATTAAAGTACTAAGATTAAATACTGCTTCTTTCCAAACATCTTTGTTAAAACCGCCGATAACAAGCATTTCATCTTTGTTAAGAGGAGCCCAATCAGCCCCTAGTAGAGAAATTTCTTCATTATCGATAACGACATCAGCAAGTTTTTCCCAAGTTTTAGTAGTTAAATTAAATTTATATCCGTCATAAAATGTTACATCTGCACCGCCACCATAAACATATAATTCATTATTATAAATGCAACTGATAGTTTGCGAGCGTAATTTCCCAGGGAATTCGCCAATAACATTGAAATCTTTAGTGCTTAGGTTATATGAATAAAGTTCATTAGTATTTTTTCCGTTAATAGAACCAATACCAAAGTAAAGGACGTTGGTATCTACCTCGGCAATAGTATTTTCTACGGTAAATGGTAATGTGCCAATTACATCAACAACAAGTTTATCATCAACTACAGTGAATACTAAAATTTCAGATAAATTTTCTTCTTTTGCAGCAATATAATAAAGTTTATTATCAGCAACAGCAGAAGGTCCATAAGCAAGAGGATAATCATATTGAATTTGATCTATTAACGATAAATTACCATTTTCCTCTTTGTATAGATAGACATCTTTGTGATTGATTTTTACACCACCATCAACAGGTAAAATACCATCTTCAAAGTTTGCGCCACCACCGAAGATAAGGTATGAACCCAAAACACCTTTAACAAGCCCTGCAGTACCTAAGTTTTTATCATAACTTTTTTGAGGTGCAACAGTTGCTATATTTTTCCACGTTAATTTTGTACTCATAAAGTACCCCCCCTTTTATAAAATTAAATTTATTAAATTATAACGTTTTCATTTGTATATTTTATAAAAGACTACCCATAAAGGTGAGTAGCCTTTTTATTATTATTTAAAATCAGCTTCTTTATCAACTAAAACATAAACACTTGGGTGATTTTTAAGAATTGTACAAGGAATATTTTCAGTTATTTCTTCTCCTTCTACCAAACTTCTAATAGCTTCGCGTTTTTCTTTACCAAAAGCTAATAAAATAATGTGTTTAGCACGCATAATATCTTTTATACCCATTGTCATAGCTTGTTTTGGAACAAGATCTATATTTCCATCGAAAAATCTAGAGTTAGCTTTTATTGTTTCTTCTTTTAAATCTACAACATGAACTCCCGCATCAAACGATGTTCCTGGCTCGTTAAATCCAATATGACCATTTCCACCAATACCAAGAATTTGAACGTCAATTTGTGCCTTATTAAGTTCTTCTTGGTATGTTTTAACAGCTAGTTCTAAATCAGCGGCAGATGCATCAGGAACATGTGTATTTGCTTTGTTAATGTCAATATGATCAAATAGGTTTGTATCCATAAATTTGTGATAACTTTCTGGATGATCATAGCTGATTCCTACATATTCATCAAGATTATAAGATTTAATATTTTTATAACTGAAGTTTCCTGCTTTATAGTCAGCAATCATTTCTGCGTAAAGATCAGTAGGAGTAGAACCCGTTGCTAAACCTAGTGTAGAATTTTCATCAATTAAACTTTTTAAAATTTTATAGCTTTCAACAGAAGCTTCTTTTTTTGTATCAAAAATTAAATATTTCATATATAGTTTTCCTTTATTTATATATTTTATTTTTTATAAACTTCTTTACCACGTGCAAATGTGTGTAATACTTCGTAGTCACGACTAATAACAACAAGGTCAGCATCGTAACCTACTTTAATACGACCTTTGCGGTCAGCAAAACCTAACATTTCCGCTGGGTTTTTCGTACAAGAGTTAATAGCGGCATCAACAGGAACAAGAGCATCTTCGATTAAAACGCGTAATCCGTCTATAACTCGCAAAGTAGAGCCTGCTAAACGACCATCATCGCGGTGAGCACTACCATCTTCATAGATTTCCATATTTTCTCCACCAAAGATATAAGAACCACGACCACAGCCTTTAGCACAAAGTGAATCGGTAATCATAATTGCATGGTCGCGCCCTTTTGCTGTGAAATAAGTATTTAGAGCATCTGTAGTAGAGTGAATACCATCACAGATAACTTCTCCATAAACGTCACGTGCACGAAGAGCAAAACCTACTTGACCACCATCACGATGATGGAAACCAACCATACCATTATAAACGTGAGTTTGAGATGTTGCACCATTAGCAAATGCCAAATAGCTTTCTTTATAGTTACATGCAGAATGACCAAGACTCACACGAATACCTTGACTTACTAAATATTTAGTAAGTTCGTAGTCAACATCTTTTTCACAAGCGATAGTAATAAGTTTAATAAGATTATTACTAGCTTTTTGGAATTTTTTAAATTGTTCAACGCTTGGTGTTTGGATACAACTTAAAGGTTGAGCACCACGTTTTTCTTCATCTAAATAAGGTCCTTCGAAGTGAATACCAAGAATTTCTGCTCCTTCGTAACCTTCATCATAAACTTTTGCAACATTAGCAACAGCTTTTAGTAAAACTTCTTCTGTTTGAGTAATAGTTGTTGGTAAAAATGAAGTTACACCTTCAGAAACAACATTTTTAGTCCAATTACGAAGACCTTCTTCATCAACATCGTTAGTATCATAACCATAAGCACCATGAGTATGAACATCGATAAAACCAGGAAGGATACGCTCATTTCCAAAGTCGTAATCAACTTTATCAAAATGGTCATAATCGTAAATAGCAACAATTTTATTATCTTCGACTTCAATAGTAAGAGGAAGAAATTGGCTACTAGACCAAACTTTTTTACTTCTAATAAGCATAATATTACCTCTCTTATAATTTATTTCTAAAAATATATTCACGTAAAATTTAATGTGTTAAATATTATTCACCTTAATGGTAACATAAGAAAAGGTATTTTGTAAAGGGGAAAAATAAAGTTTTTAAATAAAACTTAAAGATTTAATAAAAATATTTTTTGAATATATAATAAAATTAATTTAAAGTGTTAAATAAAGAAAAAACAGAAGTAACTAAGATAAAAATACAAAATTAAATAACTTAAAGAAAGCTTGAAAAAAAGCTTTAAATATAGTAAGATAGTAAGGTATATAACGTTTTTTATCGAGTAACAAAATAAAGAGATAAGAGATGTTTATAATGGAAAAATAAAAAAGTAATTAAAGTAAAGAAAGAGAGAAAAGACAATGGGTCGTAAATGGAATAATATTAAAGAAAAAAAAGCGGCAAAAGACGCTAATACTAGTAAAATTTATGCAAAATTCGGACGTGAAATTTATCAAGCGGCAAAAAGTGGAGAACCAGATCCAGAAAGTAATAGAAATCTAAAAGTAGTTTTAGAACGCGCGAAAACATATCGTGTTCCTAAAAACATAATAGACCGTGCTATTGAAAAAGCAAAAGGTGGAAGTGAAGAAAACTATGACGAATTACGTTATGAAGGATTTGGAGTAAGTGGAACAATGGTAATCATTGATACACTTACTAATAATGTTAATCGTACTGCAGCAGAAGTGCGTACAGCTCTTGGTAAAAATGGCGGAAATTTAGGAGTTACAGGTTCTGTTAACTATATGTTTGATAATACTGCTGTAATTGGTGTAGAAGGAAAAAGTGCAGACGAACTGTTAGAAATTCTTATGGAAGCAGATATTGATGCAAGAGATGTTGTAGAAGAAGATGAACTTGCACTTGTCTATGGAGAACCAGAACATTTCCACGAAATTCAAGAAGCATTAAAAGCGGCAGGTATAGAAGAATTTGAAGTTGCAGAAATTTCTATGATTCCACAAAATGAAGTAACATTAAGTGAAGAAGATAAAGTAAAATTTGAAAGAATGTTAGAAATGCTTGATGACTGTGAAGATGTTCAACAAGTATATCATAACGTAAACTTAGACTAAGGAAAAAAATATGGTAAAAAAGATAAAGAAGAGTAGATCGTATAGCTACAACGATAGAACAATAAAACCAAATGTAAAAGGAAAAGGAATTCCAACACCGGAAGATAATGAAGAGATTTTAGATTTTGAAGGAAAAGATGCTTCTTATGTAAAAAGAATACTTGCTTATGCGATAGATTTAGCGATTTATATACCAATAGCACTTGTTTTTCAACACACAACAGCAACTTTACGTGCAACTGGAGGTACGGAAAACGAACGTAACGCGTTATATATGACTATTTCTATGGTTATATTTGCAGTTTTATTATTTGGATATTTACCGAATAAATGGAAAGGACAAACTATTGGTAAAAAATTATTGAAGATAAGATTAGTACCAACAGATAGAAAGAGAATTGATATTTCTAAATATTTAGTAAGAGAATTTTTAGTAAAAGTAACATTATGTTGGATGATAATACCGATAGTAGCAGCTCATGGATTATATAAAATATATGTAGCAAAAGAAAATAATCCGACATTACTACATGATAGATTGGCAAATACAAGAGTAGTAGAAGCGCAAGAAATAAAATAAAAAAGAAAAAATATAGATCTTTTATTAATATGTACCCCTTTTACTGGACAAACCAGAGGAAGGGGTACATATTATTTTATAAGAATTATATTTTGAAAAAATAAATGGATAATTATTAATAAAATAACAATATTAGTTTTATATTTTAAGTAAAAATGATAAAATAAAATAGATAATTAATAAAAATAATACAGGTGGAAAAATGTTAAAAATAGATAGACATAGTTATATATTAGAAGAATTAAAGAAAAAGCATTTGGTAAGGGTGAGTAAATTAGCTAAAGATATGAAAGTAACGGAGATGACAATTCGTAGAGATCTTCAAGAATTAGAAGATTATGGGCATCTAACTCGTATTCATGGGGGAGCAAAATTAAAACCGAAAAACTTTTACCAAGAAGATAATTATAATAAAAAAATCTCGGTTAATGTAGAAGAAAAAAAGCAAATAGCGCGCAAGGTAGCAGACTTAGTAAAAGACAATGAAACGATATTTATAGGAGCGGGGAGTACAACGAGTTATTTAGCAGAATATCTTCAAGACCGTAATATAAATATTGTTACAAACTCAATGATAGTATTTGAACAGTTTAAAGATAATCCATCATGTGATTTAATATTTATTGGAGGGAGATATCGCCCTAAAACAAAAGGTTTTGTTGGATATTTTACCCAAGATACATTAAGTAAAATAAGTGTCAATAAAGCTTTTGTAGGGGTAAATGGCTTGGACTTGGAGAAAGTTACGATATCAGATGAAGAAGAAGGTCGTTGTAACGATACAATATTAAACAATGCGACAGAACGCTATGTTCTTGCGGACCACAGCAAGTTTTCAACGCATGCATTTTATACATTTTATCAATTAAAAGATTTAACGGCGATTATTAGTGATGATATCCTTGATGAAAATATAAAAGAGCAGTATAAAAAAGAAGTGGATATTTTATAATTAATTTACTTAGTAAAGGGGGATATGATTATGGCAAGACCACAAACAAAAGAAAATTTGATGATTGCGGCTAAGGAAAACTTTGAAAAATTAAATACATTAATCTCAAAAATGTCTGATAAAGAATTAACTACACCTTTTGATTTTTCAAAGGATGAAAAGAAAAAAGAAGCTCATTGGAAAAGGGATAAAAATTTAAGAGATATATTAATTCATCTTTATGAATGGCATCAGCTTATTTTGAATTGGGTAGAATCTAACCAAAAAGGAGAAGTAAAACCATTTCTTCCTGAACCATATAATTGGAGGACTTATGGTGATATGAACGTAGAATTTTGGAAGAAACACCAAAATACATCTCTTGAAGATGCAACAAGAGCTCTAGAAAAATCACATAAAGATGTTTTAGAATTAGCTGAAAAATTTACAAATGAAGAACTATTTTCAAAGAATATCTATAAATGAGTTGGAGGAAGTACTCTTGGATCATATTTTGTAAGTGCTACTTCTAGCCATTATGATTGGGCTATGAAAAAACTTAAGGCTCATAAGAAAAATTGTAACTAAGATATAAAATATATAACTATGAGGAAGTAAAAGCAGATTAGCGGCTACTTCCTTTTATTTTTTGGGAAAGAAGGTTCCAAAAAGAAGATAAAAATGAAATAGAAGCGGTAAAAGTAATTTACTATTGACTAGAGAAAAAATATTTGATAAAATATGAATGAATAAAAATAATAATTCATTCATTGAGAGAGGAGTTGAAAAATTGGATAAGAAACAAGTATTAAAACAAGCGGCGTATGATGTTTTTTCTAAAAAAGGCTATAAAGCAACAGCTATTTCAGAAGTTGCAAAACAGGCGGGTATGGCAGTTGGCTCTTTTTATAATTATTATGCAAGTAAAGAAGAAATCTTTCTAGATGTTTATATAGACGAAAATAATCGTATTCGACAAGTTATAATGAATGATATAGATTGGCAAGGGGATGTTGTTGAACTTATAGGACAGCTTTTTGGACAATCAAGAAACCTAGTATCATCTAATAAAATTTTAGCAGAATGGTATAATCCAGCTATTTCTAATGAATTGCATAGCTATTATTCTTCAGAAGAAGGTAAGGCCTCAAATCCATTCCATCAGTTTTTAATAGAAACTTTTACCAATCGTATGATGAAGGAAGGATATTCTCAAGAAAAAATTCAAGAGGTTTTAGAAGTTTATCATCTTTTTTACTATATAGATATGAATATTACAGAAAAAGATGTACCCAACGTTAATCAGACAATAGAAACCTTAGCAACTTATTTTGTAAAAGGATTATTTAAATAAAGAATGACAATTCTTTATTTTTTAAACAAAAATGAATGAATAATAAATAATATTCATTCACACACGTAAAAATAATATATTTACAACTATATAAAAGTATTTTATTAGCTATAAAACTGTTCTTGATTTAGATTTATAATCTGTTAAATAAAAAAATGAATGTATATATTATTAACTATAAAATTTTTGAAAGAGGAAGAAAATGAAAAGAGGTAAAAAAATGTTAACTATTATTCTTATTACAACGGTGGCTCTAGGGCTAATAACGTGGGGAGTATTTGCGTTTCTTGGACGTAGTCAAACTTTATCGGTCAAATCAATAGAAAATGCTAGCGATGATCTATATGTTGTTCGATTGGAAAAACCAGATAATATGACTTGGAAACCAGGGTCTTATGTGAAAATCACCCTACCTGAAGTAAAGGATAGCAAGCAAAATAACCGATGGATTACTATTGCATCTAATCCTGAAGAAAAAGAGATTATGATTTTAACACATAATAGTGGGAGTGTTTATAAGAAAAATTTGACTAGTTTGCAGGTAGGAGCGAAAGTTGAGGTGAGTTGGGTAGGTGAAAACTTAGAGATTGCAGATAATCAAGAACCTATTATTTGTTTTGCATCTGATGTTGGTATTGCAGCAATGAGACCGATTGTTAAAGAATGGAACTCTAAACGCACAATTATACTTAACCATCTAGATAAAGGGGTAAATATTTTTAATAATGAACTGATAGAGTTATCAAGTAAAGGAAAAGACTTTACTTATGAAACTAGTGAGAGTATAGAACAAAGTCAAGAAAAACTAAAAAAAGCAGTGGGTATATACGGGAACAATGCTATATATTTATTGTCAGGTCAACCTGATGATGTTAAAACTATGGAAAATTTTTTAGAAAATAACGGAATAAATAAGAAAAAAATAAAAACAGACAGTTTCAGAGGTTTGAAGTAAAGATTATAAAAAACTCCCAAAAACTTAATGTATAAGTTTTTGGGAGTTTAATATGTTTAAAATATAGTTTATATTTTATTTAAAAATAGATGTTTTAAAGCTATCTGTTCTTTGAAGAAGTTTTTTATAGACTTCTTCTTTTAGTTTTAATGTATGGTTCATTGATACTGATTTATTGCCATTGTTATCTGATTTAAGAGTTTGCGCATCTTTTTCAACAGCATCTTTAAACAATGCAAGAAGTTCATCATAAGATGAAACAGTAGTACCATTTACTTCAAACGTAGTTAAACCTACTTTAGCTTTATCTTTTACTTCTTGGAAGTAAGCTTTTTTGAAATCTTCTAATGTAGAGAATTTACCACCAGAAATTTTGTTGATTATATATTTATCACTTAGAACTGAGTGGCCATCCGTTTTAGAGGCTTGTTTATATTTATTAGAAGCATAGCCAAGGAATCCATTTTCATAACCGTAGTAACCCCATAATCTAAAGGCGTTATGTTTGAATGAAACAGCACCTGGAGCTCCATCACTAGTATTACCTCCATAAATACCAGTCATCATTCTAACACCTACATAAGGTGATTGATCGTGGTAGCTAACTACTTCTGGTTTATAAATTCCATTACCTGGATTACGATTAGTCATTAATTGTTGGTCGACTAAATCATTAACAGATTGAATATTTAAGCTGTCTTTTTCTTCTTTCGATAGATGGCGAATCTTATCCCATTGGTTAAGGTTGTTACCATCACGGTACTGTTTATCCATTTTCTTGAACCAAGCACCGTTTAAATCTCTATTTTGTTGAGAAATAACAGCTTCTGCTTCGATTTCATCAAGAAGAGTTAACGCATCGTTATAACCTCTCATATAGCGATCGATATCATCTCTTGTTTTCAGAGTTTTCGGATCGGTGATATACCATTGGTTTCCATCGTTTGGACGTTTAAATACCATATTGATACCTAATGAACCAAACTCATCAAAACCACTTCCGGCTACTGGAGTTTGTAACATACCTTGAGCATAAGCTTCAAAGCTAGTTCCTTCACGGCGACCAAAACCACCAAGGTAGATGTGTCCATCGTTAACGTGTGTTGTTTCGTGAGTATAAACAGAAATACCATATTCGTCAATCATATTTAAGTAAATGTAGTTTACTTCTGTTCTAGTATCATTTGGATTACCATAAATTACAGCATATGCACCAGCACCGTTATTACCAAAGTATTTACCGATAGGTCCGAATAATTCGCGAAGTGGAGTATATTCGTTTTGTTGGCCGTATCTACCGTATTTATCAACCCATCCACCAGGAGCGTTATAACCTTCCCAAAGAGGGATAACTGAGTCTCTTAATAGACGGTTTTTAACATTATCTGCAGCTAGACGATACCAGAAATCATAGTAGTTTCTATAGCCATCTGCAGCTTTATCTATCGTGCCTTTAATATCAGCGAATGATTTTTTACCTAATCTTTCTGCGCTACCGAAAGCTATTGAGTTATAGTTAGAAATCAAGTAAATATGTGATTTTTCAATATTAAGTAGAGGAAGAAGAGTTTTTCTAAGGTGAGCACGTTTTAAATTATCGAATGCTCTATACTTAGCATCTTTAATCGCATCTACTTCTGAAGCACGTTCAGCTATATATACTTTATCTTTAGTTGCATCGATAAACCAATCGTTCATATCTGTAAAGTTTGTAAACAGGCTACGATTATAATTTAAGAATGCTTCTAAGTTTCCTGACTTCGTAGATTTTGCAAGAACTTCACCAAAGGCGTCGAACGTTCTTCCACCGCTAATATAACTTTCTTTAGAACCCATTTCGATAAGTCTATCTAAAACATCGACATTTTTACCATAGAAATCAGGTTTAAATAGCATAAGTTCTTTAATATTTACATCGCCAAACTTAATACCGTAGTAACGATTTAGATACGTTAAACCTAATAATAGAGCCGCTTTGTTTTTCTCAACTTTATCAAGAATCATCTGTTGTGCTGCTTCAGAATTATTCAATTGATGATCTTCATTTTGAACTAATTTTTCAACAAACACATCAAGATTTTTCTTAACATAATCAAAACTTTCTTCTAAATAAAGGTCTTTAATTGCATTTACCCTATTATTACCAGTTCTATTTAAATGTTGATAAATCGGGTTTGATTGAAGTTCGATTGGGCTTAAGATAGCTTTTATACCGTTAATAAGATTACTATGATCTTTTTGAACGATATTAGGTGTGTATTTAATACCAAGATCCGTTATTTCATATTCTTTAACATTAGTTAAGCTATCACTACTTTCAGATAAGTTGAAGTAATCTTTAGTTCTGTCAGCATAGTGAACGACAATTTTATTTGCAGCACTAAGGTTAGTGATGAAATCATTGTTATTCATCGGTGTAACAGAAAGAACTTCTTTTGTATTTAAGTTATGATCTTTAGGAAGTTTGTTCGCTTGGTTAACGATATAATCTTTATTATAGAATGGTTGTAGTTTTTCAAGGTTTTTGTATGCTAAGCTGTAGTCAGCATTGTAATCTTGAATATTAGTATAAGCTTTGTCGCTAGGAGTGATATTATTGATAGTGTTCATGTCGTAAGCTTCACTTGTTAGTGTATCAGCAGTAATATTGAAACCAGCAACTTTTGCATCAGCCTCATCTTTAGATAAGTGTTTTAATTTATTTTTGTTTTTATTATCTCGACCAGTTCCATCTTCACCAGAACTATATCCGATAACCCCAAATAAGTTTGATACAAAAGGATTTGCATCTTCATCATTAACATCATTTGAACCGAATATCTCTTCACCTTTAATTACTTTTGCATATGTTACATTATTTTGAACCGCACCATATGGCCAAGTTTTAGAGGTTATTCCGCCAACGTTTCTAGTGTTTTTAACATCAAGAATACCTTTTGCTACAGAGTTTGTCAGTTTTCCTTTTGTCCCTGACAGCCAACTATGTGCCTTATATTGAACAAAAGGAACAAGCATACTTGCATTTGCGTTATTTGCGGTAATAGTAGCATCAACGTAAGCTCTATTAACAAATCCCATATAGTTAGAACCAGCAATACCGGCTACTGTAGAATTGTTTCCGACAGAATTTATTTTACCGATAAATGCAACATTTTCAACCTTACCATCTTCATGTATATTATTAACAACTCCAGCAACATTATTTCTACCAGTTACAGAACCTGTAATCTTAACATTTTCAATAGTCGCTTTATTTTTTAAGTTATTCCCAACAGTAGCGATATTATCTTCACCAGCTCTATCTATTACAACATTTTCAAAGTTAATATTTTTGATTATTGCATTATTGATATCATTAAATAACGGATGCTCTAAATCATGAATAGCATAGCGTTTGTCACCGTTGCTTAGAAGTTTACCTGTAAATTCCGTTGTAACATAAGATTTTCCGGCAGGTACTACATTTTTAGCACTCATACTTTTACCAAGAAGGAATTCTCCAGCTGGATTTGCTTGCATAGCACTTATCAATTCTGCAAAGTCATAATAAACATTATCTTCTTTAGCTTTTGGTTTTTCTATATAATAAGTATATACTTCATTAAAATTATTACTTGCGTTACGTTGTACTAAGTTGTCAGCAACAGCAGTCACTTTGTATACTTTTTTTCCATCAATATCAGCTTCTTCAATATTTTTAACAGCCAATAATGTTGTTTTATGATCGTTTGATGTAACTTTTAGATAGTAATTGTTTAAATCTTGAGGAACAGATGTTAGTCTTGTTGCATCTGTTTCTACTTTATTTTCATACTTGATTAAATCTGTACGTTTAATATCTTTAACTTCTATTTTTTTAGGTTCTAGTAGAATTTTCTCATCAGCAAGAGTTTCTGATTTTTCTCCATTTCCTTGGTTATAAACGATTGTTGTAGATAATGTATATTCTTTATAGAAGTCTAAGTCGCTTAAAACAGCATCTAAATTATCTTTTGTTAAATCTACAGTTTTTACAATTTCGTTACCTTTTTTAAGAGTAGCTGTAATAGATTTTACTTCTGCATTAGTAGGATTTTCTAACGTGTATTTAGCTGTGGCACTATGCTCTAATTCGTTTTTATTAGTGTTAACAAGTTTTAATACAGGTTTATCAGCAAGTTTTACTAATTTTTCAATAGCTTTTAGCAAGTTTTGAGTAGCTTCATTTATCGCATTTTGAGTAGTGTTATTATTGTTGTTAATCGTATTTGCTGCAGCTAAAGCAATAGTCAAGTCTGCCCAAGATTGAGTAGTGTAATCATCTTTGTTTTTGCTATTAGCGGTAGCAATAGCATTTTGCAATGCAGTCTTATCTATAGCTGGTGCTGCTTCTTTCGTACCGACAGCAATAATTTTATTAACCGGTTGAGTAGTAATAGAATTATCAACCACCTTGCTAGTTTGAACACCATCAACAGTAGAAACTTCAGTTAGAACAGTGCGCTCACCATTGACACCTTCTTTGATGACTTTCGTTTGACCTTTAGGAAGAGTATCATCATTTTGTTCGATAGTTTCAAAAGGCACAACTTCTTTAGTAACTTTTAGTTCCGGCTTTTCAACGATAGGAACTTTAGGCCCTTCATCCGGAGTAGTTTTGTGCTCTAGCGCAGGTGTTACTTCTTTAGTACCGACAGCAACAATTTTATTAACTGGTTGAGTAGTAATAGAATTATTAACAACCTTGCTAGTTTGAACACCGTCAATAGTAGTAATTTCAGTTAGAATAGTACGCTCACCATTAACACCTTCTTTGATGACTTTCGTTTGACCTTTAGGAAGAGTATCGTCATTTTGTTCGATAGTCTCGAAAGGCACAACCTCTTTAGTAACTTTTAATTCAGGTTTTTCAACGATAGGGACTTTAGGCCCTTCATCTGGCGTAGTTTTATGCTCTGGTTGAGGTTGAGGTGTTGGGTTTGTTGGATTTGATGGATTTGTAGGGTTTACCGGGTTTGACGAATTAGGTAAACTCTTTAAATCGCTTTGTGTGAAATATCCAACATAAGTGTATCCGTCGATTTTTATTACACCATTTGCCAATTCGTTAGAGTTAGCTATAGTTTTTTGAGTATTATAGCTTACCAACTCTTTATTTTCAAAAGCAAATGATTCAAACGGCATAACAACACTTTGCCCCATTGCTCCGATTAAAACAACATTAAGTACTTTGTTTCTGTGTTTTTTAGATACTAAAAGAACTACAAGAACAGCAGCACCTATAGCTAAACCTGTTAAAGGAAGAGAGCTTTGCCCGGTATTAGGTAAAGTCTTAATTTCTGATGTAGGTTTAGGATTCTTTTTATAAACCATGTAATATGTTTCATTTTCTTTAACATCGCTAGGTATATTTTTCTTTATTAAACTTTTTTCTGCATCTGTTAATTCATTTTCAGCTAAATATGTATAATTAACAGTTGTATTTTCATTTGCTAAAACTTCGCTTGGCGCATAACTCCCAAAGATTAGAGCACCGATAACGACAGGTGCAGCACCAAGAGATAATTTTCTAATAGAAAATTTTAAAATCTTATTGTTATTTTTATTTTTTATTTTCATAAAAATTATTCTCCTTTCTATAAATGTATAGACTATATAATTCTATCAAAAAAGCTAGTTTATTACAATTAATTAAAGAGAGAGAACGAGTTTATCTTTTGAGGTTTTATAGCTAAGAAATTATAAATATGTTTGATGATTTCAAGTAAAAGTTATAACGATTAACAAAAAAAATACAACTGTATTATTTTTACATAAAACATGGGTAGTAATATTTGTTATAACTTAATATTTATATCTTCTAAGAAAAAAGCATTAAAAAAAACAACAAAAGATTTATTTAGCAATATTTACAAAGGTTAGAATTTTTTAAAAAAAGCACTAATAAAGACTGGAAACTTAGTGTATCTAAGTTCAGAATTATTGAAATAGTTGCGGTAATAAAGAAAGTGTGATATAATATAATAAACAATTGTAATAGTACAGTTAAAATAAGTAAAATATAAATTACAATCAAGAAAGGATGATTTATTATGGATGGAGACAAGACCAAGCTTAAAATCAAAAAAAAGAAAGAGGCTACAGTAGTTAAAAAAGCAATAAGCCTAGAAACATTTGTCTTTTTAGCAGTATTCTTTTTAATCTTCGGTTTAATGGCGCGTAAGATGGGAACACCGCTAATGTTTAAAACAATGATGGCAACAGCTCACGACTTACTGCTAAATACAGTGTTTTTCATAATGGCGATGGCTGTTATTGCTGGAGCAATTAGTGCACTGTTATCAGAATTTGGAGCAATAGCACTTATCAACAAAATATTTGCTCCGTTGATGAGACCTCTTTGGGGTATGCCAGGTGCAAGTGTGACTGGAGCAATAGCGACTTATTTATCAGATAACCCAGCTATTATTCCTTTTGCCAAAGATAAACGCTTTGTAGCGTTTTTCAAAAAGTACCAAGTACCCGCACTTTGTAACTTAGGGACAGCGTTTGGTATGGGTCTTATCGTAACGATGTTTATGATGGGGCAAGGAGCTGGCTTCGTAAAAGCAGCAATTATAGGGAATGTTGGAGCAATTATAGGGAGTATAATAAGTGTTCGTTTGATGTTAAGACATACAAGAAAATACTACGGGGATGAAGCTGATGAACCGGTGGTAGAATCAAACGAAACAGACGAATCGATGGATAAAGTAAGAATAATCCGTGATGGAAATATGTTTCAACGAGTACTAGATACAATATTAGAAGGTGGAAAAACTGGGGTAGAAATGGGTATGGCAATTATTCCGGGTGTACTTATCGTTTGTACATTCGTTATGATGTTAACATTTAAAATGCCTGCTAATGGGTATACAGGAGCGGCGTATGAAGGTGTTGGATTCCTACCTTGGTTAGGAGAAAAATTAACATTTATACTTGAACCATTATTTGGTTTCAAATCTGCAGAGGCAATAGCTTTCCCAATTACAGCTTTGGGAGCAGTAGGGGGAGCAATTTCTCTAGTGCCAGAATTTTTAAAAAATGGTCTTATTGGACCAAATGATATTGCCGTATTTACAGCGATGGGTATGTGTTGGAGTGGATACTTAAGTACGCATATCGGTATGATGGATGCTTTAGGAGTGCGTAAACTTTCATCAAAAGCAATAGTATCTCACACTATTGGGGGTATCGTTGCGGGGATTGTAGCCCACTATTTATTCTTATTACTGGGATAGATAAAAATAATTAAATATATTAAAAAAGGCCTAGTACAATACTGTACTGGGTCTTTTGATAGCTATATATCAACCTATAATAAAAAACTAAATTTTGATAAACGCTAAAATTTATAGTATAATTAACAAAAATTAATAAAGAAAAATATTAATCTAACTTTACTACAGAATGTTAGAGAATAGTTTTCAAAAGAAAGTAATTTAGTTGGGAAAAACTTGCAAGAAAGACAAGGGGAAGAAGATGGAAAATTACAATAATGATAAAAATACATATATTAAACGTATGAATAAAACAGCCCTATCAAAATTTGATGTATTAAAACCATATTTAAAGAAAAAAACTAAAGTGCTTGATTATGGTTCAGGAATATCGCCCGATTTTATTAGAAGTGTTCAGCAAACAGGTGCAAAATATTATGCTTATGATATTTCACCAACAGTACAAAATGAGTTAGCCAATTTAAATATAGATGTTATAACAGATGAAAATTTAGCGAAAAGCAAAGAGAAATATGATATCATTTTTATGTCAAGTGTATTTCATGAAATAATAAGCTATATGTCTCGACCTGAAAGAACAAAGGTGTTAAAACAAATACATCGAAATTTGAAAAAAGATGGAAAACTTATTATAAGAGACTGGGCGAATAAAAATTCTGATATACCATATACATTACATGTGAAAAACGAAAAAGTTAGTAAAGAAGTGGATAGATGGGTAAAAAAACTTAAAGAAAATTCAATTATACAAAATGTTGAAAAATTTGATAATAAAGAATATCAAACAACAGAAAAAGAGGCTTATGAATTAGTATTTCATGTAGTATGGGGATTGCAATCTCTAGAAAGAGAAAGTAAAGAAGAATATAATATCCATGATTATTTGGAAAAATGGTTGCTCAAACCGTTAAATTTTAAAGTTTCTAGTATAATAGAAGAAAAAGATGGGAGTTATCTACAGTATTTACAGAAATATTTTAAATTAAAGGAAGTACCTTTTTATACAAAATGTATACTAATATTAGAAAAAGAAGAGATATAATAGTAAATAATAAAGGGTGTAAATTAATTACACTCTTTTTTGTATAATTATACATTTTTTATAAATATATGTTACCTCTAGAACAAAATAAAATATTTTAAATATAGAAATAAAGAATATTATATCTGCCGTTGCATAGTAAGTGTTTCAGGAGTATAATAAAATTAGAAAAGTATAAGGAGATAATGCATGGAAAGATTTAAAAGTATTAGTTTTTACTATACGTTATTATTGATGTTTTTTGTTTCTATGGCGGCGAAATATCTAGCACAAGTTCCGACATTAAAATTATTTGGACATTTGGTAATAGCCTTAGTAATAGGAATGATATTGCAGATGTTTACAGGGTTAAAAGAACAGGTAAAAGGAGAGATTCCATTTATCAGTAATAAATTTTTGCGCCTAGGAATTATTTTATTAGGATTCAAACTAGCTTTGGATAGATTGCTTTTAGAAGGTAAAAAAACTTTAGTTTTAGCATTTTTTATAGTCTTATTTATGATTTTACTGACTTATTATATGTGCCGACTTTTCAAAGTGGATCATGAATTAGCTTTGCTTTCTGCATGTGGTTGTGGTATTTGCGGAGCGGCAGCAGTTATGGGTGTTAGCGGACAATTACGCGCTAAAACGGACAATAGTGTTCTTGCTGTTGCGGTAGTAGCGATACTTGGAACGGTGTTTACGTTAATAGAAGTAACTCTGAAACCATATCTAAACTTGGAACCCTATAATTATGGCGTGTTTACTGGAGGAAGCCTTCATGAAATAGCTCATGCGGTTGCTGCAGGTGGGGCAGGAGGACAGGTTGCGCTTGACACAGCTATACTGACGAAGTTATCTCGTGTTCTTATGTTGATAGTAGTAGCTATAGTCCTTGTTGTGATTAATCGTCGTTCAAATAGTGATGCTCAAGGAAAAATGCCGATGCCTTACTTTATTTTAGGATTTATAGCCATGAGTATATTAGGAAGTTATGTGAGCTTCTTAAAACCATTAACCCCTTATTTAGTAGATGCAGCGTATATATTTTTAGGTATGGCGATGGCGTCTTTAGGAATGAGTGTTAACTTTAAAGTTATTAAAGAACGTGGTTTGCGTGTTTTTACAGCGTGCTTTTTATCATCAGTTATTCTTATGATAGCATGTTATTTAGTAGCTAAATTTATATTTTAATAAATAACCTTTTAGGATTAACTAACTTTATCTAAAAACGATAATCTTGGTATAAATTCTAAAGGGTTATATTTCTTATATCATTTTTAAAATCTCTAAATAATTGATATAATATAAAAAAAGATAACGTTAACAAAATCTGTAAAAAACAATAAAGAGAAAAAAATCAACAAAAAAGATGTTAAATTAAGGAGGACAAAGTTATGACAATTACACAATTATTAGGAATAAAATATCCTATTTTTCAAGGTGCAATGGCTCAAATCGCACGTTATGAACTTGCTAGTGCAGTTTCTAATGCAGGAGGATTAGGGATATTAGCTTCTGGAGGAATGAGTCCGGAAGAACTACGTGAGCAAATAAAAAAATGTAAAGAACAAACGACAAAACCTTTTGCGGTTAACTTAATGTTGATGATGCCTAATATCAACGAAATAATAGATGTTGTTATCGAGGAAGGTGTTAAAATAGTTACAACAGGAGCAGGAACTCCAAGAAAATTCATGCCACGTTTGACAGAAGCGGGTATTAAGGTTATTCCGGTAATTCCATCGGTAAAAGCAGCGAAAAAAATGGAAGAATTAGGTTGTGCTGCTGTTGTTGTTGAAGGAATGGAAGCAGGTGGACACGTTGGAACAAGCACGACTATGGCACTTTTACCACAAGTAACAAAAGTGGTGAATATTCCTGTAATAGCCGCAGGGGGTATCGCAGACGGTCGAGGAGTTGCCGCTGCATTTTGTCTAGGAGCAAGCGGAATTCAAATGGGAACAGTCTTTTTAGCTACACACGAATGCCCTATTTCAATAGAATATAAAAACTTGATTTTAGAAGCAGATGACACATCAACGACATTAACAGGAATGAAATTTGGAGCACCAGTTCGTGGTATAAAAAATGAGCTAACAAAAAAATATCATGAATTAGAAGAACAGTCATCTACACTTATGGAATTAGAAAAATTAACACTAGGTTCTTTAAGAAAAGCTGTCTATGATGGTGATGTAGAAAATGGTTCAGTTATGTCTGGCCAAATAGCAGGACTTGTCGATGAAATACGTTCAGTAGAACAAGTGATAGTCGATGTTTTAGAAGAAGCAAAAACAACATTAGCAAATGTAAAAATAGATTAATAAGTAGTTGAGTTTTGCGTTGAGATAACTAGCCATAGGTTGTCTGAATATTATATTTGTTCTTGTGCTAATGTCTTTGAAAACTAATTTATTAGAAACAGACTCTGATTCTGATTTTATAAAAATTTTCTTTCGCTCAACAAATTAAAAAACGCTCACAATTGAAAATGAAAACACTCAAAAAAGCAATTATTTCGCTTGTTTTTGAGTGTTTTTTGCTTGAGTTTGATTGAAATGCCGTAGTATATTAAGTATAATGAATTTGGGAGTCAAGGAGAAGAAAAAAATGGTAAATGAAAGACAGAAGAAAATTTTAAATTTGTTATAAGAACAAGGATCACTTAGTCTACATGAGCTTATAGATTATTGTGAGGTATCTGAGGCAACAATCAGAAGAGATTTAATAACTTTAGAAGAGAAGAACTTATTATATAGAACTCATGGTGGAGCGATGAAGCGCACTCCAGCAAGAGGAAGTGAGATAGGTGTCGAAGCAAAACGTACAGAGTTTTTACCAGAGAAAAAAGAAGTAGCAAAATATCTTTGTAAAAATATAGTTCAATCAGGTCAGACTATTTATCTTGATGCAGGGACATCTACTTATGAAATGATTGATTATCTGCGTGATAGAAAAATAACTGTCGTAACAAATTCTACCTATCACTTGCCACGACTTATTAATAATATATACTTATTATATTAGGTGGGACGCTTAAACATTCGACGCAAGCTGTAATTGGTCACACAGCTGTTGAGCAATTAAAAAACTACAGTTTTGATATGTGTTTTGTAGGTTGTAACGGCATTGATGAAAATTTTGGTATAACGACTGCGGATGAGAATGAGGCTTTTATAAAAAATGCAGCGATAAAAAATAGTAAAAGAAAATATGTTTTAGCCGACAGAAGCAAATTTGATCATCGTAAGTTTCACAAGTTTACGGACTTAGAAGAAGTAACAATCGTAAGTTATGACGTACCAAAAACCTATGAAAGATACGCTAATATATTAATAGTAAAAGATAAGGAGGAAGCGTAAATGTATTATACAATAACTTTAAACCCAGCAGTAGATATGCTTACAAAAGCTAGTAACTTCAGCCTTGGAAAATTAAATAGAACGCAAGAAACGAAGTATGTAGTTGGTGGGAAAGGTATAAACATTTCGATATTATTAAATAATATAGGTAAAAAAACAAAAGCACTAGGTTTTGTTGCAGGTTTTACAGGATATTTCATTAAATCAGAATTAGATAAATTAGGTATAGAACATGACTTTGTTGAAACTCTTGGAACAACCCGTATTAATATGAAGCTTACTACTGATACTGAAACGGAAATCAACGGTCAGAGTAGTGCGGTAAACGCAGAAAACATCTCAGAATTTTTTGAAAAACTAGAGATTTTGACGACAGAAGATGTGGTTTTCTTGTCAGGAAATATTATTGCAGGAATGGAACTTAAAGATTTCAAAAAAATTGCTGCAAAAGTAGCGGATAAAGGAGCTACTTTAGTAGTTGATAGCAACAAAGATTTAGTGTTAGATACCTTACAATACAAACCATTTGTTGTTAAACCAAATGAATTTGAACTAGGAGAGATGTTTGGAATAACTCTAAACGGCTTGGAAGAAATCTTAGTTTATGTGCGAAAATTACAAGAGCGCGGTGCTCAAAATGTTCTTGTTTCACGTGGAGCAAAAGGAGCGGTGTTGTTAACTGAAAATGGTGAAGTATTAGAAGTTAATGTTGCGGAAGGTAAAATCGTTTCAACGGTAGCGGCAGGAGATAGTATGTTGGCGATATTTGTAGCTAAATATAATGAGACGAAAGATTATGCAGAAGCGTTGAAATATGCCTCAGCAGCAGGAGGAGCAACATCGTTTTCTGTTGGAGTAGGAAGCAAGGAGCTAATTGAAAAATTACTACCACAAATCAAGGTAAAGAAATTAAAATAAGAAATTAAACTTAAGAAGGAAAGTTAATTAAGGATTATAAACTATAAAAGATATTTCCCGAAAAATAAAAAGAATTTGAAGGTTTGGTTCAGTATCAGGAGCAAGCTTACTAATTGTTTCGTTAAACTTAGGAAAAAAGTAGAAAAATAATATAAAAGTAGAAAAATAATATAAATATAGAAACAACACCGAGGTATAGAACTTCGGTGTTGTTTTTTTGTGGGTTGGAAAACATTTAGGCACTTTTGTACAGAAACATTTTATATATTTCTTTTATTCTCTTGAACAACCTATAGCATGAAGAAAGTGATAGATTTAAATTTTTAGCTGTTGTCTTTATATTTTGAGTTCTCTTGAAATCTTCTAAAAAAGCTAATTCTTGTTCTGTTAAAATAGATTTCAAATAAGAATTAAGGTCAACCTCTAAAATATCTCTATCGTTATTGCAAGAATGAAGTAGTGTATTATCGAAGAAATCGATAGGAACACTTTTTTCTTTGTTTCTACGACGTATTTCATCTATAAGTTTTCGTTTTATAACTGTTAGTGCAAATTTATCAAAGTTGCAAGCTTCTATGCCACCATCTTCTAGTATAAGAAAGCTTACAAGAAGCCCCTCTAAACCAAAGTTATAAAATTCCCGATGTAATGATTTTGGTATTTTTACTTTATATAAACTTTTAATTATTAGTTCTTTTTTCTCCCTAGCAAGAATATTAAAACGTTCTTCTTGCTCTTTAGACATTTCATAATTCACCATAATAGATGTCTCCTTGTTTTTAATTTTTCAAATAGATATTGGTATAAAATTAAATTCATAAATCATCTTTTTTAGCCATAGCCTTAATCTCCCATATATAAAATTAGAAAAATTAATTTTCTAATTTTATTGTAGCACAAATACTTTTTCTTTTCTATAAATATATAGTATTTTATTGATAACTATATACTAAGAGGTGCTAGAAAATATAAAATAAATAATATAAGATTTTTCATCGGGAAATCACAGAAGAAACCGGGTTTTCAAGAAAAAATATATTGTAAAATATATAAAAACTTTTAAAATATATTTTTTAAAAAATTTTTTTTGTAATAAGATTAGAAATATCTAAAAAAGAAGAGGAGGAGACTAAAATTGGAAATAAGAAAAAATATCTATACCGCCGATTGTATAGTAATCTCTTTAAGATTGATTTTTCATATTAATCTTGTAGAGATTTTTTCAGTGGCATAGATATTTGTAGCCTAAGCGAATTTACTTGTAATGGTGCTTGGTATACGGTTATATACTCGAAGTGTTACAAAGAATAAAGTTGTAACTAAGATACCTTTAAGAAGGTTGAAAGGAATAATTCCTGCGGTAACGATAACTTTTACATTTTTTACTATATCTGTTAAGTCCATAATATAACCATAAGCAGGTAGGAATACAAAGTAATTAAGCAGAGCCATAAAGATAGTCATGGTTATAGTTGCTAAGAATCCACCGATAATAATTTTCAGTGTACCTTTTTTATAAAATAAAACGATAATGCTAATGAAGATAAACTCCACAACGATATTGGCGATAGAGCCAACAGGTTCGTGTGATATCAAAACAATGTGTAAAAAGTTTTTTAACAGAGATACTAATATAGCGTGTTTGTAGTTCATCAATAGCAACGCCATAAATAGCGGAATAAAAGTAAAATCAAATTTTAGAAATGGTGGCAAGAATGGCACAGCAAAACTAAAAAAAGATAGAAGTAGTGCAATAACGGCAAGTAGCCCACTTAAAACAAGTGAATGAGTATTTTTTTTATACATATTGTCCTCTTTCCATCTTCAAAAGGCGTAAAAATAACCGCAATAACGTTGTGAATGGTGTTGATACTTTTAAATTTTTAGCTAAGTTAGGAACTTTAGAAAGTAAGACCTACTGGCTTTTTAATCTTAAAATAAAAACACCACTTTAAAACAATTAAAGCGGGACATAAAGGTATGGATATTTTATAGAGTGTAGAGTTGTGAATAAACAGTTCGATAAATAGACTAGAAAGCTAGTTGGTTAGGTATATCGATATTGCTTGTTGAACTATACAATTAATAAAATATGTTTTCCGTATCTTCTATCATCCAGACTGTACTGTCGGTTTTGGAATTTCACCAAATCAGCTTTCGCTCGCGGACTATAACCGCCGGTCGGGAATTTCACCCTGCCCCGAAGATAATTAAATTTTATAGTTTTATTATAAACCGCTCTCATATAAATGTAAAGTAAAAAGTTTCTATTATTAGAAAAGTAAAGTAGACAAAATAAGGGTATGATAATAATATATGAAAAAATAAGAATGATAAATAGGTGCTAGAAGGTATAAAAGCTAGATTTATATGATGTTAACTTGCTATTCGTTAGCTTTACTTTGTTAATAAAATAAAAATTTGAGAAAAAATACAAATCTCTTTTCATTATATAGAAGAATGTGTTATAATCAACAGGTTGACAATTTATTAAGGAGAAGATTATGTTTAGAGAAAATAAAAAAGCAAAGTATTCAATTCGTAAAACAGCAGTAGCAACAGTATCTATTGCCATTGGATTAATAATGATGCCTGTAGTAGGTGCAGAAAAGATGGCATATGCTGAAGAAGATGACAATGTAGTTGAAGCAACGTATGAACCTGATGAAAAAGAAGAAACTCCAGAAGTAGACTGGGCACTACCAGAAAATCAAGGAGAGCCAGACGTTGTTGAAGATGGTATGGCAGCTAAAACGACACCGGTTAATCCAGAATTAACAGAAGTAGAGGATGTAACAAGCATCACACAGGATGAAAAAGATAAAGTGGCTATCGAAATCGGAAAAGCTAATCCAGATTTACCAGAAGGAACTGCTGTGACAGTAGGAAATGATGGAGAAGTAACATTTACATATGCAGATGGTTCAACAAATACAATTTCTGGTGAATATACAGTGGTAAAAAGAACTATCGCAAGACACACAACCCCAATTAAACCAGAATTAACAGAAGTAGAGGATGTAACAAGCATCACACAGGGTGAAGAAGATAAAGTGGCTATCGAAATTGGAAAAGCTAATCCAGAATTACCGGAAGGAACTGCTGTGACAGTAGGAAATGATGGAGAAGTAACATTTACGTATTCAGATGGTTCAACAAATAAAATTTCAGGGAAATATACTGTTGGATTAAAGGGGCAAACTCAACCAACTCGCCTTGAAGAACCAAAAGCAAAAGAAGAAGCTAAACGACTACCAAACACAGGTGTAGTAACAAATAATGGGGTAGTTGCAGGATTATCAATTTTAGCGCTAGCAGCATTACTAGTAGCAAGACGTAAAAATATCAAATAGTGCATATTATTAATTGGTGTTACTTTACTGAATAATAATAACAATAAAAACCAGAACTACTAATTTTTAGTAATTCTGGTTTTTTGTTAATTATTCAACAGTAACACTTTTTGCTAAATTACGAGGTTTATCGACGTCTAATCCGCGTGATACAGCTGCGTAATATGCAAATAGTTGAGTTACGACGATACTTGCGATAGGTGCAAGATCTTCGTTAACATTAGGGATAGCGTAATCACTTTTGCGCGCTAATTTTTCTAATGTAATTATTAGCGTGTTAGCTCCACGACTGGCTACTTCACTGACGTTGCTACGAGTATTAAGATCTAATTTTGTATTAGTAATAAGTGCAACTACTGGAGTTTTTTCTTCAATAAGAGCGATTGTACCGTGTTTTAATTCTCCACCGGCAAACCCTTCAGTTTGGATATAAGAAACTTCTTTCAATTTAAGTGCAGCTTCACAAGCGCTGTAATAATCAGTTCCACGACCAATATAGAATGCATTGCGCTCTGTAAATAAATCTTTTGCTAAGTCTTTAATAGTTTTAGTATCATCTAAGATAGACTCGATAGCTGATGTAATTACCGATAGTTCTTGTTCAATATCGAATTTTGGTTGCATGTTTAGTTTACGTGCTACCTCGTATGCTAAAATACTTAGCGTTGCAATTTGAGCTGTGTATGCTTTTGTAGAAGCTACAGCAATCTCTACCCCTGCGTGAAGAAGTAATGTATAGTCACATTCACGAGCTAATGTAGAAGCATCGACATTAGTTAATACTAAAAACTTATAGTCAGAGTTTACACTGCGTAATTTCGTTAATACTGCACGAAGATCCGCTGTTTCTCCTGATTGTGAAAGGAATATAAACATCGGTTTTTTAGAAAGGAGTGGAACATTGTATGCAAATTCTGACGCAAGATGTACTTCAGTAGGAATACCTGCCCATCTTTCAAAATAAGCACGTCCTACTAAACCAGCGTTATAACTTGTTCCGCAGCCAATAATGTAAAGTCTATCAGCTTCTTTTACATTATTAATAATATCATCGTCTATATTAACGTTGTGTCCATCGAAGTAGTGTGAAATAATATTACGCATAGCTCCTACTTGTTCATTGATTTCTTTAATCATGTAGTGGTCATGGATACCTTTGTCGATTTCTCCAGCGTTTAGATTAGTAGAGAAGCTGTCGCGATTTATTACATTTCCATCTTTATCTTCAATAGTTACGCTATCTTTTTTAACAATAACTATTTCTCCGTCATTAATTTCTAAAAAGTCGTTAGTGTATTTAATCATCGCAAGAGCGTCACTTCCGACAAAGTTTTTCTTTCCATCTCCAAGTCCAATTAATAATGGACTTTTATTTTTTGCTACATATAATGTATTAGCTTCTTTAGTATCGATTAAACAAAGTGCATAAGACCCTTGTAATTTTGATACTGCTTTTTTGAATGCTTCTTTAGTACTCATTCCACGATCGCTATAAACTTGAATAAGTTGAACGATAACTTCAGTATCAGTTTCAGAAACAAGGTCTACTCCTTTGAAGAATCTATCTTTTAATTCTTGGAAGTTTTCGATAACACCGTTGTGAACTAGAACAAAGCGTTTATTAAAGCTTTGATGAGGGTGTGAGTTAGTAACGTTAACCCCACCATGAGTAGCCCATCGTGTATGTCCGATTCCAAGTTCAATATGAAGATCCTCAGGAATAAGGTCCTCTAGGTTTTTAATACGACCTACAGCTTTAATAACTTTTGCTTCACCATCAACAACCCCAGCAATTCCCGCTGAATCATAACCACGATATTCAAGGCTGCTAAGGCCATCAATCAAAAATTTAACTCCATTTGTTTCTCCAACAAATCCTACAATACCACACATATAAAAAATTCCTCGCTTTTTTCTTTAATAATTGATTTAAAAGATATAATTACTGATTTTACAAGGTAAACTTAATAAAAAGTTAAAAGTATTTTGCGAAATCTTAACAAAATTCAAAAGATAAACAGCAAAAACTTCATAGCAGTCTAAAAGTATAGACTACTCCCTGCGATGCTAAGTAGTAATTATCTTAAAAATTAAGAGACAATAATGATTTTGTAGGGTGAGTTCTAAATTTAATATTAAATATTTACAAGAAAATGATTTTTTTTTGTAAAGAAAATCTAGATAACATTATTTTCAAGATATTTAATTTTCACATAAAGGTGAACCTCAGCAGTTGCAACTAAAGTTTTCTACGTCACTTCATTCCTCAAAAACTAAGTTGCGGTTGCATACGCTACACCTAAATATTTTGACGTCACTTCGTTCCTAAAAATATAAAGGTGTACCCCAGCAGTTGCAACTAAAGTTTTCTACGTCACTTTATTCCTCAAAAACTAAGTTGCGGTTGCATACGCTACACCTAAATATTTTGACGTCACTCCGTTCCTAAAAATATAAAGGTGTACCCCATTTGTACATTATTTAACGAAACTCTTAAATTCCGAAAAAGCATCCGCCGAATTTTCGATAACTTTTTTCCTCGTCAACTAAGCTCAGTTTAATCGTTAGAACTTAGTTCGGGCGCTATAACTATAAAAAATAAACCTCCTAGTATATTATCTACATTATTATACTAAATGAAAAGGTTTATGTAAATTAATTTGATATTTATTTATTTAAAAAAAGATATAAATATCCAAAGAATAAAGTTGAGGAAGCGGAGTTGGTAAAAAGGTATAAACTCTATATTTATGTGGTTTGAGCTAAATATTAGCCGTGAATTGAAGCAAAAATAATAACTCTGAAAATAGAAATACTTTCAGAGTTATACATTAAATATTTAATTAAGAGTTTTTCCCGATTTCTTTAGCATTTTTAGCTTCTTCAGGAATATTGATACTATCTACTTTATTTACTTTTGAATAACTAGTGTTTTGAGTTATTTTCATTGTAGTAGGTTTCGTTGCATTCTTAGTGGCAATTTCCATTATTGTTTCATTGCTGATAGGTGTAAAATCTTTGCTTACAACAAATTTGATAGTAACATTTTTGAATTCCACATTGTTAAATGCGTTAGCGTTAACTTGACCTCCAGAAGAGTTAGCAATAGCAACCATAAGCTCTTTAAATTGATCACCGTTACCACTATATGTAAGAACATAGTTACCTTTTTCTTCAGCTATTTTAAAATCTTTAGCAATTTTTTTGTAGAACTCCATAACTTGCTCAGAGTTAGCAAGTTTTTTAAGATTTTCAAATTGAGCAGTTATATTATTATTAGAACTTTTTACCCAAGTATCTTGTCCAGTAGCTTTTGCATATGCAACATTGTCTTTAATATACATTTCTAACGTTTGAGTTTTATCTTGAGCTTTAATCTCAGTCGTAGCATGCATAGTAAATGGGTCTAAGATTAGAGAACCTGACACTTTGTTTTCTATTTTTTGAGTTTGATCACCTACAACTATCTCAGAAATGTTAGAAGAGACAAATTCTGTATTTTTCAGATTTTTAGATGCCTCGTTAGTTTTATTAATAGCTTCTTCAGCAGTTACTTTAGTACCACAAGCAGAAAGAGTTATAGTAAGTAATGCTGCAGCAATAATTAAAAGATATTTTTTTATTGATTTCATGATATCACCTTTCCTTATAAAGTAATTTAAAAATTAAATTGATATCCATATTCTAACATAAAATAAAAAATATTACTAGATAAATTACAAATAATTATATAAGGGAAAAACCAGGTGAAATTGAAAATAATTAAGAAATACTATTGACATATATCGATGATTGATATATACTTATATCAAAGATAGATATATCGATGATTGATACATGAGGAGAATATAATTTTTGTTAAAGGTGTGCAGGAATTTTCCAGTTGCACTTATAAGTTTTATTATCAAAAAAAGGAGGAGATAAAGTATGGCAAAGGCAAGTCCTTATGAAAGTGGCGAGCTGACGGATAGTATATTTTTTACATTATTGGTTTTAACTAAACCTATTCACGGGTATATGATAATGCAAAAGGTTGCTGAGATTACTAATAATAGTATTATTATTGGACCAGCAACAATGTATACTACGCTAGGGAAGATGGTTGGAGTAAATTGGATAGAAGAAAAAGAAGTAGACAATTCTAAAAAAGAATATCACATAACAAAAAAAGGTTATGAAGTGCTGATGAAAGACTTTGAAAAAAGGAAGTTTTTATTAAATGTTGCTGATAATCTTTTAAGGGGTGGATATCATGAGTAAATATAAAATAGTTCACGCTTTTGCATTAAAGAATAGCCAATTTTTGAAAAGATTGGAATATTATAGTTCACAAGGGTGGCACTATAAAAAGTGGGTGGCATTTTTTATAGTACTAGAAAAGGGAGAGCCAAAAAATTATAGATATGAATTAGTTTATGATAGAAAGTTTACAAAAGAAAAACAGGTATTCTATCAGGAAAATGGTTGGAAGTTAATAAGAAATAGCTTTTTTTGGCAAATATTAAGAGGAGAGTCTGACGCGGTAGATTTATATACTGATAATATAGGTGAAATAGAAATGTGGAAATATCGTCTAAAATTTACGTTAAAACTAAATTTAGTATGTATTTTTATTACTATATTGATTTTATTAGGCAGTGAATATAGCGTTATGGAAGGCCATATATTTAAATTTATTCAAGGAATGTTTTGTGGCGGAACAACAGCATTAGTATTTTTAAATATTTATTTTTATATTAAATATAAAATAGCTGGGAAAGGAGAGGGTTAGATGACGAAGTACAAATATATAACAATATGGACTAGTTATGATCAGGTTGAGCAAAAAATGACAGAACTTAGCCAAGAAGGTTATGAATATGATAATTGTTATTTTGTAATCGTAAGAATGAAAAAAACAAACGCTAAACCAAAGAAGTACAAGTTCATCTATGATAAAAACTTCTCCCCTGAAGTAACGGAATATTATAAAGCTGCTGGTTGGTATCTTCATAAGATTAGATTAACTTATTTTCTAAGACTTGCAGAAGGAGACGAAAACTCTTATCCAATTTTTAGTGATGAGGAAACTGAATACGAAATTATCAAATATAGAGTTTTTAGATTTTTTTACATGTTTATTATTGGTCTTTTGTTAGCAGGGTTTTCGAATAGGGTAGATAGTTATATAGGTGAGACAGCAGGGAAGGTCGTTACAGCTTTATGTAGTGCACTTGGAGGTTTTGGTTTAGGAGGATTAATGATTTTTATACCGAAATTTTTAAAACTTAGACGAGAGTGTAAGAAAAATATTGACGGGAGTTAAAGTTTATATTATAAAAGATTTTAAATAAATTATTTAAAAATATAATGTATAAATAAAAAGGAGAATAACTATGATTTTAGAATTTAGAAATATAGAAAAGAGCTTCGGGGATAAAAAAGTTCTTAAAGGAATTAATTTTACAGCGAAAAGTGGAGTAGCAAATGGATATTTGGGGCGTAATGGTAGTGGTAAGACTACAAGTTTTAGGGTTTTACTTGATATTTTCAAGCCGGATAAAGGAGAAATTTTACTTGACGGGAAACCTCTTGACCACAGCAAGGTGAAAATTGGATATCTACCTGAAGAGCGTGGGATGTACGATGGTGTTGGGTTAGTAGACCAGTTGGCTTACTTCGGAATGCTAAAAGGCATGACTAAAAAAGCTGCTAGAGATGAAGCTAAAAAATGGCTAGACTTTTTCGAGTTAGAAGATAATAAACAAGCTTTAAAAACTTTGTCAAAAGGGAACACTCAAAAAATTCAAATTATCCAAAGTGTTATGAATGATCCTGATATATTAGTTTTTGATGAGCCGTTTAGTGGTTTAGACCCAGTTAACGTAGGGAAGTTAAAAGAGATTATAACAGAGTTTATCAAAAAAGATAAACTTGTAATCTTCTCATCTCACCAAATGCCGGTTGTAGAAACATTTTGCGAAGATATTAATATTTTGGAGCAAGGGGAAATTGTTTTAAGTGGAAACTTAGACTATATTAAAAAACAACTTGGTCATGGGAAAATGATTTTAAGCGTTAGTAATTTAGAAAAAGAAGAGTTGCTTGCTAATTTAAAATCTATTCCAATGGGAATAGAGTACAGCTTAGTACCAGAGGGAGTACTTCTCGATTTTAAAGAAGAAGGCGCTAAGAAAGAGTTGCTTGCTAAATTATCAACAAGTAGCTTTAATGTAGAAGAATTTAAACTTTATAAACCATCATTAGAAGAAATTTTTGTAAGTCAGGTAGGTAAATAATTATGAAAAATTTTAGCACAGTATTTAATTTTGAACTTAAACAATTTTTCGGAAAAACATCAACGAAAGTTATAATGGCAGTTTATTTTTTTGTTGCGATAGGGGTAACTTTTATTCCTACTATAGCTAATAGCAGCCTTTTCAAAGGACAAAGCAATGACAATTTTGAACGTAGTGGTTATGTAGTAAAAGAGGTAGATCTTAATTTACAAAATATAAAAGATGCTAAAAAGTACGATTCTCGATTAGAGTTGGAAAAAGATGTTAAAGAAGGTAAACTTGATGAGGGGATAGTTTTAACAAAAGAAAGATACGAATACTTATCAAAACGTAGTATTTTTAGCGGTTCTTCAAGTGACTTCCAAGAAGCATTTGGAAAAAATGTAGAAAAGTACGTTTATAAACAAAGTGGTCTTGATTATGATAAGGTAAATCAAGTTAAAGCGGCTGTTCCGAAACCAACGATGGTTAATGTTAGCGGAGATTCTGATATGGTAGCCCAAGGTGTTAAAGTTGCGATTGTTTATGTTTTAACATTGGTTATTTATATGACTGTAGTGCAATTTGGTAGTGTTGTCGCGATGAACGTTGTTAAAGAAAAAAGCAATCGTGCGATGGAGTTGTTAATCGTTACAATTAATCCAAAAACCTTAATTTTAGGAAAAGTTTTTGCGTTATCTATTGCGGTTTTAATTCAAATGGCTTTAGCTATAGGTGGATTATTCGTTGGAATGAAGATAAATATGCAAAGATATAGTGAGGGGATAAAAGTTATTGTTAATAATCTTGATTACAAGGTAATAGGTATAGGATTAGTCTTTACTTTAACTGGATTTGTAATGTTTATGTTTATGTACGCAGCATTTGCTTCATTAGTTAGCAAGGTAGAAGATGTTAATGGGGCAATAACTATACCAATGTTAATATTTATAGCTGCATTTTTCGTGGACTATTATATTATGAGTTCTTCAGGGGATACAAAATTAGCAGAAATCTTATCTTACTTCCCACTTACTTCATACTTTGTAATGTTCACAAGATATGCGATAAGTCATGTTAGTACAGCCGAGTTGTTGGCATCATATGGGATTTTAGTAGTAACGACAATTATTGTAGCAATAGCTTGTGTTAAAGTATATCGTTCGGCTACATTGAGATATGGACAAAAATTAAACTTCTTTAAGTTATTGCTTGGGAAATAATATAAGTAGAAAAAGGAGCGCCTTATGGTGTTCTTTTTTTGTATAATTAAAGCTAATTTGCTTATAGAGAAAGGTTGAGAGGATAGGTAATATTTACCATATTAAAACTATATCACTACCTAACTTACTTAAAAAGTGGTATAATATAAAAATGAAAAAATCGAGGAGGTAGAGACGTGAAATTATCGGTATTAGCCAGTAGCAGCAGCGGAAATAGTGTTTATATAGAAGATGATAATTTCCGTTGCCTTGTTGATGTTGGACTTACTGGGAAGAAAATAATAGAAAATCTTGACCAAATAGGACGTAATATCAAGGATATTGATGCAATATTCGTAACACATGAGCATATTGATCATATTAAAGGTATTGGTGTTCTCGCTCGTAAGTATAATATTCCAGTCTATGCTAATAAACTTACTTGGGATAATATGAGCAAAATCGGTGAGATAAAATCTGACCTAAAATTTCATTTTGAGAAAGAAGATAGTAAAATATTTAATGGGGTAGTAGTTAATAGTTTTGGAGTGAGTCACGACGCAGCTAATCCTCAGTTCTATACTTTTGAAAAAGATGGCAAAAGGGTAAGTATCTTAACAGATACAGGATATATTTCAGAAAAAATGGCAGATTATGTCAAAGACTCGCATACATTGGTTTACGAAAGTAATCATGAAGAAAATGTTTTACTTAGTGGACCATATCCGTGGCCAACAAAACAGCGTATTTTGTCGGATAAAGGGCATTTATCCAATACAGATTCGGCCAATTACTTAACAAAAATAGTTGGAAGCAATACAAAAAACGTCCTATTAGCACACCTTAGCGAACAAAATAATACAAAAGAGCTTGCTCGCATGGCGGCTGCTATGACGTTGAAAAATAAGGATATTGATTGTGAAATAGCAGGAAATCAAAAGATAGATTGTAATGATAAAATTGTTATTATGGATACTGACCCAGCTATTCCGACCAAACTAATAAATATATAAGAAGCGGTGATTATTAATAAATATTAAAATTATTATTTAATAATAGTGTTTATCCTAATCTAGTTAAATAATAGAATTATAACTAAATATAAAGTAAAAAACATATAAATAAATTAATAAAGAGCGGAGATCAATTTCGTTCTTTTTTTCATGATTAATAATAAACTAATCAACTAAATATAATATTATAATAATTTCATTATTTTTATTAAAACAGTTGAATTTTTTCTTAATACAATATAAAATTATAGTGGTGAAAGTCGTCTTTGGGAGAATATGAAAGTAATATTTACTGTGGATAGAAAACTTTGGAAAGGTATTTTATGAGAAAATTTATTTCGGAATTAATATTAATAGGAGTAGTTATTATATGGGGGTTAGCATTTATTTGGCAAAATATTGCGAGTAAAGCGCTAGAGCCACTTACTGTAGTTGGTCTTAGGTCACTTATTGCGGTTATTTTTATAACTATAGTGGCAGTTTTAGTACCAACTCTTTATAAGAGTCAAGAACCGAAATGGGTTGGACAGATTAGTTCTTCTAAAAAACTTTGGTTAGGCGTTATGTGCGGGATAGTGTTGTTTCTTGCAATGTATATTCAACAAATTGGTATAGGAATGACAACAGCAGGTAAGGCTGGATTTATTACTGTACTGTATATTTGTATAGTTCCATTTATCGGGGTGTTTTTAGGAAACAAACTAAACAAATTCTTTATTATAGGGCTTATTTTAGCGGTAGTAGGTTTTTATCTATTGTCGGTGAAAGAAGAATTTAGCCTTGAACTTGGAGATGTTATAGTTTTTGTCAGTGCTATTTTCTTCGGGGTACATATTATCGTTATTGATTACTCGGCACTACGTGTTAATTCGATGTTTTTATCGATAATTCAATTAGTTGTAGTAGCTGTTTTAAGTTTAGGTCTGGCTCTAGTAAATGAAACAATCGTTTTAGCGGATATACTTAGTGTGGCAGCTTCATTGCTTGCTCTTGGTATTTTATCGAGTGGGCTAGGTTATACGGGACAAATAATTGCTCAAAGGGAGATTCCGCCGCATACAACATCGCTTATTATGAGTTTAGAATCGGTTGTAGCAGCTATAGGAGGAGTACTTGTCCTTAATGAGCATATAGGACTACGTGAAGGTATTGGTATGGCTATTGTTTTAGTGGGGATAATTATTTCGCAATTACGAGATAAAAAATCTTTCAAGCCAGAACAAGAGTAACATAGAAATTTAATAAAATAAGGAAGGTTATAAGAGGGGTTGGGAAAACACCAATCTCTTTTTTATAGGTAGATCGATGAAAAAAATAATTAAAATATTAGGTAGTGTAATTTTAGCTTGTGTTCTAGCGTTTGCAGGGTTGGTCGGTTATTTAATGATTACAGAGTACAAACCACATGACGTTGAAAAGCTAACCGTTGTTCAAAGCACGAAAACTCACGCGGTTAAGTTAAATACAGAGTATAATGCGTTAGATTGGAATGTCGGATACTTTGGTATGGACAAAGATGTTGATTTCTTTATGGATGGTGGAAAAATGGTTCACCCAATTGATAAGGCGCATGTAGAAAACAATCTAACCAATATTACGCGTATTATTAAAGAAGAAGCAGCTGATGTTACGTTTTTACAAGAAGTTGATGTTGATTCTAAGCGTACATATAATATAAATCAAGTCGACTATTTAGATAAAGCATTAGATAACAGTAGTATCTTTGCATATAATTTTAGAGTTGCATATATACCATATCCATTACCACCGTTAGGCAAGGTAAATAGTGGTATTTATACATCGACTAAATTTAATATAGAAAATGCTGAAAGATACCAAATGCCAATTCCATTTACTTTCCCGACGAGGTTAGCTAACTTAAAACGTGGCTTTTCGGTGATTTATAATAATATAGAAAATAGTGATAAAAAGTTAGTTCTTATTAATGCGCATTTAGACGCTTATGATAAGGATAATAAAGGGAAAATAGCACAAACAAAACAACTTATTGAATTTATGGAGCAAGAATACGCAAAAGGGAACTATGTTTTAGTAGGTGCGGACTTTAATCAAGAGCTTAGAGATTTAACCAAAGAAGAAATAGAAAAAACTCCAGCGGAGCTTTGGCGAGCTGAGTTATTTGATAAAACATTATTAAAAGATAAGTTCAAATTGTACTATGATAATAGTCGCCCGTCAGCGCGCCTTAACAATAAACCGTATGAAAAAGGTTCTAATGGAACGTATGAGTTTATAATTGATGGGTTTATCGCGAGTGACAATATAGAAGTATCACAAGTGAAAACATTAGACCAAGATTATAAATATAGCGATCATAATCCTGTAAAGCTTAGATTTAGATTAAAGTAAAAATAAAAAATCGGACTTGAATTTTATTTCAAGCCCGATTTTTATTATGCTTCTTGATTGTCTTTTTTAAAGAATACTCTATTCAATCTATCAACGATAGCTGATAAAGCACCATCTCCAGAAATGTTACATGCTGTTCCAAAGCTATCTTGAGTGATGTAAAGAGCGATCATAAGAGATAGCATGATTTCGTTGAACCCAAGAACAGATTGTAATAATCCAAGAGCAGCCATAACAGCTCCACCAGGAACACCAGGAGCAGCAACCATTGTTACCCCTAGAAGTAGAATGAATTTAACCATAACTACTGCTGATGGGAAAGTAGCTCCATGTTGTAACCAGTAAACAGCAGATGCACAAGTAGTTAAAGTAATTGTACTACCTGATAGGTGGATAGTTGCAAACAATGGAATAGTGAAGTTTGCAATATTTTTATCAATACCCATGTTTTTAGCACTTTTCAGTGTAACTGGAATAGTAGCTGCTGATGATTGAGTACCAATTGCTGTCATGTAAGCTGGTAAAATTTTAACAAGCATTTTGAATGGATTTCTCTTGTTAATTGAACCTGCAACAGTGTATTGGATAGCGATAATTACAAAGTGTAATACGATTATTAGAACGAATACTAAAGCGAAGATTTTTAAAATTTTGAATACTTCACCAGAAGCAGTAATGTTCATGAATACCCCAAGGATATATAATGGTAATAGTGGAATAATTAATGAAGAAAGTAATTTTTCAATAATTTCTCCAAAGTCATTGAATCCTTGTTTAAGACTTTCAGATTTAGTTGCTGAAATTCCGATACCTAAAATAAATGAAATAACAAGTGCTGTTGTAACATCGAAGATAGGTGTCATTTTAAATTCGATATAACTTTTAAGCATTAAATCTTCTGGGTTTTGGAATGTTTGTAAAGTAGAGTTAGCAAGTAAGTTTGGTAAAGCTACTTTCGCTACTAAGAAAGCGAATGTTCCAGCGATAAGTGTAGAAACATAAGCAACTCCAGTAGAAAGTCCAAGAAGTTTCCCAGCATTGTTAGATACTTGGCTAATACCTGGTACGATAAAGCCTACAATAATTAATGGGATAGTAAATCCTAAGAATGAGCTGAAAATTGATGAGAAAGTAACAAATCCTCTAATAATAGAAGTAGGAAGGAAGCTTCCTAAAACAATCCCAAGAGTAACAGCCAAAATAAGTTTTGCTAATAATGGTATTTTTTTATAAAAACTCATGATAATATTCTCCTTTATTCATTTAAAATTTATATAAATAGATAACTTTATACAAAGTTATCTTTAACGTTTAAAACTACAATTGTATTTTTTAAAAAGACATGTGTTTATTATACAAGAAAAAAAGAGTTTTGTAAAGGGAAATTGTCAGAAAATTTTGTTAAAATTTAAAAAATATAATAATTAAGTATAAAAATTAACCTCTTTACTGAATATTAGGTTTCCAGTAAAGAGGGGTATATCAAAATACTATGAGTATTTCAGCTTATATTTTTTTAACAAATTCACTTTTAAGTTTCATCGCACCAAAACCATCGATTTTGCAGTCGATATTGTGATCTCCATCTACAAGACGAATATTTTTCACGCGTGTTCCTTGTTTTAGTGTAGAAGAACTTCCTTTAACTTTTAAATCTTTAATTACAGAAACGGTATCTCCATCTTGAAGAATATTACCGTTAGCGTCACGATAAACTTTTTCTTCCTCAGCATTAGCAGCATCTTCTGGTGACCATTCATGAGCACACATAGGGCATACTAACATATTTCCGTCTTCATAAGTATATTCACTATTACACTCTGGACAATTAGGTAGTGTCATTTTTCTTCCTCCATAAATTTTCAAATTTGTACAAAGATTATTATATCATAATCAGATGTAATATCAAATTATATCTTGGTGAAACCATATATTAAGTCGAATATATTACTTATGAGCAAAAAAGTTGTAAGTTTAAGCAAACAGTACTAAAATTTTAACGAAAGAACTAATTAGTTCAGCGGATATATGGTAACTATATTAGTAACTTTCAAAATATATTTATTAAGACAAGAGGAATCGAAGAATGATTAAATATGATTTATTAGTAATTGGATTTGGAAAAGCAGGGAAAACATTAGCTGCCACTTTAGGAAATGAAGGGAAAAGAGTAGCAGTTGTGGAAGAAAGTAGCGAGATGTACGGAGGAACTTGTATCAACATTGGATGTATACCGACAAAAACTCTAATTGTTGCTGCTGATAATAAAAAAGAGTTTAAAGAGGCGAAAGCAACTAGAGATACTGTTGTGTCTAAACTTAACGCGAAAAACTTTGCAATGCTAGACAATAACCCTAATATAGATGTTTATACGGCTAGTGCGAAATTTATATCTAATAAAGTAGTGGAAATTTCGGTAGACGGTGAAACTAAGCAGTTAGAAGGGGATATTGTTATAATTAATACAGGGGCAAAAAATAATGTACTACCAATACCAGGGCTAACAACATCTAAAAATGTTTACGATAGTACACAGTTTCAAAAATTAGAGTCTACTCCAAAAACTCTAGGAATTATTGGTGGAGGAAATATTGGGCTAGAGTTTGCTAATTTATATGCACGTTTCGGTGTAGATGTTACTGTTATTGATTTTGCGCCAACTGTATTAGGGCGTGAAGATAAAGATATAGCTGAAATGGCCAAAGGTTATTTAGAAGAAGCGGGAGTAACGTTTAAATTAGGAACAGCTACAAAAGAAATTCGCAATAACGGAGAAAAAGTTGTAGTTGATACAGAAAAATACGGGGAATTAGAATTTGATGCTCTTTTACACGCGACAGGACGTCGTGCTAACACAGAAAATCTTGGATTAGAAAACACAGATATCAGAGTAAATGAAAGAGGCTTTATAGAAGTTGATGATTATTGTCAAACAAATGTAGAAAATGTTTTTGCAGTTGGTGATGTTAATGGTGGCTTACAGTTTACATATGTATCGTTAGATGACTTTAGAGTGGTAAATGGATACCTTCATGGTAATAAGGATTATACAAGAGCGAATCGTAAAAATGTTCCTTACTCAACATTTATTTCACCAGTATTATCTCATGTAGGACTTCACCAAGCAGAAGCTGAAGAAAACTATTCTAACGTAGCGGTAGCAAGTCTGCCAGTTGCTAGTATGCCAAGAGGAGCAGTTAATCAGGATCAAAGAGGTATATATAAAGTAATAGTTGATAAAGATACTAATTTAATTCTTGGTGCAACACTATTTGGAAAAAATTCTGAAGAGATTATAAACATAATAAAAATGGCAATAGATAACAAAATTCCATACACTTATCTAAAAGATCAGATTTTCACACACCCAACAATGGCTGAGAACTTGAATGATGTATTCAAATTAATTAAATAGAAAAGATAAACTCCCTGCTGAACTAAGTTCAACAGGGAGTTTAGTTATTGTCTAACGTTTTATTAGTTTTAATAATTTTCTACGAAGCGGTAAACCGTAGTTATACATTAGGTTGAATGATTGAGAAAGAACTAGGTCGAATTCTCCGTAATATTCAACTATATTAGGAGCAAATTTTGATTTAAAACCAAGAAGGCTGTCGTTAAGATTCCCTTCGATTCCTCCCATTGATACTTCGCTAACATCCATCGTTTGAGCTGTTCTCATCGTATCAGAGAATACTTTGTATTGTGCAGGTAGTTTTGCAAAACTTTCATTCATCCCTGCATAAATAATCTCAGCATGGTTTCCATAGGCTATAGTGATAGCTGCGCTAATTACTTGGTCTTTAGTTTTATCTTTAATTTCAAGAGTGTTAAACAAGGTTATTAGTTTTTCTATTCCAGCTACTTGTTCAACAAGAGTACGTTTTTTCTTAGGAGATTTCTCGCCAAGTGCTTCGATTTCTAGTTCTAGATTTTCTTTACGCATTTGGCATTCTTCAAGTGCTTTTTCAACATTTATATATGAAATATAAAGTAGAGCATTGTCTCCAAAAGTATCGAGTAGATTTTCGAAATATTCACGTCCACGTAACGAGATGTTTTTTCTTTTCTCCGTACAAGATAGAGCAAACAAGAAATCATCTAAGTTTTCTTTGCCACAACGACGAACTTCAACAAATTTTTTATCAGCATCGCGAATTAAACGTCGTGTATCCTTAGGGAACAAATCAGGAACCTCAGCAGTTAACTTAGTTACAGTATTGAAACGAGGTTGGATAGTACTACTCATATCAAGGCTGAAACCTTTGTGCTTATATCCGTATTTTTTAAATACCTTTATAAGTTCATTATCTGTTCTCTCTACAGTTATATCTTTAAACTCGTGAAGTTTTTCATCTTTAATCGCAACAGGAATATCCAACTTAACTAGTTTTGCAGTTTTATTTTTTGCATATTTCTTCAAATTTTCTAAAAAGAACGATACAAGTTCTTTATTATCATAATCCATAATAGGACCACGAGGGGCATACCAAAAACCTTTTTTAGTCAGTATTTGAGTGGCTGCGATAATATTGTTATTATCATCAATGACAGCAACACGCTCAACACCCCAAGTATTTTTTATCTGTGCCCATTCAGCAGATTGCATCATATTTCCAAGTTTGTGATTTTTTACAAATTCTGTATATCTTACGCTATCAATTTCGGTTAAAAATTTCATAAGTTACCAATCCTTTAATTCAAAGTACAATTAATGATACCAAATTATAGTGGAAAAATCAATTTTGAGAAGGGTGCATATTTACAATAGAAGAGAAAAAATATATAATTAGATATGATAGATTATTTTAAAAGGAGTTACTAAATTATGAATATGAATACAATTTATGTAATGCTTGCATTTATTTTTGTGTATGCAATAATCGCAAATATTCGAGATAAAATAAAAAAACAAAACGCTAAAAGTAAAGAGGCATTCGAGAGATTACAAGAGAAAAGTTATAAAAAAGAATTAGAAAGTGTAATAAACTTTAGTCAAAGTGATGCATTCAATATCGCTGCACTTAGAAAAAAATATTTTTTAAACTTCGCAGATGCTAAAAAACTCTGGGAGATATTAAAAGCAAGAAAATAGAATCTGGGGAGCGTAAATAATGAAGATTATATTAATTATATTATTAGGAGTATGTCTTTTTGCATATTTTTCTATAAGAAAAGCAACTCTAAATCCGAGAACAGAGGAAAGAGAATGTCAAGATAAAGAAAAATATAAGGAACTTTTAAAAAAAGAAAAATTAGAAGAGGTATTCGCTACCTTAGATATAGCTCAAGGAGATATTAACAATATAAAAATATTAGAAGAAACTTACGATTTAACTACTATAGAGGCCCAAAACTTATGGGAGCGTATTAAAAAGATAAAGATAAGAGATGAGTTTTCTGATATAAAAAAGATAGTAGATTATTCACAAGGAGATATAGCTAATATAAAAATTATTAAAGATTATTACAAAATAGATTTAAAAACAGCTAAAGAATTGTGGGATAGTATAAGAGAACAAGAAAATCAATAAAAGGTAGATTCTATAATAAGAAGGTAAGAGATTAATTTTATAGTTTTAGAAAGTTGATCTAATTGGCTGTATATTGAATGTGTATAAAATAAACCAGTAGAAAGATACTCAATAAAATTGATGTTAAAAAGCATAATTTTGAGTAACTTCTTACTGGTTTTATTTATTTTCCTTCTATTGTAATCATCCAAACTTCACTGCGAGCTGTCGTTTTGAAGGGAGGCCCCCAAAAACCATAGCCAGCTGTCGTGAAGAAATGCTTACAGTTAATTTCTTTATAACCATAGTCCAGAGTATATATACGTTCTGTAATATAGTTAATCGGCCATATTTGTCCGTGATGAGTATGACCAGATAGTTGAATATCGATAGGAAGGGTAGAGTGATAATCGATAGCATCCGGTTGGTGATCAACAAGAATAATAGTCTTATTAAGATCTACGCTCTCAAGTAACTTAGCCGTATCTAATCTATCATGACTAACACTCTTATCTTTACGCCCAACTAAGGTAATATCTTTATTAAGTTCAACATTATTATCAAATAGAGGTATTATACCTGCTTTTTTAACCTCATCTACTATCTCTTGGGCATCACGGTCATGATTCCCCATTGTTGTATAGACCCCTAAAGGAGCGTTTAGCTTGATAAGAGTCTCTTTCATATTGCGTTTTTTATACATAACCATATCATCATCCATAAGATCACCTGCGATTACTACAGCATCAGGTTTTTCCTCAGAGATAATGTTGTTTAATTTTTCAAGCTGTCCGTTACCAAAAAATGTACCAAGATGTAGGTCAGCAACCATAGCTATTTTTATAGGTTTTTCGATTTTTTTATCTACTTTTATAGTTTCGTTTTTAACTATAGGTGAATATGCCCAATATAGACCTAAAGTCGTCATACCTATAAGAAAGATACCTGTTATACCTAAACTAAGACCTTGAGAAAGGCTTAGCTTAAATAGTTTTAACACTAATTTTACAATTAATAATATTACAGCTATAACAGCTCCGTTAACAAAGTAGAAAAACCAAATATTTCCGTAGTTCACCCAAGGAGCACCAAGGCGCAATAGATAACCGATAATAGAAAAATTTGCGAAGATGAAAAATATTATCGCAATAAAAAATTTTAATCCTGGAGTAACAAAAGGAGTAATCATCCATTTTAAACCAAGCCATAAAAGTACAACGAGTACTTCATAAAAGATAGCTATACCGATAAAGGAAGCTATAACTTTCCAATTAACAATCATGTAAAATCCTCCAGTTAATTTATCAATAAAATAAGAAGATCATGGATTTTAAGCTAGATCTCCTTAAGTGGTAAAAATAAAAGTGAACTATAGATATTAAAAAGAGGGATAATCCCTCTTTTTAATTATACTATTTTCCTAATTTTTCTAAGTGTTTAGCTAGGCGTTCATTTACGAAGTCCCAGTTAACTACACGGAAGAATTCTTTAATGTAGTCTGGACGACGGTTTTGATAGTTTAGGTAGTAAGCGTGCTCCCAAACATCTAGTCCAAGAATTGGAGTAAGTCCTGTTAAGTAAGGAGAATCTTGGTTAGCTGTTGAAGTAACAACTAATTTTCCATCTTTGTCAAGCGCTAACCATGCCCAACCACTACCGAATCTTGTAGCTGCTGCAGCAGAAAAGTTTTTAACAAACTCTTCGTAGCCACCTAATTCAGCATCGATTTTTTCTTTAACTAATCCACCGAATTCAGAAGAATCAGGTTTAGTTAGAGATTGCCAAAATAGTCTGTGGTTGTGATGACCACCAGCGTTATTAATAACTGCTTGACGAATATCAGCAGGAACACTATCGATATTTTTTAGTAATTTACAAAGGCAGTTTGCTTCGAATTCTGGGTGTTTTTCTAAAGCTGCGTTTAAATTATTAACATAAGCAGCGTGGTGTTTCCCGTGATGAATTTCCATTGTTTTAGCATCGATAACAGGTTCTAAGTAATCAAAAGCATAAGGTAATTCAGGTAATTTAAATGTCATAGTAATAAGCCTCCCGGTTTTTTAATCAATATATATAAGTTAATTATACGAAAATTTTTAAAAATAAACAACAAAACTGCTTGCAAAAAATAATTTTATAATTGAGGAAACAATTTGAAAGTAATTGTATAAGTTCGGAAAAAGTGATAGAATATATAAAGTGAGAAATTTTTAAGGAGAAAAGTCGTGAATAAATTTATAAAAGAGCATGGACAAATGATTTTATGGTTTATATTTGTGATATTTATGTTTATATCGCTTAGTATGGTCTTCACTCATGGACCAGAATACGCAATAATTGTCTTTATATTCAGTTTTATATTGCTATGCCCACCTGTTATCAAACTTATTCAACGCAAAACAAGGATTAAGAAAGTCGTGTTAGGAGCGATAGCTGCTTTGGTATTGTCGTTTACTATGATGATGAGCAATTATTTCAGTGAAGTAAAAAAAGAAGAGCAGATAAGAACGTTCCAAGAGAAGAAGGAAGAACGCGAGAAAAAAACTGAAGAGCAGACAGATGAAAAACGAGATACTTCAGAAGAAAGTAAATCTCAAAATCAAATGCAAATATCAGCGCCGCAACAGAGTCTAGAAAAAGAGATGAAGGCGACTATGGATGATATTAAGAAAGAGCAAAAAGCGCAAGAACAAAAGCAAAAGCAGGAGGCTAAAAAAGTAGTAGTAGTTCGTGCAAGTAAAAAGAGTGGCCAGTACTATACTCCAGAGCATCCTTCTTACAATAAGGTAGCAGTTAAAAACTTATTAGTCTTTAATTCAGAAGAAGCCGCACAAAAAGCGGGGTATAAGAGAGCTGCATAAGATAAAATTTTAAAAATCGATGTATCAGTTAAGATACATCGATTTTTTTCTTATTTCTTATATGTATTCACTATTTCTTTAGCAGTAGCTAGGTTCATATGTTTTTTAGTGCGTAATTTTTCAACTACTTCATCCAAAATATCAGTAGTTGCACCTGCTAAAATAGCTAATGATTTTGCATGTAGCTTCATATGACCTTTTTGAATACCATCACCTACTAAAGCGCGTAAAGCAGCAAGGTTTTGAGCAAGTCCAACAGATACGATAATGCTTGCTAAAGTTTTCGCATCAGGATTTTCTAACAAGGCACGTGCAACTTTTACACTAGGGTTAATCCCGATAGAACCACCGACACTAGCTACCGGCATAGGTAATGTTAGTTCCCCAATTAGAACCTCTTTTTCTAGATCGCAAGCCCAAGTAGAAAGTCCTTTATATTTTCCGTCTCGAGCTGCCCAACTTTGGCAACTGGCTTCAATAGCACGCCAATCGTTACCACTTGCGATAACAATACTGTCGATACCATTGAAAATTCCTTTGTTATGTGTCGCAGCACGATAAGTATCTGCTTGAGCAAACTTGCTCGCTAGTTCTATTCGTTTTGCAAGATATTCTCCATTATCTCCGAGATTTGAAAATGGAATTTCACAGCGACTGGTAACTAAAGAACATGTTGCATAATTAGATAATATTGCCATAAGGGCAACTCCACCGGTAAGAGTTTCAAGAGATATTTTTACTGCCTCAAGCATAGTGTTAAGCATATTTGCGCCCATCGCTTCTAAAGTATCAACTATTAAATAAACAACTACAAAAGAAGTATCGTCTTCCGTCAGTACCTTAACTTCTAAGTCACAAGCGCCACCACCACGCTTAACTATAGATGGATAAGCTTCGTTTGCTGTTTTAAGCAGAAGTTCTTTATTGTCTAAGATAAGGTTGCAAGTAGCCTTAACATCGTTAATGTCATAGAGAGCAATATGACCGATCATTTTTCTATCATGGATAGTAGTGCTAAAACCACCGCAGCGTTCAACTATTTTTCCAGCGTTGCTACACGCAGCAATGACAGAAGGTTCTTCCGTAACCATAGGAACTAGATAGCTTTTTTTATCAACAACAAAGTTAGGAACAACGCTAAATGGTAAAGAAAACGTCCCAACAACATTTTCTACCATATTATTAGCTGTTTCAAAATCTAATATTTTGTTGTTATTTAGCAAGTTGAAATGCTCATTATCTAAAATATTAGCGTTTTTAATAACATTTAAACGTTCATCGCGAGTTTTTTTATAAAATCCACTCCAATTATTCATTATAGGAGCCTCCCTTTCGGTAATTTTTGAAAAAACCTCACTAACAATTAACTAATGGCTTTATAAATAGTGATGTTAGTGAGGTTTATAAGTTAATGTAAAATTAACTAAGTTTTTAAATTTGTTTTTTATAGATTCGTTTGTGATTCTCGATTTTTTCTAGGACGAAACGACTTTCATCATGAATATCAGAAATATCTAGATTACCAGCTTCATCAACAGTAGTATCTCTAAAGAACATTTTTTCATATTCATCAACAGAGATTTGTTTTCTATTATTAAACTGTTCAAGTCTATTAGTTTTTAATTGGTTTTCATAACCTTCGACTAGCGTCATACCAAATACTTCAGCAACAGCACCACTACCATAACTATAAAGAGCGATTTTATCGCCTGCTTTAAGAGTAGTGTTGTTTTCAAGAAGAGATAATAATCCTAAGAATAATGAACCTGTATAAATATTACCAACACGTTGGCTATAAAGAATAGATTCGTTAAAACGGTCTAATAAATTTTCTTTAGTCGCTTCATTATCTTCTTGTTCTAATAACAGTTGTAATCCTTTAAGGCCCAGTTTTGGATAAGGTAGATGTAAGCATACTGCACTAAAGTCTTGTAGCTGTTGTTTTGTTCTTTCTAAATATTTAACCCAAACACTCTCTAGACATCCAAGATATTGTTCAGTAGAAAATTTCCCTTCAACAAAAGCATATTGAGAATAGTTAGGACGCCAAAAATCCATAACATCACGAGTAAGACAGATATTGTCGTTGTTTAATTCTAGAAGACGAGGGTTGCTAGTAACTAGCATAGCACAACTACCAGCTCCTTGTGTAGATTCTCCAGAAGATTTTACTCCATATTTAGCGATATCACTCGCAATAACAAGTACCCTTGAATCAGGATTGTTCAAGACATGATTTTTCGCGAAATCAAGAGCTGCAGTAGCTCCGTAACAAGCTTCTTTTACTTCGATAGTACGCGCAAATGGTTGAATATCTAATAAGCCATGGATAAATACCGCTGAAGCTTTGCTTTGGTCGATACCAGACTCTGTTCCAACTATAATCATATCTATTTTTTCTAAGTCTTCATCATCTAAAATTTCAAAAGCAGCTTGAGCGCCAAGTGTAACAATATCTTGACTTACTGGAGGGATACTCATTTCTAATTGAAGTAAACCTTTAGTAAATTTATCAGGTTCAATACCACGAGCTATTGCTAGGTCACGAATATCTAGATAGTACTCGGGCATTGCAAAGCCAATCTTATCAATTCCTATTTTCATTTTACTTTTACCTTTCGATTACTATTAATCTAATTTTTCCTAAATATATACTGAACTCCTCAAGAGTTCAAATAAAAATTTCCGCAACTACTATTGTATACAATTTTTTGTAAATAGTCCACAGTTAGACCATTTAAAACTAAAAAAGTTTCTTGACAATAAGATTTTAGTATAGAAGCTTAAATTAAACTTAAAAAAACTAGATTTAGTTATTCTAATTGATAGAATGAAACAATAAATCTAGTTATATATTACTTATAATAGTTTTAATTGCGACTTATAACCATAGAAATACCTTGACCGCCACCAATACAAAGCGAGCATAGTCCACGATTCTTGTTTTCATTGATTAGTTCATGTACTAAAGAAACAAGGATTCGACAACCGCTCGCTCCAATAGGATGACCTAAAGCTATAGCACCACCATTGATATTAACTTTAGAAGTATCAAGGTTAAGTTCGTTAAGAACAGCTATCGACTGCGCTGCAAAGGCTTCGTTAAGTTCGAATAAATCAATATCATCAGTTGTTAAATTCAGTTTATCTAAAACTTTTCTCGTTGCGGGTATTGGGCCAAGTCCCATAACTTTATTATCTAGACCGGCAGTAGCGTAACCATCGATAAAACCAAGGATATTAATACCTAGCTCGTTAGCGCGTTTTTCAGACATTAGAATAACGCAAGCCGCTCCGTCATTTATGCCAGAAGCATTACCAGCAGTAACAGTTCCATCTTTTTTGAATGCTGGGCGTAGTTTAGCTAATGAAGCTAAATCAGTATTAGGTCGAACGAATTCATCAGTGTTAAAAATTTTTTCTTCTTTACGTATTTTTATCGTAATAGGAACTATTTCATTTGAGAATTTCCCTTTTTCAATAGCAGTGCTAGCTTTTTGTTGGCTAAGTGTTGCAAATTCATCTTGTTGTTTACGACTAATAGAAAACTGCTCAGCAATATTTTCGGCGGTAATGCCCATATGAGAATTTTCAAAAGCATCAGTTAGCCCATCATGAATAATACTGTCTTCAAGTTCGAAGTTTCCTAGTTTAGCACCAAAACGTGCATCTTTTGTGTAATAAGGAGCAGTGCTCATATTTTCAACACCACCACAAACAACGATATCATTATCACCAAGTAAAATAGATTGAGCGCCTAAAACAACGCTTTTTAGACCAGAACCGCAAACCTTATTTACGACAAATGCACTCTTTTCTTGTGGGATACCAGCAAAGATCGCGATTTGACGAGCGATGTTTTGTCCAAGTCCAGCTCCAAGAACATTGCCGAAGATTACTTCGTCGACAAGGGTAGGGCTTAGATTTATTTCCTCTAATGATTTTTTTACAACTTCAGCTCCAAGTGCTACAGCTGGAATATCTTTAAGACTGCCACCAAAACTACCGATAGCGGTACGTTTAGCATTAACAATAGCGACTCTACTCATATATCAATCTCCTATCCATATAATCGAGTATATTTTACTATAAAAAAACTATCAGTTCAAATTTTACGTGCCTATGATGAGGAAGTGGGGTTTAAAACTATTAAGAGAATGCCTTGAAAAATAGATAATCTAGCCTTTGAAATAAAAATAAAATTATTTTGTAATATAAATGTAATATTTTTGTAATAAATCATTGTTTTTTGTAATTTTTGGTAGTATAATATAATTAAAGAAGAGAAGAAATAAAAGTAAATAATATTAAAACAGAAAGAAGGTGGAGAAAATGAACAAAATTTTAAAAATTGCAGCGGTTTTTGTTTTAGGAATAGGACTTTTAACGGGGTGTACAGATAAGGTAGCCCAGAAAATAACTAATGATTCAGAAAAAACACAAGATGTAACAACGAATATGTTAAAAGATGACGCTAAAGTTGATGAACAAAATCAACAAGAAAATAAAGATAACAATGTTGTAAATAATGTAGCTAATAGAAATAGCAGCCAAATGACACAACAAGCTAACACGAATAATACTAATAAATACAATCATAACTTTAATGAAGCTGGGAAAATACTAGAACTTATGAATTACAGCTTGCTTAACTTTAAAGGTTCTACAGCGGCTAATGCAATTCGTTATAGTGTTATAGATAACGGAACAGATAATCAAGTTGTTTTTGCACCAGCTACTTATGTACTAGACTTAATTAACACATATAATGAAGGTACGTATAATCTTAAAGATGTATTTGCAAAATTGGATGCAGAAAGAGGAATTACTTTTATAGAATTAGATAAAAGTAAAGTAGAATATACTCAAGAAGAATTAGAAAAATTAGTAAAAGATAATAATACTATCGTATATTTCAAAAAAGATAATGCCTTTGCATTACGTTACATCGCTGGAATAGGTGGAGCTACAGATTCAATCTTTGCTCCAGTAGAACGTTGGGAAATTCAAGGAGATAGAATAATAATACCATTTGTTACTATAGCTACTAATCGACCAACAGGTGTAATTACACTACGATTAAATAATAAACAATATGCAAGTGGTCAACATAAAACTATGTATTATGTAGAAAAATTTGTAATATACTAAACAACAAAAAAGAGCGACTTAAAATGTGAGGATAAAAAATCATAATTTTTAAGTAGCTCTTTATTTAATTATAGACAAAATAAAAAAGCTAAGTATTGGGGTACTTAGCTTTTTTATGAACTAAATTAAGTTCGAAGCAATTTCTTGCTTATTAATATCTAATCTTATATACAAATAACAAAAGAGTATCGCTACTCTTAAAGGGAGAATGGCTTGCCTAGGGAGCGACAAGCCACATTATGAAAAAAATTAAAAAGTTTTATTATCTGTTAATATCATAAAGAATTAACTGAAATATTGGTTTAAACAAAAATATTTTCAAACTTAAAAGGGAGAAACGACAAGTGTCGTTAAGAATGAAAAATTAATTATTTTTGTTTAAGTCACAATTATATATCTTCTACTTAAAATATACTTAAAATAAATTTAAAATTTTCAACAAAAATCTATTTTTATTAAAAATTTTTAAGAGAATAGATTATAAACCCTAAATCGTGCGATATAACTAATTTTCCAAATCAAAATCAATAGGTTTTTTGCCGACTTCTTCCAAATAAGAATTTATGCGAGAAAATACCTTGCTGCCGAAGAAACCGCGATAGGCAGATAGCGGACTTGGGTGTGGAGATTCTATTATTTTATGACGAGAACTATCTATTAAAGTTTTTTTACTTCTAGCATAGCTACCCCATAAAACAAAAACAACGTTATTATTTTTTTGTGAAATAGTTTCTATTATATAGTCTGTAAAATCTTGCCAGCCGATATTACTATGACTTGCTGGTGAATATTCTTCAACCGTTAAAACAGAATTTAGTAGGAATATTCCTTGTTTAAACCATTTTTCTAAATTCCCCGTTTTCGCAGGAATAATGCCAAGGTCATCATAAAGTTCTTTATAAATATTTATTAAACTCTTAGGCAAAGGTACTCCATCATTAACAGAAAAGCTTAATCCACAAGCTTGACCGGGATTATGATATGGATCTTGTCCTAATATAACTACTTTTATATCTTCTAAAGGAAGATCAAAAACCTTGAAAACTAATTCTTTTGGTGGATATATAGTCGCTGTTTGTCTTTTTTTATTTATATTATCAACTGTTATGCCTAACTCCTTACGCTTTGGATAATTTTTAAATATTTCTTTCCAACTGTTGTCCATAATAACTCCTTATTTACAAAAATTTCAATACACATTTAAGTATAACATAAGATGTAGTACTAATAAAATTTATTAAAGAAGAGAGAATTAGAACGGTTAAATATGATATAATAGATAGTGAATGGAGAGTAGTTTGTATATTCTCAGAAAACAAAAAATATAATAGGAGGTCAATATGAAAAAACTTGGTTTTATCGGTGTTGGCAATATGGGAGAAGCAGTTTTGAAAGGAGTAATTTCTAGCGCTAAGGTAGCGAAAGAAAATATTTTCGTTAGAAATTCTTCAGACAATAGCACAAAAAAAGTAGCTGAACGCAACGGAGCCCAAGCGGCCAATAGCTCAAAAGATTTGGCAAAAGAATGTGATGTTGTGTTTTTAGGTGTGAAACCATATTTAGTAGTGAGCATATTAGAAGAAATCAAAGCAGAACTAGAAGGGAAAATAGTTATTTCGATGGCGGCAGCAGTAGAAATAAAAGATATAGAAAGTATTGTTCCAAGTGCAAAAGTAGTTCGCATTATGCCGAATACTCCTGTTGAGGTGGGTGCTGGGGTTGTTGGTGTTAGTGTTGGTCATAATATAGAACCTACTGAAGTGGATTACGTTTTAAGTTTATTTAGCAGTCTTGGATTATCAGAGGTGATAGCGGAAAAAGATATGGCGGGCTTAACTGCTCTTAGCGGCTCGGGGCCTGCTTATGGTTATTTATTTATCGAAGCGCTAGCTGATGGTGCAGTGCTAAACGGCTTGCGTCGTGAAACTGCTTATCGCTTGGCGGCACATACAGTAATTGGAGCAGCTAAAATGGTATTAGAAACAGGAGAACATCCAGGAAAGCTAAAGGATAATGTTTGTTCGCCATCAGGTAGCACAATTGAAGCTGTACGAATTCTTGAAGAAAAAAATTTCCGCTCAGCAGTTATCGAGTGTGAGAAAGCATGCTTTGAAAAGTTAAAAGGAATGTAGGGTTAAAGCCTAACAATAAAGTATAAAATTCATAAAAGTTAAAAGAATCTTAATGATTAGAAGTCATTAAGATTCTTTTTATGTCTTATTTTTTCAGTTCATCTGTTAATTCATAAAGTTGATCAATTAGGTATCCAACATATGAAATAGCTTCTTTAAGTGGTTCATCGGTGCTTACATCACAACCAGCAAGTATAGAAAGGTCTAGTGCTGACATACTACTTCCTTTAGATAGAACATTTAGCCAAGTGTTAGCATAACTTGGATTTTTGTCAATTTTATTAGCAACTGCTGTTCCAATAGTTAGTCCTGCAGAATAAGTATATGGGTAAAGTCCCATGTAGTAGTGAGGTTGACGCATCCATGTGAGTTCTGCTCCTTCGTTAATTACAAGACTATCTCCGAAAAATTCTTCCATAACTTCACGTTTTATAGTAGATAAGACTTCTGCAGTTAACATTTCATTATTATCAACTTTTTTATAAACACGGTCTTGATAAACAGCTTCAAGATAGTGAGTTACCATATTGTGGAAGTAAGTTCTACTAATCATATTACTAATTACCCAACGTTTAAAACGTGCGTCTTTATTAGTTTGTAGTAGATAATTAGAAACGATAACCTCGTTACAAGTAGACGGTGCTTCTACGAAGTAAAGTGAACAATCGTTATTTAGCATAGTTTGGTGCTTACCAGTACTCATGAAGTGATAAGCATGTCCAAGTTCATGTGCAAGAACGAACACCTCATTCATTTTCCCAGTCCAAGAAAGAAGGATAAAACCAGCTACATTCGGTACAGTAGCACAGAAACCACCTGTACTCTTACCGATATTTTGAGGGAAGTCCGTCCAACGTTTATCATAACTTTCATCAATCATTTTAACATAATCTTCACCAAGAACACCAAGTGCTTCTTTCAAATATTCTCGTGATTCTTCAATAGTCATGTCAATCTCGAAATCAGGATCTAGATTAATTTTGCAGTCGGCAAATTGCATATCTTCAATTTTATGCTCGCGTGCTAATAGTTTGATGTAACGACGGATATGTGGTGCAAGGTCTGTCATAAGTGTCTTGATTTGACGGTCGTATAATTCACGACTATCATCTTGTTTATCCAATAGGTAATCAATAACACTATCATAACCACGAGCAGTTGCAAGCATCTTTTCTTTTTTAATGTGAGAAATATACTCATTTGCTGAAGTATTCTTATATGCATTTAAAGTTTTATAAAAACTTTTTGCAGCTGCACGGCGAACATTTGTGTCATTGTCCATTTCGTGTAGATTTTCATACAAAACAAAGCTATTTTCGTAAGTCTTACCATTTACGTCAAAACTATCAAACTGCATATCTTCATGTTTAGTTACTTCGTACAAGTGATAGAAGCCAGGTAGACTTTCATAACTAGCGATTATTTCTTCTACTTCTTTTGACAATACATGCTTTTTCATATTAATAAGTTTTCCGAAATAATATTTCAAGTCTGGGCGATAGTCAGCAACAAAGGTATTTATAAAGTCTTCATCTAAAGATATTAACTCTGTAGAGAAAAAACTTAGTTTGCTAGCTGAAAGAGAAGAAAGTTCTTCGAAAATAGTTGCGTTGGCAATCACATTATCGTTGAAGCGGTCAACAGCCATAGGCAATTCAGCATAGTGTAAAAGTTTATAACATTCTTCTTCTATCTCTTCGTATTTCAGGATAGCTTCGTTTAAAGTAGTATAATCAGCTAACTTTCCTTCATATTTGTCTTTAAATTCAATTATTTCTTTTTTTGTTTTCTCTAAAGTCTTTTTGTAGTCTTCATCAGTTTTATAAAGTAGAGTCATGTCCCAAGTATACTGTTCGTCTACTTCACTACGTGGTACTAATTTTATTTCAGTCATAGTTTACCTTCAATATCTTATCAAATATATATTAATAGTTGCGCTAACGCAACTTAGTAATAATTATAATACATAAATCGGGATAGGTAAATATAAAAATGGTATATAGTCAAAAAATCTAACCCCCCAATAAGGTAAGCTAGATTTTTATATTAATTAAATTTTATTTCATCTATTTTATCAATTTTTCTAGTGATTGTGATTTCGCCTTGTGAGTCTTTTAAAATAGATTCTATTAAATTTTTGGCAGTTGTGTATTCAAGTTCAGACATAGAGTCTTTCTCTTTTTCTAGTTGTGCTTTAGCTACTCCTTCTATAAATGATTTTAAATCAAGGGTAATTCCTAAAATCTCATTTGTAGTAGTGTCTATTGTTGCAGCAAATGTTAGCGTCATTTCAGAAAGATTACCAGTTTCTTCACTAGTAAACGCACCTGGATTTAGATAAAATTTATTTCCAATGTCTGATAATTTTATTTTCCCAGTGAAAGTTAGTTTGTTATCTGACTTCTCATAGTTTTTATCAGTTATAGTATTAAAAAGAGTATTTCCGTTGAAAAATACTTGTATAGCAGATAAAACTTCTAAATCATCTGTGATTTTATCTTCAACTAATTTTCCATTTTCAACATTGAATTTATCGTATCCAGAATTATTTTTCTTAAGGAAAATATGCTCTTCTTTTGTTGTAGTTTTTCCTAGTTCAGTTTCTTGCTCAGAAAATTTCTTCAAAACATTTCCATTTTCGTCTATTTTAATATTTGATGATACATTAACTGAATAACTTTCTACTATAAGGTTAGATTTAATAGCAACCTTAGTATCTAATTCTAAATTTTTTTCTTTTGAAAAGTTGTTAATAGCTGTTTTAACAATTTCCTCATTTGATAATTCTTTTTTCGTTTCTTGCGTAGTGGCTTGATTTGTATTTTTATTTTGTGTGCAACCTAATGACGTTCCTGCAAGAACGGTAATTGCTAAAGTTAGTAATAATTGCTTTTTCATGATATACCTCTTTACTTAGATTATAAGAACTAATTATATCCTAAAAGACTGATTATGTAAATAAGAAAATATGCTGAAGAAAATTTGATTCATTCTATAAAAAGTTTACTAGTATTTTCTTTTGATGTATAATTTCTATAGTAGAATTTTTTAAAAAACTATCAAGTGAGGTAAACTATGAAAGTAGCGATAATAGGTGGTGGTATAGTAGGTGCGACATGCGCATACTATTTATCAAAAAATAAAGATATAGAGTTGACGGTTTTTGATTATGGTGTGGGACAAGCGACAAAAGCCTCAGCAGGTATAATAAGTCCATGGTTTTCGAAACGTCGTAATAAACCTTGGTATAAGATGGCGCGTTTAGGTGCAGATTTTTACTTGAAACTTGTTCAAGATTTAGAAGCTGAAGGAATCAATACGAATTTTTACTCACAATGTGGCGTATATTTATTAAAAAAAGATGAAGATAAACTACCAGAATTAAAAGAATTAGCGGAAAGCCGTATGGAATTATCACCGATGATAGGCGAGCTAAAATTATTGTCTAAAGAAGATGTTCAAAAAGTAATTCCAAGCTTTGATAACAATGGGGATGTACTTTATGCTAGCGGTGGAGGTCGCGTTGAGGGTGAACGCTTTGTAAAAACTTTGCTTGAAGCATCAAAGGCACAAGTCTTTAATAAAAAAGTAGCTTTAGGATTAGCTGGAGATAAGTATTTAGTAGATAACAAGGAGTTTGATATTGTAGTTCTTGCGACAGGTGCGTGGCTAAAAGATGTCTTAAAGCCACTTGGTTTTGAAGTTGATGTTCGTCCTCAAAAAGGACAACTACGTGATTATAAAATAAAAGATAACAATACAGGCGCTTATCCAGTAATTATGCCAGAAGGAGAACTAGATATAATTCCTTTTGAAAATGGTGTGGTTAGCGTTGGGGCAACTCATGAAAATGATATGGGATTTGACTTGGAAGTCGATAAGGAGCAGCTGGATACTTTTGGAAATGAAGCTCAACAATTTTTAAAAGAACTAGCTGATGCACAAATTATTAATGAACGAGTAGGTATTAGAGCCTATACTTCTGACTATTCACCGTTTTACGGAGAGGTGCCAACGTTGAAAAATGTTTTTGCGGCAAGTGGACTAGGTTCTTCAGGATTAACAACAGGGCCAATTATCGGTTATAGTATTGCAAATATGATTTTAGGACGCGAAAACGAGTTGGATTCACAAGATTATGATATAAATGCTTATATAACTATAAAAGAGTAGTTTTGGCTTATTTTATGAATAAATGCGTAAATTTTTATATGTAAGAATATTAGTCGATTAAGTAAAAGGAGATATTTGAAAAAACTTCAAAATATCTTCTTTTTATTTTGAAAAACATCTTACAATCACAATATTTTATGTTATAATGGATAGTGGAGAGTTGTATAGTAAAGTGTAGGGGTTTTAAAGATAGAAGTATACCTGCTATTTATTTCGCTACATTACTATAAAAATAGAAAGGTAATATTATACATTACTTAAGGAAGGAGATTATTATGATAGCTGATTACCTATCAGGCATAAGCACGTTAACACTAGTTATTCACCTGCTAGATATACTTTTAGTATGGTTTTTAGTATACAAGTTATTAACATTGTTAAAAGGTACTCGTGGTATGCAATTGGTTAAAGGAATTTTAATCATTATTGGGTTAAAAATATTTTTTAACTTTATTGGTTTTACAACGATGACTTACATATTCGATCAAGTAGTTACTTGGGGAGTATTGGGAATTATGATTATATTCCAACCAGAATTGAGACGTGCCTTAGAATATATAGGTAGGGTTCAGTGGACTAATATTCTCAATTTTAATTATAAAGATGTTCAAATAGGACAAAAAAATCATATAATAAAAGCTGTCGCTACTTCATCGAGACATATGGCGAGACGCCGTATAGGTGCATTAATTGTATTAGAAAATAGTACTGGGCTTGATGAATATGTGGAAAGTGGAATAGAGATTAATGCAGAAGTAACACATGAGCTTATTATTAATATTTTTATTCCAAATACACCACTTCATGATGGTGCGATGATTATTAATAAAGATAAAATTCGAGCTGCCAGCTGTGTATTACCGTTATCGGATAATAGAACGATCGCTAGTAGTTATGGAACGCGTCACCGCGCAGCATTAGGACTATCAGAACTCACAGATGCAATTGTTATTGCTGTTTCAGAGGAAACAGGAAAAATAAGTGTATGCCAAAATGGTAAATTAACAACAGATTTTACCGATGAAAAATTAATGAAGTACCTAGAAGAAAATTGGCAACAACAAAATGAAAAGATTATTAAATAAGAGGTGATATTATGAGATTAAAAGAGAATAATCAATTAAAGTTAATATCATTTTTAATAGCAATACTACTATTTATATCGGTAAACGAAAATTTTAAAAATTTTTCTGTATTAGGAAATAGTGATAATAAATCTACCGCGTGGGTAACTGAGGTTCCCCTTGAAGCGGAGTATGATAAAGATAAATTATACGTAGTTGGAATACCAAATACTGTTTCAGTAAAATTATCTGGTTCATTGGCGAAAGTTCAAAAAGAAAGTGTAGCACGCCACTTCAAAGTTAAGTTAAATCTGAAAAATGCTCAAATAGGAGATGATCAAAAGGTAAAACTAGAAATAGAAGGTTTAGAAAGTGGGCTTGAAGGTACAGTTGAGCCAGGGACAATTACGATTTCTATCAGAGAAAAAGTAACGCGTGAGTTTAAGGTAACACCTACTGTGAAAAAAGAGAGACTATTAATAGGATATGAAATAGAGAAACTTAGCGTTAATAATGAAACTGTAAAAATCTCTGGGGATATTGATAGTATTAATAGAATACGTGAAGTTCGTGCAGAAAGTGCAACTCGTACGAAACTAAGCAAAAATACTAAAGAAGAAGCAAAATTAGTTGCTTATGACAGTAATTATAACAAAATAGAAGATATTCAGATAGAACCTGGTTCAACGGTAATGTCGATTGAGCTAAAAAGTTTAGAAAAAGAAGTCCCGTTGGAAGTTAATACTATTGGGAAACTACCATCTGGGTATGAACTAGTTAGTGTAACGGCCGATGTAAGTAAGGTTACTATTAGAACAGAAAATCAAGAAACATTAGATAGAATAACAAAAATGCTAGTTGATGTGGACTTGAGTGATGTTAAGGAAGAGACAGAAGAGCGTAGTAACTTGAAAATTTATTCAAAAGAAGATCTTCGAGTAGCAACTGACACACCAATAGTAAAAGTAACTATAAAAGTAAGGAAAAGATAAGTATGTCAGATAAAAAAATGATGTTTTTAGTGGTGAATATGCTGATAACGGTATTAAGTTTGGCTATAATAATAGGAACGATGTTTATCGAAACTCAAAAGACAAAACTAGTAGCTATAGCCGTAGCAATCAGCATACTTGTAACTCAAAAAATTGTAGAAATAATTGTTATAAAAGAGACAAGGAAGGTAAGTATAGTAGTTTTGATTATTATAGTTGCTGCCGCTGGTTATTTTGGATACAAAATGTTTTAGGAAAAGGGGGCTAATGTTATTTACTTTAGCTCCTAATTTTAAGAAGTATAGTTTTAGAACGACTTTATTACTAAGAATACGTTAAAGTTAAATTGCTAACTTGTCAAAAATAAGGAGTTCTAATAAAATTATAGGAGATTAGTATGGATAAATTGTTTTCATCGAAAATATATATAAAGCATCGCTTTAAATTGATAATGTTACTAGATTTGAAAATAGTAGCGTTAGGGATTATTGCGTCAATATTTTTAGGTAAGGCTTCGGATCCTTTCGCAATGTTGACCACGCACTATATAGAAATAGGTGAGTTTTTAATTATTTCCTTAATTATATACGCAATTAGTTTTAAATTATTTGGAATAAATAAATCTTTATGGTCGTATTTAGGAGTTAATGAAATCGTTAATATCTGTGTTTCTGTATTTGTTGCTGATTTAATTACAAGCATACTATATCAATATATGCTGCCAGATACATTTTCTAATATAAGATTCGCTATCTTTTCACCATTATTAATTATTGCGGGGATTATGTTTATCAGAATGCTTTATCGTGCATTACGCGAGCGAGAAGTAGGTCGTACAGGAAAAGCTACATACAAAAACACCTTTATTATTGGAGCAGGAGATGCTGGATATATTCTTTTAAAAGAATTATCTAAAAATAATGTTTTCCGAGCTAATGTAGTAGGTCTTATTGACGATAATAGAAAAAATTCTGTAATAAGTGGTGTAACTGTTGTAGGAACAACTTATGAATTGTTAAAACTTATTCCAAAGTATGAAGTTGAACAAGTGTTTTTGGCAATACCCTCTATAGATGCATACAATAAAAATAGAATATTAAATATTTTAAAAGAAGCAAATATTAGTATAAAAGTTATGGGCTCTGGAGTAACAGTTGAAGATGGAGAAAGTATTTCAAAACACCTTAAAGATGTCTCGATAGAAGATTTATTGGGGCGTGGAGAAGTTAAACTTTCTCAAGGAGAAATTCGTAGTTATCTACGAGGTAAAAGTGTTCTTGTCACAGGTGCTGGTGGCTCAATCGGTAGCCAGATAGTTCGTGAGATTTTCAAGTTTAAGCCAAGTAATTTGATTTTAGTAGATGTAAATGAAAATGCTCTTTATATGCTAGAGCGTGATCTTGATTTTGAGAGAAGTCATTCAAAAGAATATGAAGGTGTAAATTATATTTCGGAAATTGTTAGTATTCGTGAAAAAGAGGCTTTACGAGAAGTGTTTGATAAATACAAACCAGAAGTAGTTTTCCATGCGGCAGCTCATAAACATGTGCCTCTAATGGAACGTCGTCCGCAAGAAGCGATTAAAAATAATGTTTTCGGGACAAAAAATGTTATGGATGTAGCAATAGAAAAAGATGTTGAACGATTTATTATGATTTCAACAGACAAAGCGGTAAATCCAGCAAATGCAATGGGAGCGTCAAAACGTTTAACAGAGATTATCTTACAGTCAAAAGGTAATAAATATAAAACAAAATTTGCAGCTGTTCGCTTTGGGAATGTGTTAGGTTCTAATGGTTCAGTTATTCCAATTTTCAAAGAACAAATAAGAAAAGGTGGACCAATAACAATAACGCATCGTAACATTATTCGTTATTTTATGACAATACCAGAAGCGGCGCAGCTAGTTCTGCAAGCAGGTTATTATGCGAGCGAGGGAGAAATTTTCCTTCTAGACATGGGAGAGCCAGTAAAAATTATAGATTTAGCAACAAACCTAATTAAACTTTCAGGTTTAGAACCATATAAAGATATAGCTATTGAAGAAATCGGGCTTCGTCCAGGAGAAAAAATGTACGAAGAATTATCATTAGATTACGAAAATAGCGAGAAAACAGATAACAAAATGATTTATAAAAATACGACATTAGATATCGATATAGACGAATTAAATGTTAAGTTAGATAAGCTACAAGCGATGCTAGGGTATGCAACTAACGAAGAAATTCGCGATGAGTTGTTTAATATAATAAATTGTTATAATGGGTAGAAGTTTTTAAAATCATCACAAATGTAAAATAAGGAGATTTATTATGAAAAATGTGAAAAGAGGTGAACTAATCCTTTGGGTAATTTTTGGATTTTTCACGTTAATATCAGTATTATATCTATTTGATACGGGGTTATTATCAGCGTTGAAACTTTTTATACCAACACTACTAGTAACGTGCCCACCTATTGTAAAGAAATATCCTATAAAAAAAGTATATATGATAATTATAGCAGTGACGGTAATGTTTATTGCAATAGCTAATGCAGATGAATTTAGTTATGCAAAAATGCGAAAAGAACAACAAGAAAAAAGGTTGGTAGAAGAAAAAGAGAAAAAAGAACAAGAAGAAAAACGAAAAGAAGAATTAAGACAAAAAGAATTATCTGATAAAAAGAAACGGGTAGATAAAGAGATACGAGAGTATTCTAACCTAAGTAAAGAAGAAAAAGATAAGTTCTTAGAAAGAGTATCTTCAGCGAATGAAGCTGCTGAGATTGATAAAATAAAAGAAGAAGCTGAAAGATTAGATAAAAAAAATGGAGACAAAAAAGAGCAAGAAAGTAAAGATTCAAGTTCAGTGAAAAATGAATCAAGTTCTCTAACTTCAGGTTCCCAATCAACACAATCCTCTACACCAGCTTCAACAGGACAAGGAATTATAAAAGGTAATAAGAATTCAAAAATATATCATCTTCCCGGACAAAAAGATTATGATAAAATAAGCCCTAAAAATATAGTTTACTTTAATTCTGAAGCTGAAGCTCAAGCAGCAGGATATAGAGTAGCAAAACGATAAAAGAAGTATTTTAGAATGAAAGATGGTCATGGCCGTCTTTTTTTCTTTGTAACGTTATGCTATAATATTAAGGTAATAAAATTTGCTATGATATTTACAAAATTATTAAAATTTACTGCTGGCAACATGTAAGTAAGAGAATATTATAATGTCCTTTGATAATAAACGGTGCGAGAAATATAGGTTAAAAGTATTTCGTAGTGAAAATAGATAAAAAATAAGGTGAATAATGGTAGATAAAAGATTTGAAACAGAGATAGTAAAAAAATATAGAGAAGAAATAAAAAAGAGAAGAATATCGTTGTTTTTGAAGTTGTTTTTAGATAAAGTATTAGCTTTGGTATTACTTATTCCATTAAGTCCTATAATTTTGATAATTGCTATTTGGATAAAGTTAGATAGTGAAGGCCCTGTATTTTATCGTCAAGAACGCATTACAACTTATGGTCGTCCGTTTAGAATTTTTAAATTTAGAACAATGGTTAAAGATGCGGACAAACTTGGTGCGGCTGTAACTGAACATAACGATCCGCGTATAAGTCGTGCTGGGAATAAACTTCGTAAGGTTCGTCTTGACGAGTTACCACAGTTGTTTAATGTGCTTCTTGGGGATATGAGCTTTGTTGGTGTTCGTCCAGAAGTTGCAAAATATGTTAATCGTTATACTGATGAAATGAACGCAACATTACTTCTTCCAGCCGGGATAACATCTCCAGCAAGTATTGAATACAAAGATGAGGATGAAGTAATAGAAAAATTCAAAGGAACAGGGCGTTCTATTGATGATATTTATATTGAAGAAGTTCTTCCGGATAAGATGAAATATAATTTAGACTACATCAAGAACTTTAGTATAATAAATGATATAAAAATAATGATACAAACAGCGTTAGCGGTCATAAAGTAGTAGAATAAGATTAATTTCACGTTGCAGCTACTATATGAAAATTAACTTTGACAATTCAAACATAGAGACACAAGAGAAACTTCTGTATTATTCTCTTGTGTTTTTTATCGTGATAGCTGAAATTTTTTCAAAATTAGAGTATAATAAAAGGATAACATAAAAAGGAAGGTTAATAAATAATAAAAGGTTAGGAGTCAAAATGAAAAAATACAATATTCCTTTTTCGCCACCAGATATTATAGAAGAAGAAATAAATGAAGTAGTAGATACTCTAAAATCTGGATGGATAACAACAGGGCCTAAAACAAAAGAATTAGAAAAAAGACTATCAGAATATACAACAACACCTAAAACAGTATGTTTAAATTCAGCGACTGCAGCATTAGAACTTGTTTTACGTGTACTAGGTATAGGAGAAGGAGACGAGGTAATTGTTCCAGCTCTAACATATACAGCATCTTGTAGTGTTATTTATCATGTAGGTGCAAAAGCTGTTATGGTTGATATTCAAACTGATAGTGCAGAGATGGATTATTCCAAACTTGCTGATGCAATAACACCAAGAACAAAAGCGGTTATTCCGGTGGATCTTGCGGGTATTCCATGTGATTATGATAAAATTTTCGAAGTAGTAGAAAGTAAAAAAGAGTTATTTAAGGCAAACAGTATTTATCAAGAAAAACTTGGTCGTGTAGCTGTTATTGCTGATGGGGCACACGCTTTGGGCAGTGAGTATAAAGGTTTAAAAATTGGGGCTGTCGCAGATTTTACAACATTCTCATTCCATGCGGTAAAAAACTTTACAACAGCAGAAGGTGGAAGTGTTACATGGCGTGAAAATTCAAACTTTGATAATGAAGAATTATATAGAGAATTCCAAATTTTCTCACTTCATGGTCAAACAAAAGATGCATTGGCGAAAACAAAAGCTGGTTCTTGGGAATATGATATTATTATTCCTGGATATAAATGCAATATGACGGATATTATGGCATCTATCGGTTTAGTTCAACTGGATCGTTATCCTAAACTATTAGAACGCCGATTAGAGCTTGTTGAACAATATAACGAAGGTTTCAAAGGAAGCAAAGTAAAACCGTTAGTTCATAATACAAAAGACCACAAAAGTTCAAACCATTTATATATTACACATGTAGAAGGTGCAACATTTGAGCAACGTGGGGAAATAATTACGAAAATGGCAGAACGCGGAATTAGTTGTAATGTTCACTATAAACCATTACCACTTCTTACAGCGTATAAAAATTTAGGTTTTGATATGAATGATTATCCAAATGCTTATTCATATTATGTTAATGAAGTGACATTACCATTGCATACACGTCTTAGTGATGAGGATGTAGATGTTATTGTAGAAAACTTTAAAGAAGTAATAGCGGAGGTAGTAGGTGAGTAGTTTAAAAGAGATTTATATAATTTTAACAAGATACCAACTACTAATAACGCTGTTAAAGTTAAAAAAAGAAGAAAATAACGTATTGATACTTTTAGATGATATTTTAAAGCCAGATAAAGCAGAAGAAATGATAAGTAGCGGACTCGTTCAAGAGATTATACGTTTAAATGACTATGATTTCACTATAACGAGAGATTTTTGTTCAACTAGTGATATAAGAAAAAAAACTCTTAAATTATTAAAAAATGCAAAAGATATTTATATTTATGTAGATCACTTTTATCTAGGGTGCTATATGGATAAGCATAAAATAGAATATAATACAATAGAGGATGGCTATAATTATTATAAATATTCACACAAAAATTTTAGTGATCGCGTGTTCACTAAAAATGCAAAAAGTAGAGATTATATAGAATTTATTAAACATCTTTTATTTGCTCGTTTGAACAAACCTGGGTTTGGAAAATATTGTAAAAGCATAGAAGTTAATGACATATCTGTGGTGCCTAGAGATGAGAGATGGAATAAATTTTTTGAAGTTCCACGTTATAAACTTTTCAAAAATATAGACGAGAAAAGAAAGTTACAAATATTGAATCTATTTGAGGTGGAAGAATTAAAGGATGTTTCTAGTGATTCAGTTTTAATACTAACTCAACCTTTAAGTATAGATAAATTAATTAGTAGCCAAGAAGCTCAGTACAACTTCTATAAAAAAATATGTTGCAAATGCTTAGAGGATGGCTATGAAGTTTATTTAAAACCTCATCCACGAGATACAATAAACTATGGCACGATAGAAGGAATAAATGTAATTGCTAAAGATGTTCCGATGGAATTAATAGAAATGGTTAGTGATGCAAAGTTTAAAAAGATTATAGCGCACTCATCAACAGCTATTGATTTCTTAAGTTGTGGAGAAGAAAAGGAAATTATATTTGATTTTACAACAAGAAAGTACAACTCAAGTTTATTGAGTAAATATAATGTGGCTAAGGAAGAATTATAATGAGTAAAAATAAGCTATTAAGTTCAAGTCTCGCCTATACAATAGGTAACTTATTAATTCAAGGGTTAAGTTTTATAACCCTTCCTATTTATACTCGAGTAATGACGCAAGAAGATTATGGAAATTATAATCTATATACATCGTGGGTAAGTATATTTACAATATTTATCGGTCTTCAGATATCGGGAAGTTTTAGTATAGCGAAGATAAAGTATGAGCAAGATTTTGTGAATTACATCCGAACAAGTACCTCGGTTGCAACAATATTTTTTGTGCTATTTTCAATAGTAAGTTTGATATTTCATGATTTTTTAGAGAATCTCCTAGGCTTTTCTATAGGAATATTAATTTTCATATTATTACAAGGGTATTTTAGTCACCTCCAAGCAAGTTTGTCGCAGTACTATATTCAAACACAAAATACGAAGAGGCAACTAAGTTTATCATTCTTTATGTCATTTGGTAATGTTGTATTGTCATTGATTTTTCTATTCACATTAAAGGATGATTTTCTCGCAAGAATACTTGGTGGGTTTATTCCAAGTTTAGTAGTTGCAGTAGTATTTTTATACTTTATTTATAAAAATAATAGAAAGCTATTGGAAAAAAGTTATATAAAGTTTATTTTAGTGACTTCTCTACCATTGGTGTTCCATATACTTGGGCATAGTCTTCTAGGTCAACTTGATAGAATAATGATAGGTGATTTTATGAGTTCTAAGGAAGTTGCAATCTATAGTTTTGGTTACTCGCTTGGAAGTATTGTTTCAATTGCACTTATGAGTATGAATACAGCGTGGATACCTTGGTTTTTCGCTGAGAAGAAAAAAGGTAATGAAGAACTTATCAAAAAGTATAAGGAAAGATATTTAATTATAGCAGTTTTCTTAACGATAGGTTTTTTATCGGTATTTCCTGAACTAGTGACAATAATGGGAAGTAATGATTATAAGAGTAGTCGTGATTTTGTAGTGTTGATTGTAGTGAGTTGCTTCTTAACATTTCTTTATACGTTTCCAGTTAATATTCAATTCTTTTATGAGAATACTAAGTTCATTCCAATAGGAACTATGTTTGCCGCTGGAATTAACTATGTGTTAAATTATATATTAATTCCTAGACAAGGAATATATGGAGCGGCTACAGCAACAGTAGCATCATACTTATTACTTTTAGTCTTTCATCATATAATCGCGAAAGTGAAATATAGTTATAATGAGATAAGTATACTTGGTTATACAAAACTAACATTGGTGGTATGTATGTATGGGGTATTTACAAACTATTTTATAGATAATCTGCTTCTGAGGTGGAGTGGTTGTCTAATAGTATTTTTGATATTAATATTTTACTACAAGAAAGATATAGGAGAGCTAGTTAAAATAATAAAAAAAGGTGAAAAATAATATATGGTTAATAATGAATTAATAAGTATAGTTGTGCCGGTGTATAATGTGGAAAAGTACATAGAAAAATGTGTGAATTCAATAACAAATCAGGTATATAACAATTTAGAAATTATTTTAGTAAATGATGGGTCAACAGATAATAGCGGAAAGTTGTGTGACAGTTTATCAAAATTAGACGATAGAATAAAAGTTTATCATAAGGAAAATGGTGGATTATCTGACGCTCGTAATTATGGGGTGGAGAGAGCAAATGGTAAATATATTGGTTTTGTCGATAGTGATGATTTTATTGATTCGGATATGTATAAAACGTTATATGATGTGATAAAAAGAGAGAATGCAGATGTTGCAGAATGTAATATGAAAATAGTATATCCGAATTCTACTAGACAATACACAACAAAAAGATATTATAGAGTTTGCAATGAAATTGAATATATAAAAGAGTATCTGGTACTAGAGAAAATCTTTGGATCTGTGTGCACTAAACTGATTAAGAGCGAAATAGCTAAAACATTAATTTTCCCCAAAGGAAAATTATATGAAGATACATTTTATCATTATGATTTATTAGAGAAAGCTTCAAAATATGTTATTTTTGATATACCTTTTTACAACTATATGATGAGAGAAAATAGTATTACTAATAATGAATTTAACGAAAAAATTCTAGATTTAATAGAGATAAATGATAGATTACATAGCAAAGTATATAGAACATATCCAACTTTAAAAGAAGAAGCCGATTGTAGACAAATGTATGCATATTTTTCAGTTTTAAACAGAATACTATTAGTTAAAGATTTTAAGAAAAATAAGTATTATGCCCCCATACTATCATATTTCAAATGTAATTTTAAAAAATTGATAAGAAATAGATATATTAATAAAAATAGAAAACTAGCACTAATATTAATTTTAATAAATACAAATTTGTATAAGAAAGTACTAGTTAGATATAAGAATTCTTTATATTAGTAGGTGAGATTGATGGATGGTAAAGTTATAAGTGATAAATTAATAAGTATTATAGTACCAGTTTATAACGTAGAGAAGTATTTGGAAAAATGCGTTTATTCTATATTAAATCAAAGTTACAAAAATCTTGAGGTGATTTTGGTTAATGACGGATCAAATGATAATAGTGGGAAAATATGTGATGAGCTTTCTAGAGAAGATTCTCGTATTAAGGTTTATCACAAAGATAATGGAGGGTTATCTGACGCTCGGAATTATGGTGTTGCAAAGGCGAATGGAGAATATGTTGGTTTTGTGGACAGTGATGATTATATAGATCAGTATATGTATGAAAACTTATATAAAGCCATAAGGAAATATAACACACAGATAGCTGAATGTGGAATTACTAGGGTGTACAAAAACAATAAATTAAGACCGCATTATGATGGAGAAGAGTATTCTTTGGTAGTGGACAGAGAAGGGTATCTTAAAGAGTATTTAGAAAATAGAAAAGTTTATGGGGCTGCGGTCTGCAAATTACTTAGCATTGATTTAGCAAAAGTTCTCAAGTTTCCAGATGGGAAGGTTTATGAAGATGTATTTTATACACTAGAGTTATTAAAAAAAGTAGATAAATATACACTGATTAGTGGGAATTATTATTATTATTATATTCGAGGGAACAGTATAACAACTAAGAAATTTTCGTCAAGAGATATGGATTACATAGAAATAATAGATAAAATAGGGGAATATACGCTAAATAATTACTCTAAACTTAAAGAAAAGTTATTTATAAGGCAAGGATTTGCGTATTTATCAATATTTAATCAAATTATTCAATTGAATGACTATCGTCAAATTCCAGAATATAGTATATTAATTGATAAACTGAAGAATATTAGAAGTAATATAATTTTTAATAAATTAGCGCCTAAAAGCTTGAAAATAGCAATCATTTTATTAAATATAAATGAGGGATTATATAAAAAAGTTTTGAAAAAATATAAAAAGTATGAGGTAAATGACTAGTAAACAAAGTTAATATTTATAATGTAGAGGTTAAAATAATGAAAAATAAAATAATAGGAATATTATTAAAATATCCGATAATTTTTTATTCTATATATTTTGTATATATTTTGAGACCGGCGTTTAAAAATCTTTATCCAAAAGAATTAGATTTTTTAATAAATGGTTTTTCAGGAGTATTATTAATATGGGGATTAATTATTATTATATATAATATGAGGATACGAGGGAATATTTATACAAAGAAAAATATTTTATTTATAGTGGGATGGATTTTGGCATCAATATTAAGTAGTTTAAGTAACTATAAATATGTAACAATTTCATCAGCAAAAACCACACTATTAACAATTTTTTCGATTATTGTATTTTTACCAGCATATACGATTCTGAAAGAAAAATATAGCAAGTTAGAGATGTTTAAGTACATTTTTTATCCGGTGTTCATATCTAAGTTTATTATAGATACAATTTCTGTTATACTATATTTAGGGAATATAAGTATATTTTTAATAAAAGGAAATGCGTTATCTCTATTTGGGTTAAGGTATGTTTTTATTTCAAAAGGAAAGTACACTCCTTTACTGTATGGGCTTTATGATGATCCAAACTTTTTAGCAATGATAGATACTACTCTAATTTTCACAGCAATTTATATTCTTATTTTAGGGTATAAAAAGATTAATACTTTTGAGAAAGTATTGATCGGGATATTTATTGTTATAGAATTTATAACTGTGGCATTGTGTAATTCTAGAGGTACATTGTATTCAATAATATTTATAGCAGGACTAGCGATGATCTTGGCTATTAAGAAGGATTATATTATTAATAAATCTAAGGGGATAAACATTTTAAAATCTTTAGGTAAGCTAAAAACAGTAAAATTATTAGTGACATTGTTAGTATTGATTGGTTCGTATTACGGAATTCAAAAAACATCTGCTATGATTTTTAGCAAAGCAGATTACAAAAGATATGTTTTTATAAATAATGAAAATTTGGTTCGTATTTCTGAATCAGAATTAAATTATGTTGATGAAGTTAAGAAAAATGAACGTTGGATAGGAGAATATAAACCGATATCAGGCGATTTATATGATGATGAAAATGGAGAATATTCTGAAAATCCTGTCATAGAAACGTTGAAGGAAGATACAGGGAAAGATATAGGGAATGGACGTGTGAAAATTTGGAAAGAAGCGTTTAATTTGTTTTTAAAGAAACCTATATTCGGGATATCTCCAAAGGCACAAATGAATGTAGCAAGAGCAAATTATAGTGAAGTGGAGTTCCCTTTTATGACTAAAGGAAAGTCTATACATAATAGTTATATGGCTACAATACTATATTATGGACTTTTTGGCTCAGTTATACTTTTAGTTTGGTTATCTTTTACAATGATACCTATTGTGAAAGATGAATTTAAAAATAGATACTTAAGAGAAAGTGTATTGTTATTTAGTGTGCTTTTTATCTTTGCTGTCTCATTTTTCTTAGAAGCAATATTTCTAAATAATTATTATGAACAGACGTATTTAATGTTTATAATAGGATTTTTAACAACAGAATACTCAAAAGTAAGATAATTAGGAGATAATATGGTATATATAATAGCAGAAATAGGATGTAATCATAATGGTGATTTCAATCTTGCAAGAAAAATGATTGATGTTGCAGTAGAATGTGGAGTAGACGCGGTAAAATTTCAAACTTTTAAGGCGAACTTGCTAATCTCAAAATATGCGCCTAAAGCAGATTACCAAAAGAAAACAACAGGAACCAATGATTCTCAATTAGAGATGACAAGAAAACTAGAATTAAGTTTTGAAGAATATGTTAATTTACGTGATTATTGCATTGCAAAAGGAGTGGATGTTTTCTCGACGCCATTTGATGAAGACTCGTTAGATTTTTTAATTAGTACGGGTATGTCAGTTTATAAGATCCCATCAGGAGAAATTACAAATTTACCATATCTAGAAAAAATTGGGAAGCAGAAAAAAAAAGTAATTTTATCTACAGGGATGGCGACGATGGATGAAATACGTGCAGCTGTGAAAATATTAGAAGATAATGGCACAACAGATATATCAATATTACACTGTACTACAGAATATCCAACAAAATATGAAGATTTGAATTTAAATGTTATAAAAACTTTACAAAAAGAGTTCCCAAATCATACAATAGGATATTCAGATCATAGTATAGGATATTCAGTGCCAATTGCGGCTGTGGCACTAGGTGCAGAGATAATAGAAAAGCATTTTACACTAGACAATGATATGCCAGGGCCAGATCACAAAGCTAGTGCGACACCAGATATACTGAGAAGATTAGTAAAAGGTATAAGAATAGTAGAACTTTCTCTAGGGCGATTTGAAAAAACTCCGGTAGTAGCGGAAATAAAAAATAAAATAGTTGCAAGAAAGTCAATAATAGCAAAAAGACCAATAAGAAAAGGGGAGAAATTCACAAGGGAAAATATTACAACAAAAAGGCCAGGAAATGGAATAAGTCCGATGTGCTGGTATGATATTTTAGGGAAAGTTAGTGAAGATGATTTTGAAGAAGATACGATAATCGTACACAGTGAGTTTGAAAATCAAGAATAAAGAGGTAAAAAAATGAAGAATGTATGTGTAGTAACAGGTTCAAGAGCGGAATATGGGATAATGAGAACACTACTCTTAAAATTAAATACAGAGAAAAGTATTAATTTAGATGTGATTGTTACAGCCATGCATTTAGAAGAAAAGTACGGCTACACATATAGGCAAATCGAAGAAGATGGATTAAATATAGTGAAGAAGATACCGCTAGAATTAGTAAACACTTCGAAAAAATGTGTTAGTCGTTCTTTGGCTATATTAACAGAAAAATTATCAGACTTATTTGAAGAAAATAACTATGATTTAATAATAATACTTGGTGATAGATATGAGATGCTTCCTGTGGCTAATATAGGTTTGATATACAATATTCCAATTTGTCATATACATGGAGGGGAAAAAACGCTAGGTAATTTTGATGAATCAATACGACATGCCATAACAAAAATGAGCCACCTTCACCTAGTAGCTAGTGAAGAATTTAAAAATAGAGTACTTCAACTGGGTGAAGAAGAAAAAACCGTTCATAATATTGGGGCAATGGGAGTAGAAAATGTTTTGAAACAAGATTTTCTGTCAAAAAAAGAGTTAGAAAAAACGTTGGGAATAGAATTAGAAGAAGAATATTATGTAGTGTTATTTCATCCGGTAACATTAGAAGATGGGGAAGCGTTAAGCCAAATAAACACACTTCTAAAGATTTTGAATATTCAACAAAAACAGTCTATTTTCATTGGCTCAAACTCAGATGTCGACTCAGATAAAATAATGGATGCAATAGAGGATTATATAAAACAGAACCCTAAATCGAAATTGTTTAGATCACTAAAACCAAGAGAATACCATTCATTGGTAAAATATTCAAGCGGTTTAGTAGGAAATTCATCATCTGGCTTAATAGAAGCACCATCGCTAAAAATACCTACACTGAATATAGGGAATCGCCAACTAGGTCGTCTTCGCGGCCCAAGTGTAGTTGATGTAAATATAGACGAAGAATCTTTAAAAGAAGGATTTAAGGAATTGAAAAAAATTACAAACTTTTTTAATCCATATGAGCAAGAAGATTCTATAGAAAACGCCAAAAGATATATACTAGAATATTTAGAAAAAAATAAAGGAACAGTAAAAGATTTTAAAGACTTAGGAGGGGAAAAATAATGAGGCAACGAGTAGCGTTTATTGGGGCAGGAAGCCATTCGGATGCAGTTAAACCCCATCTAGATATTTATAACTGTGAATTTGTAGGTTATTTTGATGATAAAAATATAAAAGAATATAAAGGTTATCCTATACTTGGAAAAACAATTGAAGTAATAGAATTTCTTGAAGAAAAGAAAATAGACAAAGTTTTTATTACAATAGGCGACAATATAAAGAGAAAAGAACTATTTGATTTAGTAAATAGTAAACACCCAAATTCATTTATTAACATAGTAAGTAGAGAAGCAACAATATTAACTGATTCGAGTATAAAAGGTAAAGGAATTTTTATTAGTCGTTGTTTTATTGGGTCAGAAGTGGAGATATATGATAATTCAATAGTAAATACGGGTGCAATAGTAGAGCATCATACAATAATTGGAGCTCATTGTAATGTAACACCGGGAGCGATACTGAATTTTTGCACATTAAAAGAAGGGGTATATGTAGGAAGTGGAAGTACAATAATACAATTAGTAGAAATAGCGCCATATACTATAATTGGCGCAGGTGCAGTAGTTGTTAAAACAATAGAGGATAGCGGAACATACGTAGGGGTACCCGCAAGAAAAATAAAATAATAAAAAACAAAGGAGAACGTATATGAGAGCAGTATGTTTAATACCGGCACGTAGTGGATCAAAAGGGTTAAGAGATAAGAACATGTTATTCTTTGATGGGAAACCTTTAATATTTCATACAATAGATGCAGCGATAGAGTCAGGGTGCTTTGCTAAAGAAGATATTTATGTGAGTTCAGATTCACAATTGTACTTAGATATTTGCGCAACAAGAGGTATAACTACAATACTAAGAGATCCTGAGTTGGCAAAAGACACTACGCCATCGAATGCTGTTGGTTTGGATTTCTTATCAAGATTTGATGAAGATGTTATTTATGTCTTGCTTCAATTGACATCCCCGTTAAGAACTGGTGAACAAATAAGAGAAGCGATGGAAATTTTCAAGAAAGAGCAACAAAATATTGAAAATCTAGTAAGTTATGTAGAATTAGATAAATCACCTAGACTATTCACGAGTTTAGATGAAAAAAATATGATCCAAGAAGGTTTCGCGGTAGATAGGGGTTATAGAAGGCAAGATGAGAAGAAGTTGTATCGACCAAATGGGGCAATATATATAACAACCAAAAAAGTTTATGAAAAAAATGTAAGTTATTTAACACCGAAAACAATGGCATATATAATGGATAAAGAAAGTTCATATGATATAGATGACAGAAGTGATTTTATTGGAGCGATAGGTAGTAGATATTTTAACTATGAGTTAAGAGAACAACGCAATAAAAAATTTTATCAAAGTAAATACAAAGAATTCAAAGAAAAAGGAATAAAAGAGTGTGTGATAATAGCAGATTCAAGGTTAATGAGTGTTGATATAGAGGGATACAGCAACTTAGGTGTAGGAGGAATAACACTAGCAACCATGCTAGAAAATTTATGGCAATATAAAGAAACAGGAATAAAAAAAGCGCTGGTGTCAATGGGGATAAATGATATAGTTGCAAAATATAATGTAGAGAAGATAAAAGAAAATTATAAAAAATTGTTAGAACTTACAAAAGAAAAGAATATTGAGTTAACTTTAACAACAATAGGGTACGCTTTATTTAGAGATAGTATAGATAATAAATTAGTAAAAGAATTAAATGAGTATCTAGAACAGCTAACAAAAGAACACAACATAAAATTAATTGATATTAATGAAGAATTATCAGAAAACAATCACTTGAAATATAAATATACAAATGATGGGCTTCATTACAATAAAGAGGGACAAAAAGTGTTGCAAGAGATAATTAATAAGAATATTTAGTAAAAAATATAAGGAAAAATAATAGGCAAGATATAATTTTGAAAAAGCAATATATAAATTAAGAAATAAATATATGTTTTGGATGCATGGAAATAACTAAAATTAATATTATAGAAAGTGAAGTATTATATTGAACCTAGAGTTTAATTTTCAGAGTTAGTTAAAAAGAGGAGTATAGGTTTCCTTTATAAACCTAAATTCGTTATAAAAGGAAGAAATTAAAGTGGAATTAACAATAGGAATAGCAGTTTATAATGGTGAAAACTATATAGATCGCTGTATTACATCGATATTAAGAGCATATAAAAATATTCCTTCAAAAAAATTGAGGCTGCAGATAATAGCGGTAAATGATGGTTCAAAAGACAATAGTGAGAGCATCCTTGCAGAATACGAAAGAAATTATGATTTCATAAAGGTTATTAACAAAGAAAATGGAGGGCCATCATCTTCTAGAAACAAAATAATAGAACAATGTAATACTAAATATTTGTGGTTTGTAGATGTAGACGATGAAATTGAATTAGACTCATTTAAATATTTATTGACCCAAAACTTAGGAGAAATAAATATGTTTAACTATTCTACATATACTTACAATGGGGATGTTGTAGAAAATAATAGCATTACAGATATGGATGAAAAAGATATAAAATTAATTGCATATAGAACACCTAGTCCATGGCATTTTATTTTTTCCACTGAGTTTATAAAAGGTACGAGACTCTATTTTTTAGAAAATGTATTTTATGAGGATTTAAATTATATTTTAAAGATTACAAGCAAAGTAGATAAGATAAAATGGTTTGATAAGCCTATATATAGATATTATCTATCTCAAAATTCTATAATGAGAAGTAATTCTCTTTCAAAAAAAATAGATATTTTCCTGGTGTTTAACGATGCTATAGCATATTATAGAAAAAATAATATTTATGAATCTAATTACGCTGAGTTAGAGTACACGGCTATTCATCATCTGTTATATGTCGGGTATCTAGATGTTTTCAAAATAGATGAGAAATCTGAATTATTGGATCAGTATAAAAAATATCTTAATGAAAATTTCCCGAATTGGCAGCATAATAAATATTACAAAAAAATTTCTCTTAAAAGAAAGCTTATTTATTGTTTAATCGTAGCTAATAGTAAACGTACATTATCTTTAATATTAAAAATACTTAATTAAGTACAAGGAGAACTAATTAAATGAAACAAATTATTGTGCCCACTGGGTATATGGGTAGTGGTTCATCAGCGGTAACGGATTTGTTAAAAGAATATCCGAATTTAAATACAAGAAGTTCAGACTTCGAATATATATTTCTCCATGCACCTAATGGAGTGTTTGATTTAGAAAATAAATTATTAAATAATAACAATGCAGTAAGAAGTGATGAAGCTATAAAAGAATTTCGTAAGTTTATGTATAGACTAAATGAATATCAGGGTTGGTGGCCAGCAGGGTATAAATATACGGTGTCAGAAAACTTTATATCAATAGTTGATCAATATGTGGATAGTATAGTTCAGTATAAATTTAGAGGAAGTTGGTATATATATGAAAAACCAACAAAAATTGAATGGATTAAGAATGCACTGCTTAATAGATTATTATCTCTGATAGGGATGAGCAAGAAGCAAAAGTTTGTAAAAAATACACAGCTTGAATTTAGTTTGATGTCGGCGGAAGAATTTTATAAAAAAACCACAGTTTTTATTGAAAAAATTGTTAATGAAATAAGTCCGAAAGAAGATAGAGTAGTATTAGATCAATTATTATTACCCTATAATTTAAAACGAATAAAAAACTATAATTCAGTAGATTTTAAACCTATATTAATAACTAGAGATCCAAGGGATGTATTTATTGCTAATAAGTATGTTTGGTATCCAAAAGGGGAAAATGTCCCATATCCACTAGACGTGGTGGAATTTTGTAGATATTATAAAGCTCTTCGACAGTATGAAGATAATACAGAAGAGTTGAAGTTTTTAAAGATAAGATTTGAGGATTTAGTTTTGAATTATCATGATACAGTAGGAATTTTGGAAGATTTTTTAAACTTATCCCCTGAAGAACATAAAGATAAAAAAATGTATTTTGATCCGAGTAGATCAATTAATAATTTGAAAATCTTCCAGAGAAATACTGAATGGGAAGAAGAAATAAGTATTATAGAGAAAGAATTAAAAGAGTATCTTTATTCTTTTCCAGAAAAAATTAAATTTACATCAGATAAGGTATTTTAATTCATAAATTGTTATATAGGAGAAGTAGCATGGATTTTTTTGTGTTGGTATTATTTTCAGTTTTTGTATATTTGATACCGGAGAATAATAAGGATTATTTAGCTGTTCAATCAACATCCGGGATGAAAGGCATTATGGCAATAATGATTATTTTTCATCATATATCTCAACATGTAACTACAGGTATAACTTTTTCTAATTTTAATTATATGGGATGGTATATTGTCTCGGTATTCTTTTTTTTATCAGGTTATGGATTATATACACAGTTTACTATTAAAGATAATTATTTATATAATTTTTTTAAAGAGAGAGTATTTAAATTGTTATATCGATATTTATTATTGATTATCATTTATTTAATTTATAGGGTAATCAAAGGAGAAAATATTAATTTTCAATTTTTTATTAATCTATTTAGAAAAAACGATACTATAATATATTATGGGTGGTTTATAAATGCTATATTAGTTTTATATATTACGTTTTATATCTCTTTTAAATTCACAAAATACAGAAAAAATGCGATTTTAGTTAATATTAGCTTATCCATATTTTATATTTGGGCTAGTATATATTTTCAGCATGGTGCGTGGGAGTATGTAAGTATTATGTCTTTTAATTTGGGGATGATTTGGTCTGAATATAAGCAAAAAATTGACAGGTATTTTAGTAACGCTTATTTCTTAAGTTTAATGTTTTTTTCCATACTGATGTATGTATTTCAAAATTATGATATTTTATTAAAATTGTGGAAGATAACAAATAGGTATTTTTATTATGGGGTTATGGGGAACTTGTGTAATATAGTTTTTATTATTTATTTTTTCCTTGTTATAAAAAATATAAGTTTTGATAATAAGTATTTGAAATTATTAGGTAAAATCTCGTTTGAATTATATATGATTCATGGATTAATTATGGATTTCTTATTAAAGTATTTCGTTTCTTCAAAGTTGAATGATGTTTTATTTACGCTTGGAGTTTTAATTCTAAGTGTAAGCGCAGCGTGGATTATTAATGTATTTATCCGGTTTTTTGGACAATTAGGTAATATAGTAAGAAATAATTGGAACTAAAGTTGCATTTATTACAGAGACTATAAAGCAAAAATCTAATTATTGATATAATTTCTTTTAGAAACAACTTTTTAGAGGTTGTTTCTATTTATGTTTTGGAGATGATGGCCGAATAGATTATAATTTTACTAGCATGAAATAATTAAGAATTAACAAAAGTGCGATTAGTTATTTGGAAATTTTTTAGGTTGATAAAATATGTGTTATTTTTAATAGGTTAAAATGCATATATCACTATCAAAATAAACTTTCCATAAAGTTTTAAGATATTTTTTTTATTTTGTGTTATACTTATTAAATAAAACGTAATACAGAAATGGGGTTTATCCATTGAAACAATTGATTAAAAATAAAATAGCAAAACTACTTTCTGATTCAGAAGAGATAGTAAGTGTAGAGCGTCTAGGTGGGATGACAAATAATAACTATCTAGTTGTAACTACGAATAAAAAATATATAGTGAAGTTCTTTGGAAAAGGAACAGATAAGTTAATAAATAGAATTAATGAAAAGAATAATTTAGTAAAGCTTCGAGATTTAGAACTTGATGTTGAAAATTATATTTTTGATATTGATGCAGGAATAAAGGTTAATGAATATATAGAAGATGCTATTACTTTTGACGCTCATTATTTAAAATCTAAAATAAAAGAAGTTGCTCGAATCTTACAACAAGTACACGGTTCAGGAAAAGAATTAGATGGTGAGTTTGATGTATTTTCTGAGATTAAAAAATATGAGAGCCTAATTACAGAAGATATCAAGTATGCATATTATGATAAAATACGAGAGAAAGTATTTTCTCTAAAAAATCACCTTGAAGAATTAGGTATGGAGAGAAAATCTTGTCATACAGATTTAGTGCCGGAAAACTTTATTGAAGCTCCAGATAAAAGAGTTTATCTTATTGACTGGGAGTATGCTGCGATGAATGACCCAATGTGGGACTTGGCAGCATTGTTTTTAGAATCTAATTTTAAAAAAGCAGAAGAAGGAGAGTTTTTCAAACATTATTATAGTGAAAAGACACCTGTCAGTATTGCTAAAATTATGATTTACAAGATTCTTCAGGACTTTTTATGGAGTTTGTGGACTATTTATAAAGAAGAACAGGGAGATGACTTTGGTAGTTATGGTCAAGACAGATATAATCGCTGTCTTAAGAATTTGAAGGAGTATTTAGAAAGTTATGAAAAATAAATCAGGAATATCATTCGGCTTGTTTTCAGGATTATTTTGGGGATTAGGTTTAACGATAAGTGCGTATATATTTTCTTTATACAATATTTCGCCTTTTGTCATTGCGGTTGTTCATGACTTTATTAGTATTTTTATACTTGCGTCAATTTTATTAATAAAGTATAAAAAGATAGACTTTAAAATCTTCACAAATATTAGAAACGTAAGTGTTATAATTGGTGCCTTACTTGCGGGGCCGATAGGAATGCAGTGTAATCTTTATGCGGTGAAATATATAGGTAGCGGATTGACTTCATCAATCACAGCAATTTATCCAGCAGTGTCCGTTATTTTAGCAGTTATTTTCTTGCGTCATAAAGTCTCTACAAAGACAATTGTAGGGATTGCACTAATAATAACAGGTATCTTTATTCAAAGTTATAAGAGTGAGCAGGTTAATTCTTTTTATATAGGATTTCTTTTTGCGTTGATTTGTGCAGTTGCTTGGGGGAGTGAAAGTGTCTTAAGTTCTTATGCGATGAGTAATCATTTAACAGAGATCGAGACGTTATTAATAAGACAAGTGACCTCGTTTTTAGCGTATTTAGTAATTGTTATGTTTAATGGTTTTACTATAGGAGAAGTAGCAGATATTAAGCTAGGAGGTTTGATTTTCTTCTTTGTTTTAAGTAATATGGTATCATATATTATGTACTATATCGCGATAAATAGATTGCAACCAGCAAAAGCAACAGGATTAAATGTCAGTTATGTTGTTTGGACTGTAATCTTTTCTGCAATTTTCTTAGGTATAGGACTTAGCTTCCAAGTAATAATTACATCATTGATTATTATCTTTGGGGTATATATAATTATAAAAGACTAGGTAAAAATTTTAGGAGGATAAATTTTGAGAGCGATAATTTTAGCAGCAGGATTAGGCACTAGGCTTAGACCTATGACTAACAGCACGCCGAAAGCACTTATCAAGGTGAAAGATAAGCCATTGGTAGAATATCAGATAGAATATTTAAAAGAAAAAGGAATAGATGAAATTATAGTTGTAGTAGGATATCTACATGAACAATTTGATTATCTAAAAGAAAAATATAATGTAAAAATAGTGTTGAATGACAAGTATGCAGAGTACAATAATTTTTATTCGCTATATCTAGTAAAAGATTATTTATCAGACAGTTATGTTATAGATGCAGACAACTATCTATTTAAAAATATGTTTAGAACAGATGTAACACGTTCTACATATTTTAGTGTTTATCGTGAAGATTGTGAAAATGAATGGTTCCTTCTTTATGGAGATGATTATAAAGTTCAAGATATTATAGTAGATAGTAAATCTGGTAGAATATTGAGTGGAGTATCATTTTGGGATAAACCTACAGCTGAGCAAATTGTTGAATTTATAGATGAAGCTTATAAGAGTGGAGATTTTATAAATCTATATTGGGATAATATGGTTAAAGATAATATTAATGAATTAGATGTTTATGTCGAAGAATTAGAACCGAATAGTATCTACGAAATTGATAGTGTTAAAGATTATAAAAAATTAGAAGAAATATTGAAAGAATACGAGTAATAAATTCGTATTCTTTTTTTAATATAATTATAAAAGATACTCTATAAAATTAAATAAAGTGTGCTTTAAGTACTATTTTTATAACGTTTAATAGGGGAGGTTATTTGTAACCAAATTGTAAAAGGGTTAGAGGATAGAGTATGTTATAATTTTATATGATTGAAGAATAAACCAAATTTAATAACAAGTTAAAAAATTAGTATATAAAGAGTAACAGTAGATTTAGGAGATAGAACGATTATGAGAAATAATGTAAAATTAGGGTTAGGATTTTTAACAGTCTTAGCGACCCCGTTCGTAATAGGGGAAGTATCTGGTAACGAAGCACAAGCAGCGCAAGGCTGGGTTCAAAGTGGAAGTACATGGTATCATTACAAAGCAAACGGAAGTCTAACAAAAAACGCTTGGGTAGGAAACTACTGGTTAGGTGCAGATGGACGTATGATAACAAACAGCTGGGTAGACAATAATAACTACTATGTAGGACATGATGGACTATGGATAAAAAATGTAAAAAAAATAGGTTGGATTCAAAATGGAAGTGCATGGTACTACTATAACAGCCAAGGTCAAATGGAAAGAAATGCGTGGGTAGGGGACTACTGGGTAGGCTCAGATGGACGCATGGTAACAAACAGTTGGGTAGATAACAATAATTACTACGTAGGAAGTAATGGAGTATGGGTGAGAAATGCCAAGAAGACAGGATGGATTCAAAGCGGAAGCACATGGTATCATTATAATAGCCAAGGTCAACTAGAAAGAAATAGATGGATAGGAGACTACTGGGTAGGCTCAGATGGTAAGATGGTCACAAATAGCTGGGTAGATAACAATAAGTACTATGTAGGAGCTGACGGGTTATGGGTAAAAAATGCTCAAAAACCAGGATGGGCACAGAAATCAGGCGCATGGTATCACTACGATAACAAAGGGAACTTAACAAGGAATGCGTGGGTAGGAGACTACTGGTTAGGTTCAGATGGTAAGATGGCAACGAATAGCTGGGTGGATAATAACAACTATTATGTAGGTAAAGATGGATTATGGGAAAGAAATGCTAAGAAGCCAGAAGAGAAGAAAAGTGGTTGGGTATCAAGTGGAGGCGCATGGTACTACTATAATAATCAAGGTCAAATGGTAAAAAATGCATGGGCAGGAGATTACTATTTAGGTTCAGATGGGAAAATGGTAGTAAAAAGTTGGATATATGATAATACGTACAAAGCGTGGTATTACCTAGGAAACAATGGAGTTTACAAGAGAAATACATGGGTAGGAGACTACTGGGTAGGAGATAATGGAAAGATGGCGACTAATAGTTGGGTAGACAACGGTCGTTATTATGTAGGGCCTAGTGGTGCTTGGGTGCAAAATAATGCATACTCTGGTTACTATAAAGTAGTGTCACTATACATTCCAGTATATGATGCTAGTGGAAATATTTTATCACATGTATCAAAAGATACAATTCTATTTAGAGATAACAGGGCGAGTATAGGGGGACGAATTCCAGTTCAAGTAGCAGGATTGACAGGATATGTAAATCCATCACAAGTTCAAGCGGTAAATCCTAGCACTACATTTATTCCAGACTATGTTAGTGATGGTAAATATGTCTACCATAGATATTCGAAGTACAGTAAAGTGATGGTTGCGCGTCATCATCAAGATATGGTAGTAGGGAAATCTTATTATTCAGCGGATGGAATTAATTTTGGAACTTTCAAATTAAATCATCCATTCCAATTCAGCAATTTAAAATCAAAAACAAATTATACAGCAGCAGATTTAGATAGATTGTATAGCTTAATGGGAGCTGGCGACAGTAGATTGGCTGGCAAAGGAGCTACATTCAAAGCTGCTGAAGAAAAGTATGGAGTTAATGCATTGTACTTAGTTGCACATAGTGCTTTAGAAAGTGCATGGGGAAGAAGTAAGATTGCTAGAGATAAAAATAACTTCTTTGGTATTTCAGCTTATGATAACAATCCGTATAATGCTGCTACTAAGTTTGATGATGTTGATGCGGGTATTTTAGGTGCAGCACGTTGGATTAATGAGAAATATTTATCAAAATCAACATATCCTGCTCGTGGAGCTTATCTTGGAAATAAAGCTGGAGGAATGAACGTTAACTATGCAACAGCACCATATTGGGGAGAATCAATAGCTAGTATAATGTTTGCAGCTAATGAAAAATTAGGTAGAAAAGATGGATAATACAAGTTTAGCTAGATTATGTTTAATCTAGCTTGCTTTTTGATGAGGTGAAGAGTATGTTAGTATCGGTGGTAGTGAGTGCATTTAATGAGGAGAAATATTTACCAGGACTAATAGATGATTTTAAAAAACAGACTTATCCACATAGTTTAATAGAAATAATACTTATAAATGCTATGTCTACGGATAGTAGTAAAAAAATTATGGAGACTTTTAGGGACAGTGATGAAGAGTTTTATAGTGTAAAAGTATTAGACAATCTAAAAAAAACACAACCAAGTGGATTTAACTTAGGAGTAAAAAATTCTTCTGGAGATGTTATTTTAAAAGTAGATGCACATTCAAAAATTTCAGAAAATTTTATCGAAAAAAATGTAGAGGTGATTCAGTCTGGGGAAGATATTTCTGGTGGACGAAGACCTACTATAGTAGAAACTACAGATAATTTTTCAAGAACCTTACATTTAGTTGAAGAAAGTATGTTCGGAAGTAGTATAGCGGATTATAGAAAATCTGAGGGGGCTAAATATGTTAACTCAATTTTTCATGGGATGTATAAAAGAGAAGTTTTTGAAAAAGTAGGCTTATTAAATGAAAAATTAATAAGAACAGAAGATAATGAAATTCATTATAGAATTCGAAAACATGGTTATAAGATAAGATATACTCCTGAAATATTATCTTATCAATATATCCGCCCAACTTTAAAAAAAATGTTGAGGCAAAAGTATTCTAATGGTTATTGGATTGGTCTTACGTCTCATGTAGAACGAAAATGCTTATCTATTTTCCATTTTGTTCCATTAGTTTTTGTGTTAGCAATTATTTTTAGCTTATTAATGATTCCTGTTACTAAACTATTTATATTATTGTTAAGTAGTACATATTTATTATTTACTTTGATAATTACATTAATGACAATTATAAATAATAAGTTTAATATTACATTATTATTAATGCCAATATTATTATTTTTGATTCATATATGTTATGGTATGGGAACATTAGTTGGCTTAATGAAGGGATTCGAGTGGAAGAAAACATATTATAAATAATAATTAAAAGAGAGATAAATTGTAACTTCTCTCTCTTTTAATTGTAATTAACTTGTAACGTAGTATAGATAAGAAAGATGATATAATATAAGATGCATTAGTGTAGAGAAATAGCAAATTTAGGAGATTAATAGATTATGAGAAATAATATGAAATTAGGGTTAGGATTTTTAACAGTCTTAGCTACACCATTCGTAGTAGGAGAAGTATCTGGTAACGAAGCACAAGCAGCGCAAGGCTGGGTTCAAAGTGGAAGTACATGGTATCATTACAAAGCAAACGGAAGTCTAACAAAAAACGCTTGGGTAGGAAACTACTGGTTAGGTGCAGATGGACGTATGATAACAAACAGCTGGGTAGACAATAATAACTACTATGTAGGACATGATGGACTATGGATAAAAAATGTAAAAAAAATAGGTTGGATTCAAAATGGAAGTGCATGGTACTACTATAACAGCCAAGGTCAAATGGAAAGAAATGCGTGGGTAGGGGACTACTGGGTAGGCTCAGATGGACGCATGGTAACAAACAGTTGGGTAGATAACAATAATTACTACGTAGGAAGTAATGGAGTATGGGTGAGAAATGCCAAGAAGACAGGATGGATTCAAAGCGGAAGCACATGGTATCATTATAATAGCCAAGGTCAACTAGAAAGAAATAGATGGATAGGAGACTACTGGGTAGGCTCAGATGGTAAGATGGTCACAAATAGCTGGGTAGATAACAATAAGTACTATGTAGGAGCTGACGGGTTATGGGTAAAAAATGCTCAAAAACCAGGATGGGCACAGAAATCAGGCGCATGGTATCACTACGATAACAAAGGGAACTTAACAAGGAATGCGTGGGTAGGAGACTACTGGTTAGGTTCAGATGGTAAGATGGCAACGAATAGCTGGGTGGATAATAACAACTATTATGTAGGTAAAGATGGATTATGGGAAAGAAATGCTAAGAAGCCAGAAGAGAAGAAAAGTGGTTGGGTATCAAGTGGAGGCGCATGGTACTACTATAATAATCAAGGTCAAATGGTAAAAAATGCATGGGCAGGAGATTACTATTTAGGTTCAGATGGGAAAATGGTAGTAAAAAGTTGGATATATGATAATACGTACAAAGCGTGGTATTACCTAGGAAACAATGGAGTTTACAAGAGAAATACATGGGTAGGAGACTACTGGGTAGGAGATAATGGAAAGATGGCGACTAATAGTTGGGTAGACAACGGTCGTTATTATGTAGGGCCTAGTGGTGCTTGGGTAAAAAATGCAGGGAAATCTGCTACTGGTAGGGCTAGCCTAGATAGTGTTCTAAATATTGCCCGCAATTATCTTGGTGTTCAATCAGGAAGTGAAGAACACAAAAAAATAGTTGATGCATATAACTCTGTTAATCCAAAACCTGTAGGCTATACTGCAAAATATTCAGACGATTGGTGTGATATCTTTGTAACAACGGTATTCCAGCAAGCTGGACTTAGTCATTTAATAGGTCGTGAATGTGGAGTTCAACGCCATATTGGAATATTGGAACAAAAAGGAATCTGGAAAGGGAAAACACAACCTAAAGTAGGAGATATAGTAACATTCGACTGGGATGGTGGCGGTTGGGCTGACCATATCGGTATAGTAGAATCTGTAAATAATGGGGTAATTACTACTATCGAAGGAAATTCAGCTCAATATGCAGGGGATACAGCGCCAACAAAAGTAAATAGAAAAACTTATAATTGGGATTCTCGTTATATTAAGGGGTACGCTAGACCAAATTATTAAAAATTAAAATTTTAAGAAATAAAAGGCGAATTTTGATGATTATCAAATTCGTCTTTTATTATAATAATTAGAATTTGTTAAAAATTTGAAATCATAGTATAATATAAAAATATTATAAAATAAATTCTAAATTTGAGAAGGTAGGAGGTGTACGATGTGAAGAAGTTTATTGGACTTACTTTTATTTTTGTTCTATTTTTTGGAAGTGTTACTCAAATAAAAGCAGAATGGTTAAAAGATCAACAAGGGAAATGGATTTATTATGAAAATATATCGAACCAACTTGTTTATGAAAATAAAAATCTAGTTGTACAACCTACCGAACTTCCTCAGTATTATCAAGCGGATGCTCGTTGGGGAGATAAGAGGTATGGGATATCTAATATGAAAATTACTGGTTGTGTGCCTACTTCTTTAGCAATGGTAATCTCTGGATTAGTGAAAGATGTTACACCTGTTCAGGTGGCAGATTATATTTATAATACTACTATGGAAATGAATACTATGTTTACAGGGACTTCAAGTCTAGGAGCGCGGGATGCAATTACTTACTGGGGTTTAAAATATCAAGTAATTGATTCAAAAGAAGATTTGGTAGCAGCGCTTAAAAGTGGAAAGATAGTTTACGGAGCAGTTGGTCACGGAATTTTCGTTAAAGGGTATAGTACACATGCAATAATACTTAGTGGCTATGATCACGGTAAAACAAAAGCGATAGATCCGGATAATATGAGTAAGACAAATCGTTGGTATAGTGTTGATGATATTTGGAATGAACGCAGTCTAGAGTTAGAGGATAATGCCGTAGGGGGCCCTTTTATGACGGTTTACAAATAGATTTTAATAAAAAAAGCTTAGGATAATATTTGCTCTATCCTTCAAAAGTTAGACTTTTTGAGGATTGTTAATTATCCTAAGCTTTTTATTATATTAATTTTAGTTATAAAATATTTTATTCATCAAATCCGTTTGGATGTTTACTTTGCCAACGCCATGAGTCTTCACACATACGTTTAACATCATATAGAGCTTCCCAACCAAGTTCCTCTTTTGCTTTTGTTGCATCAGCATAACATGCAGCAATATCTCCTGCGCGACGTGGGCCAATAACATAAGGTAAGTCACGGCCGACAGCAGCTGAAGCACTCTTAACTATATCTAGAACAGAGTATCCTATGCCTGTACCTAGATTATATTTAGTAAGACCGCTACCTTTTTCTAATTTTTTAAGTGCAGCTACATGTCCTCGTGCTAAGTCTACTACGTGAATATAGTCACGTACCCCTGTTCCATCATGAGTATCGAAGTCGTTACCAAAAACGTTAACTTTTTCTAATTTTCCAACAGCTACTTGCATAACATAAGGAAGTAGGTTGTTAGGGATTCCTTTTGGATCTTCACCTAAATCTCCACTTTCATGTGCTCCAATTGGATTGAAGTAACGTAAAAGAACGACGTTCCACTCGTTATCTGCTTTATAAATATCACCTAGAATTTCTTCTAGCATTAGTTTAGTACGTCCATAAGGGTTAGTTACTGATAATGGAAAATCCTCTCTAATAGGAAGTGCATGGGGATCTCCATATACAGTTGCAGAAGAACTGAAGATAATGTTTTTACAATTATTTTTTTCCATAACACGACAAAGTGTAGTAGTTCCTGCAACGTTATTGTCATAATATTTAAGAGGTATCTGGCATGATTCTCCAACTGCCTTTAACCCAGCGAAGTGAATTACCCCAAAAATATTTTGCTCTTTTTCAAAAACTTCGTTTAATTTTTCTTCATCGCGAATATCAACTTCATAAAAAGTTACTTTTTTCCCTGTAACTCGCTCTACTACTTCTAAACTTTTTTTACTAGCGTTGTATAAGTTATCTACAACAACTACTTCGTTTCCATTATTTAATAATTCAATACAAGTGTGAGAACCGATAAATCCAGCTCCCCCTGTTACTAAGATTTTAGTCATATCAATTTTGCTCTCGTAAATCCGAGTCCTTTCTATGATTTATACTTATAATTTTAAAGGAAGGAGGTATAATTGTCAATGAAAAGTCGGAGAGGTACAAAGATTATAGAGAATATAAGTGTTTTTATGGCTTCATTTTAGTTTACAATCCTTATGAAGTATAGTAAAATCTAGTAGTAAATAATAGTGGTTATTTTAGGAGATAGATTAATGAGAAAAAATATAAAATTAGGAGTTGGATTACTAACAGTTTTAGCAACTCCGATAGTTATAAATATAGTTGATGGTAACGAGGTACAAGCAGCAAGTGGTTGGGTACAAAGTGGAAATACATGGTACTATTATAATACTCAGGGGCAAATGGTGAAGAATGCATGGGCAGGGAATTACTGGCTAGGAGCCGATGGTCGTATGGTGACAAACAGCTGGGTAGATAAAAATAAGTACTATGTAGGAGCTGATGGACTATGGGTAGAAAATGCTAAGAAGGTAGGATGGATTCAAAGCGGAAGTACATGGTACTATTATAATGCTCAAGGACAAATGGTAAGAAATGCATGGGCAGGAAACTACTGGCTAGGAGTCGATGGTCGTATGGTAACAAATAGCTGGGTAGACAACAACAACTATTATGTAGGTCATGATGGGCTATGGGTAAAAAATGCTCAAAAGCCAGGATGGACTCAAAAATCAGGAGCATGGTACTATTATAATGCTCAAGGACAAATGGTAAGAAATGCATGGGCAGGAAACTATTGGCTAGGTTCAGATGGTCGAATGGCAACAAATAGCTGGGTAGATAACAATAATTATTATGTAGGGGCTGACGGACTGTGGGATAAAGAGGCTAAGAAACTAGAAGATAAGAAAATAGGATGGCTATCAAACGGAGGAGTTTGGTATTACTACGACAATAAAGGTAACTTAGTAAAAAATGCATGGGTAGGAGACTACTATTTAGGTTCAGATGGTAAGATGGTTGTAAAAAGCTGGATATATGACAATACCTATAAAGCATGGTATTACCTAGGAGAAGATGGAGTTTACAAACGAAATGCATGGGCAGGAAACTATTGGTTAGGTTCAAATGGTAAGATGGTTGTAAGTAGTTGGGTAGACAATGGTCGTTACTATGTAGATTCAACTGGTAAATGGATACCAAATTACGGAAAAGAAAATAACGCCCAACCACTAAATATGCCCCAATATTATCAAGGCGATTCTCGTTGGGGAAGTAAATATTATGGACTTTCAACTATGAGGAATGCAGGATGTGTACCGACATCTTTAGCTATGGCTTTTTCAGGTTTAGGAAAACAAGTTAAACCTACAGATGTGGCAGATGTAATTTATTATAATACTAACGAGTTTAACAAGCGAGAAATAGGTACTTCAGGTAGAGGAGCAGCTTATGCAATTCGCCATTATGGGTTCAACTATAGTGTAATTCAATCAAAAGAACAATTAATTCAAGCATTGCAAAGTGGTCGTCCAGTATTTGCGGCTATGGGGAATGGATATTTTGTAAAAGGGAATTATTATACTCATGCGGTAATTTTAAGTGGTTATCAAAATGGTAAAACAAAAGCAATGGATCCGGATAATGCCTATACTACTGGAAAATGGTATGATGTAAATAATATTTGGAATCAACGTAGTTTTGAACCATCTGATACAGTAATGGGTGGCTCATTTATGATGATAGGAAATAACTAATTAATAAAAACTAGTTTAAAGTTTGATAAAATATCAGTTAAAAGTTAGAGTTCTTGTCTAATTTTTAGATGATAATAAAAAATCAGATTTTAAGGCTAGTTTTTATTTATTGTATAAAGTATAGATTCAACCTACCTTTTCTACTTCGGTTGTTGCTAAATAAGGGTAAAATTGGTATACTATAGAGTATAGAATTTGTAGAGCGAAGGAGTGTGCTTAATTTATGGTATATAACCACAGAGTTGTTGAGAAAAAATGGCAAAAATATTGGGATGAAAATAAAACATTCAAGACATTAGATGATCATACTAAGGAAAAATTTTATGCATTAGATATGTTCCCTTATCCATCTGGAGCAGGGCTTCATGTAGGGCATCCAGAAGGATATACAGCAACTGATATCTTAAGTCGTTATAAAAGAGCAAATGGATATAATGTTCTTCATCCAATGGGGTGGGATGCATTTGGATTACCTGCTGAACAATATGCACTAGATACAGGAAATGATCCGAGGGAATTTACAAAGCAAAATATTGACACCTTCCGTCGTCAAATTAAAGAACTAGGATTTTCTTATGATTGGGATCGTGAAGTAAATACAACAGACCCTAATTACTACAAATGGACACAATGGATTTTTAAAAAACTTTATGAAAAAGGGCTTGCTTATGTTGATGAAGTGCCTGTAAACTGGTGTCCTGCATTAGGAACAGTACTTTCTAATGAAGAGGTTATTGATGGTAAGTCTGAGCGTGGAGGGCATCCTGTTGAGCGTCGTCCAATGCGTCAATGGGTACTTAAAATTACTGAATATGCAGAGCAACTATTACAAGACTTAGATATTCTTGATTGGCCTGAAAGTCTTAAAGCAATGCAACGCAACTGGATTGGAAAATCTGTTGGTGCAGAGATTAATTTTAAAATAGAAGGAACAGATGAAAGCTTCACAGTGTTTACTACACGTGCTGATACTGTTTTTGGAGTATCTTACTGTGTACTTGCACCTGAACATAAACTTGTTGAAAAAATTGTTACAGAAGGTCAAAAAGGGGCAGTAGACGAGTATTTAGATATTGTTAAGCGTAAATCTGATCTTGAAAGAACAGATCTTAATAAAGATAAAACTGGTGTTTTCACAGGTGCTTATGCAATTAACCCAGTAAACGGAGAAAAAGTACAAATTTGGATTGCGGACTATGTACTTGCATCTTATGGAACTGGAGCTGTTATGGCTGTTCCAGCACATGATGAGCGTGACTTTGAATTTGCGACTAAATTTAATCTAGCGATTACTCCTGTTATCGAGAATAATGGTGAAGTAGTAGTACCGTTCTATGGTGATGGGCTACACATCAATTCTGGATTTATTAATGGCCTTAATAACGAAGATGCAATCGCAAAAGTTATTGAATTTTTAGAAGAAAATAATGTTGGACGTAGTAAAGTTACATATAAACTACGTGATTGGTTATTCTCAAGACAACGTTATTGGGGAGAACCTATTCCGATTATCCACTGGGAAGATGGGACTATGACAACAGTACCTGATAGTGAGCTTCCACTATTGCTTCCTGAAACTGATAATATTAAACCTTCAGGAACAGGGGAATCACCACTTGCGAATATCGAAGAGTGGTTGAATGTAGTTGATCCTGAAACTGGTAAAAAAGGTAAACGTGAAACTAACACAATGCCTCAATGGGCAGGTTCTTGTTGGTACTATCTACGTTACATCGATCCACACAATGATGAAATGTTTGCAGATCCAGAAAAACTAAAATACTGGTTGCCTGTAGATGTATATATCGGTGGAGCGGAGCATGCAGTTCTTCATTTACTATATGCTCGTTTCTGGCATAAAGTTCTTTACGATTTAGGTCTAGTACCAAGTCGCGAGCCATTCCAAAAACTATTCAACCAAGGTATGATTCTTGCTGAAGGTAAAGATGGACGTCCAGAAAAAATGTCTAAATCTAAAGGTAATGTAGTAAACCCTGATGATATTATCGTATCACATGGTGCTGATACATTACGTGTTTATGAAATGTTTATGGGCCCATTAGACGCATCTATCGCGTGGAGTGAAAATGGTCTTGACGGATCACGTCGTTTCTTAGATCGAGTTTACCGTTTATTCGTTGATGAAGAAACAGGCAAAGTAAATGATAAAGTTTTAGATAAAGATAATGCTGAATTAGAAGTTAGCTACAACTACACTGTGAAAAAAGTATCAGAAGATATTGAAGTTCTTGGTTTCAATACTGCAATTTCACAACTTATGGTGTTTGTAAATGATTGTTACAAAGCTGAATATATTCCACGTAAATATGCATTAGGCTTTATTCAACTACTTGCACCATTTGCACCGCACTTAGCAGAAGAAATGTGGGAAATCTATGGTAATACTGAGTCAGTTTCATATGTAGCATGGCCAACATTTGATGAAACTAAACTTGTAAGTGATACAGTTGAAATAGTTATTCAACTTATGGGTAAAGTTAAAACAAAACTAGACGTTAAAAAAGATTTAACACCAGCAGAATTAGAGCAAATTGTACTTGATAATGAAGAAGTAAAAGCTTTAATTGAAGGTAAACAAGTAATGAAAGTTATTGTTGTACCTGGAAGATTGGTAAATATCGTAGCAAAATAGGAGAGTAATAATGGAAGAATTAATCTATAATATTGTAAGTGAAATAGTTGAACATAAAGATGAAATCAAAATTGAAAAATTTGTTAAAAATGCGCGCGAGCATTATATACTAACTGTTCATCCAGATGATTGTGGTCGTGTAATTGGGAAAAAAGGAACAGTTATTAATGCAATTCGTACAGTATTAAACTCAACTACATTTAGTAAAAAAGTTTATTTAGATTTAGTCGAGTAATATAAATAGGTTTTACAATGAAAATCCGAAAGGCTACGAGTTTTTCGGATTTTTTGTAGGATATAGGGGCACACCATTTTATATAGGAGGATGGATTATGGGAAAAGTTGCTAAAGGGTATGTAATAGAAGATAGTGAAGTAAAAATATTGTTTACAAATAGAACTGTCGATGCAAAAAATTTGGATGACGTTAAGAGAGTTTGCGAGGAATATAATTTTAACTATACTAATTTAATGTATAATACTCAAGTTCATGGTGCAGCTGTAAGGATTATAAAGACTATGGATGATAAAGAAAATAATGGTGAAGAAGCTGATGGGCTAGTTACTTCTTTAAAAAATACACCGCTTCTTATTTTTACCGCAGATTGCGTGCCCTTAGCTTTTTATGATAAAGAAAAAGAGGTTGTGGCTCTAGCGCATGCTGGGTGGCGAGGGACTTATGATAATATAGCCAAGGGAATAGTAGAAATTTTAATAAAAGATTATAAATGTATGAAAGAAAATATTAAAGTGATAATAGGGCCATCCGTGTCAGGAGACAACTATGAAGTGTCGTATGAACTTGTAGAGAAATTTTCGGTTCATAATATAGATAATTATTATAAAAAATGTGGAGAGAAGTATTATTTAGATTTGTGGACTATAAACAAAGGATTATTGAAACGAGCAGGAATTTTAGATAAAAACATTATGGTTACTAATTTTTGCACAGTAAAAGATAATAATCAATTCTTTTCGTATCGTTTGGACAATGCTACAACGAAGAGAATAGGAACATTTATACAACTGAAGTAATATTATATACTAAGAAATGAGGTAATAGGGTGGACAAAGATATAAGGTTAGTAGAACAAATAGCGACGTTTAAAAGACTTCCGAAAGGGGATAATCGTTGGCGCGTAGCATTTTACTATATTGCAAAAGAATTTTGGGATTTAGAAGAAGTTTTTGTAATAATAGATAAGGCGTTATATGAGGGGCAGGGATTGAAAATTCCGGTATTTAGAGAATATAAAGAAGCTCAAGGATTTCAGATTTTTTCAAGTTATAATAAGGCTTATGAATTTGTTGAGAAGCAAGGGGAGTTATTTGTAACAGAGAATGATAAGAAACTGATTGGGCGTATACGTAAAGGGGCTTTTCATGAGGTGTTTGTTCCATTTTTCGCCGAGCAAAAATTCAACTACTTGTTAAATGAAGATGAAGGGTTATTTGTTGATACATTTGAAAGACTATTAGCGGTGATGGAAGCAGACGAGGAATATATAGTAGATGAAGAGCAAGAGCAATATTTAAAAGAAGGAGATATCCAGAAATTTTTTGCAGATATATGCGATAAATATATAGTATTGGTCTAGAATTTTAGTGATAAAGAATAATAAACACCAAAAGTTAGATATATTCAAATAACTTTTGGTGTTTATTACTTTAATTTTTTTTACTATCTAGGGCATAGTTTATAGCGAATGCGATAGCAATAAATAATATAACGATATATAATGTGTAGCCAGTATAATTCATATTTCCTTTAATATTTACTAAATAACTTTGAATGCTAAATGGCAAAAAGATTGAAATAACAAAGCTAACTGTTCTTTCACGCCAAAATATTAAAGTCAGTAAAGCAAATATAATAATTGTAAGGATAAAATAAGCTATTCTAGGCACTTCAATAAAGAAACTTTCTGGTTTTGGAAGTGGGTTATAGTAGAAAAAAATTATCCCTAAAAGAACAAGAACCAATACTATTCCGTTGCGTTCACGTTCCGAACTTTTTATTATATCTTTAATTAAAAATAGATAACCGGCAACAAGCAACGAAATAAATAATCCTAAAATCATAAGAAGATTAGCGATATTAAGTTTTTGATTAAGATCAAAATTTATATTGAATGTGTATAAAAACATAAAAATTAGAAATAATACTGAAAATACAGTAAAATATTTATTGATTTTCATAATAACCTCGTTAAATAAGTAATTTATATTTATATATGTAGGGGTAGAATTTAAAAGTTCTGCACAGAGAATAAGAAAAACTTAGTAGATATTTTCTAACCATTAATAAAAACAAAGATACATCACTTAAAAACATTCTTTACCCTAAATATGTAGATTTATTGCAACTAAGTTTCTTTTTCTCTATAATAAATATTAGGTATATTATATCATTAAGCTATGATTTAAACAAGGAGAGGAAAATGTTTCAAAATATTAAATACAAGAAAATTCATGTGCTGCTGACTATTATTCAAATTTTCTTGATAGTAGCGATTTCGGGATGGTATTATTTTTCAGAAAGAAAAATGGGGATGTTAAGACATATTCTGTTTAGAAATGTTTATAAGTTTCCTAAGTATTTTACAGATATTAATATAAAGATATTACTTGGAGTTATGGCAGTATTTATTTTAATTCAGTTAGTTTTAATTATACAGTCTAAGAAGTTTATTTTAATTTTCATAATAAACCTTGTTTTAATATTGATATCAGGATATATAATATTAAATTATAATGTGGAAAAAATATTGATTTATTACTACATCGTTATTTTTTGTGGGTTATTTAATCTAACTAGATTTTTACAATTTTTAACGCTCAAATTTAAATAATAAAAGTGGAGAACAACTAGGAAGTTAAAGAGTTGTTCTTTGCTTTTGTCTTATTAGAAATATTAAGTTAATTTAAACTTTCCTTTAAACTTTGTTTAAACTGTTATTGATAATATGTAATTGTAAATTAAGAATTTAATACAAAAAATTAATTTTATCAATAATTTAAACGTTTAAATACTTTAATTGTGGAGGGATATTAAATGGAAGATAAAAAAAATAATAATTTAGAGAATTATAATACATCAGATAATAATATAGATAATGAAGAATTTACTAGCAGTGACAATAAACAAGAGTTTCAAGATATAAACTATAATGATGCTGAATACACAGAAGCGGAATATAGGGAACTTGATGATAGGGTTGAGTTTAGTGATAATCAACAACCAAAAGATAATAGAAATTACGGTAAATTGTTTTTAACCGTCTTTGCGGCATTCGCCCTTGGTGCAACTAGTGTTTTTGGAGCACAAGCGGTAATGGGTACAGGGAAAGCTTTAACTTCTTCAGTAACAGCAACAAAAGAAGATAGAGATAATCAACAAACGACAGTTAATGCTATTTCAAAAGCTAAGGATGCTGTTGTATCTATCGTTAACTATCAAAGCACCTCAAATAACAATTTAGACTCGATTTTAGGGGGCAATTCTTCTAAACGTTCAAAATATGGTTCTAGTAACAGTGATTCTAATAATTCTGGCGATTTAAAACCTGCATCAAGTGGGAGTGGGGTTATTTACAAAAAATCGGGGAATACAGCTTACATTGTAACTAATAATCACGTAGTAAATGGGGCTAAAAAATTATCGGTTATTTTAAGTGATGGAACTAATGTAACTGCAGAAGTAGTGGGTACAGACGTTTGGACTGACCTTGCTGTATTGAAAATCAAAGCTGATAACGTTAAAACAACTATGGATTTCGCAGATAGTGATAAAATAGCTGTAGGGGAAACTGCCTTTGCAATAGGATCACCATTAGACGTAACTTTATCAAATACGGTAACTAAAGGTATAGTTTCAGCGGTGAATCGTCAAATACCTATGGATATTGATGGTGATGGGGTTAACGATTGGAATCAAACGGTTATCCAAACAGATGCGGCTATTAATCCTGGTAACAGTGGAGGAGCGCTGATTAATAATGAAGGTAAACTTATAGGTATTAATGAATCGAAAATTGCCAAAGCATCAAATAATGTTTCGGCAGAAGGGATAGGTTTTGGTATACCATCTAATGAAGTGAAATTAATAACAGAACAATTGGAGAGATCTGGTAAAGTTATGCGTCCAGCGTTAGGAGTGCAGCTTGTTTCGGTTAATACACTAGATAGTGACACAGTTCAATCTCAATTAAACTTTAATGGAAAACAAGGTGTTGTTATTCGTTCGGTTGAAAGCAATACTCCAGCAGCACAAGCAGGTTTAGAGAAGTATGACATTATTACTAAAATAAATGACCAAGAAATAAAAGATGTTGCATCAGTAAGAAAATACTTATTTGAGAAAACAAAAATAGGGGATACTATTAAAGTAACATATTATAGAAATGGGAAAGAACGCACAGCTAATGTAGTTGTTCAGGCGTTGAATACGAGATAGTAAATATTGATAAAGGGATATTCTTTTGCTCTTTTCTGTTTGAAAAATGTTTGAAATTAAAACTAATTTACCGGAAGATGCTTTAATAACAATGATTGAAGTAAATTAAAAAATATAAAATAATAGCTATAATGTTAGAAGTATAGTTTGATTAACTTGCGAAATTTGCAAAAAAATATAAAACGTGGTATGATAAGTCTGTTAAATTTTAGAAATATAGGTGGATATATGAAAAAAGTAAGAAAAGCAATAATACCAGCTGCTGGTTACGGAACGAGATTTTTACCAGCAACTAAAGCATTACCAAAAGAAATGCTACCAATAATAGATACACCTACTATTCAATATATAGTAGAAGAAGCGGTAAAAGCTGGAATTGAAGATATAATAATTGTTACTGGAAAACAAAAAAGAGCAATTGAAGATCATTTCGATAGAAATGTAGAGTTAGAAGTAGAATTAGAAAATAAAGGGAAATTAGAACTGTTGGAAAAAGTAAAATATCCAACAACATTAGCTAATATCCATTATGTTCGTCAAAAAGAAATGGCAGGATTAGGTGATGCAATTCTAACTGCGCGTAGCTTTATAGGAGAAGAACCATTTGCAGTTTTACTTGGGGATGATATTGTAATTAATGATGAAAAACCAGCGATAAAACAACTTATAGATGAAAGTGAACGTACTGGTTGTTCTGTTATTGGAGTTCAAACTGTTCCAGAAGATCAGACGCATCGCTATGGTGTTATAGCTCCTAAAGGGAAAGATGAGAAACTTTACGAAGTAGAAACTTTTGTAGAAAAACCTGCTTCAGGTACAGCGCCATCGAATCTAGCTATTATGGGGCGTTATGTTCTTAATCCAGGGATCTTCAAGCATTTAGCTAAAAAACAAGTTGGTGTTGGAGGAGAAGTTCAACTTACAGACGCTATTCAAATGTTAAATGAAGAAGAAAATGTTTATGCCTATGACTTTGAAGGCAAACGCTATGATGTAGGGGAAACTATTGGATTTGTTAAAACTACTATTGACTTTGCGTTAAAAAGTGATTTAAAAGATGATTTAGTACCTTACTTAAAAGAAAAATTAGCAGAATTAGAATAATTAATACAAAAACCAGCTTTTGTTACATTTGCAAAAGCTGGTTTTTTAATAGTACCTACGAAAATATCGTAGGTACTATTTTACTATTTGTAATCATTTTTAGAATCTGGTTTTGAACCTTTATCTTTATTAATATCCACAGGAAGAGAACCATCAAGTTGCCAGTCATTCCATCCTCCATCGTAGAAGTATGTATTAGCACGGCCAGTAAGTTGAGTCATAAACCATGGGATAGCATTGCGCCAACCTGTTCCACAGTAAAGAGCTATTTTGTCAGTTTCAGCAATTCCTTGACCTTTCCATAGATTGTAAATTTCTTGAGGGTTACGTAAAGTACCGTCTGGATCCATATAGTCAGACATATCTCCTTTATTGTCACCAGCAAAACCAAAGATAGCCCCTTTAGGTTCACCAGCTTTTTCGATATAGTCGTATCCACTAGTTTTACCTAAGTGTTCATCCCAAGAACGAATACTAACAAGTTTAATTCCTTCATTTTTTACTTTCTCAGCCATTTCTTTAGCGCGAGAAATATTGTATTCTGGATGAGCTGGGATATTTACGCCAAAGTTAGAAGCTGGTTTTGGTGTATTTACTGTTGTTTCAGTTTCATAACCTGCTTCTTTCCAATTTTTAAGTCCACCGTTCATAATACGAACATCTTTTACACCAGCCCATTTAAGTGCCCAGTTAACACGGAAAGCTGCTGATGCATCATCAGAGTAAAGAATTATTGTTTTATCACTAGTAATTCCTTGTTTAAGAAGATTAGCTTTTATTTCATCCGCAGAACGTAAGTTCCAAACAGGACCATCTTCTATCCAATCTGTATTAAAGTGATATGCACCTTTAATATGCTCTTTATAGTTGATTGCTTTATCCCCTTCTCCCCATGAAACTTCAAAGATTGAATAGTTATCTTTATTTGCATATGTTTCAGGAGTTTTTCCGTTTTGGACATTTTTTACCCATTCAGGTGAAACAAGGTTTTGATATTCAGGATAAGTTACTAGATTAGATTTGTTAGCGTCATTATCAGCGAATTGTTTATATTCTTCAAATTTGTAGACATCATAACCAAGTGTTGCTAGTTTATCAGAAACTTTTGCTACGTTTTCTTTGTTTGTATCATAAACAACAATTTTTTTGTTTTTATCTAACCCTTTATCACTAACAAATTTTGCTTCTTTATCTTTGTTAACTTTTCCTATAAATGAAGCGCTATATTGGATAGAATTTTTAAGATGTCCACCATTTTTAATGCCATCTGTTTTAAAACCGTTATATGCTTCATCACTACGTGTATCAACGAATTGATATTCGCTGTTACTTAAATTCTTGGTGAAATCTTCAAGTGAAATAGCTTTTATCTCCTTTTTCTCAACAGATGTACTACTATTATTGTTATCTTTTGTAGTACAGCCGCTAAGAATAAAACCAGAAGCTAAGAAAATAATTCCCACTTTCTTAAAGTTAATCATATTAAATTGTATGTGGTAACCTACCACTTTCCTCCTTTTATTTGTACACTATAATTATATTATACAATTTAAAGATTGTAAATATGAGAAAAAATTTTAATTTCTGAGTAAGGTTTACATAAAATATTTAGTCTTATATTATTATTAGAAAGTATGAATATACAAGTGTGAAAAGGTTTTTCTTTTAAGTGATAATCTTTTTCAATTACAATAAAAAATATTATGATAACATTTTCTAAAAAAAACGCACATATAACGATAGCTATAAAGTTTATGTGTAAAACGAAGAGGATAATTTTTTTATTTTTTAGAAAATAAATTTAAAAAACCTTTGCAAAAAAAGTGAAACTGTTATACAATAAATTCAGTAGGAGTTTTGTGCTACTGCTTGTAAAGAAATTTTGGGAAAGGAGGAAAAGGTATGTTAGAGTTTAATGTTGATAAAATTACTATTCCGCTAAAACAACATGTTGGTGGTCCATGTCAACCTATCGTTAGTGTTGGGGACCATGTAAAACGTGGACAACTTGTTGCAACTCCTAATGGATTAGGTGCCAATATTCACACAAGTTTATCTGGTGTTGTTGAATCTGTTGATGAAATGAATATCGTTGTAAAATTAGATAAAGAACAATCAGACGACTATGTAAAATTAGAACCAACAGACGATCATCTACAACGTATTAAAGACGCTGGTATCGTTGGTGTAGGTGGAGCTGGATTCCCAACTGGAATCAAATTATCTGCACAAATACCTGGTGGATACGTAATAGCTAATGCTGCTGAATGTGAACCGGTATTAGGACACAATGTTCGTTACATGGAAGAACATCCAGAAGAATTGGTACGTGGATTAAAATACATTCTTAAATTAACAGGAGCAAAAGAAGGTTATATTGCGATTAAAACTAAATATCGTAAAGCTTTATTAGCTCTAGGGAAAGCATGTAAAAATGAACCAAATATCAGTATTAAAATTTTACCAAATATGTATCCTGCAGGGGACGAACGTGTTATCGTTAGGGAAACATTAGGTGTAATTTTAAAACCTGGTCAATTACCATTAGAAGCAAATGCTATTATCTCAAACGTGGAAACTATTAAACGTATTGTAGAGGCTATTGAATTAGATAAACCATTAATCGATAAAGATATTACTGTCGGTGGACGTGTTCATAATCCAGATATTTTCATGAATGTACCGATTGGATTACCAATTAGTGTATTTATTGAAAAAGCAGGAGGATACATTAATCCGCATGGTGAAATCGTACGTGGTGGACCATTCACAGGGCGTCCAGCTAAAGAAGAAGAACCAATTAATAAAACAACTGGGGGTCTATTAGTGGCAATGCCATATCCACAAGAACGCGAAAAAGTAGGGATACTTATTTGTGAATGTGGAGCCCAAGAAGAACGTCTTCGTCAAATAGCTGACGGAATGGGAGCAGAAGTTGTTTCTGTTCAAATGTGTAAACGTATGAAACCAGACAAAAATGGTAGATTACGTTGCGAGCTTCCTGGTATCTGTCCAGGACAAGCGGAAAAAGTATTAACAATGAAAAAAGATGGTGCGAAAGCTGTAATAGCTGGTACTTGTCAAGACTGAACTAACACCGTTACAGGTGTAGCTCCTAGGTTAGGAGTAAAAGTTTATCACAGTACCGACCACGTCCTTCGTGCCACTGACCATCATTTATACAGAAGCTATAAAAGCTTAGAATTACATAATAACAAATAATTTAGTTGGAGGTTAGAAGTAATGTCAATTACAGTAGAAACTGCAAAAGAACATTTAAATGACAAAGCGGTATTTTGTTGCAGAGCTGAGGAAGGTATCGTGATTACCCCAGAAAACTTAGAAGATCCAGGGTTATTCGATGATTTAGTAGATTCTGGTTTACTATCATTCCCAGATGATGCATTAACAATCGGACAAGTATTAGGAGCTAAATTAACTAAAACAACAGATGCTCTAGTACCTATTACGCCAGCTATCATTGATGCTGTTCAAGGCGGAGAAGAAAAAGCAGAAGAAAAACAAGAAGAAGTAGCAGAAGTAGCACCAGCTGCAGAAGTAGCAGAAGCAGCACCAGTTGTACCAGTTGCAGCGCCAGTTGCTCAAGCGTCAGCACCAGCTGGAGTATTCAAATTACAAATTGGAAAAGGTGAAAACATTAACCTTGAAATTCCATTATCAGCATTTGCTCAACAAGCTGCTCAACCAGCACCAGCTGCAGCAGTAGTTGAAGGGAAATCAGCGGTAGTAGAAGCTGCTCCGGTAGCTGTAGAAGCTAAAGCTGAAGAAAAACATGAAGGTGAATCTAAATTCATCCGTTCATTAAAAACTAAACACTATAAAATTGACAAAGTAGTATTTGGAGAAAAAACTGAAATTCAAGGAACTACTTTAGTATTAAGAACACCAGAAGATTTATGTAAAGAAGCTGCTGCGTCAGAAGAATTAGTAGAAGATGTTAAATTAGAAATCATCACTCCTGATAAATATGACACTTACAGTGAAACAATCATGGACGTTCAACCAATCGCTGTTAAAGAAGAAGGAGAAATCGGACACGGAGTTACTCGTGAACTTAAAGGTGTAGTAATGGTTCTTACAGGAACTGACGCTAATGGAGTTCAAATCGGGGAATTTGGATCTTCTGAAGGTGAATTAGAACGTAACATTATGTGGGGACGTCCTGGTGCTCCAGATAAAGGAGAAATCTTCATTAAAGGTCAAGTAACAATCAAAGCAGGAGCTAACATGGAACGTCCAGGGCCATTAGCTGCTCACAAAGCTTTCGACCATATTACTGAAGAAATTCGTAAAGCTCTTAAAGAAGTAGAAGATGAAAGCCTAGTAGTAGGTGACATCAACATCGAACAATACCGTCACCCAGGAAACAAAAAAGTATTAATCGTTAAAGAAATCATGGGACAAGGTGCAATGCACGATAACTTAATCTTACCAGTAGAACCAGTTGGCACACTTGGTGCTAAACCAAACGTTGACCTTGGTAACTTACCAGTAATGCTTGCTCCAACAGAAGTATTAGATGGTGGTATCCACGCATTAACATGTATTGGACCAGCTTCTAAAGAAACTTCTCGTCACTACTACCGTGAACCATTAGTACTTGAAGCTATGGCTGACGAAGAAATCGACTTAGTAGGGGTATTACTAGTTGGATCACCTCAAGCTAACTCAGAAAAATTCTATGTATCTAAACGTGTTGGTATGACTATCGAAGCTATGGATATCGATGGTGCTATCGTTACAACTGAAGGATTCGGTAACAACCACATCGACTTCGCTTCACACATCGAAGAAATCGGTAAACGTGGAGTATCAGTAGTTGGTATGACTTACTCTGCAGTACAAGGTGCTCTTGTTGTAGGTAACGAATACATGTCAGCTATGGTTGATAACAACAAATCTAAACAAGGTATTGAAAACGAAATTCTTTCAAACAACACATTATGTAAAGAAGATGCTATCCGTGCTTTAGCTATGCTTAAAACACAAATGGGTGGCGGAACAATCAAAAAAGCTGAAAGAAAATGGAATCCAAACGTTAAATTAAACAACGTAGAAGTTATCGAAAAAACTACAGGCAAAAAATTAGAATTAGTTGACAACGAACAAGTGTTACCAAAATCTAAAAAACGTCAAGAAATTTACGAAAAAGAAGACTAAAATTTAAAAAAGTAGGAAGTAAGTTATGATTGAAAAATTAAAATATGCATCTACAGAAAGAGTGTTCGAAGGGGTTATAGTCGATCATAACGACGCCAGCGTTACGATAGATATTAAAGGGCGCCTAGGGCAATTTAAAATTCCTATGAGAATGCTAATCTCGGAATATCCAGTAAAAATCGGACAAGAAGTCGCATTTTTACTAAGTTATCCAGAAGTATTAAATGAAGAACCTGACGAACATTATGTAAATGCAATACTTAATACTAAAAAGTTAGAACAAGAAGTACAAAATAGAAAACACAACGAAGAAAAATAGTAGGAAGGAGAAATTAGAATGTCATTAACGATATTTGAAGGTCTACAATCAGAGATTTTTGTACCTATTACACCTAAACCAGTTTGGGCTCCAGTAACTAAAGAATTAAAAGATATGAAAGTAGCATTAGCTACAGCAGCAGGAGTTCACTTAAAAACAGATAAAAGATTTAACTTAGCAGGGGATACTACATTCCGTGAAATCCCAGATACTGCTCACAGTTCAGATCTTATGGTATCTCACGGTGGATATGACAACGCTGATGCTAACAGAGATATCAACTGCATGTTCCCAATCGACAGATTACACGAACTTGCTAAAAAAGGTTTCATTAAAAGCGTAGCAGAATTCCACTACGGATTCATGGGTGGTGGTGGAGACCAAGAGGCTTTCACTAACGAAACAGGTCCAGCAATCGCTAAAAAATTAAAAGAAGAAAATGTTGATGCAGTTATCTTAACTGCTGGTTGAGGTACTTGCCACAGAACTGCCGTGATCGTGCAGAGAGCAATTGAGGAAGCAGGTATTCCAACAATCTTAATAGCAGCACTACCTCCAGTAGTGCGCCAAAACGGTACTCCAAGAGCCGTTGCTCCGCTTGTACCAATGGGAGCAAACGCAGGAGAACCAAACAACGTTGAGCAACAAACACAAATCTTAGAAGCAACATTAGAGCAACTAATTAAAATACCAAGTTCAGGTAAAATAGTTCCTCTACCATTCGAGTATATCGCTCACGTGTAGGAGAATTCCGGAGAGGGGCGAAAGTCCCTCTCCATTTTTTACGCAAACTGTACTATAAAACAGATTGATTTCTGTTTCATTACAGAAAATTTATAGTAAGGGATGATGATTATGCCAAAAGAAAGATTACAAATAAAGGCATTTCATATAAAAGATGTTGCATTAGGTAAGAAGGTTAAAATTGAAAATAATCAGTTAACTATTCCTACAGAAATAGAATATGATAAAAATGTCTTTGAAAAAGTAGAGGTTAAAATAATAAAACCTAGGGAACATAATTTTTATGTTAATACTATAATGGACGTTGTACCGATATCAACAAAGGTTATAGGGCGCTTAGGAGAAGGAATTACGCATACTCTAACAGGTGTTTATATGATTCTTACAGGAGCAAATACAGAAGGGAAACAAATGCATGAATTTGGTTCTTCAGAAGGTATCCTACAAGAGCAGTTAGTATTAAATAAAGCTGGTTCTCCAGCTGATGATGATTATTTAATACATATTGATGTCATTATAAAAGCAGACGCTGAGTTCAATCGTGAACTAGCCTTCTCAATTTTCGAACTATCAGATGTTTATTTACAAAATATCAGAGAAGTTATGAAAGTTTTAAGTGGTCGTGATGCTGATGAAGTACATGAATTTTATAATAAACAAAATCCAGGTAAACCAAAAGTTGCTTTAGTAAAAGAGGTAGCTGGACAAGGTATGATGTATGATAATCAGCTATTCCCTATTGAGCCTAGTGGAATAGATAAAGGTATTTCTATTATAGATATGAATAATATGCCCGTCTTATTAACACCAAACGAATATCGTGATGGTGCGATAAGAGCAATGGTATAGGAAGGGGTGTTATTATGGGTATAGGACCATCTACAAAAGAAACTAGTTTGCATCATTTTAGAGATCCATTATTAGATACTTTGGCAGAAGATCCGGATATTGATTTCCAAGGGGTTATAGTTGTGGGAACTCCCCAAGATAATAGACTAAAACATTTAGTTGGTTGGAGAACAGCCACTTGGTTAGAAGCGATGAGAACGGATGGAGCTATAATCTCAGCGGACGGTTGGGGTAATAGTGATGTTGACTACGCTAATACTATGTTTGAAATAGGAGAGCGCGGTATTACAATAGTTGGTTTGAAATTTATGGGTAAACATAAATTTGTCGTAGAAAATGAATATACAAAATTTGTTTTAGACTTTAATAAATCAGAAGAAGGCGTAGAAACAGAAATAGTTTGCCAAAACAATATTGATTATACTGATGCAAGAAAAGCCTTAGCATTGTTAAAATTAAAAATGAGACAAGATAACAAATAATTTAAGGAGTGAATAATTATGAAACTAAATAAAATGATTTCAGTTATTGATACACATACAGCAGGTGAAGCAGCAAGATTAGTAACTGCAGGTATTCCAAAAATTCCTGGTAAAGATATGGTTGAGAAAAAACAATACTTCATCGATCACTTAGATGATGTTCGTAAGTCTGTTATGTTTGAACCACGTGGACACCAAGATATGTTCGGAGCATTCCTATTACCTCCAACAAAAGAGGAAGCTGATTTTGGATTAGTATTCATGGATACTGGTGGTTACCTAAATATGTGTGGACACAATACTATCGCAGCAGTAACTGCAGCTGTAGAAACTGGTATGGTTGATGTAGAAGAAGGGGCTACTGAAAAAGAAGTAGTAGTAGAAACACCAGCTGGACTTATTTATGCAACAGCTAAATTAAAAGATAACGGAGCTAAAGTAAAAGAAGTTTCATTCAGAAACGTTGAATCATTCTTATACAAACGTGACGTTGAATTAGATGTTGAAGGAGTTGGACACATTAAATTCGACATTTCATTCGGAGGAAGCTTCTTCTGTATTATCTCTGCAGATCAATTAGGATTAGAAGTTAAACCAGAAAATGCTTCTAAATTAAAAGAAGCTGGTCTAAAAATCCGTGACGCAGTAAATGCAAATGTTGAAATTCAA
>ERZ773010.33-NODE-33-length-104460-cov-8.922571_pt1 | contig 104460 bp, 85 predicted proteins | sample MGYA00580842_ERZ773010 | MGnify/ENA primary metagenome ERZ773010 (study PRJEB29015, sample SAMEA2737982) | human oral metagenome | biome: human oral; feature: human-associated habitat; material: dental | place: China | collected 2107 ... | reverse complement strand
CCCCCCCATTTAGGATGTCTGCACCGTCGTAGCCGTAGAGAACGTCGTTACCCGCCGTACCGAGCTGAACCCGCCGTTTGACTTCTTCGATGTCCCAGCTTGTGCCGTCAGCAAACTTGATTCGTTCAACTGCGCAGGACGAGGTACCATCCTGACTGAAGTAGTACGCAACACGCAGACTGTCGTTCGTTCCAATCAGACCAACAATAAGATCATCGTATTCACGGGTTAGGCGGACTTTGTCCGCTGTAATGCCAGCACCCAGTTCGATAACATCCGGATTCGTCCCCGAAGTGTCGAAATCGTAATTACTGATCGTGTCCTGACCGGAGCCGAGGCCGAAGCGGTAGGTGTCGGCGCCGTTGCCGCCCGTAAGCTGGTCGTTGCCTTCGCCACCGTCCAGCGTGTCGTTGCCTTCTTCTCCGCTGAGCGTGTCGTCGCCTCCCCCCCCATTTAGGATGTCTGCACCGTCGTAGCCGTAGAGAACGTCGTTACCCGCTCCGCCTTGAAGGGTATCGTTTCCCATTCCGCCGTAGAGCCAGTCGTTGCCGTCACCACCATTTAAGGTGTCGGCGCCGTTATTGCCCGCAAGGTAGTCGTTGCCTTCGCCACCATCCAGCGTATCGTTGCCGTCTCCACCGTAGAGATCATCATTGCCCACTCCGCCTTCAAGTATGTCGTTGCCAGCATAGCCATACAGGGTGTCATCACCGTTTTCTCCGTTCAGGAAATTGTCTCCCGTATCACCATAGATTCGGTCATCGCTTTCTGTACCGCTCCGGAAATTTTGCCTGATGTACTCGACAATATTCCATGCCGTACCGTCGGCAAACCTGATCTGCCCGATTGCATTGGACAAAGTGTCATTCTCTCCATCGAAAAAGAAGCGCTCAACGTGCAGGCTGTCGTTCGCGCCGATAAAACCGATGACGAGTTCGTTCCCTTGACAGGACAGACGAACCATCTCTGGCCGGATACCCGCACCCAGTTCGATAACATCCGGGATCACGTCTGGAAAGTTAATGCCTTGGTTGTGGATCGTATCCTGACCGGAGCCGATGCCAAAGCGATAGATATTCGCACCGAGGCCGCCGATAAGATAATCGTCGCCAGCGCCTCCATCGAGCGTGTTATCGCCGCCTACACCGTCGAGCGTGTCGTTACCCGCGCCGCCTTCAAGGACGTCGTCTCCGGATCCGCCGTAGAGCCAGTCATTACCCGCTCCGCCTTGAAGGGTATCGTCTCCCATTCCGCCGTAGAGCCAGTCGTCGCCGTCACCACCATTTAGAGTGTCACCCCCGGCGTCGTAGCCATAGAGATTGTCATCGCCCGCCGTACCGAGCTGAACCCGCCGTTTGACTTCTTCGATGTCCCAATTCGTGCCGTCGGCAAGCTTGATCTGTTCGACCGCGTAGGGAGAACCACCATCCTGATGGAAGTAGTTCGAAACACGCAGATTGTCGTTCGTTCCGGTCAGGCCAACGATGAGGTCGTTGCTCTGACGGGTCAGGCGGACTTTGTCCGCCGTGATGCCCGTACCCAGTTCGATCACGTCTGGGTTTACACCCAATGCGTCAGCGTCGTAGTTGTTGATCGTGTCTTGACCGGAGCCAAGGCCAAAGCGGTAGGTGTCGGCACCGTTGTTGCCCGCAAGGTGGTCGTTGCCTTCTCCACCGTCCAACGTGTCATTACCGTCTCCGCCGTTGAGCGTATCGTCGCCTTCGCCGCCTTCAAGGGTGTCGTTGCCAGCATAGCCATACAGAGTGTCGGCGCCATTTGCTCCGTTTAAAGAATCGTCTCCGGCGTCACCATAAATTCGATCGTCACTCTCCGTAGCACTCCGGAATTGTTGCCTGATATATTTGGTATTCCACACCGTACCGTCGGCAAATTTGATCCGTCCAATCACATCGAACAAACCGCCATCCTCTCCTTCGTAAAAGAAGCGTTCAACTCGCAGGCTATCATTCACGCCGATAAAACCGATGATGAGATCATTTCCTTGATAAGACAGATGAACCATCTCCGATCGGATGCCCTCACCCAGTTCGATCACATCCGGGTTCGTCCCCGAAATGCTGTCATCGTAGTTGCTGATCGTATCTTGACCGGAGCCGAGACCAAAGCGATAAGTGTCCGAACCATCGCCACCTTCAAGGGTGTCACTGCCTTCCCCTCCTTCGAGAATGTCATTGCCTTCTCCTCCTTTAAGGTAGTCGTTGCCTTGCCCGCCCAAAAGAAGGTCTTCTCCGGCTTCTCCGTAGAGCCAGTCGCCATCCGCTCCGCCTTCAAGGGTGTCATTACCTTCTCCGCCACACAGCCAGTCATGGCCGTCGCCGCCGTCAAGAAGGTCATCGCCATCGCCGCCTTCAAGAGCGTCTGCCCCGTCCCCTCCCCAGAGCGTATCGTTTCCGGCTTTGCCGTAGAGTTTATCGTCGCCGCCCAGTGCGTCGATAAAGTCCCCCCCGGCGCTGCCGGTGAGTGTGTCGTTGCCTTCGGTGGCGCCCGGCAAGGCGGGAGTTGTCGCCGGTTTAATCTTCAGTCGCAGTGTTTGCTGCGCCGTTGCGCCGGCCCGGTCGGTCGCCGTAATGAGCAAGCGAATCTGGCTGGTTATGCCTGCCGGCGGTGTGCCCGTCAGGGTCCCGGTTGCCGGGTCAAAAGTTAGCCAGGCGGGCAATGCACCGCCGTCGGCAAGTTGGGCGCTTAGCGTCAGGATGTCGTCTTTGTCGATGTCGACGAAGGCGTTGGCCGGAAGGGTGATTTTGAGCGGTTCTCCAGCATGTGCGCTTTGTTCCGTAAGCGCCGTACCAATGGTCGGTGCGTCATTGACGTTGTCAATATTGAGGGTGAAGCTTTGTTTGGCCGAGGCGCCGTGCGGGTCTGTTGCGGTGATTTCGAGGTTCAATGTGCCGACGGCGTCGTTGTCTGGAGTACCGCTGAGAGTACGTGTGGCCGCATTAAATTCCAGCCAGGCAGGCAGTGCGCCGCCACCGGCACGATAAACCCGGTAGGTCAAATTTTCGTTCTCCGGGTCGATAAATGCTTCGTCCGGTATCGTGAAGCGCCAGGCGCTATCTTCGGCAATCTGCTGCACAGTGAAGGCGCTGCCGACTACAGGCGCCCAATTGGGCTGTCCGGGATCAGGATTGGAGTTAGGCTGTTCTACGGGCAGTTGCAGGCCGAGGAATGTCTGCGCACTGAAGAAGTTTTTAACCAGGACGCGGCCACCGCCGCCCACGCTACTAATGAGCAGGTCGTCGCCTTGCCGGGTTAAGTGACAACCGCTGGCGGTCTGCCATTCGTTCTGGCCAGTGATTTTGATTTCGGATTGGGTAAGTGACCTGTTTGCGTAGTACAAGCGTCCTTTACCGTCCGTGTCGGTAATGGTCGTGATGCTTTCTGAACCGCCGGCTTTGAGTACGTCGGGATGGATAAGATAGACGTCTTCGCCGCCGGTATCCTTGATTGTGTCTTTACCGGCGCTGATGGAATAAAGGTCGGCACCTTCGCCGCCTTCAAGGGTGTCGTTGCCTTCGCCGCCGTTGAGCGAATCGTTACCTGAGCCACCCAGCAAGGTGTCATTACCTCCCATTCCGACCAGCAAATCATTCCCCTCGCCGCCGCTCAACATGTCGTTGCCATGAAAGTTAACATCAAGCTTACTGCTGTCGCCGCTTAGAGTATCATTGCCTTCACCGCCACGCAGGATGTCATCACCGCCGTTCCCGACCAGCAAATCATCTCCCTTGCCGCCATCAAGCGTGTCATTGCCGTGTTTGTCCGGCGGAATGTCGCTGCTGTCCCCGTAAAGACTGTCATAGCCCTCGCCACCGCGCAGGATGTCATCACCACCACTACCGACCAGAATATCGTCACCCGCACCGCCCTCGAGCGTATCGTTGCCATGTTTTTCTGATGGAGTATCGCTGCTATCTCCGTAAAGTCTATCGTCGCCCTCGCCACCATAAAGCGCATCCGCCAGCCCACCGCCGGTCATATGGTCATTGCCTTCGCCGCCGTAAAGTGTATCGTTGCCGTATTTATCGGGCGCCAGATCGCCGTAATCACCATCAAGGCTATCGTCACCTTCTCCGCCGTAAAGCAAATCATCCAGACCGCCGCCGTTCATCACATCGTTGCCCGCGCCGCCATAGAGCGTGTCGTTGCCATATTTATCCAGCGCCGGATCCATGTCCACAGCGTCGCCATCAAGGCTATCGTCGCCCTCGCCTCCATAGAGCAAATCATCCAGTCCGCCGCCGATCAACAAATCGTTTCCTGCGCCGCCGTAGAGCGTGTCGTTACCCTGTTTATCCTTCGGCGTATCGCTGCTGTCTCCGTAGAGGCTGTCATGACCCTCACCGCCGTAGAGCAAGTCGCCCAATCCACCGCCCAACAGGATATCGTCACCTGCGCCACCATCGAGCGTATCGCTGCCGTCATAGTCGTTATTGTCATCGCCGCTCAGCTCATCATTGCCCGCACCACCGTGGAGAATATCCGCGCCTCCTTCGCCAAAGAGTGAGTCGTTGCCCTCGCCGCCATCAAGGTAGTCGTTGCCATGCAGATTGCCGGCAAGATTTTTGATGCCATTATCACCGCTGATCAGGTCATTGCCTGCACCGCCAAGGATGACATCGTTGCCTGCTTCACCCCAGGCTTTATCATTACCTGCCTGCAGATAAACCGTGTCATCGCCTGCCCCGCTAATTACCACATCATTCCCCGCGCCGGCATAGATAATGTCGTCGCCCGTTCCATCACGGCTTTCGGCTTGGAATTTGTTGAATGTATAGAAATAGACATTGCTGCCATCATCGTCCGGAGTAATCTTTTCCGTTACTGACCAGTCTTTCCACGTATCTTCAACCGCACTGAAAATATCCAGATCTCCGTAAATAGTATCGTCGCCACCCCCCGATACGAGCAGGTCATTCCCATCACCACCTGCCAGGAAGTCATTGCCGGCGCCGGTAAACACTTGGTCATCGCCTTCACTGGCATCAACAAGATCACCTTGTTTCCCGTTGCCTTGCTGGGTTGCGCCGGCAGTAATGAAGGCGCTTGCTTGACCCACGGCATCGCCGTAGATCAAATCATCCCCCTGGTGTCCGTGCAGAAAATCGCCTTCCGCGCCCCCCTCCAGCGTGTCTCTCCCAGTGCTACCACCAAGGTAATCGCGCCCGGTTCCGCCCAGTGCATGGACAGTCCCTTTGGCTAGATAGTTAGCAAGCTTATCGTCGCCTGCGCCCATATCGACGAGATCATTGCCGCCATGTTTCCAGCGAATGACATCATCGCCGCCGCCGGCAATAATGTGATCATTCCCCGGACTGTCGTAGAGCGTGTCACTGCGCCCGGGTTCCGGCTTGCCGGGATCGGTAATGAGATTGCCCCAATCGTCGTATTTATAATAAAGATGACCTTCTTCATTGTAGAACTCCACGGGCGCAAGATCGCCCATGATCGTATTGCTCGTCTGCGCAGGTTTGCCGGATTCATCGCGATTCCGGACGACTACATTGAGACGGCTTTCGCGCGCCGCTGCCTCGCCCTCACCGACCCCTTGCGCAGGCAGGTATTGCGCGACGAGACTGAGCGTAACATCACTATTAATCTGACGGGTATTGAGAAAAAGGAAAGAAACCTCAGTTTGACCGGCCAAGAGCGGCAGGCTGATTTCTCCCTGCTCAAAAGTAAGAATCTTTCCGCCATAGTTAATCGCGTAATCTTTGCCTCCGCTCAGACTGAGCTTGAGCACATCGCCTGCCCGCGCCGCACTGCTCAGGTAAAGCGTGCATGTATGCCCGCCATTTTCCTGCATCTGGAGCGATGCCGTTTGTGTGGAAGGATCGTAATCTGGGTCGAGGAAAGGATTGGCATCGTGCCCGACGCCAAAAGCAATTCGAGCGCCATCCAGCCGGAAGCCGAAACGCGCCTGGCTGGTCGCGCCATCGGTAAAATTAAAACCATCCACGCGCAGCACATTGTCCTGCTCGCCCTGGCGGACAATATGTAATTGTTCGTCGCGGCGGTAGAGATCGTATTTACGCCCCGCGCTTTCGATGCGCCAGTAGCTCAGATTATTCTTGAGATAACTCTTGGCCGTGCCGTTAAGCTCCGCGCCGTCGATAATGATTCTGTTCGTTCCGTCCGTATCGCTGATTTGGTCCTGGCCGAAAGCGCCGTTAAATTCATAGGTGTCGTTCCCCGCGCCGCCGTTCAATGTGTCGGCGCCAGCGCCGCCGATGAGCTGATCGTCGCCCTGCCCGCCTTCCAGGTAATCGTTGCCGTCGTCGCCTTTGAGCGTGTCGTTCCCGTCACCGCCATAAAGACGGTCGGATTCCGTACCGCCTGTAATTTCTTCCGCATCCGTACCGCCGAAGACGATCTGGTGGTCGCTAGCCGAAGTACCATAGCCATCAATGGCAAGCTGCATCTTGGTGACTTTATCGACATAGTCCCAGTTACCATTGATTTCGTTGGTGTTGTATTCGTCGGTGTAGGCTTTGTCTTCCTGGCCGTAGCGAATCTTCCAGGCGAGCATGGCCGCCCGGTCTTGCAGGTAAGCTTCGCTCATCGTCCCCTTGCCGGTAGCTTCGTCGTATAGGTCGAGCGAACCGTCGGCGTTGTGGGTGCTGTAGTCGGCGCCGATCAGGGCGAAGGGGTTGAGTTCGCGCAGGGCGTAGCGGTAGGCCAGCCCTACGTCGTCCTTGCCTGAGGCGCGGGCTGCGATGCCTTCGGCGCTTTGGCCGGGAAGCAGCGCCACCGTAGCTTTGCCGGAAAGCGCTTTGAAGCGCTCGTTACCGGCCAGCGCGATCAGTTTGTCGTGATAGATGCTGCGTGCAGCGAAGTCACCACAACCTGATTCCCAAATGGTGTCGGATTGAGTGGGACCCGTATCGGGAAGACCGGTAAGCGTCTGTCCGGTGATCAGTTGGTACAGCGCCCGGAGCAGGGTTTCGTTACTGCTATTGGTGATGGCGCTGGCGGCTTTGAGTATTTGCCCGCCTTTGTCGATATCGAAAGTAGGGTCGAGTTGGGCAAAGAGCTTTTGTATACCAAGCGTGTCGAGGAGTGCGCCGATGTCGTGAGTGTTTTTTTCGATGGTGATGTTGCGATCGGTACTAAAGGAACTACCGGTGCCGGCGCCTGAAATGATGTCCCAGTCATCGCCGGGTTGGGCGTCTTCGGATTCAAAGTTCGCCACGCGCCCGGTAACGCTGGCGACGGCTGCCGGCTGAAGGCCAAAGGGTTTGAACAGGCCAAGCAGCTTGTCGGCGCCGCCGGTCGGGAAGTTGAGCCGGCTCGATGGCGGGTTGTAGCCGGGGGCGTTGAAGATGGTGGCGGTGGTAAAAACATCCGGCAGCAGGGCGGTGGCCAGTGCGGCCAAGTGCCCGCCCAGGCTGTGGCCGGTAACGGCGATCTTTTCATCCGCGCCGATCAGGCCGCGGCCAGTGCCCGATGTGCTTGATTTTTCGATCCAGAGATAGGAGGTTGCTACTCCGAGTGTCGGCTTGACCGCTTTGCCAGTCAGTCTCAGGTAGGGGCGGTTTTTCGGCGGGGTGATGGTCTCCTTAAGCTCAAGTTGTTCGACCACCGCCCCTTCGGGCGCGCGCAGTACCTGGATGTAGTTGTAAAGCGAGACGAGTTGTTCGAGCGCCGCGCCCCAAAAGCCGATCTGGCGAACGTCGGCGTCGGCCAGATCATAGAGCTTTTGCCACGGCGCTTTTGGTTCCGTGCCGGCGATGGCGAGCACTTTGCCGTAGGTAGCGTTGTGCACCAGCATGGCGGCAAAGCCGCTGGCCGGGTCGCTGTGCCCGGTGTCGTCGCTTCTCTTGAAATAGGGATCGAGTATCGTCCAGCGGCCGGTGACGTCGGCCGCCGTATCGGGATCAAACATCTGTTTGCCAAGTGCTTCAGGAATACGCTCTGACTTGCCAGGATTTTCTGTTTTCGAGCCTTCTTCGACAATAATCTCCGGCGTAATATCGTTTTGACCATGTTCGCTCAAATCCACATAAGCCAGTGTCGAAAGTTTGGCGTAGTCGTATATTTCCTGAATGGTCATAGGTTTCATGGTTTCACTCCTGAAGGAATAAGGACTCTGTGAAATTCAGTAATCAGCTTGGGTCGCCTGTAACAAACACCGGCGCCATTATCGATCACCGATCCGATCAAGTTGTCGATCCAACCCATGCGCGCGGTAAAAGATTGATATTTCGCAATGATTTCACCAGTGTGCCGGTTACGAATGACCCTGCTATTTACAATCACGCCTTGGCGCTTATCATAATAATTGCTGTGCTCATCGGCAATCTCCCATTCGGCCGTTGGCCCAGGGATTTTTGTAACGACAATTTCATCGCCTTTGCGCTCAAAGCGGTTAATGGTTTTTTCGCCCGGGAATGGCTTATCTTCAACGAAAACGTAGGGGTATTTTTTCATCGTACCTCTGCTGCCGTACAAACCCTGAAACCCATCCACCACGACAGTGCGGTAGATATGCAGCCCGGCCTGGTCGCAGGCCTTGTTCATCTTCCAGCTATGCCAGGTCACATCACCCAGCGGAATCAGATAGGCCAGGATCAGATAGAGCGGTATCGCCCAGTAGCGCTTTTTCCAGCGCCAGACCTTGGAGGCAAGCACCAACAGCCCAATCAGCACCAGCGGCAGGTAGAAAATCAGTAATGCCGGCCCGGCCAGACCAATGTAGAGTTTCATAACTTCGGTTCCTCGATAAGATATGTGATGTAACGGTGCTGTGGGCAGAGGTGTTTCAGATGCCTTTCAATAAAAATTTCCGTGCCGCGCGGGCCTGCGGTGGTTCGGTTCAGGAGGTTCATGCCCAAAGGCAATCCAGCCATTACGCCCAGCGCCGGAAAGAAGGCTTTGGACTGTTTTCCTTTCAACAGCGGGTTGACGGCCGCCTCGCCCAGGGATAGGAGATAAAGGCTGAACAACAAGAAAAACAGGGCGCGAAAGTCAGCGCCGGAAAGCGCCGCGACAATTGTGTATCCGACCAGCGTGGATGCTGCGGCCAATGCGAGCCCGGCCGCGCGGCGGGAAACAATTTCGATCACGTGATCAATGAACGTTATCAGGCAGGGCTTTTTGCGTCCGCAGCGTTTTTCAGCCCCTTCGACCCACAGTCTGACGGTGAGCGTAAAAATCACCGCCCACCCGAGCGAGTCGAATTGAAGGCGTGCGATGAGCAGGTCGATCGCCCAGTTTGCGCTGTAATAGCGGTGACCCACAATCTGCGCAACGCCGAGGGATATCCCCGCCAGCATGTAGCAATAGAGGGCGTTCCGACGCAGGTTTCGGTTTATAAACATCCAGGCGCTGCCGCAGGCTTGCTTCGACATAATGCCTCCTAAAAATACGCGCACTTTGTGGAGACGAGGATGCTTGTGGGATGGAGAAAACTCTAGAACTGCGCCCGACGGATGTCAACCATTTAATTTACAAGGCATTTGCCGGCACTGCGGCAGGAAAAATTGCTGCCGGGCGCGCCCGGAACGGGCCGGCAGGCGGCCGGATGGGAATGAATCGGGTAATGGGGGTGTAATGCCCCAAATAGGTGTTTTTAGGATGGACTCTTGGCGAAATAATTTTTATAAGCAGAAATTTACTCTCCTTTTTAAACATGGCTGCCGATGTCGGCGTTTTAAACAAAAGAATTGAAGAAGGCAGGCCGAAGACGCGCAATCTACGCGGGTTGCCGGGCAGTACGCCGGAAATGCCCAATCCACGCGGATCAGCGGGCAGCAGTCCAGCGACCGAAGTCAGAAAAACGTTCGTAGGTCAACAAGCACGGCATGTGCCGTTTCAGGTCGGACTCCGTACGCGGCGGGTAGGCGCTTGGTACGCGCAGCGTCAAATAGTTAAAAAACCGTCACTGCGTTGCGTCGCCTTGCCGTACGCATTGGACTGTTTGCGGCGGCTGCCCGGAAACCCGCGTCCTTTGGGCGTTTCAGAGAGGGCAGCGCTGGAACCCGCGTGGATTGGGCATTTGCGGGCAGGCTCTCCGGAGATGCCCGTTTCACGCGGGGTTTGGAGCCTGCTCCGCCGCGGCCGGCCTCTGCCTGCATTGCGCGTTGAGCGCGGCGGTGTCTGTGTGCGGTGTTTGAACGGTAGCCACAACTATTGAAGGGCTGGCAAAGTGCGGTGGCGCGCGCGGCGTGCTGAACGTCTGTGGCGTCCGAACGTCCGCAGTCGCTGTTCGTCCGCAACAGCTGCCCGGAAGCCCGCGTCTTTTGGGCGTTTTAGACAGGGCAGCGCTGGAACCCGCGTGGATTGGGCGTTTGCGGGCAGGCTCTCTGGAGATGCCCGTTTCACGCGGGGTTTAGGGCCTGCTCCGTCGCTGCCGGTCTCTGCCTGCATTGCGCGTTGAGCCCGGCAGCGTCTGTTTGCGGTGTTTGAACGGTAGCCACGACTATTGAAGGGCTGGCAAAGCGCGGTGACTGCTGCGCGCGACGGGTTGAACGTCTGTGGCGTCCGAACGTCCGCAGTAACTGTTCGTCCGCAACAGCTGCCCGGAAGCCCGCGTCCTTTGGGCGTTTCAGACAGGGCAGCGCTATAACCCGCGTGGATTGGGCGTTTGCGGGCAGGCAGCGCGGAAACCCTTATTCCGCCCGGGTTTCCAGCCTAAGCTTTTTTATTTATTCAACTATAGCGCTGCCAAAAGGTTTTGAACCATCGGGCGAACTGGGGTGAATTTGGGCAAATCGGGGCAAATCGGGGCAAATCGGGCAGTCTGCATCGGCCGCAATCAACCGGCGGGGTGGGTCGCGCGTTAGGGGCGGGTATACTTCGGCTACACAATATTTAGATAGATCAATATTGATATTTGATACGCCGGCCTTCGCGGCCGCCCACTTTTGACAATGACTGAACCGAAAACGACCGATCACCCGATTCCTTCTCCTTCCCCTTCTTCCGGCGCCGCAGCGGCGCATTTGCCGGCCGTCTGGCAAACGCAGGTCGAGGCGCAACTGGCGCCAAACGAGACGCTGCTTGCCTGCCTGGAAACCGATCTTGACGAGCGGCTGCGCTTTGCCGCCGGGATGCTGGTACTGACCGACCAGCGCCTGCTCGCAAAAACGGCGAGTGCAGCGGATACGGCGAGCTGGCAAAGTTACCCATGCCGCGCCGGACTGCGGCTGACGCGGCGCGACCACGCCGGCGTCGGCAGCCTGGAGTTATTCGACGAAAACGGACGGCTGGCCATCTGGCGCTATACGCTGGGCGGCGACATTACTGCGGGCCGGCTGATCGATCAGTTTGCGCGGCAGATCGAATTCCGTACGAGGGGACACGCGCCGCATAAGCCGGTGCAGGCGCTTTGCCCCAACTGCGACATGCCCCTGCCCGCCGGCCAGGACGAATGCCCGAACTGCAACCGGGAAAACCTGACGCCGCCTTCGACCTGGACGCTGCTGCGCCTGTGGCGCTTTGCCCGCCCTTACCGCTGGCAACTGCTCGCCGGCTTCATTCTGTCGCTGGCCAGCACGGCGGCAACGCTGGTGCCGCCCTACCTGACCATGCCGCTGATGGATAAGGTGCTGATTCCTTTCCAGAATGGCCAGCCGATCGATTCGACGCAGGTTGCGCTTTACCTGTCCGGCCTGCTCGCCGCCGCACTACTCGCCTGGGGGCTGGGCTGGGCGCGCACCTACATTCTGGCGCTGGTTTCCGAACGCATCGGGCGCGACCTGCGCACGACGACCTACGAGCATCTGCTCAAGCTTTCGCAGGAATACTTCGGCGGCAAGCGCACGGGCGATCTGATGGCGCGCATCGGCTCGGAAACCGACCGCATCAACCTGTTCATTTCGCTGCACTTCCTGGATTTCGCCACCGACGTGCTGATGATCACGATGACGGCCGCCATCCTTGTTTCGATCAACCCCTGGCTGGCGCTCGTCACTCTGCTGCCGTTGCCGGTCATTGCCTTCCTCATCCACATGGTGCGCGAAAAACTGCGCACCGGCTTTGAGCGCGCCGACCGCATCTGGGCGGAAGTCACCAACGTGCTGGCCGACACCATTCCCGGCATCCGCGTCGTCAAGGCGTTTGCGCAGGAACACCGGGAAGCGGCGCGCTTCCGCGCCGCCAACCAGCACAACCTCGAAATCAACGACAAGGTCAACAAGATCTGGTCGATGTTCGGCCCCACCGTGACGCTACTGACCGAAATCGGCCTGCTGGTCATCTGGGCGTTCGGCATCTGGCAGATTTCGCAGCACGAAATTTCGGTCGGCGTGCTGACCGCTTTTCTAGCCTACATCGGCCGCTTTTATACGCGCCTGGATTCGATGAGCCGCATCGTTTCGGTGACGCAAAGGGCAGCCGCCGGCACCAAGCGCATTTTCGACATCCTCGACCATGTTTCCAGCGTGCCGGAGCCGGTCAATCCCGTGCATCTGGAAAAGGTCGCAGGCTGCATCGAACTGCGCGACGTCGGCTTTCGCTACGGCACGCGCAGCGTCGCGCGCAATATCAGCCTGACCATCGAACCGGGCGAGATGGTCGGCCTCGTCGGCCATTCCGGTTCGGGCAAAAGCACGATGGTCAACCTGATCTGCCGTTTCTACGATGTCACCGAAGGCGCTATCCTGATCGACGGCGTCGATATCCGTTCGCTGCCGGTTGCCGAATATCGCCGCCATATCGGCCTCGTCCTTCAGGAGCCGTTCCTGTTCTTCGGCACCATTGCGGAAAACATCGCCTACGGCAAGCCCGAAGCCACGCGCGAAGAGATCATTGCCGCCGCCCGCGCCGCGCATGCGCACGAATTCATTCTGCGCCTGCCGCAGGGCTACGATTCGCTGGTCGGCGAGCGCGGCCAGGCGCTTTCCGGCGGCGAGCGCCAGCGTATTTCGATCGCCCGCGCCCTGCTCATCGACCCGAAGATTCTGATTCTCGACGAGGCGACGTCTTCGGTCGATACGACGACCGAGAAGGAAATCCAGAAAGCGCTCGACAACCTCGTGCGCGGGCGCACCACCATCGCCATCGCCCACCGCCTGTCCACGCTGCGCAACGCCAACCGGCTGATCGTCCTCGACCGGGGCGACCTCGTCGAAGTGGGCAGCCACGACGAGCTGATGGCCAAGGAAGGCCATTACTACCAGCTTTACCAGGCGCAGGCGCGCAATGCCGAGGAAGAAAGTGAGGCCGACGCCCCCTACCCCGGCAGTTCCGGCAAGCGCGACGATGAAAACGACCAAGGAGCACACAAGGCATGAACCTGCCCACCCTATCCACCATATCGCCGGCCTACCGGCTACACCGCGACGCCTTCGGCCGCCTGATCCTGACCGATGCCGACGGCACGGCGCATGAGGACGTTACGCCCGTGCGCGCTTTTCCGATCTGCGCGCCGGATGAGGGTATCGCCCTCGTCGACGCGCATGGGCACGAACTGGCCTGGATCGACCGCCTCGACGCCCTGCCCGCCGCCCTGCGCGAGCTGGTTACCGGCGAACTGGCCGGACGCGAATTCATGCCGGTTATCGAACGCATCCTCAGCGTTTCCAGCTACGCCACCCCCAGTTTCTGGCAGGTGATCACCGACCGCGGCGAAACGGCGCTGACACTCAAGGGCGAGGAAAACATCCGCCGCCTGCCGGGCAATGCGCTGCTCATCGCCGACAGTCACGGCATCAATTACCTGATCCGCGACCGGCTGGCGCTCGATGCGCAAAGCCGAAAATTTCTCGACCGGTTTTTATGATCCACACAAATACCCACATAAATATCCCCGTCAATCAGGAGCATTACATGCCATCCAGAAAAAATTCCCCATTTTTCAAAAAAACCCTTTACCCCATTTTGCTTTGTCTGACATGGGCCAGCGCCGTGCATGCCACCGAGGAGGATTCCCTAAAACCACAAACAGTCACGGCGACTGACGCTTTCAAGGATTTCCTGAAATGCGACGCCTCGTTTTTCATGACATTGAAGAACAACCCGACAGTCTTGGGTCAGAACATCAAGGTGGTGGAACGTGCGCACGCCGCGGTTCCTGAAGTCATGGATCCTTTATATGAAAAAGGTCATCAGCAGATTTTCGAAAAACCCGTGACGCTTGGAAATCTGTCTCTGCATGGATGGCACAACGAAGTCATGCACGATGTCAATGATGGATCATTTCTTTTCTGGGGATTCATTGTTAATGGAGAAACCAATCAGGTCGCGCAAGAAATCAATCGACTGCTCCCTGAAGACCGACAAGTAAAGAACGTGGGGCCTGTCTGGGCGCGTCCTGAAATGAGGCTGGTCGGCGACCCGATCAATGTCTTCAGAAAAGGCGGAGTGCATGGAAAAGTTACCGACAAGGGCACCGTGGAACGAGTGCTCCTGGTTGAAGGAGATCCGGGTGCTTCTCCCCCACGCACCAAAATTTTTTGCTCTCTTCAAGGATCCCTGTCGCCCATTCTTCTCAAATCCATTCGCCCCGACTTGATTGAAAAAGAATATCCATGAAATCACTTTTCACACCCATCATGACGGCGAGCATGGTTATCGCCGGTTGTACAACGCCTTCATCCACGAACACATCGGCACCAGATCCTTCCACGACCGTAAACGCATTCTGTAAATCAATTAGCGATGATATCGATGAAAAAGAAAACAAACTCAAAAATCCCGAAAAGGCCATCAAAAAACTATCGACGTGCATTGATTACATTGAAAAATCATCAAATAACGAAGCGCTTGCGGCAATGGACTATTTGCTTCGCTCGATGGCATACGAGCAACTGGGGCAATACTCTCTGGCAATTTCCGACATGGAAAAACACATATCCCTGAAAGGAAAACAGAAAACCGGGCGTGACATCGTGGAACTATCCGCGTTGTACAGGAATAATAAACAGCCGGAAAAAGCCGTTTCGATACTTCAGAAAATGTTTGATGAAAGACTTGGCCTGTTCGGAAAAGGCACGACTTTCGGCATGCCAAGTTACTACCATTTAGGCCGGGCGCTCATTGACCTTGAGCGTTGGGAAGAAGCTGCCGAGGCATTCACTGAAGGATTGACCTATCAACCCGATTATCCTTGGGCGCTGATGTATCGAGCGCTTGCCTATGACGCGCTTGGCCAGAAAAGCTTGGCCAGTGCCGATATCGGAAAAGCACGCGATCTAATCGACAAAATGCAAGCGCAGGACAAATCAAAATCTCTTGAGGCGCTTGGCAAACCGCCTTTCCCCGAATTTCTTTCAAAGTATCCTCGACATCGTTGACCGTCCATTGCCAATCCGGAAATCGCACCACGCTCGCCGCCATCCAAGACGAACGGACGGGAGAGAAAAAACATGCTGGCGACAGCCCGGTCAGCCAAAACCGGGCTATCGCGTTATTCCTTCCATGATTTGTCGCCATCCGAAATTGCAAGAACCATGACCATACCAAACGAAGCAGACATCAAATTCCTTGAAATCCGCTATCTGAACGGCCCGAGCATCTGGACTTACCGGCCGGTTATCGAAGCGGTCGTCGATATCGGCGAGCTGGAGGATTTCCCCTCCAACAAGATTCCCGGTTTTTACGAACGGCTCAAGACGATGCTGCCCTCGCTGATTGAGCACCGTTGCAGCTACGGCGAGCGCGGCGGCTTCCTGCGCCGCCTTGAGGAAGGCACCTGGCCGGCGCATATCCTCGAACATGTCACCCTCGAACTGCAAAATCTCGCCGGCCTCCCCGGCGGCTTCGGCAAGGCGCGCGAAGCCGGCCCGCGCGGCGTCTATAAGGTTGTCGTGCGCGCCTGGCAGGAGGATGTCACCCGCGCCGCGCTGTTTGAGGCGCGTCAACTGGTGCTGGCGGCCATGGCCGATCAGCCGTTCGATGTGAACGCATCGATCGCAAAGCTCGCCGAACTGGTCGATGCGCACTACCTCGGTCCCTCGACAGCCTGCATTGTCGAGGCCGCCGATATGCGGAAGATTCCGTACATCCGCCTGCTGCGCTCCGGCAATCTCGTCCAGCTCGGCCACGGCGCCGCGCTGCGCCGCATCTGGACGGCGGAAACCGACCAGACCAGCGCCATCGCCGTGGGCATTTCGCACGACAAGGATCTCACCAAGACATTGCTGGAAAATTGCGGCGTGCCGGTGCCCGAGGGACGCGAGGTCGACAGCCCGGAAGATGCCTGGGAGGCCGCGCAGGATATCGGCCTGCCGGTTTGCGTCAAGCCGCTCGATGCTAATCACGGGCGCGGCGTTTTCATCGACATCAAAACGCGCGAGGAAATCGAGAAGGCTTATGCCGCTGCTCTTGAGGAAGGCAACGGGGTCATCGTCGAGCGCTCGATTCCCGGTAACGAACACCGCCTGCTGGTTATCGGCGGCAAGCTCATCGCCGCTAATCGCGGCGACGCGGCGCAGATCACCGGCGACGGTAAATCGACGGTTCGCGAACTGGTTGAAACGCAGATCAACTGCGACCCGCGCCGCGGCATGAGCGAAAACCATCCGCTTGCAAAAATCGACATGGATCCGGCGGTGCACATCAACCTTGCACGCCAGAACCTGACGCCCGATTCCATTCCGGACGCCGGGCGCAAGGTACTCATCCAGCGCAACGCCAATCACGAATTCGACGTCACCGATGCGGTGCATCCGGAAACCGCCGAAATCGCCGCGCTTGCCACACGCATCGTCGGACTCGACATTGCCGGCATTGACCTCGTTTGCCAGGACATTTCAAAACCGCTCGCCGAACAGGGCGGCGCCATCGTCGAAATCAACGCCGGCCCCGGCCTACTGATGCACCTCAAGCCCGGCGTCGGCAAACCGCGCCCGGTCGGGCAAGCCATCGTCGACCACCTCTTTGCCGACGGCAACGGCCGTATTCCGGTGGTCGGCGTTACCGGCAGTTACGGCAAAACCACCGTCTGCCGGCTGGTTGCGCGCTTGCTCTCCATTTCCGGCAAACGAACCGGTCTGGCGTGCAGCGACGGCCTGTTCATCGATCGCCGCCTGCTGGAAAAAGGCGACCGCGCCAACTGGGATGCGGCGCATCGAACGCTACTGAACCGCGCCGTCGAAGCTGCGGTTTTTGAAAACGGCAGCGACACGATTCTCGAAAGCGGTGTGGCTTACGACCGCTGTCAGGTCGGCGTGATTACCAATATCGACCCCGCCCGCCACATCGGCCGCCGTTACACGAACACGCCCGAACAGGTCTTCAACATCATGCGCACGCAGGTTGATCTCGTGCTCAAGGAGGGCGCGGCAGTGCTCAATGCGCGCGAACCGATGCTGATCGACATGATTCCGCTGTGCGACGGCGAAATCATCCTGTTTGCCGACGACCCGGATCTGGCCGCCATCAGCGCGCATCAGAAGCACGGCGGGCGCGCAGTGTTCGTGCGCCACGGACACATCATGCTGGCCGACCATCAAGGGGAAACCAAACTGGTGAGCCTGGAAGACGTGCCGCTTTGTCAGGAAAGCGGGGAGAACGGTCAGCCCGCGGCGCAGACCGAAAACGTGCTGGCCGCCGTGGCCGCCGCCTGGGCGCTTGGCCTCAGCCACGACGTCATGCGCATCGGCATCGAAACCTTCTTGCCCGATTAGACCGCTTCTCCGAAAGGAACGCCGGACACGCTCCGCCCGACAGAAATCGCCGCCGCCCCACAGAATTCCGGCGGCGCATCAGAACTACGAGGAAAATTTATGGAAGTCTCGAGAATCCGTGCATTGCGCGGCCCCAATCTGTGGAGCCGCCATACCGCTATCGAAGCCATTGTCAGCTGTGACGAAAACGAGCGCGACATCAGCGCCATCACCGGCTTTGAAAAGCGCCTGCGTGAGCGTTTTCCGGAAATTGCCTACCTGCACCCAGCCGAAGAGGATCGCGCCGTCGCTATGGCACATGCGCTCGAATTCGCCGCCCTTGGTTTGCAGGCGCAGGCTGGCTGCCCGGTCACGTTCAGCCGCACGACACCCGCCACGGAAACCGGCGTTTATCAGGTCGTTGTCGAATACAGCGAAGAAGAAGTCGGCCGGCTGGCGTTTGACCTCGCCATGCAGCTTTGTCGGGCGGCGGTCGACGATGCCCCTTTTGATCTGGACGAAGCTTTGCGCCAGTTGCGCAAGCTCGACGAGCACGTGCGCCTCGGTCCGAGTACCGGCGCCATTGTGCATGCCGCCATCGCCCGTAACATCCCCTACCGCCGCTTGACCCAGGGCAGCCTCGTACAGCTTGGCTGGGGCAGCAAACAGCGCCGCATCCAGGCAGCCGAAATGGACACCACCAGCGCTGTTGCCGAAACCATCGCGCAGGACAAGGAGCTGACCAAGCGCCTGCTGCACGCCGCCGGCGTGCCGGTGCCGATCGGCCGTCCCGTGCGCGACGCCGCCGATGCCTGGGCCGCCGCCTGTGAAATCGGCATCGAACGCGGCGTTCCCGTCGTCGTCAAGCCGCAGGATGGCAACCAGGGCAAAGGGGTTGCCGTCAACCTGACAACGCGCGCGCAGGTCGAGGCGGCCTATGCCACCGCCGTACGCATCAGCAGCAACGTACTTGTCGAACGCTCCCTTGCCGGCCAGGACCACCGTATCCTGATTGTGGGCGATCGGCTGGTTGCCGCTGCGCGGCGCGAACCGCCGACCGTGATCGGCGACGGTGTGCGCACAGTGCGCGAGCTGGTCGATCTGGTCAATGCCGACCCGCGGCGCGGCGAAGGCCATGCCACTTCGCTGACCAAAATCCGCTTTGACGACATTGCCCTGGCGCGGCTGGCGCAGAACGGCCTGACTGCCGAATCGGTGCCGGCCAAGGGACAGCGCGTCGTGCTGCGCGACAACGCCAATCTGTCGACCGGCGGTACGGCCACCGACGTCACCGACGACGTGCATCCAGATTTTGCCGCGCGCGCCGTCGCCGCCGCCCAGATGGTCGGCCTCGACATCGCCGGCGTCGATATCGTCTGCCAGGATGTTCTGCGCCCGCTGGAAGAACAAGGCGGCGGCATCGTGGAACTCAATGCCGCGCCGGGCCTGCGCATGCACCTGAACCCCTCCTTCGGTAAAGGACGCAACGTCGGCGAGGCAGTCATCTCGTCGATGTTCGCGCCGGGCGAGGATGCGCGCATTCCGCTTGTCGCCGTTGCCGGCACCAACGGCAAGACGACAACCGTGCGCCTGATCGGCAGCATCCTTGGCAGCCAGGGCTATCGCGTCGGCATGACCAGTACCGACGGCGTATACATTCAGGGCAAGCGCATCGATACCGGCGATTGCAGCGGCCCGCGCAGCGCGCGCAACGTGCTCTTCCATCCCAACGTCGACGCGGCCGTGCTGGAAACCGCACGCGGCGGCATCCTGCGTGAAGGGCTGGGCTTTGACCGCTGCGATATTGCCGTCATCACCAACATCGGCAGCGGCGACCACCTTGGCCTTTCTTACATCAGCACCGTGGAGGATCTGGCTGTCGTCAAGCGCGTCATCGTCCAGAACGTCAAGCCCGTGACCGGTTTTGCCGTACTCAACGCTGCTGACCCGATGGTCGCACGCATGGCTGACGCCTGCCCCGGTCAGGTCATCTTTTTCGCCCGCGACCGCAGGCACCGGATCATGGCCATGCACCGCGCCCAGGGCAAGCGTGTCGTTTATCTCGACGGTGACGCCATCGTCACCTGGCATGGCACTGTGCTGGAGCGCTTCCCGCTTGCGGAGATTCCCATCACCGCCGGCGGCGCCATCGGCTTTCAGGTGGAAAATGCGATGGCCGCCGTCGCTGCTGCCTGGGCGCTGGGCATCGACCCGGCCACCATCCGTCAGGGGCTTGCCCGCTTCGTCAACGATGCCGATTCTGCCCCCGGACGCTTCAATCTGTTCAATTACCGCGGCGCCACGATCATCGCCGACTACGGCCATAATCCCGACGCCATTCAGGCGTTGGTCGACGCCGTCGGCAATATGCCAGCGCCGCCGGGGAGCCGCCGTACCGTCGTCATCAGCGGCGCCGGCGACCGGCGTGACGAGGATATCCGTAAGCAGACTGAAATCCTGGGAGGCGCCTTTGACCGTGTCGTCCTCTATCAGGATGCCTGCCAGCGCGGCCGCGCCGACGGCGAAGTGCTTGCCTTGCTGCGCGACGGACTCAAGGATGCGCGGCGGACGCGCGAAATCGAGGAAATCCACGGCGAATTCCTGGCCATCGATACCGCCCTCGACAAACTCCAGCCCGGCGATATCTGCCTGATCCTGATCGACCAGGTTGACGAGTCGCTCGCGCACATCGCCAAGCGCGTCGCGGAACAATAAGCCCGGTTTAACGGCGCGCGAGGTATACGAAGGGGCAAAAGGAGCCATAAGGGAAGCGGCGCGTATCGGCAGGCATTCCGGCGTAATGGCCGGAATTAAAAATACTCCGCATCCCCCGTATGCCGGTATTTTTCACGCCCGGATTAGCGCGCCCGGTAGAACATTTCCGCCAGGGCGGCAAGGCGCAGCGTGTCCTTTCCCCAGCGGGGGTGATGCAGGGCGCGCATCCACAGCATCGGACGTGCAGCGGTACGGATGTCGTCGGCAATGGCGGGCGGCAAGGCGGCGGCATGATCGGACCAGCGACGGACGGCGGAATCCAGGCAGCCACGCCGCTTGAGGATAAGCGCCGTGGATTGCAGGTAACAGAGGTAATCGCGGCTTTGGCAGGCGGGCAGCGGCAGATAACGGCCAGGGTCTTCCTCAAAATCGATGAAACCGATGTTTCCATCGTCGCCGACGATCATATTACGTGCGAAGGATTCGCTTAGGTATTGTCCGCGCTCATGGACGCTCTTGATGGCGGCAAGCCCTTGTTGCCAGCGGGCAAGGCTATCTTCGTGCTCGATGCATTCAAGCAGGGTATGTTCGCCCAGGTGGGTAAACATAAGGCCGTCGTCATCCGAGGCGAGCAGGCGCGGCACGCGCACGCCATGTGCCGCAAGCGTTTGCAGACGCGCCGCTTCCACCGCAATGGCTGCCCGCCCACCGGTGTTGGGCACGGGTTTGAGGGCGCGCAGGCGAAGGGTAGCGGCGAGACAGCCGATGAGGGTATAACGCCAGCGCGGAATGGTTTTCCCCACTTTGCGCACCCAGACGGTTTCGTTGCCAGCCAGGGTGTAGTGGGCAATATTGCTCGTCTGCCGGGGCAGGATGGCGGCAAGCGCCGCCGAATAGTTGTGGTTCATGGCGATTGACACCTGTCGGGAGCGCGTACCGTCACGGCCGCGCAGCGCACGCACACACGCCAGGCAAAGCAGCGTTTTTCATGCGCATAGCGATGATACGGATTTGCGTATGTCCCGGATAGGGGCAGTGTGCAGAATGGCCTATATGCGTATGCCCCGCACTGCGGGAAAATAGCATACGTCGTATCCATAGCCCGAAAATTGTCCAAATTTATTGCCCACGCAGTGTCCGCACGTTTTCTCCGGCGCCGGTGGGCGCCGCGCCGATGCCGCCTGAGCCTGCCGGCACACGGCATTTTATCCGACGCCCGGCGAAGCTACCGCCGGCTCACCACAACGATCATCACCGACTACGGCCATAATCCCGACGCCATTCAGGCGCTGGTCGATGCCGTCGGTAATATGCCGGCGTGACGAGGATATCCGCAGGCAGACCGAAATCCTGGGAGATGCTTTCGACCGTATCGTTCTCTATCAGGATGCCTGCCAGCGTGGCCGTGCTGATGGCGAAGTGCTTGCCTTGCTGCGCGACGGACTCAAGAATGCACGGCGGACGAGGAAAATCGAGGAAATCCACGGCGAATTCCTGGCCATCGATACCGCCCTCGACAAACTCCAGCCCGGCGATATCTGCCTGATCCTGATCGACCCGGTTGACGAGTCGCTCGCGCACATCGCCAAGCGCGTCGCGGAACAATGAGACTGGTACGGCAAGGATGTTTCCCACGCACGGCAAGCGGCGCAGTGACGGGAACACATAACGAAAACGGAGCGAGTGAAAAGTGAAAGGCAACGCCGGAAACCGGCATCGCTAACCTCCGCACGAATAACACGCCGGCAGGTAGGCCAACCTGGCATCGGTATCAACACCGAACGGAAGGTCTGGCTGGAGCCCGCGTCAATAGGGTATATGCGGGCAGGTACTCCGGAAACGCCCATTCCACGGGGATCTCCGGGAACCACCGGTGCATTGGCTGGACATGCTGCGCGCGCCGCCCCGCTTCTTTCTCCTTGTTGCCAACCGCCCGTATCTGTCTCCCACCTTGGCGCGCAACAACCGTTCCGCCGGTAAAATATGCGCGCTCATTGATTTATATGCCCCGACGGACGGGGCCTTGAATTCCCGGAATCACCCGCACGCCATGTCGCCCCCCATGACGCCTTCTTCCGCGCCTCCCCTGCCGGCCATCCTGCTCGCCGAGGACGAGTCGGCCATTGCCGATACGCTGATCTACGCGCTCGGCAGCGAAGGCTTTTCTGTCCGCCATGTCCTGCTCGGACGCGATGCGTTGGCTGTCCTGCGCGCCGACGAGACAGAAAATTTCGTGCTTGCCATTCTCGACATCGGCCTGCCCGACACGACGGGTTTCGAGGTGTTGAAAGCCTTGCGCGCCGAGCCCCGCCACCGCGACCTGCCAGTCATTTTCCTAACCGCCCGCACCGAGGAGATCGACCGTATCCTCGGACTCGAACTGGGCGCCGACGATTACGTGACCAAACCCTTTTCGCCGCGCGAAGTGGCCGCCCGCGTGCGCGCCATTCTCCGCCGCGAAGCGCGCCAGCGCCCGCCTACGACGGACATCGTGGCCCCTGACGCCATCTGGCAACACACGCCGGAAGCCCGCCGAATCCGCTACCACGGGCAGGCGCTCGACCTAACCCGCTACGAGTACGAGCTGCTCGCACTCCTGCTCTCCTCGCCGGGGCGCGTGTTTAGCCGGGCACAAATCATGGCGCGCGTCTGGGCCGACGCGCCCGAGACAACCGACCGCAGCATCGACACGCACATCAAGACACTGCGCGCCAAACTGCGCGCCATTCACGATGACGACGAGGTCATCGCCACCCACCGCGGTATCGGCTACGCACTGGCCGCCTCCGTCTCATGAAACGTTCGCGCGCCCCTTGCCGACCAGGCCGACGCGGCAACCAACGCGCCCTGTGCCGCAACGCCCCGCGCGGATTGCGACAGGCCGCTCTGCAATGAGACTCTGGGCACGCGTTTTTCTCGGCTATTTCCTCATCGTCGGACTGGCCGGCTGGTTCCTGCTGCGCGTTTTCGTTTCCGAAGTCAAGCCGGGCGTGCGCGACGCGGTAGAGGACGTGATGATCGATACCGCCAACCTGCTCGCCGAACTGGCCCGCGACGACCTGCTTGCCCGCCGCCTGCCGGATGGCCGCTTCGCCGCCAGCGTCGAAGCGTACCGCCAGCGGCCGATCAAAGCCAAAATCTGGGGGCTGGAAAAACAGACGCTGGACTTCAGAATCTATGTCACCGATGCGGCCGGCATCGTCCGCTACGATTCGGAAAACCGGGCCATCGGCGAAGATTATTCCAACTGGCGCGACGTTGCCCTCACCCTGCGCGGCGAGTACGGCGCGCGTTCGACGCGCGACAACCCGGAAGACGAGGTCAGCGGCGTCATGCACGTCGCCGCCGCAATCCGTGACCGGAGCCAGGTGAATAACAGTGGTTCCCATGCCGGTGGCCGCACGGAGGCCAATGAACATCCCGGGCGCATTGTCGGCGTCGTCACCGTCGCCAAGCCCTCGCGCACACTGGCGCCGATCATCGCGCGCGGCGAACGCGCTATGCTGCACCACGGCCTGCTTCTGCTCGGCGCGACACTGGTAATCGGCGCGCTGTTTACCGCCTGGCTGACGATATCGGTGGGCAAGCTGCTGCGCTATGCCCGCGCGCTGTCCGCCGGGCAACCCGCCACACCGCCTTCGCGGGGGCGCGACGAAATCGGCGAACTGGCGCGCGCCCTGGCGCAACTGCGCGACGAGGTCGACGGCCGCGCCTACATCGAACGCTACGTGCAACACCTGACGCATGAGATGAAAAGCCCGCTTGCCGCCATCCACGGCGCCGCCGAGTTGCTTGCGGAAGCCGGATTACCGGAGGGCGAGCGCCAGCGCTTCGCCAGCAACGCACTGGCGCAGAGCGAACGCCTGCAAACCCTGATCCAGACGCTCTTGCGGCTGGCGCAGATCGAGCAGCAACGCGCGCTGGACGCGCCGACCGCCGTCGACCTCGCCAAGCTGCTCGCCGAGCAGCAGGCGCATCTGGCGACGCAGGCCGCGCGCAAGCGCGTCATCTTCACGCTCACCGCCGCTCCGGCGCTACCGGCCATCCGGGGCGACCGCTTTCTGCTCGGTCTGGCGCTGACCAACCTGTTGCAGAACGCGCTCGACTTTTCACCACCGGGGAGCGTGGTCGAATGCACGCTGGCGCACGTGGCGGGTCATGCAGCGGATCATGCGGCGGCCGATGCGGAAGGCGTTGACACGCGAGCCGAAAACTGGCTTGAAATCCGCATCCGGGACCACGGCCCCGGTATCCCTGATTACGCTCATACACGGCTGTTCGAGCGCTTCTTTTCGCTGCCCCGACCGGACGGCGCGCCCAAAAGCAGCGGCCTCGGCCTGCCCCTCGTGCGCGAAATCGCCGCTCTCCACGGCGGCGCCGTCACGCTGGAAAACGTGAAGCACGCAAGCAGCGCGGATGACACCAAAGAGGACGCCGAAAACAATACCGGCGCCCTCGCCCGCCTGCGTCTGCCGCTGCGCCCGGCTTCACCGTAAACCAGGCACGCCCTCCGCCTCGCCCATGCACACGTTATCGTTCAGGGCGAGACATTTTCCAATTTGCTTGCCACGCTGGCGGCGATGCACAGCCACTAAAAAAACCGGAGACGGTATTCTGCTGCACCGCCCAACCAGACCAGCGCACGACTATGCGAAACCTTGCGAGCGAACGATGAAGCTCCCGTGCGATGGCAAGCGACCGAGACGGCGGATTCGGGTCATGGCGCTGCCTGAGCCGGCATGAAATCTTCTATACGGACGATCGGCCGATACCAGCGCCCGGCACGCGCCGTTTCCAGCCACTTTCTGCCAGAAGCCGCATCCCATATAGCTTACGCGCCGCACTTTTCGCAGCCTTTGCTGGGCGCGGATTTCCAAGCAACTTCTTACGAGCCCTTGTCGCATCAGTGTTTGGGGGCGGGCATCGCCACGATGCCCAATCCACGCGGGCTACAGGGCATGCTTTCCGCCAAGGGCCATCATTTGCAGAGCGCCGGGGTGTGCTGCAACTTGGCGCGGCGTTCGTAAATTCCCCGCCGCCATGCCGCCCGATATATCCCTCCCCCGCGCATGCCTCACGCTTCACTTCACACGCCCTTCATATTCCCCTCACGCGGGGCGGGCAGACTGCGCCTGTCAATCGCCGCGGGTTTGCCATTGGGGCCCCGCCAGCGTGCCGCCCCATCACCGGTCGCCACGGATTTGACGTCGATCCATCCATCTGTCAGGAGAATACGATGCGCCACCCGCTCTTCCAGAAATGCGCCCTGTTGTTCATCATCAGCCTGTTGCTGATGCTCCCGCTGAGCATGATCCAATCCGCCATTGATGAACGAACGAAATTCCGCAACCAGGCAACCCATGCGATCGCCACCGCCACAGCGGGGGAACAAACGATTACCGGGCCGATTCTGGTCTTCCCCGTCGATGAGTATTTCGACGAAGAACGCACCGAGAAACAGGGCAAGCAAATCACCAAACGCATCGAGCGCTACGTGATCCGCCACCGGATCGCCGTCAAGCCGAAGCAGCTTGACTTCAACGGCAACATGAAGGTCGAAAAGCGCGCCTACGGGCTGTACGACACGAATGTGTTTTCGCTGCAAGAGCACATTAGCGGCCATTTTGAAACGCCGGACGCCGGCGCGCTAACCCTGCGCAATGCCACATCCCGCCTGGTCTGGGGCAACCCGACGCTGATCCTGGGCATCGAAGACCCGCGCGGTATCGACGGCGAGCCAAAAGTGATGCTGGACGGTCAGGCGCTGCAACTGCGCCAGGGGGTGCGCCTGACCGACGCGGACATGAAGCTGCCGCAGCGATCAAGCGGCGTGCGCGAGATTGCCCTGCGCAGCGCCAAGGGCGACGACGAGCGCCCGGAGGATAACGTGTTCTCTGCCGGCCACGCCGCCGCTGCGGCCTTCAACATCCGCGCCGGCTTCCGCGCGGTGGGCGCGCATGCGCACAACGGCAAAACGGCCTCGCTGCCCTTCGACATCACACTGACGCTCTCCGGCACCTCCAGCCTGACGCGCATTCCCCTGGGCGAAACCACCACCGCCGAACTACGCGCCGATTGGCCGCACCCGAGCTTTGGCGGTAACTACCTGCCACGCAGCCGCGAAGTCGGCGAGCAGGGTTTTACCGCCCGCTGGAGCGCCACGGCGCTGGCCGCCGACGGCATTACTGACAATCATGACGGCTTTCAGGTCAGCCTGATCAATCCCGTCGATATTTACCAGCAGGCGACGCGGGCAGTGAAATACGGCATCCTGTTTATCACGCTCGGCTTCGCCGCCTTCTTCGCCTTTGAGCATCTGCGCACGCTGCCGATCCATCCCATTCAGTATCTGCTGGTCGGGCTGGCGCAGGCTATTTTCTTCCTGCTGCTCATCAGCCTCTCCGAACACATCCGCTTCTGGCTCGCCTATCTGGTCTCTGCCACCGCCTCGATCGCGCTGATCGCCGTCTATCTGGCCGCGATCCTGAAAGGCTGGCGGCGCGCGCTCGGCTTTAGTCTGGCGCAGGCCCTGCTCTACGCCGCGCTCTTCGGCATCCTGCGCGCGGAACAGAACGCGCTGCTGCTCGGCTCGCTGCTGCTCTTCGCCGCGCTGGCCGGGTTGATGATCGGCACCCGCCGCATCGACTGGTACGGCTTGGGGCAGAACAACGCACCGAGGAAATAAAAACCGGGCAAAGCAGATTCCCTCGGCAATGAAAAAGTGGTTGCTCTCTCCTGCACTGAATTTGCGTACATTTCCACAGGAAGAAGGGTTCGGGGTAGTTTATGTTTTTTGATGCCCTGAACCCCACGTATTTAAAGGGCTTTAGGGCATTTTATGTTTTCTGCCCTGTTTTTACGGATTTCAGAGGGGTGCTCGAGAAGCTTAATAGCGGCTCGACTTTGCCAAAAGACAAGGCGGTAAGCCGCTGACAGACCACTCAGTACGATAAACGATAAGGCCAGGTCAACACAGCAACGCCGTATTTGGGCAAAGGACGCTGTTATTTCTGTGATCGGGATGTGCCGCAGACGGGGCAATCGGGGTCGCGGCGCAAGGCACTCCGCGCAAAGCGCATGTCCCGCGCGTCGACGGAAAGCAGCTGACCGCACAGGCCGTGCGCAGCGCCTGTCAGCAGCTTCAGCGCCTCGCCAGCCTGCATGGCGCCGATCATGCCAACCAGCGGGGCGAAAACGCCGCTCGTCGCGCAATGGAGCGTTTCCGCCTCGCTGTCTTCGGGAAAAATGCAGTGGTAGCAGGGCGCATCGTCGGCCCGGAAATCAAACACGGCAACCAGCCCCTGCATGCGAACGGCCGCGCCCGAAACGAGCGGCGTGCGCTGCGCGCGGCAGACGCGATTGACGGCGTAGCGCGTGGCAAAGTTGTCGCAGCAGTCGAGTACGACATCGACCTCGGCCACGAGCCTTGCCAGCCGCACTTCGTCGGCACGCTCGGTGAGCGGGACGCATTCGACTTCCGGATTGATTTCGTGCAGCGTTGCCTGCGCCGAAGCCGTCTTGGGCTGTCCGACAGCGGCCGTGCGGTGAATGATCTGCCGTTGCAGGTTGCTGAAATCGACCGTGTCGTGATCGCATAGCATCAGCCGGCCGACGCCGCTGGCCGCCAGATACAGGGCGGCGGGCGAACCCAGCCCGCCCAGGCCAAGGATCAGCGCGCGGCTGCGCAGCAGCCTCTCCTGCCCCGCGATGCCGATTTCATCGAGCAGAATATGGCGGCTGTAACGCAAGAGCTGCCGGCCATTCATGCGCACATTCCCGCGTTCATGCGTCCCGTTCCTCGTCATGCCCGGCCGCACCGAACAGCAGTTCCTTGACGCGAAACAGCGTATCGCGGGCGGCGGCGGCTTTTTCGAATTCGAGATTTCTGGCGTATTCGAGCATTTCCTTTTCCAGCCGCTTGCATTCGCGCGTCAGTTGTTTTTCGTTCATCGCCTCGTAGGTTTTTTGCCCCGGCTCGGCGGCCTTGAGCTGGCGCGCAGCATATTCGGCGTCATACACGCCATCGATGATGTCCTTGATCCGTTTCGAGACGCTGCGCGGCGTGATGCCGTGTTCGGCATTGAAGGCAAGCTGTTTGGCGCGCCGCCGTTCGGTTTCGTCGATGGCGCGCTGCATCGAGTCGGTCACCTGGTCGGCATAAAGAATCGCCGTACCGTTGAGGTGGCGCGCGGCGCGGCCGATGGTCTGGATCAGAGAGCGCTCGGAACGCAGGAATCCTTCCTTGTCGGCATCGAGAATCGCCACCAGGGAAACCTCCGGAATATCCAGCCCTTCGCGCAGGAGGTTGATGCCGATCAGCACATCGAACTCGCCCAGACGCAGATCGCGGATGATTTCGACGCGCTCGACGGTATCGATGTCCGAATGCAGGTAACGCACGCGCACGCCGTTCTCACCCAGATAATCGGTCAGTTCTTCGGCCATGCGCTTGGTCAGCGTCGTCACCAGAACGCGCTCCTGACACGCGGCGCGCTGGCGGATTTCGCCAAGCAGGTCGTCCACTTGTGACATCGCCGGACGCACGCAGATTTGCGGATCGACCAGGCCGGTCGGCCGCACGACCTGTTCGACGACTTGCCCTTGATGCGCGCGCTCGTACTCGGCCGGCGTCGCCGACACAAAGATGCACTGGCGCATCAGACGTTCGAATTCTTCGAATTTCAACGGCCGGTTGTCGAGCGCCGAGGGCAGGCGAAAACCGTAATTGACAAGGTTTTCCTTGCGTGAGCGGTCGCCCTTGTACATGGCGCCTACCTGTGGAATGGCAACGTGCGATTCGTCGACGAACATCAGCGCATCGGCCGGCAAATAGTCGATCAACGTTGGCGGCGGCTGGCCGGCGCGGCGGCCGGTCAGATGGCGTGAATAGTTTTCGATGCCTTTGCAGAAGCCGATCTGGTCGAGCATTTCCAGATCGAAGCGCGTGCGCTGGTCGAGACGCTGCGCTTCGACCAGACGGTTCTCGCGCGTGAAAAAGGCGCTACGCTCGCGCAGTTCCTCCTTGATCGCCTCCATGGCGCGCAGCACGGTCGCACGCGGGGTAACGTAGTGCGAGGAAGGAAAAACCGTAAAACGCGCCAGTTTCTGCTGCAAATGCCCGGTCAGCGGATCGAAGAATTGCAACCCGTCTATTTCATCGTCGAACAATGAGATACGCACGGCATGCTCGGCGTGCTCAGCGGGGAAAACATCGATAATGTCGCCGCGCACGCGAAACGTACCGCGGTGAAAATCCATTTCGCTGCGGCTGTACTGCATTTCGGCCAGCCGCTTGACGATGTCGCGCTGCCCCATGCGGTCACCAACGCGCATGGTCAGGATCATGTTGTGATATTCGTCGCGGTCGCCGATGCCGTAGATGCAGGACACGGTGGCCACGATCACGCAATCGCGCCGCTCCAGCAGACTTTTGGTCGCCGACAGGCGCATCTGCTCGATGTGTTCGTTGATGGCCGAGTCCTTTTCGATGTACAGATCGCGCGCGGGTACGTAGGCTTCCGGCTGGTAGTAATCGTAGTAGGAGACGAAATACTCGACGGCATTTTCCGGGAAAAATTCGCGGAATTCGGCGTAGAGCTGCGCGGCCAATGTTTTATTCGGCGCCAGCACCAGCGCAGGCCGCCCCGTACGGGCGATGACGTTGGCCATGGTGTAGGTTTTCCCGGAGCCGGTCACCCCCAGCAGGGTCTGAAAAGACAGGCCATCTTCCAGTCCCTCAACCAGTGCGGCAATCGCCGAAGGCTGGTCCCCCGCAGGCGGGAAAGGCTGGTGGAGCCGGAACGGACTGCCCGGAAAACTGATGAACGCCGGCACCGGTTTGACCTCAGACGCCGGATCGGGCGGCAGATCGGATACCTGCCCCGCCGCCGCTGAACGCGCCGACGACAGCGCTGGTTGCTTGCGCCTGGATGAGGCTTTGGAAGCAGCCTTTCTGGAAGAATTTTTATCGGAATCTGTCATGCTAGAATTCTACGGGAAAGTCGTCGGAAAGGCTGCCGGAGATGGGAAACGGCGGCCGCCACAAGCGGTCTACCATCTTCCAGAATTTCTAGAATTTCCAGATGCAGATTCAATCCGCTGAATCCTCCGATAGATCGTTATCTCTTTAGTACTCGATACCTGTCTCTGTATCATTCCCGCATTGTCGTTTTTTCATCACTCTTATCACCCAACCTAGGAAAACATACCGAAATGACTGCCTCCATTTTTTCTGCGGTCGAAATGGCACCGCGCGACCCCATTCTTGGCCTCAACGAAGCTTTTGCCGCCGATGACCGCACGAACAAGGTCAATCTCGGCGTCGGCGTGTACTTTGACGAAAGCGGCAAAATTCCGCTGCTCGGCGCTGTCAAACAGGCGGAAAAAGCGCGCATAGAAAGCTTGCCAACGCGCGGTTATCAGCCGATCGATGGCAACCCCGCTTACAACCGGGCCGTACAACACCTGCTGTTCGGCGAGGAATCGCCGTTGTTGGCGGCAGGCCGCGTCATTACCGCGCAGGGGCTGGGCGGCACGGGAGCATTAAAGGTGGGCGCAGATTATCTGCACCGTCTGTTGCCGTCTTCCAAGGTCTATATCAGCGACCCCAGCTGGGAAAATCACCGTGCCTTGTTTGAGGCCGCCGGTTTTTCCGTCGAAACCTATCCTTACTACGATGCCAAAACGCGCGGGGTGAATTTTGACGGCATGAAAGCCTGCCTGAATGCTTTGCCAGCCAACAGCATCATTATTCTGCACGCCTGCTGCCACAACCCGACCGGCGCAGACCTGACGCAATCGCAATGGCGTGAAATCATCGAGGTCATGAAGGCACGCGGCCTCGTGCCTTTCCTCGACATGGCCTATCAGGGTTTCGCCGATGGCATTGCCGAAGATGCGCTGGCGCTTAACCTGTTTGCCGCATCGGGCATGCAATTTTTCGTTTCCAGCTCGTTTTCCAAATCATTCTCGCTGTATGGCGAGCGCGTCGGCGCGCTGTCGGTCGTCACGGCGTCGAAAGACGAGTCGGCACGCGTGCTCTCGCAGATCAAGCGCGTCATCCGCACCAACTATTCCAACCCGCCCACGCATGGCGGCAGCGTTGTTGCGGCCGTATTGTCGACGCCTGAACTGCGCGCCCAATGGGAAAGCGAGCTGACCGGCATGCGTGACCGTATCCGCGTCATGCGCCACAGTCTGGTCGAGAAGCTCAAGGCCAAAGGCGTAGCGCAGGATTTTTCCTTCATCGTCCAGCAGCGCGGCATGTTTTCCTACACCGGACTCTCAGCCGACCAGGTCGCGCGCCTGCAAAAAGAATTCGGCGTCTATGCCGTCAGCTCCGGGCGCATCTGCATCGCAGCGCTCAACACGCGTAATATCGATTACGTCGTCGATGCCGTTGCGGCAGTGCTGTAACACGCTGCCGCACTGCGGCCTTCACGCCCGCTCGATGTTTTAGCGTTTTAGAACTGGGCGGGCCGTACTGACGGCAGCAGGATATTGTCACTGTTATCACGGGATGCCGATGAGCTGCCGGCATCCCGTGCTTTTGTCTGTGCGCCCGCCTGAGTAGCCTGGGTAGCCGAAGAGTCACTGGCGCCAGCGCCCAGAGTGGGCGGAGCAACCACGGTGGCATTCCGTTGCGGTCTGACTGCACGCGCCGTCGGAGATTGGAGCGTTCCGCCCAGAACAATGGGCACCCGCACCTGATTGACGGAGCCGTGCATCTGCAAGTCCATCCGGCCGTTGAGCGTCTGGTCGGCGGTCACTTCGGCGCTCCCCACCGAGGACATCAGCCCCGATTCAACCTTCAGATCGTAGAAGCGTAACCGGGAAGACATGAGCCGCATCTTGCCGGAAAACTGTTCAAAACTCATCATCCCGCCTTGAACGGGCATCTCGGAAATGCGGCGCGCCGCTTCGGCCAGATCGATGCCAGTCAGGCTGCCCCGCTGCATTAGAAAACTGCCCTCTACCGTCAAAGCAGGCAGAATCCCGTTCCATTCATTGGCGGTACCGGAGAAACGGGCTTTACCTTCCAGATCACCGGCAAGCAGGTTCTCCATCCCCAGGGCGGCGCTCAATTTTCCGGAATCTACATGATCGAAAGTCAAATCACCTTCAACAGCAACAGTTTCTTCCAGACGGGCTTTCGCCTGTCCTATGATGGCGCCATCAAACAGGCGGAAATCAAAGGCGGAGACGTTCATCTCGCCATTTTCCCAGACACCTTTCACGCTGATCGAGTTGAAATCGACGGGCGCCAGCGCCGGAATACGTATTGCCCTACCCTCAGCCTCAAAATTGATGCGTTGTCCGTCAGGTGTCAGCACCAGCTTGAGTTTGCGTTTATCTGTCTGCAAATTCAGTGCGCTCAGACCGGCCGTTTCGGACAATTCCGCCAATCCTTGCAAAGGACTAATGGATAATTTGGGAATATCCAATGCAAGCTGTTCAAAATACAGGCCGGCGACACGGAATTCCGAGTGGTTTCCATTGATCTGCTGCAACATGGCCGGCAATGCGGTGAACACCTCCGGCGTAAGCACGATTCCGCTTACAAAAACACGCCGCAGATCCTTGCGCGGTGCAAACAGCGTCCGGACATCCGGTTCCAGCCAGATCTTGGCTATATGAATGGGTTGATCCATTTCACTGCCGTTTTCCTCATTGGTTTCATTCGCACCACTCACCGCCTTCTTGCTGTCCGGCGCATCAATGACGACATCTGCCAGCAAAATACCCAGGTGCGGATAAACCGATGCGCTCAGTCGGCCTATTTTGACGGGACGCCCCAGGCTATTCGACGCGGCCGCTTCGATGCTTGCCACATACATAGTTAAAGGCGGAAAAGCCACAAATACAGCCGCACCCAGGAAGATGAGCAACACCAAGGTAATCAGTGTTTTCATACCAGAGGATCTCCGCGCCGGATAGATCAACCTGCCCGGCCGGCCAATCTGATAACGTGAGGGAGTCTCTCGATGATGCGGCGCATACGGACGCTGCATGGTTTGCTCTTGATTCTGTGCCGCCAGACGGCGGTTGCGCCAGCCCCACCAACGCCCAGAGAGCGAGGTAAGCTTTCCGATGATCGTTTTTATGGTGGATCGTGCATCTACAACGTTCTGCGTTTTTGTATCAGCAGGCGTCACAACCAAATCCGTACGACCTTGCACAGGGCTTTCTGCATCGGTCATTGCGGCATCTGCGGTATCCTCTGCCGCAAAATCAACCTGCTCGGAAAACTCACCGATTTCGGCCGTTTGTGAAGGATCGACAACCTCCATCAAGATCGGCAAGCCATCCACATTCCCGACATCATCATTATCGTTGACGGTTGAGGCCATTTTGCTCGGCGATGCCCGGTTTCCTCCCGCCTGGGGTTTTGTATATGCCCAATCGAAATCCGACTCAGTCGCGCCTTCCACACCAAATAACTCAATGGTTTCAACCGACATTTTTTCGGCATCATCAGCCTCGTCGGATTTGACACGCACAGCCGGGGTTCTCGTCGCACCTGCAACCGCACCTGTGTCGGCGCCAATACGCGCATTTGCCGGAACGGCAATACTATCTCCCGCCTTGGTCCTACACCGCACGATATACCCGCGATCCTCAAGATCTGCCAACGCCATCTTGACAAAGTCAAGACTGGACATTTTTTCGCCGAGATCGGCAACGGTCAATTTCCCATCGACAAGAATGAGCACCGTCCGGAAGGCACGCGGCAATCTTCCGCCTTCCCCGCCATTTTTATTCGGTGAAGCGAGGACTTCTTCTCCTGCTGCTGTTTTAACAAAGACAAGTTCTAAATTCATCGTTAAACATGTTGACGCTAAAAAGATAAGTATCTACAATGCGCTCCTCGTTGATCCTCGATAGCTCAGTCGGTAGAGCGCCGGACTGTTAATCCGTAGGTCCCTGGTTCGAGCCCAGGTCGAGGAGCCAGAAACACTTGGGGTTGCGAAGAAATCATTTTTCGCAACCCCTTTTCATTTTTACGGAAAATCATCTAAAACCTTCCTGACATTTCTGCCCTTTTCCGGCACGATCAATCGTCATTCCGGCATCATGATAGCGGGATTTTTCCGACAAGAAAACCAATTATTACTCAGCGTACTCCTAAAATATTCAGAAAACTGCTCATTTTCATCTCTGCGAGGAAAGTTATGACACCAACGATGTTGAAAGGACTGCGACGCCTGTTTTTCTTTACCGTTCCCGAAGCAGCGCGCTTTATCACAACCAGTCATGACGCGCCGCAAGACACTTCCGAGCAGCGTTGGCAGGAATGGGAAAATGGGGAAAGTCCGATTCCAGAAAGCCTCATCGGCCGGATGAAAGAGCTCAATGAATGGCGGTCTCTGGCGCTCGATGCTACGGCTGACAATATTCGCATCCAGATGCGGGAAAAAGGCAGTGCACCGAAAGCGATCTTTGTCATCTGGTACGACACACTCGACGACTGGATGACGCTGCCCAAGCGTGACCCCGTGATGTGGCGTCTACAGCAGTCTGTTTGCGCTGCCTTGCTCGGCATGTTCGATACCGTCAAGCTGGTGCGTTTCGATATGGCCAATTACCAGAACTGGCTATCCGGCCGCGAAGATACCGAAGCATTGCGCGCTGAGTGGGCATCTACACAGCAATAGCCGTATCCGACCTTAAGAAGGCGAAGTATGTTCTGCGTCATGTTCATCCGCGATGCGCGTAGCCTCGCCTTCAATAATATCACCATCGTCGACTCTACTTTTTGCAAATCGCCCGGGGATGTTGGTATGTACGCCATTTCTTCCCCGCCCATCCGGCGAGCGGCGCTGTTTGTGTTTTCTCCACCAAAAACCAGCCCAAGCGCCAAAGCCAACGACCGCCGCGACTGTCAGCAGGAATAGGGAAAAAATCACGGCGGCAACCATGGACAACACACCGGCAATGTATGTCACCAGCCGGGCAAGCGGACTTTTGAACGTTTTTTGTTCAAAGGGCATAATCGTCACCGACACCCGTGCCGGACATCGCCATATCAATGGCCTTTCGGGTCAGGTGCCCCGCAAACAGGCTGATAAAGTCGTATTCAAAACAGCGCAAATAGGTACCGCGGCGCAAACCGATCCGCGTGATATTTGAGCCGAACAGATGCGCAGCGTCTATGGCGCACAAACCTACATCACGCTCAGCATCGTGAGCGATATCGGCAATGATGCCAAGCCCCAGCCCTAATTCAACATAGGTTTTGATCACATCTGTGTCGATCGCCGCCAGTACAATGTTCGGCGTAAGCTGCGCCCGTTCGAACGCCTGATCGACGCGGGTGCGCGCGGAAAATACCGTATCGTAAGTAATCAACGGCCATTTTGTCAGTACGGATAGTATCAGATTTTTTTCCGCAAGCACCGGATGCCCATCTGGAGCGATAAGGCAAAGTCCCCATTGGTAACTGGGCAGAACGACAAGTTCAGGATACTGATCAAGTTCGGTAGCAATCGCCAGATCCGCCTTTCCTTGTAAAGTCCATTCGGCAATCTGCGCGGGATTACCCTGGTGCAGAGTCAATCGAACCTTCGGATAGCGCCCAACAAACTCCTTGACAATGCGCGGCAAAGCATAGCGCGCCTGGGTATGCGTTGTTGCAATCGCCAGTCGGCCTGATTTGCCGCTGGCGTATTCTTCACCAACACGTTTGATATTCTCCGTCTCGCGCAAAAGCCGCCGTGCAATTTCGAGCACGCGTTTTCCTGGCTCGGTAATAGCCGTCAGCCGTTTACCGCTACGCTCAAAAATAATGATACCCAGCTCGTCTTCCAGTAATTTGATCTGCTTGGATACGCCGGGTTGCGAGGTATATAAAACTTCCGCCGCTTCTGAAATATTCAGATTGGAACGCGCAACCTCAACCAGATAGCGAAGTTGTTGCAGCTTCATGAAAAACCCTGTCCGTTAAGGGCGGCGATTTTCCGCATTATTGCCAGCGCAGCATTGCGTAATTCTTTTTACCGCGGCGCAGGAGGGTAAAGCGGCCAAAACGGCGGTCGGTTTCGGTAAAACGGTAATCAATGGCGTCGATTTTGACGCTATTCACCTGGACACAGCCGCTTTGCAGAAAGCCGCGCGCCTCACTCTTCGATTTAGCTAACCCCGCCGCCGCCAGTGCATCAACCAGACCATCTACCGACTTTTCCAATGTCAGTCCCGGCACACCATCCTGCGCCAACTGTTCGAAATCCGATTCGGTCAGTGCGTCAAAATCGCCGGAAAACAGGCTCTTCGAAATACGCTGTGCCGCTTGCAGCGCCGCCTGTCCGTGCACCAGTTCGGTCACCTGCTCGGCCAAGATGCGCTGCGCTTCCGGCTTCTTCCCGCCCGCATTGTCCGCCGCTTCAATGGCGTCGATTTCCTCGACAGACAAAAAAGTGAAATAGCGCATAAATTTATAGACATCTGCATCGGCTGTATTGATCCAGAATTGATAAAAAGCATAGGGCGAAGTTTTTTTTGCATCCAGCCAAATGGCGCCCGATTCCGTCTTGCCGAATTTGGTCCCGTCGGATTTCGTCACTAGCGGGAGCGTCAGACCATACACCTGTTTCTGATTCAGTCGCCGTGTCAGATCGGCACCGGCGGTAATGTTGCCCCATTGATCTGAACCGCCAATCTGCAATACACAATCATAACGCCGGTTCAGCTCGACAAAATCATAGCCTTGCAACAGGCTATAGGAAAATTCCGTATAAGAAATACCCTGCTCGTCGCGATTGATGCGTTGCTGCACTGACTCTTTCTTGATCATCGCGTTGACCGAGAAATGTTTACCGATATCACGCAGAAAATCGAGTGCGCTCATGCCGCCAAACCAGTCATAGTTATTGGCCATGATTGCTGCATTAACGCCATCAAAATTCAGAAACGGTGCAACTTGGGCACGAATATTCACAACCCAGCCCGCGATAATTTCGGGGGTATTAAGCTTGCGTTCAGTCGCCTTGAAGCTGGGGTCACCGATCATACCCGTTGCACCACCAACCAGCGCAATTGGCTTATGTCCGGCCTGCTGAAAGCGTTTGAGCACCAGTACGGGCACTAGATGCCCAAGATGCAGACTATCCGCCGTCGGATCAAAACCACAATACAGTGTCACCGATGAGCTTGCCAGTAAGGCATCAAGCCCGCGCGCATCGGTCAACTGGGCGATCAGGCCGCGATCATGTAAATCCTGGATCAGAGCGGACTGGAACATCAGACTTTCTCCACAAGATAAAAACCGGTGGATTCTAGCATGCCGCTTAGGGCAATCACCGCATTCTGAAGGACGAGATTCAGTCCAGAAATAGAGCGATATACGAAGCCTCGGGCGGAATCACAAGCAGTATCTGGCTACCAGTCCGAGCGCATAATTTTTTCTGCCCAGAAGAGCGCAGCAATCGTTTTACCGTCCGTAATCTCGCCATGACGCACTGCCTCTAGCGCCGCATCTAGGCTTAATGTCAGCAATTCGACAAACTCACCCTGATCGAGCCGCTGCCCTTCGGGGGTCCGCTGCAAACCGCGCGCAGAAAAAATCTCAATTCGCTCGTCAGAATAACCAATGCAGGGATGTAATACACCTAGATGTCGCCAGTCATTCGCCGTATAGCCCGTTTCTTCCAGCAGCTCACGTTGGCCGGTCATCAGAACATCTTCATCCGCTTCAATTTTTCCCGCCGGGAATTCAAGAAAAACACGTCGCAGGGGATAACGGAACTGCCGTTCAAAAACCAGCTCGCCATTATCGAGAATGGGAACAACGACCACCGCTCCCTGATGCCGAATGTATTCGCGCGTCGCCTCGCGACCATCGGGCTGGCGTACACGATCCACGCGCACATCAAGCAGATGGCCGTGATACGCCTGGGTGCTTTCTAGTTCGACTTCTATGAGATGCTTCTCGTCAGCGCAAGATACCAGATGATTATTCATAACCCCTAAAACATCCTAATAAATAGGGAAAAACACATCGACAAGAAATAGAAATACAAGACAGCAATTAATCACTGGACACAACAATCCCGATACTGCTCCTTGTCGCGCAATCTGTGCTGTTATTAGCCGACCGCTTTGTAAAAAACCAATTTCACCAGCAAATATAATTAAATCTATTGCCGTGAAACGGTTTTCTTGGGCGAATTACTTTTTTTGGGGCGAGCGTTTTTTGGTTTTTTTCAAAGAAGGAAATAAGCGCGCCTAACCGACCTTTTCTTTTTATTTGGTGCCGACGATGAGACTCGAACTCATACGACCGAAGTCACTACCCCCTCAAGATAGCGTGTCTACCAATTTCACCACGTCGGCACACTCAAACAACAGGCAACGGTACTGCGAGAGAGAGCCGTCACCTTAAAAAATAAGCTGTTACTTTGGAATATCTTTGGCCTTTGAAGCAGAATCCGCAGGAGCCGGGACTTCTTCCCCCGCTGCGGGAGCAGTCACAGCTTCAGGAGCGGATTTTACCGCATCCTCCATCACACTACCAGTTGTCTTTGGCGCATTTGAGGCAAAATACGCCAAAGACAGACTCGTCAGGAAGAACACGACGGCAAGCACTGCCGTCGTACGGCTAAGAAAGTTGGCTGAACCGGCGGCGCCGAACAGGCTACCCGAAGCGCCACTACCAAAAGTCGCGCCCATATCCGCACCTTTGCCGTGTTGTACCAGCACCAGCCCAACGATCCCGACTGCTGCCAAAACATGCAGCGTCAGCGCTAATGAAAAAAGAAACTCCATAAATAATCCTTGCCTTATTAAGCCTGGGGCGCAGCCTGGCAAATTGCCAGAAAATCACTCGCCACCAGCGAAGCACCGCCGATCAACCCACCATCGATATCGGGCATGCCGAATAGCTCTGCGGCGTTCGACGGCTTAACGCTCCCACCATAAAGAATCTGCAAACCTTCAGCAACCTTGACATCAGCGCACGCCACCTGCGCCCGAATAGCGGCATGGACTTCCTGCGCTTGCGCACTACTGGCTGTTTTACCGGTACCAATTGCCCAAACAGGCTCATACGCGACAACAGCCTTGGAAAAAGCCGCAATGCCGGCGCGATCAATCGCAGCGGCGACCTGCTTTGCGACAACCTCCCCCGTATTTCCGGTTTCGCGTTCAGCCAGCGTTTCGCCAACGCACAATATCGGCTGTAAACCGCCCGCCAGCGCCGCGGCAAACTTCTCGGCAACCAGCGCATTATTTTCACCATACAGCGTACGCCGTTCCGAATGCCCAACCAGCACATAGCGGCAGGCAAAATCACGCAGCATTGATGCGGCAACTTCACCAGTAAAGGCACCAGAATCCTTTTCACTCAGATTCTGCGCCCCCCATGCCAGGGACGTGTCAGCCAGCAACGCCTGTGCCTGCGCCAGGTAGGGAAACGGCACGCAGACAGCCACAGCAACGCCACGTGCATCCGTAATGCCTGCCGATATTTCCTTGAGAAGCGACTGGTTGGCCTGCAAACTGCCGTTCATTTTCCAGTTACCTACAACCAATTTTTGACGCATGGCACACCTGTCGAAAAAATGCGATTTTATCAATGCCCCCCAGTTCCGGTCAATGTAACACCATTGGGAATACCATTTCAGCTTGCGGACTTACGGCATCATATGCAGCTCCATCGCGCATTTGCCGGCGTTCTGCTTTTTTCACATGATTCGGACCCCGATCGTGTCTTGCGCTCATTTTGATGATCGCCCCCCACGCGGCGGCAAGGTCCTAATTTTCGGTTTTTTGGTCGGATTTCCGTGCCGCTTATCTCCTGTTCCTGCCGGTTGAAAATTCGGCACCAGATGCCGCTTGCCATTGCCGATCAGATCAGCACGCCCCATTTGTTTCAGCGCCTCGCGCAACAAAGGCCAATTATCAGGATCGTGATAACGCAAGAAAGCCTTATGCAGACGGCGCTGGCGTGCACCGCGTACAGTGCTGACCAGTGCTGCATCATGCGTTACCTTTTTCAGCGGATTACGTCCGCTGCGGAACATCGTCGTCGCCAGCGCCATGGGCGTCGGCAGGAAAGTTTGCACCTGATTGAGTCGGAAACCGTTCCGTTTGAGCCAGAGGGCCAGATTGAGCATATCCTCATCGCTCGTCCCCGGATGCGCCGCGATAAAGTAAGGAATCAGGTATTGTTCCTTGCCCGCGTCTCGCGATGCCTTATCGAAAAGCCGTTTGAATTGATCATATGCACCGATACCTGGCTTCATCATGTACGCAAGAGGTCCCGGCTCCGTGTGTTCCGGCGCAATTTTCAAATAACCGCCGACATGATGCGCCACCAGCTCTCTAATGTACTCCGGCGAACGCACAGCCAAATCGTAGCGCAACCCGGAACTGATCAGAATGCGCTTGATGCCTGGCACAGCGCGCGCCTTGCGATATAAATCGATCAGCGGTGCATGGTCGGTGATGAGATTGTGGCAAATATCAGGAAAAACGCACGACAGCCGTCGACAGGCCGACTCGATGTGCTTATCCCGGCAAGCCATACGGTACATGTTGGCTGTCGGCCCGCCGAGATCGGAAATAATGCCGGTAAAGCCCGGCGTTTTGTCGCGGATATCCTCGATCTCCCGTAATACAGAAGCTTCCGAACGGCTCTGGATGATGCGCCCTTCATGCTCGGTAATCGAACAGAACGTGCAACCGCCGAAGCAGCCGCGCATGATATTGATCGAAAAACGGATCATCTCGTAGGCGGGAATTCTGGCCTGCCCGTAAGCAGGATGCGGTTTGCGCTGGAAAGGCAGGTCGTAGACACCATCCATTTCTGCCATCGTCAGCGGTATTGGCGGCGGATTGAGCCAGACATCGCGCGCACCATGCGCCTGAACCAAAGCACGCGCGTTACCAGGATTCGATTCCAGATGCAAGGTACGCGAAGCATGTGCGTACAGCACCGGGTCATCACGCACCTGTTCATAGGACGGCAGACGAATCACGGTACGCAAGCGCGCAGCAATATGCCGGGCATTTTCGGGCTTCCCGGATTTTATGGCAGATTTGCTGGCACGATCTTGCCGGCGCGCCTGACGATCTTGCGCATAAAAAATCAGCGGTTGTGCCGCCGCTTTTTTCACAGACGCTTTTTCCGCTTTTTCATATTGCACGGAGCTTTCTGACGTTTTCGCCATTGCCGGGCAATCCTGGCGTACCGCCTCGCCATAGGGATTGACAGGGCGGTCAAGCCGTCCCGGCGTATCGACACGGGTTGAATCGATTTCCGTCCAATCGTCTGCCGGCAACCAGCCCCGCGCCGTCATGAAAGCCGTACCGCGCAGGTCACGGATGGCGGCAATCGGCTCACCCATCGCCAGGCGGTGCGCCAGCGCGACCATGGCACGCTCGGCATTGCCATAGACCAACAGATCTGCCTTTGCATCCGGCAGCACTGAACGCCGCACGGTATCCGACCAGTAGTCGTAATGGGCGACGCGGCGCAGGCTGGCTTCAATCGCCCCGATCACGACATTTGCCTCCGGATACGCCTCCCGGCAGCGCTGCGCATAGACGATCACAGCGCGGTCTGGGCGGCGATTCGGCGCGCCATCCGGCGTATAGGCGTCATCGGAGCGAAACTTGCGGTCAGCCGTATAACGGTTGACCATCGAATCCATGTTGCCGGCCGATACGCCGAAAAAGAGATTCGGCCGGCCAAGCACGCGGAAAGGCTCGGCCGAATGCCAGTCAGGCTGGGCAATGATGCCCACGCGGAAGCCCTGCGCTTCGAGCAAGCGCCCGATCAGCGCCGTACTGAAGCTCGGATGGTCAATATAGGCATCGCCGGAAACGATGATCACATCACAGGAATCCCAACCCAGCGCCTCCATTTCTTCACGTGACATCGGCAGAAACGGTGCAATGCCGAAACGCTTCGCCCAATATGGGCGGTAGGAAAAAAGCGGCTTGGACAATGCGCTATTTGGCATCTTCGGCTTCATAAACTTGTATAGGCAGGCCCGTCGCCACCTTGCGGCGGCGTCCATTCGATATTTTGCAGCGGGTCCTTGATATCGCAGGTTCTGCAATGCAGGCAGTTTTGCGCATCGATCTGCAAACGCGGCGCGCGCTCCGGCCCCTCGTGCAGAACCCTATACACGCCGGCTGGGCAGTAACGCTGCTCCGGGGCATCGTACTTGGCGAGATTGACGGAAACCGGCAAACGCTCATCCTTAAGATGCAAATGAACGGGCTGATCTTTTCCATAACGCAGATTTGCCAGGAACACGGACGACGGCCGGTCGAACGTCAATATGCCATCCGCCGGCCGATAGGCAATCGGCGAAAAAGCGGCCGCAGGACGCAAAGCGGCATGATCCGGCTCGCTGACACGCAACGTCCACGGCACATTGCCGGCAAACAGTTTCTGCTCGGCGGCGAACAGTGCGCTGCCGAAATACAGTCCCGCTTTTGTCAACCAGGGCTTAAAGTTGCGCGTCGCCCACAGTTCATCGTGCAGCCAACTGCGGCAAAATGCCTGCGGATACGCGCTCAGCACATCGCCCGCGCGGCCTGCCCTCAGCGCCGCAGAACAGGCGTCCGCCGCCAGCATGCCGGACAACATGGCGCTATGCACGCCCTTGCCGCGCGCCGCATTGAGAAAACCGGCCGCATCGCCGATCAGCGCACCGCCGGGAAATACCAGCCGGGGCATGGCCTGCAGCCCGCCGGATGCAACGCTGTTGGCCCCATAGGCAATGCGCCGCCCCCCGTGTAAACAGGCGCGGATACGCGGATGTGTCTTGAAGCGCTGGAATTCCTCAAAAGGGGATAGATAAGGATTGGCGTACCCCAGCCCGACGACAAACCCGACAGCAACCCGCCGATCTTGCTGGTGATACAAAAAGCCGCCGCCATAGGTATCCGGCTCAAGCGGCCAACCGCAGGTATGCAGGACACGGCCCGGAGCATGGTTTTCCGGCCGCACTTCCCAGACCTCCTTGATCCCCAGTCCATATGTTTGCGGCGCTGTACCCTCATCCAGGCGATATTGCTCGATCAGTCGCTTTCCGAGATACGCGCGACACCCTTCGGCAAAGAGCGTGTATTTGCCGCGCAGCGCCATTCCCGGCTGAAAGTCCGGACCCGGCGAACCGTCTCGGAGACGCCCGAAATCCCCAGTAATCACGCCATTGACGACGCGTTCGCCATCCACGGTATCTCCCAGAAGAATTTCAGTCGCCGCAAAACCGGGGAAAATCTCGACGCCCAGGGTCTCGGCCTGCTGCGCCAGCCAGCGGCACAGATCGCCAAGCGAAACAAGGTAAGTGCCGGTCTGACGGAAACAGGCGGGCAATAGGCCATGCGGGATCTGGATGCTGCCGCGCTCGGATAGCCAGAAAAACGCCTCTTCCGACACGGCGAGTTTGAGCAGCGAATCCTCTCCCCGCCAATCAGGCAGCAATTCATCCAATGCGCGCGGATCGACGATGGCGCCGGAAAGCGTGTGTCCGCCAATTTCGGCGGCTTTTTCAATCAAGCAAACGCTGATTTCCCGCCCGTTCGCCTGCGCTTGCCGTTTAAGGCGAATCGCCGCCGATAATCCCGCCGGACCGCCGCCCACGATGACGACATCAAATTCGACGCTCTCACGCCCCATGACATCACGCTTTTTTACTCATTGCAGCCAGCGCTCGCGTCAGCGCCGGCACGGCATCGAAGAGATCGGCAACCAGCCCATAATCGGCGACTTTGAAAATCGGCGCTTCCGGATCTTTGTCGATTGCAACGATGACTCGCGCCTCCTTAACGCCGGCCAGATGCTGAATTGCGCCCGAAATTCCCACGGCAATGTAAAGCTCCGGGGCAATGATTCGCCCTGTCTGGCCAATCTGTAGCGCATTGGCGGCATATCCCGCGCTGACCGCGCCATAGCTGGCGCCCAGCGCCGCCCCCAGCTGCTCGGCCAACGGCGTCAGCAGCATCGTAAAGTTCTCGGCGCTCCCCAGACCACGGCCGCCCGCGACGACGATACGCGCGGCATCCAGGGATGGCGAGGTTTTCCCGCCCTCTATGTTCATCGTACACCGGCGTTCAAGCAGCACCGCCGCTGCGGCAACCGCTGGCAAGGTTGCGGGGGCAGGCGCAACGACTGTCATTGCGGCCTGGCCGCACTGCTCATCCCGGCTGCCACGCCTGCTATCCCCATTCGTTTCCGCATCATCGCTTGCCGTTGCCAAGCTCGCCGCCCGAAGCGTCAGAATTTTCACCAGATCGCTGCTACGCACCGTCAACAGCGCATTGCCCGCATAGACGGGCCGAACAAAGGTGTCGGGCGACGCAATACGCACCACGCCAGTGATCGGTTCGACCCCCAGCAAGGCGGCGAGGCGCGACAGTACATTGCGGAAATATCCCGAATCCGCCGCCAAAATATGCGTATAACTGGCTGCATGCGCCAAAATCAGCGCTGCCGTATCTTCCGCTCTCGGAGCAGCCTCATTGGCAGAGGCATATGCAGTTTTGGCAATTTTTACCAGCGAAACGCCCGGCAACGCCGCCGCTGCGCGGGCTGCCAAGGCCAAAGCAGCATCACTGCCATCATTGATCAGCACATGCACTTCGCCGCCCAGCTGCCGGGCGGCTAACACGATTGGAGGCACCGTTTTGCTGAGGCCGTCCCTGGCATTTTCCGCAATGACCAGTACGCGAATCCCGGAAGAAATACCAGAAACGACGGGAACAAAAGGGTTGGGAGACATGGGAGGCATATCAGAGCACCCGCGCCTCATCGCGCAGACATCTGATCAACTCGCCAACATCGGCGATGCGAACGCCCGCTCGGCGTGGCGGTGGTGCGCTTATCGATACCTGTGCCAGCTGCGAGCCAATATCAATGCCCAATGCCTCCGGCCTTAGCGTATCCAAAGGCTTTTTCTTCGCTTTCATCAGATTGGGCAACGTCACGTAGCGCGGTGTATTCAGCCCCAATTCAACGGTTAATAGCGCCGGGAGGCGCAGCTGCCAGGCTTCGCATCCATCGTCAGTTTCGCATGTCGCAAAAATCTGCCCTTCAGAAACATTTAGATGGGAAACGCGCGTCGCCAGCGGCCAACCAAGCAAGGCAGCGAGCATCGTGCCTGTCTGACCGGCATCGCTATCGATCGCCTGTTTGCCGCAGATGACAAGATCCGGCAATTCTTGCCGGCACAGCGCTACCAGCACTCTGGCCACAGCCAGCGGCTGAAGCTCGATGCCGGTTTCAATGAGGATGGCGCGGTCAGCCCCCATCGCCAGTGCAGTGCGCAGCGTTTCTGCGCAAGCGGGTACACCACAGGAGACGGCAATGATCTCATTTGCCGCCCCGCTTTCCTTGAGGCGAACGGCGGCCTCAACGGCAATTTCATCAAACGGATTCATGCTCATCCTGACACCCGCTATCTCTACGCCGGTGCCCTCGCCCTTGATGCGGATCGCCACACAGGGGTCGATGACCCGTTTGACGGGCACCAGGATTTTCCCGATTTCAGGCCGCTGCATGGATTATTCCTTCATTGCTTCGGCAGATCAGACGCTTATCTGGCGCGATTGCACGGGACCAGCAGAAATTCGACAGGATGGATTGGAGAATTAGCAAAAACACGCGCAAAGCACACAGGGAATGCGATATAAGAAAGAAGAAGCAAAGAAAAAGCCAATCCCAAAGGATTGGCCCAAACACTTCGTTGGGGCGATGTAGCGGGATCGAACCGCTGACCCACGGAATCACAATCCGTTGCTCTACCAACTGAGCTAACATCGCCATCGTATCTATTTCTGGCGCGCCCGGCGAGACTCGAACTCACAACCCCCGGCTTAGAAGGCCGGTGCTCTATCCGGTTGAGCTACGGGCGCCAGGTGCCGATGAATACGTATCCCTCGGGACATATCACAAGCCTTCGGCGAGGACTTGCCATTCTATTCTGGTCGGGGCGGTGGGATTCGAACTCACGACCCTCTGCTCCCAAAGCAGATGCGCTACCAGGCTGCGCTACGCCCCGAAGAAGCGCGCATTTTACCGATAGCATTGATTCTGGTCAATCCTGGAGCAAAAAAGCACACGACCCAGAGAAAAAGGCAAGTCAAACCAGTGACACATTTTTTCGCTCATCAGCTGACTAGAAAAAAGTGGAGAGAGCAGTTATTGTACACTTTTGATTTGGCTGCTATCTGAATATCGCCTGCTCAGCTAGTTGCAGCACGCGCTGTTTTTTGATATGAAGCCGATTTTCCACCACGATTGCTTGACTTTCAGACATGCCAGAACGATCGCGCTCGAAAGAGAAAAACATTCCTCCTTATGTCCCTAAAAAGGGAGAGGAATACATGAATCCACGCCAGCTCGCCCATTTCCGGAATATTCTGGAATCACTCAAGGCTGGCCTGATGAAGGATATTGAGCGAACGGTGCAAACCATGCAGGACGAAGCAACCGTTTTCGCCGATCCCAACGATCGTGCCAGCCAGGAAACCGATATCGCCATCGAGCTGCGTAACCGTGATCGCGAACGTAAGCTGATAAAGAAAATCGACGACACGATCGCCATGATCAATAGCGGTGATTATGGTTATTGCAGTGCTTGCGGTGTTGAAATCGGCATCAAGCGCCTGGAAGCACGCCCGACGGCCTCGCTGTGCATCGACTGCAAAACCCTCGAGGAAGTGCGCGAAAAGCAAGTCGCCAAGTAACACGGCCGTGGGTTGCGGGCTGTAGGCTGTATTTTTTTCCTGCACCGCTCGCCGAAACTTACCAAGGAAAAAGCCACCCGGAACAGGGTGGCTTTTTCGTCTTCAGGCAAAATTTAGTACTGAACTACTGGGAACCCCCTGCCGCGCCGCTATCCTCCGCGGTGATCGCTTTCATCGACAGGCGAATACGCCCTTTTTCATCCGCCTCAAGCACTTTGACGCGAACCTTCTGGCCATCCTTGAGGTAGTCTGAAACCGCATTGACGCGCTCGTTGGCAATTTGCGAGATATGCAGCAGACCGTCACGCCCTGGCAAAATGCTGACGATAGCGCCGAAATCCAGCAGCTTGAGCACGGTGCCCTCGTAAATCTTGCCCACTTCCACATCCGCCGTAATCGACTCAATGCGCGATCTGGCGGCATCTGCCGCTTCAGCATTGACCGAGGCGATCGTGATCGTACCGTCTTCCTTGATATCAATCGTCGTGCCGGTTTCTTCGGTAATCGCACGGATAACCGCGCCTCCCTTGCCAATCACGTCGCGAATCTTGTCCGGATTGATCTTCATCGTATACAGGCGCGGCGCATAGTTCGAAACTTCCTGACGCGGCGCAGCAACTGCTGCCTGCATTTTTGCGAGGATATGCAGACGTGCCTCTTTTGCCTGAGCCAGCGCTACCTGCATGATTTCCTTGGTAATGCCCTGGATTTTGATATCCATCTGCAAGGCGGTCACGCCTGTATCAGTACCGGCCACCTTAAAGTCCATATCGCCGAGATGATCTTCATCGCCCAGAATATCCGTCAGCACGGCAAAGCGGTTACCCTCCTTGATCAGCCCCATAGCAATACCGGCAACGTGCGCTTTGAGCGGCACGCCGGCATCCATCAGCGCCAGCGTCGAACCACAGACCGAGGCCATTGAGCTGGAGCCATTTGATTCGGTGATTTCCGAAACGACGCGCATGGTATAGGAAAAATCTTCGGTTTTCGGCAGCACGGCAACCATTGCCCGTTTGGCTAGACGTCCGTGACCGATCTCACGCCGCTTTGGCGACCCAACACGACCGCACTCACCCGTCGCATACGGCGGGAAATTGTAATGCAGCATAAAGCGCTCACGCGTTTCACCGGACAGTGCATCAATGATCTGCTCATCGCGGCCCGTTCCGAGCGTCGCGACAACCAGGGCCTGCGTTTCACCGCGCGTAAACAGCGCCGAACCGTGGGTACGCGGCAACACGCCGGAACGAATGGCAATCGGGCGAACGGTACGCGTATCACGTCCGTCAATACGCGGCTCTCCGGCCAGGATGCGGCCGCGAACGATGCGCGATTCGATATCAAACAGCAGGTTGCCGATCGTCGCCGCATCCGGCGCATTCTCACCCACTGTCAGCATTTCAATCGCCCGGGCAGAAATTTCACTAAGTCGCTGCGTACGCTCCTGTTTACTGGTAATGCGGAAAGCTTCCTGAACATCCGCCTCAACCAGCGCATTCAATCTGGCGACAAGTTCTTCATCTTTGGGCGCGGGTGTCCAGTCCCATTCAGGCTTACCCCCTTCGTCAACGAACTCATTGATGGCATTGATGGCAGTCTGCATCTGCTCATGGCCGAAAACCACCGCACCGAGCATAACGTCTTCCGGCAGAATATCCGCTTCCGACTCGACCATCAGTACGGCCGCCTGTGTACCGGCGACAACGAGATCAAGGCGACTATCCTTGAGCTGCGTCTGGGTCGGATTAAGTATGTACTGGTCATTGATGTAACCCACGCGCGCAGCGCCAATCGGTCCATTGAAAGGAATACCGGAAACCGCCAGCGCCGCCGAAGCACCGATCATTGCCGGGATGTCCGGATCGACCTCAGGGTTGAGCGAAACGACCATCGCCACAATTTGTACTTCGTTAAAAAAACCGTCAGGGAAAAGCGGACGCAGTGGACGGTCAATCAGACGCGAGGTCAGCGTTTCTTTTTCTGACGGACGGCCTTCACGCTTAAAAAATCCGCCTGGAATGCGCCCGGCGGCATAGGTTTTCTCAATGTAATCGACAGTCAGTGGGAAAAAATCCTGCCCGGGCTTAACCGACTTGTTACCAACCACGGTCACCAGAACGACTGTCTCATCCATCGACACCAGCACGGCAGCGCCCGACTGACGAGCAATCTCGCCCGTTTCCAACGTAACCTGGTGCGCTCCGTAGGTAAAAGTTTTTTTGACAATATTAAACATTTCTTCCTTTCTCGACAGTTCGGCACATCGGCAAAATCCATGTGCCATCTATACACATCTATATACCCCTACTGCGTAACACGACAAACCCCAAAGCAAAACAAAAACAGCGGCACAACCCTTGCGGGTTAGCCGCTGCCAGTCAATCATCATTGTCTGCTCTCCAACCGCAGTGCGGCGTTTGCAGACAGATTATTTACGCAAACCGAGACGCTGAATCAGCGCGCGGTATGAATCGACATTCGTACGCTTCAGATAATCCAGCAACTTACGGCGACGGCTCACCATCCGCAGCAAACCGCGACGGGAGTGGTGATCCTTGGCATGTTCCTTGAAATGGACAGTCAAGTCATTGATACGTGCGGTTAGCAATGCCACCTGTACTTCAGCCGAACCGGTATCGCCCTTAGCACGCTGATAATCAGCCATAATCTGCGCTTTCTGCGCCACAGTAATTGCCATGTCAAACTCTCTCTAGAAAACGACGCGCCCCAGTTTGATAGAGCTAACGTCTGATATTGATCAATAAAAGAAAATCCCGCTCCGGCTTGAGCGGGGGTTGGCATTATAGCCTAGCCGCCAGGGTGCGACAACCAAGCTTGGAGACATGAATTCGCTAAAATCATCTACAAAGCTGGTGATCACTTGGCGCATTATGTCCAGAAAAAACTAAAAATGAACGCTTCTCGGGGAATCCGTAATCTACATGCCAAAGGGAGCAAGAACACCATTGCGTATTGTGATTCGATAGGTTTCCCAGCCCTAGTGACCAATGGTCACGCTTGAAAAGCATACCGCCAAAAATTCAGGAAAATTTCTGTTCTGCGGCCAACAACCTGACCGGTTTCAGTTGACCATTGAAATCAAGCGCACCAATGCCTAGCAACTCGGTGTCACGATAAACGCGGCATTTTTCATAGTGGTCGTTCCCCCTCAATGCACTGCGCAGCTTGGTTTCGGACAGCGTGACCGGGTTGCCGTGTAAAAACCGCTGGGCGGTCGGCGCATCGAGACTCACCGGCATCAGGCTTTGCAACAAGGTATCCACCGGCAGCAGTGCCTGTCGGCGCACCGTTTCACCGCCGCTATCTAGCACCGATAACGGAACAGCAGCATTGAGCGTTAGATCGCCCACAGCAGTACGCCGCAAGGCTGTCAAATGGGCGCCACAGGCAAGCATTTTTCCAATGTCTTCGACCAGCACGCGAATGTAAGTCCCCTTGCTGCAAACCACACGCACCTTGCAACGCTCACCAGAAAATGCCAGCAATTGCAGCGAATGAATGGTCACGGTGCGCGCAGCGCGCTCGACCGTAACGCCTTGCCGCGCCAACTCATACAGCGGACGGCCATTGCGCTTCAATGCCGAATACATCGGCGGAACCTGTCGGATCGGACCACGGAACGGAGCCAGCGCCCGTTCAAGCTCAGGCAGCGAGAATTCGACGCAGCGGCGCGCCAACACTTCGCCCTCGGCATCGCCGGTCGAGGTGCTGATGCCGAACAGAACATTGGCTTCGTAAGTCTTTGGCGCGTCGAGCAGATCGGCGGAAAACTTGGTCGCCTCGCCAAAACAGAGCGGCAACAGCCCCGTAGCCAACGGATCAAGCGTCCCCGTATGGCCGCCCTTGGCGGCAGCATACAGACGGCGAACGGCCTGCAAAGCAGCATTGGAAGTCATTCCCGCCGGTTTATCGAGCAACACGACCCCGTCGACACGCTGCCAGCGGCGCGCTGAGCGCGTTGTAGCAGTCAAGGTTCGTCAGAAGCGTTTTCCGCCTCGGCGTCTTGCGAAATCGTCACGGCCTCTTCGATCAACTTTGTAAGTTCCGCACCGCGTTCCAGCGACGGGTCAAAAAGAAAATGCAGCTGCGGCGTCGTATGAATGCGGATGCGCCGACCCAGCTCACGCCGCAAGAAACCCGCAGCGCTTTGTAGCCCGGACAGCACGCCATCGACATGCTCGCGGCCAGCCAGCGTACTGAAAAACACCTTGGCGTGCGCGTAATCGGGCGTCACTTCGACACCGGTGATACTGATCATGCCAATGCGCGGATCTTTCAGCTCACCATCAATCAATGCCGCCAGTTCGCGACGAATCTGTTCGGCCACACGTTCCTGGCGCGAAAATCCATGCGAGCCGTGATGACCTTTATGACGGTTCACTTACAGCGTCCTCGCCACTTCGGTTACATCGAACACTTCAAGCTGATCACCCGCCTCATAGTTGGTGTAATTCTTCAGCGACACTCCGCATTCAAAGCCGGCGCGGACTTCCTTCACGTCGTCTTTAAAGCGTTTGAGTGAATCCAGATCACCTTCCCAGATCACCACGTTGTCGCGCAATAAACGTGCGCGCGAAGTCCGCTTGACTACGCCTTCCAGCACATAACAACCCGCGATCGTGCCGATCTTGCTGGCACGGAAGACTTGACGGATTTCGACCAGCCCGGTGACTTCTTCGCGTTTTTCCGGCGAGAGCATGCCTGAAAGCGCCGCCTTGACCTCATCGACGGCATCGTAAATGATATTGTAGTAACGAATCTGGATGCCAACGTTTTCCGCTGTCTTGCGCGCACCGGCATCGGCGCGCGTGTTGAAACCGATGATGACGGCATTGGACGCCTGTGCCAGATGCACATCGGACTCGGTGATACCGCCGACGGCCGCATGAATGACATCGACCTTGACCTCGTCGGTCGTCAATTTCTGCAGTGATTGCACGAGTGCCTCCTGTGAGCCCTGGACATCGGCCTTAATGATCAGCGCCAATGTCTTCACATCGGATTCGCCCATCTGTTCAAGCAGATTTTCCAAATTGGCTGCCTGTTTGTTGGCCAGCTTCACGTCACGGAATTTACCCTGGCGGAACAGGGCAATCTCGCGTGCTTTGCGTTCATCAGCAAGCACCACGGCTTCCTGCCCGGCCGCCGGCACATCGGAAAGCCCAAGCACTTCGACCGGAATCGACGGCCCTGCCTCCTTGATGTGCTTACCATTTTCATCAATCATGGCGCGAATACGGCCAAACACCTGGCCGGCAAGCAGAATATCGCCCTGGCGCAATGTCCCGGACTGCACCAGCATCGTCGCCACGGGCCCGCGTCCGCGGTCAAGACTGGCCTCGATGATCAGCCCCTTGGCCGGCGCATCCTGCGGCGCGGTCAATTCAAGCACTTCGGCCTGCAAAAGCACGTTTTCCAGCAGATCGTCGATCCCCTGTCCGGTTTTCGCGGACACCGAAACAAAAGGCGAATCGCCGCCGTATTCCTCCGGCACCACTTCCTCGGCCACCAGTTCCTGCTTGACGCGCTCCGGATTGGCCTCCGGTTTGTCGATCTTGTTCACCGCCACGACGATCGGCACCCCCGCCGCCTTGGCGTGGTGAATGGCTTCGCGCGTCTGCGGCATCACGCCATCGTCAGCAGCGACGACCAGGATGACGATATCAGTCGCTTTGGCGCCGCGCGCGCGCATCGCCGTGAATGCCTCATGCCCCGGCGTATCGAGGAAAGTCACCATACCGCGTGTCGTATGGACATGATAGGCGCCGATATGCTGGGTAATCCCCCCCGCTTCCCCCGAAGCAATGCGCGTGCGACGGATATAGTCGAGCAGTGAGGTCTTGCCATGATCGACGTGCCCCATGACGGTCACCACCGGCGCACGCGGCAGTTGCGGCGCATCCTTGTTAGTCGCCTCATCGAGGAAAGCATCGGGATCGTCCAGTTTAGCGGCAAAGGCACGGTGTCCCATTTCCTCGACGACGATCATCGCCGTTTCCTGATCGAGCACCTGGTTGATGGTCACCATCGACCCCATCTTCATCAACGTTTTGATGACTTCCGTTGCCTTGACAGCCATCTTGTGCGCTAGATCGGAGACTGAAATCGTCTCGGGCACATGTACATCATGCACGACTGCTTCGGTTGGTTGCTGGAAGCCATGCGTCGATTCCACAGCATCGCGCCGTCCCGACCGTTTGCCGCCCGCCTTGCCTTCGCGCCAGCCGGAGGTACCGGTCGCACCGCCGCGCACTTTCAACCCCTGGCGCTTGCCGTTACCTTCTTCCTTCCATTGATTGTTTTTCCGATCGCCGCCTTTCCTGTCCCCCTTCTTATCCACCTTGTCGGAGGCTCCTTGTTTGCTGGCGGATTTCGTTGGTTTTTCTTCGCTTGCCGGACGTTCAGCAAGAGTCTTGGCCGCCGCCGCCGCGGCTTTTTTGGCGGTTTCCGCAGCGCGCGCCGCTTCAGCCTTTGCCTCGGCTTCCTGCTTCAGACGCGCCAGTTCGGCAGCGCGCTGCTGTTTTTCAATAAATTCGGCCTCTTGGCGCGCGCGCAATTCAGCCTTACGGCGCTCTTCCTCGGCACGCAGGCGCTGCTGTTCTTCACTAATGATCGAAGCGCGTGTGACTACCTTTTTAACTGTCGGTTTTGTATCGCCGCGCTTTGCCTCTTTCGCTTTAACCTCTCCTGCCTTATCTACTGATGCCTTATCGGCTTTGGTCGATTTGCTGGATTTAGCATCAGCTGCCGCTTTTTTCGGTACTTTAGCGGCGACAGGATGATCCTCTACAGCCGGCGCCAGCGCCTCTGGCGCAGTGACTGTCGATGGTTCTTGTTCTGCCTCAGCGGCTGGCGTCACCGGCATTGCCGCCGGCGCTGCGGATTCGGCCGCGGGGCTAGCTGCCGGCCCAGACGAGGGCAAATCTACGGAACCGGCCTGCGACACAGGAGCCTCAGATGCCGCCAGCGCGATAGCCGGCGCTTCTGGATCCGCCGATTTAGGCATCGTGGGCGACTGCATTGCGTCTGCCACCGCCGTCTGGGCACTGGCAGGCTGTTTTGCCGTCGGTTTGAGTGAAAGAGGATCACGCTTGACCAGGATGCGCTTCTTGCGCACCTCAACCTGCACCGTGCGCGATTTTCCCTGTGCATCCTGCGACTTGATTTCCGTCGTTTCCTTACGCGTCAACGTAATCTTGGTTCTTGACTCGGCCGCACCATGTGCGTGGCGTAGAAAATCCAACAGACGGCTTTTATCCTGTTCAGTCAGCAGTTCATCCGGGGCGCTTTTGCTAACACCTGCCTTTTTCAACTGCTCCAGCAGGGATGTCGCCGGCATCCCAAGACTGTCGGCAAATTGGGCAACGCTTATTTGCGCCATAAGAATCTTCCCCCTCCTCTTTCCTTATTCGAACCAGTGCGCACGCGCCGTGGTAATGAGCTGCTTCGCCCGCGCCTCGTCGATACCGCTCATTTCCACCAGCTCATCCACGGAAAGATCACCCAGATCGTCAAGGGTCTTGATATCGTGGCTGGCCAGTTGGCCGAGGAGCGGTTTGTCCATGCCTTCCATATTCAACAGCTGCTCATCGACGCTGCCAATACGTTCTTCGGTCACAATCGCCTCAGTTAATAATGCGTTACGGGCGCGTTCCCGCAGTTCCTGCACCATGGCTTCATCAAAGCTTTCTATTTCCAGCATTTCCTGCAGGGGAACATACGCAACTTCTTCCAGCGTCGAAAAGCCTTCGTCGATCAGCACGTTCGCCACGTCTTCGTCAACATCAAGTTTTTCCATGAACAGCACGCGGATGGCTGCCGATTCGGCCTCCAGCTTGGTCCGCGACTCTTCTTCAGTCATCAGGTTAATCGCCCAGCCGGTCATTTCCGAGGCCAGACGCACATTCTGACCACCGCGGCCAATCGCCACTGCCAGATTCGCTTCATCGACCACAACATCCATGCTGTGTTTATCTTCGTCAACCACTACGGAGATGACTTCCGCCGGCGCCAGCGCGCCAATGACGAATTGCGCCGGATCCGCCGACCAGAGCACAATATCGACGCGTTCACCCGCCAGTTCATTGGTTACCGCCGTCACGCGCATACCGCGCATTCCGACACAAGTGCCGATCGGGTCGATGCGCTGATCATTCGACTTGACGGCAATTTTGGCACGCAGTCCTGGATCACGCGCCGCTGCCTTGATTTCCAGCAAGCCATCCTCGATCTCCGGCACTTCCATCTCAAACAGTTTGACGATGAATTCCGGCACCGTGCGTGACAAAACCAACTGCGGGCTGCGCGCCTGACGGTCAACCCGCAGCAGGAAAGCCTTGACGCGATCGCCAACGCGCAGATTCTCGCGTGGAATCATCTGATCGCGCGGCAAAATTGCTTCCACCTTGCCAATTTCGATGATGGCGTTGCCGCGCTCTATACGCCTAATCGTGCCATTTACCAGACTTTCCTTGCGACTCAGGAAATCGTTGAGAATCTGGTCGCGCTCAGCATCACGGATTTTCTGTAGGATGACCTGCTTGGCCGCCTGTGCGCCAATCCGGCCAAAATCGACAGGCTCGATCGTCTCTTCAAGAAAATCACCGACGGCAACATCCGGATCCTGCTTCTGTGCCTCGGAAAGCGGAATTGTCAGCGCCTCATTCAGATAATCCTGATCAGCAACGACTTCCCAGCGGCGGAAAGTTTCAAAATCACCCGTTTCACGATTGACCGCGACGCGCAGATCGGCCTCTTCGTCGACACGTTTCTTACCCGCCGACGCAAGTGCCATCTCCAGCGCGGCGAAGACGATTTCCTTGTCAACGTTCTTTTCACGCGCCAGCACATCGACCAGCAACAAAATTTCCCGGCTCATTTTCGCAATCCTCTATTGCCCTATTTCCCGTTTCTAGCCCTGGTATCAATCAAACTTCGGCACCAGCCTGGCCTTGTCGATATTGTCGAAAGCCAGCGCAACATCCCCCGTTTCCAGCGCCAACGTCACCGTACCGTTCTGCAAACCACGCAGAACGCCATTAAAATTTTTACGTCCGGACAACGGCACACGCAAACGCAGATTGACTTCCGAACCGGAAAAACGCTCGAAATCAGACGGCTTCTTTAGTACCCGGTCAAGCCCCGGCGATGAAATCTCCAACCGGTCGTAATCGATGTTTTCAACTGCCAGCACACGCGACAAATGGTCGCTGACGGCAGCGCAATCCTCCACATCAACGCCGCCGGGTTTCTCCGGCTTGTCAATAAATACGCGCAAGATACGTCCGCGCGGACTCTGTTCGACATCGACCAGATCGAAGCCCAGTCCATTCACTGTTTTTTCAAGAAGTTCGTGTAAGTCCATGGCTACAAATAAAAAATGGGCGAACAGCCCATCCCCGCAAACCACCCCCCAAAGGGGTAACGAAAGTCTTTGAATTATACTCAAAAAGCCGTTATCCGTAAATGAATTACAGCAAAAATCAGGTATTTGAACCAGATAAACCTCCAGCAACTACTACGCCTCCGTATCAATACGCATAAAAACCTGTCAAGCCGTATGTGGGGAGATACAATGCACAGAAATTCACGGAAATTCCGGCAACAAAGGCAAGAATACTGATAGGGTGGCAGGAAAAACTCTGCCTCCAAAAAACCCAGCAATCAAACGTATGACGCACAAGGATATTGATAATCGACCAGGTTGGGCTGATGCACAACTGCAGGCAGTCATTGATGCTTGCGAAGACGGCATTCTGATGCTCGATGAGCGCGGTGAAATCATCGGGATGAACCGTCAGCTTACCTCGCTTTGGCAACTGCCCGAGTCGCTGCTGCCTACGCACGAAAACATACGCGCTACGGATATATTTGCGTACTTTTCCACGCAAATCCGCTCACCTGAAATCTGCCGGCAATGGCAGGCAAACGATTGGAGCGCCAGCAATATTTTTGGCGAAGCACATGATTTAATACGAGAACTCACGCTCAATGACGGCCGCTGCATCAAATTCCGTTCTCACCCCATTCAACAGGATGGGCAGCAAACCGGGTGCTTTCTTTTTTTCACCGACATCACTCGACACAAGACCGAAAACAGACGATTGAAGCTTATTGCCAACGCTTTTTCCCATGCCCACGAAGGAATCGTCATCACTGATTTCACAGGAAAAATTATCGACGTCAACGCCGCATTCAGCCAAATCACCGGCTATGCACGCGAGGAGGCCATCGGAAAAAATCCCCGCATTCTCAAGTCCGGGCAACATAACGATAGTTTTTACAAAACGATGTGGAAGAAGTTGATACAAACAGGATACTGGCAAGGTGAGGTCTGGAATCGCCGCAAAAATGGAAAAACTTATGCCCAGCGGCTCAGTATTACCGCAATCCAGAGCATGGAAGCTTGCGCCTCAACTTACTATATCGCCTTCACCTCGGACATTACTGAAAGCAAGCGACAACAGCAGCAGCTTGAACGCATGGCGCATTACGACGCACTCACGGACATTCCCAACCGTGTGTTGCTCGCCGATCGCCTGCATCAGGCTATTGCACACGCCCGCCGCAACCAGAATGAACTGGCACTGGTCTATCTCGACCTTGACGGCTTTAAAGAAATTAACGATACGCATGGCCATGAAACCGGCGACCAGTTACTTGTCGCCATCGCCCATCGGTTACGCAACACTTTGCGTGAAAGCGACACTTTGGCACGCCTTGGCGGCGATGAATTCATCGCGGTACTTTCCGACCTGAAAAAACCCAATGAATGCGAAGCGGCGCTTTCTCGCTTGCTTGCCGTAGCAAACACACCCTTTGAAATTGGGCAACATACGCTACAGCTTTCGATCAGCATCGGCGCTGCGCTGTTTCCGCGTGACGGTGAAGACGCCGAAACCCTGACACGCCGTGCCGATCAGGCGATGTACCGAGCCAAACAGGCCGGCAAAAATCAATATCACCTGTACGACAGCGAGAAAGATGATATCCAGATACCTGGCTCAGGGCTGACGCACTGACTCCTTTGGACATCAAAATCCGCGCTTTAAGCCCCTTACCCGCAAGAGGCCCATCAGACACAAGCCAGCCTTTCGTCTGCTGGCCTCCCAGCGAAGAGAGTCATTAAAAAAGAAACGTACGCTTTCCCACCGATAATTTAAACGAAGCTTTTAACTTAATTTTTTGCAAGGAAAACATCATGAATAACCAACCCAAAATTGCACTCGGCACCTGGTCCTGGGGCGCAGGTTTCGCTGGCGGCGACCAGGTATTCGGCAACCACCTGAGTGAAGCCCAAATGCAGAAAACGTTCGACGCCGCCATGCAGCACGGTTTGAACCTGTGGGACACCGCTGCCGTTTATGGCATGGGCAGCTCTGAAACAGCACTTGGCAAAGCGATCGGTAACCGACGCAGCGAAGTAATTTTATCCACCAAATTCACGCCGCAGATTGCTGATAAAACCGCCAAAAATCCAGTTGCAACAATGCTGGAGGCTAGTCTGCAACGACTACATACCGACCATATCGACATCTACTGGATTCACAACCCACAAAATGTAGAAAAATGGACGCCGTTGCTCATCCCGCTCCTGCAAAGCGGTAAGGTAAAACGCGTGGGCGTTTCCAACCACAACCTGGCACAAATCCAGCGTGCCCATGAACTCCTGATTGCCGCAGGTTACGCGGTCTCTGCCGTGCAAAACCATTACAGCCTGCTCTATCGCGCATCCGAACGTGCAGGCATTCTCGACTTCTGCCAGAAAAACAGCATCGACTTCTTTGCCTACATGGTATTGGAACAGGGGGCGCTGAGCGGTCACTACAGTCCGGAAACCCCGCTGCCCGCAGGCAGTCAGCGCGCCGAAACCTACAATAAAATTCTGCCGCAGCTGACAAAACTGACCTGCAAAATGGCGGAAATTGGCGCTCGACACGACGGCGCAAGCGTGGCGCAAATTGCCATTGCCTGGGCAATCGCCCAAGGCACACTGCCGCTCATCGGGGTAACGCAAGCGCACCACGTGAAAGAAGCCGCCCAAGCCATAGGCATCACGCTCAGTGCTACGGAAATCGCAGAACTGGAAACACTGTCCGAAGGCGCTGGCGTAGATACGCGCGGCGCATGGGAAAAGCCGATGGTATGACGATATGCGACAGGGCGTTTGAGGCGCTCCTTTATTACTAGGAGCACAAAAAACGCCCTCAACGAATTACTTAGAAATTTTCAACCCCCAGGCACAATCTGCCCCCGGCTTGCGGCCAGTTTATATACATCGGAATATCTAGACAGATTGCCATCCGTTTGATTGCCTCCGAAACTGTGGGAATACACGGAGGCTGCGGCAATGTCAGGTTAGGAAATATCTATGCCGCATTTCGTTTCATCAACCAAAAAAAGAAAAGCTGTCTGTTTTACAAAACAGACAGCTTTGAGCATTCTGGCGTCCCCACGGGGATTCGAACCCCGGTACCAACCGTGAAAGGGTTGTGTCCTAGGCCTCTAGACGATGGGGACCTGGACGAAACATTTCTTTCTGCGTTTGGTGGAGGTAAGCGGGATCGAACCGCTGACCTCTTGCATGCCATGCAAGCGCTCTCCCAGCTGAGCTATACCCCCGCCCGAAAGAAGCGCGAATTATAGAGAGGACACCGCCTCTTGTAAAGCATTTTGGAATGAGCCTTGCCAACACACCACCCGCGTCACATTCAAAATGTGCTTCTAGCAAAAACGGTATTACCGCCGGGCTTCAGTTTTTTTCTGAAATTCCGCGCACTAGGCGCTCCAATGCGATTTCGCGCGGGAAGAGCGTTATCAATGCATCAACCGAAGGTGTCTGCGCCTGCCCGGTGAGCAGGATGCGCAAAGGCATAGCCAGCTTGGGCATCTTGACACCGTGCTGACTAATACATTGTTTAATCAAGGCATTAATGGCAGGTACTTCCCAGGCAACATCGCGCAAACCGGTAATAAAATCGTCCAGCAGTGGGCGGCTTTCCGGCGTCAGATGCTGTGCGAGCAGTTCTGCGGCAGGTGCCGGTTCGGTGTAAAACGCCCGTGCGGCAGCTGCCAGGGCATTGAGGTTATCAACGCGCTCCTTATAAAGGCCAACGATAGCATCCAGCGCCGGCTGCTCGCTGACGGTAACACCTTGATCGGCCAAACGCGGCCGGATCAGTGCTGCCAGCCGTGCGTTGTCAGCCTGCTTGATGTAGTGTGCATTCAGCCAGTTTAGTTTTTCTGTGTTGAACTGCGCCGCCGATGGCGTAATGTGGTCGAGGTCGAACCATTCGCAAAATTGCTGCATGGAAAAAACTTCGTCGTCTCCATGTGACCAACCGAGCCGTGCCAGATAGTTGAGCACGGCTTCTGGCAGATAGCCGTCCTCATCGTACTGCATGACACTCACCGCGCCATGGCGTTTTGAAAGTTTTTGCCCATCATCGCCAAGAATCATCGACAAATGCGCGAAATGTGGAATATTGGCGCCCAGCGCCCGAAAAATATTGATCTGCCGCGGCGTGTTATTCACATGATCGTCGCCGCGAATGACATGGGTAATGCCCATGTCCCAGTCGTCGATTACGACACAGAAGTTATACGTCGGCGTCAGATCGGCGCGCGCAATAACCAGGTCGTCAAGCTCGGCATTAGCGATTTCGATGCGCCCTTTGACCAAATCATCCCAAACAACGCTGCCGTCGATAGGATTTTTAAAGCGGATGACAGGTTGCCTGTCCGCAGGTACCGGCGGGAGCGTCTTGCCGGGTTCGGGTCGCCAAATGCCGGAGTAACGCGGCTTCAGGCCCTTGGCACGCTGTTCCTCACGCATACGCTCCAGTTCCTCAGGCGTGGTGTAACAGTAATAGGCCGAACCTTCAGCAAGCATCTGACGAAGCACGTCCTTATACCTTTCCATGCGCTGCATCTGGTAGAACGGACCTTCATCGGGCGTTAGCCCAAGCCATTGCATACCGTCAAGAATGCCCTGCACGGCCTCTGGCGTCGAACGGGCAATATCGGTATCTTCAATACGCAGAATAAATCTGCCATTGCAGTGGCGCGCATACGCCCAAGCGTACAAGGCGGTGCGCGCGCCACCAATATGGAGAAAGCCTGTCGGTGAAGGCGCGAAACGGGTGCGAACGGTGGTTGTTGCTGTATTCATCGTTAAAAATTATTAGCCAAATAAAAGAGAACGAACTCTACAAACTCCGCAGAGACTACCGCGAAAAACATAAACACAGGATATGCGCGACATATCCGTGTATGTCATCACATAAATCCTGCTTCTTCTGGTATTCCGGAATCGGCAATATTGTAATAGATGTAGTAACAAGCCTCACCAAAATTGACCGTCAGTGCCGCTTATGATTAAATCGCGCCTCACGGTTGCGCGGTTAGCTCAGCGGTAGAGCACCGCCTTCACACGGCGGGGGTCACTGGTTCGAACCCAGTATCGCGCACCAAGCGGTTAGGCTTTTCAAAGAATTTCCTTTTCTCCTTTCGCACGCATTTTTGTGCGTTTTTTAGTGGCCGGACTTTTTGTCCGGCCTTTTTTATTCTATAGCCCTTGTAGCCCAGCCAACTGCGGATCAGAGCTTCCGAGGAAAGCGAGGGCAGCCGCGTTCATCGCTCAACATATCGAACCAATCAGCAGCCATAAAGCCCCCAGCCAAGTAAATGAAAGTGCCGTCCCGGCGGCCGTCACAATCACAGAGACTGCTTCCCGCATCAAATAAGGCAGCAAGAAAAATGAAACATGGGGAGATCGGCACTGCAAACTTCGGATGCCTTCAGCGGCTGAAAATAACGACGGGGACCGAAGTCCCCGCCGGCTTTTCTTGGGTGACAAGGCTCAAGCGGCCTCGGCATAGGCCTTAAGCGGCCAGTGCAAAACGCTCATCGTTGGCGTTTATGGATTTGCGCGGATTACGTCCGTCGCCTTTCGGGTTGCCTGCGCACCTTTGCCCGCCCTGTCGAAACCGGGACACCCCCACCCAAACACTCAATCCCTGCTAACAACGTTTTCCAGAATGCTTGGGTGGAGGTGGCGGGAATCGAACCCGCGTCCAGAACGCCTCCAGATTGCCGGAATTACAACCATGCCCTAAGTATGGCGACGAACACCGGATTTTTCAAGCTTTGAAATGCCGCGCGAGCCATATCGTGCACTTCCGTATGCAACAGCGCGCCCAAGACCATGCTGCCGCTGCAACCCGCACGGATCCTGTCATATCCGGCAGAATGCGTATTTGCTAGAATCATCCTGTATTCGCAAATGCCACGCAAATGCCAATAACGCAGTGCAAACAGGCGACGAAAGAAGATTGTTTGCCTCATATCTTGCCAATCAGCCGGCACGGTTGAGATTCGACGCACATTCGACACCCCCTCCTCTACAAATCCCCAATACGCGTGAATATCAACACTTCCGCGGCACAAGGTCCGACACCACCGCAACGCCCCTCTACCCGCAAAAGCAGCACCTACTTTATCGAAGGCGTATTGCTGTTCGTCGCCATCGTCTGGGGGGTTAATCCAGTCGCCATCAAGATCGGCATGCAATACCTGCCACCAGAAACCTTCAATCTAGCGCGCATGATTATCGCCAGCCTCATTGCTCTGATTGCGCTCGCCTTGTCCGGCAGCTGGCGCCGGCCGGAACGTCACGAATTGATCACCTTGCTACGCATCACCGCCTTCGGTTTTTGTCTTTATCAGATTCTTCTGATCGCCGGCCTGCAACGAACGACCGCCGGCAACGCCTCGTTCATCCACTGCCTGGTGCCCGCCAGTGTCGCACTGCTCAACCGGCTGTATGGTCTGGACCGCCTCTCCCGGCCGGTGATCGCCGGCATCGCCTGTTCGCTGGCCGGCGTACTTCTCATTGTCGTTGGCGCCGGCAAGGAATTCAGCCTGAGCGGCCCGCATCTGCTCGGTTCGCTGTTTATCCTCGTTGCGCAGACCTGCTACGCCTACTACATGATCGCCGCCAAGGAATTGCAGGCGAGCCATTCCATCTACCAGATTACCGCCGGCCAGATGCTGCTGACCTCTCTGCTCATATTGCCGACGACCTTCCCTGACATTCTGACCGTGCGCTGGCTGGATATTCCGGCGGCCGCCTGGGGAAGTCTTTTATTTTCTGGCGTGCTCGGACTATGCCTCTGCAACTTTCTTTGGATCTGGGGGGCTGGCATCCTCGGCACTTCGCGCGTCGCCATTTTTAACAATATTTGCCCGGTATTCGCCGTCCTGGCCGGGCACTTTGCCCTGGACGAGCCTTTCGGCCCGCTGCAAAGTTTCGGCGCACTCTGCGTTTTTACCGGCGTCTATATCACCCGCCGCCACCGCCCGGCCGCGCCGCCTGTTTCACATCATCTTGCCAACACGCCAAGGAAATCAGCATGAATCCGTTACGCCGCACCGTTCCCCATAGCGCCTATCTGACACCACGCCCCGGCATCTTGCGCTGTGCCCTGCTCTGCACCCTGTTCTGCGCCGTTCCCGTTGCTGCGGAAACACTCGGTTGCGTCACCACCGAATGGAAGTTGATCGGCGCCAATCACAAAGTATGCGTGGAAGCCTTCGCCGACCCGCAGATTTCCGGCATCACCTGCCATGTCAGCCAGGCGCGTACCGGCGGTGTCAAAGGTTCGTTCGGTGTCGCACAAGATCCGTCACAGTTTTCGCTCTCCTGCACGCAGACCGGCCCCATCGTCCTGCCCGAAAAACTGCCGAAAAAAGCCACCGTTTTCAGCAAAGACACCTCCTTGCTGTTCAAGGAAACCCAGGTTATCCGCCTGTGGGATGCCGCCCGCCAGACGCTCGTTTACCTTGCCATCAGCCGCAAGCTGATCAACGGCGCGCCGGCCAACAGCATCTCCAGCGTAGCGCTTATGCCGCAAGGCAACCCGTCAGGCATGCGCTGAACCAGCCAACTGTCGCCTGTCAGACAAGCTTTTAGCCGCGAATCAATTAGTTGCGCAGTCTAACTGGTCTGGTGCGTTGCTCGCAGAGGATGAGCAGAAAGACTGGCTGAGTAAGCACTAGGCCGTCTGAAATCACCAAATCGACGGCGGCGATAATCTGTATCCGGCGGTTCACCGATCAAAGTCGCCCCTCGCTGCTTATGATATCCAGCGCCTGCCTGGCTTTTTCAGCAGCTGCTGCGTCTTTATTCTGCGTCGCCGCTTTTTCAAACCATTCACGCGCCTTAGACAAATCCTTGGCGACGCCTTGTCCCAGGCCATACATCACACCCAGGTTGTTTTGCGCCTTAGCATGACCTTGCACTGCCGCCTTTTCATACCACGCACGCGCCTTGGCAAGATCTTTGGAAACACCTTCAGCATTTGCATACATTACGCCCAGATTGTATTGCGCTGGAGCAGAATTCTGTGCGGCGGCTTTTTCAAACCATTTGTGTGCTTTAGCCAAGTCCTTCACACCACCTTCACCATCACGATACATCAATCCAAGATTATTCTGCGCCCAGACCATATCCTGCTCGGCCGCTTTTTCATACCATTCACGCGCTTTTACCAAATCTTCAGGATTTTTACCCCGAGCGTACGCAAAACCAAGATTATATTGAGCCTCGGCATTACCCTTCTCTGCCAAGGGCTGTAAAAGTCGTTGCGCCTTCTCGTAATTGCCTTGATTGAGCGCAGCCGCGATCTCGCGTTGTTCAGCATCTGCAGGCATAAGTACAAAAAAGACATAAAAAACCCATAGGCAGCTTAGCAATGCTCCGCATACGAACCCTATCTTTTTCTTCGTAGTGTCTTGCATATAACACCATCAATTACCAACAACAAAAGCTTCTATCCCCAATCATCAATAGATGGTTCAAAACCAAATGGCGTCAACGTATAGCTTCTTCTACCGTACAGGAGCCAACAGCGGCACGGCGGATGCGGTCGGCCACTGCCGCCCATTCCGGGCGATCGGGGACGGCTTCAACAACGATCACGTCACATCCTTCGCGATCGGCGGTGCGCAGCGCGGCATAGAGGCCGCGCGCGAAGCCTTCCGCCTCGTCCGGCAGCAGGCACCAGGAGCGCGCCGGCAGAGAGGCGGCCGATGAGGAATGTGCGATCAATGCGGCGGACTGACCAGTGTAGTGCAATGAGGCAAGGGTTTGCGCCAGCGCTGCCGTGGCGACGACGCGCAGCGGCGTGCGCGGCGCATAGTGTGCGGCAAGCGCCCCCGGAACGCGGGGGGATCCGGTAGGTTGCGCCTGCCCCGGCATTGCCGGCATCAGGCCGATGACCGCAGCGATCTGCTCGGGCGTAATATGCCCAGGACGCAGGATGCGCGGCGGCGCGTTCGGGTTTGAAAGGTCGATGATCGTCGATTCGATGCCCACATCGCAGACGCCGCCATCGAGCACCAGCGAGACGGCATCGCCCAATTCTTCGCGCACATGCGCCGCGTCAGTCGGGCTGATGCGGCCGAAACGATTGGCCGAGGGCGCAGCGATGCCGCACATCCCCTGCCGCCCGCCGCCCGCCTGTGCGTATGCACGCAGCAGCGCCAGCGCCAGCGGGTGAGCCGGCGCACGCAGCCCTACCGTTTCCTGACCGCCGGTGACGGCAAGCGGCGTTGCCGGTGCGCGCTTGAGGATGAGCGTCAACGGCCCCGGCCAGAAGGCTTCCGCCAGATCCCAGGCCGTTTGCGGAATATCGACCGCCCAGCGCTCGATATGCGCCGCGCCCGGGAGATGGACGATGACAGGATGGTCGGCCGGACGCCCTTTGGCGGCAAAGATTTTGGCGACGGCTTCCGGGTTGGCGGCATCCGCCCCCAACCCATAAACGGTTTCGGTCGGGAAGGCGACCAGTTCACCCGCCTGCAGCAGGCGGACGGCCTCGTCAAGGGAAGCGCGCACGGCGTCATCAAGGACTCTGGACATGGTATGACGGGTCTGGGAGTATCTGACAGGGCCTGGAACCAAAAGATGAAGAAACAGTCACGGGCAACCTCGGCTTGCGCGCAAAAGGCAAAAGGCAAAAAGCGTTCAGGGCAAATCGGACAGGGTCTTGGCCAGCACTTTTTCCCTCTGCCGGGCGCGGAAGGCGGAGAGTTTGGCCGCCAGTTCGGCATCGTTCAACGCCAGCATGGCGACCGCGAACAGCGCGGCATTGACGGCGCCTGCTTCGCCCACGGCAAAGGTGGCGACGGGGATGCCGCCCGGCATCTGCACCATCGCCAGCAGCGAATCGATTCCTTGCAGATATTTTGAAGGCATCGGCACGGCCAGTACGGGCAACTCAGTTTTGGCGGCCAGTACGCCCGCCAGATGCGCCGCACCGCCCGCTGCGCCGATCAGCGCCTTCATGCCGCGCGCTCCGGCATGGGCGGCATAGTCGAGCGCGGCGTCCGGCGTGCGGTGCGCGGATAGCACTTTGGCCTCGTAAGGGATGCCGAACTGGGCAAGCGTTTCAGCGCAATGACGCATGATCGGCCAATCGCTGTCCGATCCCATCACAATGCCGATGAGCGCCTGTCTGGACATAAGATTCTCCTTGGGCATGGTTGTCTACGAATTTCCTGATTACGCGTTATTGCCTGCGCCATTCTGCGCGCTGTTTCGCGCACTCTCCAGCGTGTTGGCGAGCAGCATGGCGATCGTCATCGGGCCGACGCCGCCCGGCACCGGCGTGATGGCGCCGGCCACGGCACGGGCCGCGTCAAAATCAACATCGCCGCACAGTTTGCCATCCGGCAAGCGGTTGATGCCCACATCGATAACCACGGCGCCCGGCTTGATCATCTCGCCCGTAATGAAGCGGGGTTTGCCGACGGCCGCCACCAGAATATCGGCGCGGCGACAGTGCGCCGCCAGGTCACGCGTGCGCGAATGGCAGACGGTGACGGTTGCGCCGGCGTGCATCAACAGCATCGCCATCGGTTTGCCGACGATGTTCGAGCGGCCGACAATGACGGCCTCCTTGCCGGCGACATCGACCCCCGCCTCTTCCAGCAGCCGCATCGCACCGCGCGGCGTACAGGGGACAAAGCACGGCAGGCCGAGCACCAGTGCGCCGACATTTTCGGCGCGAAAGCCATCCACATCTTTTTCCGCCGCAATCGCATCGAGCACCGCTTCGGCGTCGAACTGCGCTGGCAGCGGCAATTGCACGAGAATGCCGTGAATGGCCGGATCGGCATTGAGCGCACGGATTTTTGCCAACACATCGGCCTGCGTCGCATCACCGGGGAAAACGTGCTTTTCGGAGTAAAAACCGGCATCGGCGCAGGCATTGACCTTATTACGCACATAGACCTGCGAGGCGGGGTTTTCGCCAACGAGGATCACCGCCAGGCCCGGGCGCGCGCCGCAAGACGCCAGTACTTCGGCCTCTTGCCGGAAGTTTGCGCGCAATGTTTTGGCCAGCGCATTGCCGTCGAGAATGTGTGCTGTCATGGTGTTTTTACCGCGGTCATCTGAAAGCGGGCATTATACCGGCGCCCTGCGTCGCCACACAGGCTGGTGCGAGCGTGCCCTTGCTCGCAGAGCCTTGATTCACGGTCATCTCAGAATAGCGTCTTCCTTTACCAAACTACGGCGTTGCTGTGTTGGCCTTGCCGTACTGCCCGTACTGTCTGCGGCTTCCCGCCTTGTCTTTTGGCAAAGTCGAACCGCTCTTTAAGCTTGCGCCCCCTGAAATCCATAAAAACAGGGCAGAAAACATAAAATGCCCTGAAGCCCTCTAAATACGCGGGGATCAGGGTATCAAAAAACATAAACCGGGACACTGTGCCCAACCAACCCTCTGAAACCCTTTATGCTCGGACATCTCCGAGGATGCCCGGAACCCCCTATAAACAGGGCATCTCAGAGCACTCGCCCGCAAACGCCCTATTTATAAGGGTTCCAGAGGTGCCTGCCCGGAGCGCTTTATCCATGCGGGTTTTGGGAGTGCCTGCCCGCAAACGCCCTATCCACTTGGGCTTCAGAGGGATGCCATAATCCCCTTACATAGCGGCTCGACTTTGCCAAAAGACAAGGCGGCGAGCCGCTGACAGTACGTTTAGTACGGCAAGGCGAAGCCAACGAAGTATTTTGGCAAAGGAAGCCGCTATTTCAGAGGGGGTAACTGGCAACACCTGCACCCCCAAAACCACACTTTCAATAAGATTAATTGTCAATAACAAATCGTTTGGATAGACTCGCGGCGCGTTTTGGCAAATGCCGCGCAATGCTGCATTCCCGCCGGTATCCGTGATGTCCGGGGTATCCGCGCAGGCCTTGGGCAGACGATTTTTGCTTGACCCTGCCTGCTGTCGCCGTCCCTAACCGCGTCCCCGGCGCAAGGGCAGCAAGCGCTTGCGTCGAGCCTGCGTATTTTCAGCGATTGTGCGGAAAACGCGGGAAGTGCGGGAAGGCAGCAAAGCCGCCCGTCGTTAAAACCGCAGACCATGCACAAAGGAACGGAAAAACCAGAACGTCGCCCCAATCGACACCAACATTCAATAACGCAAATTTTTAGAAAGCTCATCATGAACCGCTCATCTAGCACCTTCACGGCGCTTGTCACGCCGCTGGCCGCTGCGCTGGCTACCCTGTTTGCGGCCGGCGCACAGGCACAGGCCGCCGAGACGCCATCGCGCGCCGAATCCAGCGCACAACAATCCAGCGCACAACAATCCGGCGCACAAGAAAACGAAGCGACCGCGCTATCCACGATCAATGTCACCGCCAAGGGCTACGCCGCCGACGATAGCGAAACGCCGATCGCCACGACGGTGCTCACGCGCGAGGCGCTGGCGCACAAGCAGGCGCAGAACGTCGGCGAGGCGCTGCGCGGCGAACCCGGCCTGTCGGTCATGCTTGACGGCGCGCAGGGACAAAATCCGATCATCCGCGGACTGGGCAAGGACAGCATCGTGCTCCTGGTCGACGGCATGCGGCTGAATTCCGCGCAGCCGGTCGGTGCGATCGCCTCGTTCATGTCGATGGGGCTGGCCGAACAGGTCGAAGTCGTCAAAGGCCCGGCCTCCGTACTCTACGGCACCGGTGCACTTGGTGGCGCCATCAACGTGCGGCTGCCGCAGGCGCGTTTCGAGCCGGGCGTGCACTTTGACACGCGGCTCGGCTACGACACCGCCAGCAAAGGGTTGCGCGGCGCGGGTGTGCTCAACGCAGCCAGTGACGACCATGCCCTGATGCTCGGCGTAGCCCGCTCGCAGCAACAGGATTACCGCACGCCGGAGGGCCGCGCCAACCGCACCGGCTATGACTCGGGCGCATTCATCGGCCAGTACCGTTTCCGCATCGACAGCGCACAGCAATTGCGCCTGTCGTTCCAGCAGCAGCGTGATGAAGACGTCTGGTATCCCGGCGCAACGCGCCCGCATAGGCTGCCTGTTATCGGCAGCGTCACGACGCATTCGCCGCGCCAGACGCGCCGCCTGTACGAGGCCGGTTACAGTTTCAAGGGGGCGGGCGAGCAGCCGCTGAATGTGGATGTGCGCGTCTACCGGCAGGAAATGCAGCGCACCATCTACGCCCACGCCAACAGACTGGGACGCGACATCATCCTCAATTCGGTGAAGTTCGCCACCAACGGCGTCGATGCACGCGCCGACTGGCTGGCCCACCCGCAACATCTGCTTTCCTTCGGCGTCAATCTCTGGCGCATGAACGCCGAACCGGACAGCCGCACCGCCCAACCGCCGCAGTTCCGGAATTTCGTCACGACCCTGCCGTTCACCAACGGCAAGATGCACGCTGCCGGCCTTTACCTGCAAGACGACATGCGTTTCGGCAAGCTGAACGTGCTGGCCGGTCTGCGTCATGACCGGGTGCGCGGCAGCGCCGGCTCGATGAACAGCGGCCGCGTCACCTCTGGCCTGGCGCGTGAGGACAGCGCCACCTCCGCCAGCCTCGGCGTCATTTACGAAGCCGCGCCGCTCCTGCGTCCTTACGCCAACCTCTCACGCGCCTTCCGCGCCGCCGACCTGCGCGAGCGCTACCAGTCCGGCCTGCGCAACAACGGCTACTACTACGCCGGCAGCCCGCAAATCAAGCCGGAAACGGCGACGCAGTTCGAGATCGGCCTGAAAGGCGCAAGCGAACGGCTCAACTACCAGATTTCCGCCTACCGAACCCGCATCGACGACTACATCACCGGCATGCGCCTGAGCGGCCGCGCCGCGATCGCCGCCTGCGGCGCAGCCAATGCCGGCGCCTGCATGCAGACGGTCAATCTTGGCCACGCCACACTGACCGGCCTGGAAGCCGCACTGCACTGGCAGTTCGCCGCCGGCCACTGGCTGCATGCCGCCTATTCGCGCCTGCGCGGCAAAAACGGCGATTTCGACGAACCGCTGTTCCAGATGCCGGCCGACGAGCTGACGCTGGGCTGGGAAGGCCGCATCGCTCCCGCGTGGACAGCGGACGCCGGCGTGCGCTTGGTACGACGCCAGACGCGCGTAGCGACGCGCTTTGCGCGCGGCACCGAAGACGCGACACCGGGCTTCGGCGTGGTCGATATCGGTGCCACCTGGCGCTTTGCGCCCCGGCAGTCGCTGCGCGCCGCGATCAAGAATCTGGGCGACAAGCGCTATCACGAGCATCTGGCTGAAGGGCTGCCCGGCATGGAGGTGCAGGCGCCCGGCCGCAGCCTTCACCTCACCTGGGAAGGTCGCTTTTGACGTCCTGAGCCTCTGACGTCCACTTCTAACCTTCTGAACTTCCGCCGAACCCATCAGTCCATCCTGCAAGGAGTTCACCATGTCCTCATCCGATCCGCGCCGTCATCGCAATGGATTCGCCGAATCCTCGGCATCGTTGCGCGTTGCGCCCTGCACCGAAAATCCGGAAACGCCCGGCAATCCTGGCCGCCGCCGTCTGCTGGCAGCGAGCCTCGCCGGCGCCGCGCTGGCGCTGGGTGCGCCGTGGCGCGCCGGCGCACAGTCGCCCGCCAAAACCGCGACGCCGCCCAAGCGTCTGCCCAAACTGACGCTGGCTGGGCCATTTGCCACCGTTTCGTACCCGCTGATCCGCATCGCCGAGAGCGGCGCCCTGGCCGACGTGGCCGATACGGTGGAATTCGTGCAGTGGAAGAATCCTGACCAGCTGCGCGCCCTGGCCGTCGGCAAATCCGTCCAGTTCATCGCCGCGCCGAGCAATGTTGCGGCCAATCTTTACAACCGCGGCGTCCCGCTGCAATTGCTCAACATCAGCGTCTGGGGCATCCTGTGGATCATCTCGCGCGAGGCACATCTCAAGCGCCTGAGCGATTTTCGCGGCAAGGAAATCGTCATGCCCTTCCGCAACGATATGCCCGATATCATGCTCCGCATCATTGCTGAGCGGCAGGGCATCAACGTCGACAAGGACTTCGCCCTGCGTTACGTGGCTTCACCGATCGACGCCATGCAGATGCTGCTCACGCGCCGCGCCGACCACGCCCTGCTGGCCGAACCAGCGGTTTCAGTCGGTTTGCGCAAAAGCGGCACGTTCCCTGCCAAGGTGATCGCGCCCGAGCTGCACCGCAGCGTTGATTTGCAGGCCGAATGGGGGCGCGCCTTCAACCGCCCGCCGCGCGTTGCCCAGGCGGGTGTCTGCGCGCTCGGAGAGCCGGTGATCGCCGATTCGGCGCTGATCGGGCGCTTCCAGCGCGCCTACGCCGAAGCACTGGCCTGGTGCAAAGCCGAGCCGCAGGCCTGCGGCGAGATGGTCGCGCGGCGTATCGACATGCTGACGCCGGAGGGCGTTGCCGACTCGCTGCGCACCGACGCCTTTGCCTTTATGGCGGCCAGCGCAGCCCGGCCGGAGCTGGAGTTTTTCTATCAACAGCTGCTTGCACGCCAGCCCGGCCTGGTCGGAGGCAAACTGCCGGCGGACGGCTTCTATCTGCCCGCCGCTAGCGCCTAGGCGGACAGCGCGATGTCATTGCTACGCACCTGGCTGGCCGGACTGCCCGCTTACCTGTGGGGCGGCTGGGGCGCCATCGCCAGCCTGTTCCTGCTCGTTGCCCTGTGGGAACTGCTCGCCGGTCTCTACGGCCCGCTGGTGCTGCCGGCGCCGCTGGAAACGGCCGAAACCCTGCGCCAGTTCATTGAGCAGGGCCATGCTTTTCGCGACGCCCTGCTATTGACAGCGCGGCGCGCTTTCGCCGGCCTCGCCCTAGCCGTTACTTTCGGCAGCCTGCTCGGCGTCGCCGCCGGCGTGTCGATGACCGCCTCGATGATGGCGCGCCCGTGGGTGACCGTGCTGCTGGGAACGCCGCCGATCGCCTGGCTGGTGCTGGCGATGCTATGGTTTGGCACGGGCGACGGAACGCCGGTTTTCACCGTGTTCATCGCCTGTTTCCCGGTCGTTTTCGCCGGCGGCATGCAGGGCGCGCGCACGCTGGAGCAGCGCTGGCGCGATCTGGCGCAAACCTTTGCACTGCCCTGGCGCATGCGGGTCACCGACATCTACCTGCCGCACGTCATCTCCTATCTGTTTCCCGCCTGGGTCGTCGCCCTCGGCAGCGCCTGGCGCGTCGTCGTCATGGCCGAGCTGCTGGCCTCATCCAGCGGCGTCGGGGCGGCCTTGCAGGCCAGCCGCGCACAGCTGGACATGCCGGCCACGCTGGCCTGGATTAGCGTCGTCGTGCTGCTTCTTCTGGCGCTCGAATACCTGCTGCTGGAGCCGATCAAGCGTGAAATCGAGCGCTGGCGCGAGGCCGGCACACGAGCAGAGGGCAAGGCATGAACACGCCGGCGCTGACCGTCAGCGGCCTCAGCCACGCTTTCGCCATGCGCACCGTGCTGGAGGACGTCAATCTGCGCCTCGACGCTGGCCGGGCAATTGCGCTGGTCGGCCCGTCGGGCTGCGGAAAAACGACGCTGCTCAACCTGTGCGCCAATCTTCTGAGCGTACAGTCAGGGCGCATCGACAATACCTTCGACCGCCCCGCCATGCTCTTCCAGCAACCGCATCTGCTGCCCTGGAAGAGCGTTCTCGACAACATCGCCCTCGGCCTCAAGGCGCGCGGCATGCCCCGTGCCGAACGGCTGGCCGCCGCCCGCCGCATGGGGCACGCCCTGGAGCTGGACGATATTGCCATCGAGCAATTTCCCGGTCAGCTTTCCGGCGGCATGCAAAGCCGTGCCGCGCTGGCGCGCGCATTGGTGCTGACGCCCGATCTGTTGCTGCTCGACGAACCCTTCGCCGCCCTGGACATCGGCCTCAAAGGCCAGATGCACCAACTGCTGCTCGCCGAAATGGCACGCCGCCCGCTCGCTGTGCTGATGATCACGCATGATGTGATGGAAGCCGTCACGCTGGCCGACAGCGTCATCGTCATGGGCGGACAGCCCGGGCGCATGCGCTGGCGGCTCGATCTGCCGATACCGCCGGCGCAGCGCAGCGACGAGTGGATTTACCGCCAGACGGCGCTGTTGCTGGCGCAGCCGGCGGTACGCACCGCTTTCAACCTGCCCGCCGCTGTTTCCCATCGGGCGCCGGTTGATGCGCCTGGCGACGCTGATCCGTCCGCGCCCTTGTTTTCCGGCGCGGCCGTCGCCGGGCCGATCACCCCCGCCAAATCCCCGACACAATGCTAAGTGCAGGGGATTTCATTCTTTTTGCCGATGCCGCAACAAACGCTTTTACAACCCACTGACGATTCACCGACGCCGCCATGATGCCCCACCACAGTACGACACCGACGACATTTCCCGAATTTTTTACCGACGCGCCGACGCTGCGCATCTATGACCCACTGGCTGAATTTCTCGGCGCCGCGGCCGACGGCATCATCGAATACCGCTACGCCGACGCCGTGCGCCTGGCCGGACATTCCTGCCCCACGGTCGCCGGCGCCTACCTGATGGTCGTGCACGGCCTGCGCGCGCTGTACGGTGAAGCCTTGCCTGAACGCGGCGGCGTTGAGGCATGGATGCGCGGCGGCCGCGAGGAAGGAACCACCGGCGTCACGGCCGCCATCGTCACGCTCCTCACCGGCGCCGCCGCAGAAACCGGCTTTGGCGGCGTCGGCCCGGGGCATCGCTTCAGCCGCCGCAATCTATTGCACTACGACGCTGATATCACGGGTTCGCTGGCGCTGCGCCGGCGCGACAATGGCGCAGGCGTGCAGGTGAATTGCCATCCGGCCCTTGTGCCGCCCGATGCAGCGATGCAGACGCTGATGCCGAAAGCCATCGGCGGCCAGGCCACCCCGGCGGAACAGCAACAATTCACCGCACTCTGGCAGGCGCGCGTGCGCGCCATGCTCATCGACCACGCACACGATCCGCAGCTGATCGAGGTCTCTCCGTGGGCCGCCCCGGCCTGAAGGCGGCGTGCCGAAAACCACACGGCTTGCAAATACACGCTCACCCAAAACGCCATCCGCTCATCTAGAAGCAATGCAAAAAACCCTTTCCAGCCGCCCCGCCCCGGCAGAAATGCAGAAGCCGGCATCGCCGCTCTCCCCCGCGCCTCTCCGGACACAACGCCGCATTCCGCCGTGGTCGCTCGCCCATCCGCTATGGCTGTGCCCTTTCCGTCCATTTTTCGCGCTGGCCATCCTTTCTGCCGCCGGGTTGATCGCGCTGTGGGGGGCATACCTCACCTTCGGCTGGCCGCTGCCCGACGTCCCCGATGGCCCGTTCGTCTGGCATGCGCATGAACTGCTCACGGGATGTGCGCTGGCCGCCGCCATCGGCTTCATCCTGACGGCCGTGCCGGAATTCACCGAAACGCCCGATTTTCCGGCGGCATCGGTGCGTGTGCTTGTTTTGCTCTGGCTAACCGGACGCATCGCTTTCTGGCTCAGCGGCGCATGGCCGCGCCCGGCGATGGCTACCGCCGCGCTTGCGCATTTGTTCCTGCTCGGCGGTCTGCTGAAACTGATTGCGCCGCCCATCTGGCGCGACCGCGAACGACGCCAGCTTGCTTTTGTCGGCGCGCTATTGCTGATGATCGCGCTCACGGCGGGCTTTTACCTTGATGCCCTGCGCGGCGAGCCGCCTGCACGCTGGCTGCTGGCGCAGCTCGGCGCATTCATGGCGCTCATCATCATCGCCATGAGCCGCATCTCCATGCGCATCGTCAACGCCAGTATCGAGGAACGTCAAGACGCCGAACAGACCGTGCAGACTGCTTTCGACGCCGTGGGAGCGCCCGAGCGCTATATTGCCCGGCCGCCGCGCCGCAACCTGGCCATCATTTGCATCGCGCTGTTCACCAGCGCGCAGTGGTATCAGCCCGGCGGACGCATCAGCGCCTGGCTGGCGCTGGCCGCCGCCTGCGCCATGCTCAACCTGATGGGCGACTGGCACGTCGGCCGCGCGCTCTGGCGGCGTTGGCCGCTCATGCTGTATGCCTCTTACGCCGCGATGGCCGCCGGTTACGGCCTGACGGGACTCTCGCTGCTCGGCGACGGGCTGCTCGCCAACGGCAGCCTGCATCTGCTCACCATCGGCGGATTGGGGCTGTCCATCTACGCGGTCATCGCCATTGCCGGTTACACCCACAGCGGTCTGGAAAAGGATGATCGCGCCTGGGTGCCGGTTGGCGCTTGCCTGCTCGCGGCCAGTGCGCCGCTGCGCGCCGCCGCCTCGCTCGCTGATGCGCCGATCCCCTTGCTGGCCTTGTCCGCTGCGCTGTGGTGCATTGCCTTCACGCTCATGGGCTGGCACATGCTGCCTGTTTTCATGCGCCCGCGCGCGGACGGGCGCAGCGGCTGCGCAGGCGTTCTGGGGGAAGATTAGACGATTGGCCGGGTTTAAATGCCCGGCAAAAAAACGATGCCCGGAAACCCGCGCAAACAGGGCAGAAAACATAAATCGCCCTGAGGCGCCCTAAATAAGCGGGGTTCAGCGCATCAAAAAACATAAAACGGAATATCGTGCCCGACGCTCGTTCACGTTTATCGGGCACAAATGCCTGTACAACCAGAAGCATTCTCTCCGAAACCCGCGTCACCCGCGTGGACAGGGCATCTCAGCATCTGCCCCTCTAAAACCCTTATGGATAAAGGACCTCCGGGCATCCCCCTCTGGAATGCCCTGTTTATAAGGGTTTCAGGCCGCCTGCCCGGAGGTGCACGAAATACGCGGGCTGGCGGGCAGTCTTTTGTAAAGGTCAACCAAGGCGCGCTACAGATCGCGCCGTATGCGCTGCCAAAGCAGCGCGCCGAAGAGCAGCGAAGCCAGCGCCAGACCAAGCAGGGAGGCCAGCCAGAATCCTTCCACCCCCATCGGCGCAATCGGCGCCAGCCCGCGGAAAGCCAGCCACCAGCCGCCGAATAAACCGACGCCCCAGAAACACAGCAAATGCACCAGCATGGGTACGAAGGCGATCTTGTAACCGCGCAGCGCGAAGGCGGCAATCGTCTGGACGGCGTCAAAAATCTGATAGCCGACAATGTAAATAATCAGCGACAGTGCAACGCTGCGCACGGCCGGATCATTGCTGTAGGCGCTGACTATGGCGTTTTCGCCCAGCCAGAGCGCGCCGCCGAGCAGGCAGGCCACAACGCAGGCCAGCGCCAGTCCGGCCGCTGCGGAAATACGGGCGCGCGGCCAGTCGCGCGCGCCGGCGGCAAAACCGACCTGCGTCAGCGTGGCAATCGCCAGCGCCAGTGGCGGCATGTAGCAGATAGCCGCCAGATTGGCGACGACGCGATGCCCGGCAACCGCGGTTGCGCCCAATTGGGCAACAAACAGCGAGGTCAGCGTGAACGAGGAAATTTCCACGAAATTCGACATCCCCATGGGCAGGCCCAGCCTGACCAGCTCATACATCGACGCCGGCCTGGGCGGCTGCCAGTCGTGCAGCAAACGGTAAGGCGCCAGCGCCTTGCCGGTTCTCATGTAAAAGAAACCGCAAATGACCGTACACCAGCCGATCAGGGCGCTGGCCACGCCCGCCCCCGTCACGCCCAGTCCGCGATTGACCAGAAACCAGGACAAGGGCGCGTGCAGCAAGGTACTACCGAGCGAGATGAGCACCAGCGGCCGCGTCTGACCCAGCGCGTTGCAGAAAGCGTAGAAGGTGCGATAGCACAGCATCGCCGGAATTGCCCAGGCAAGCACGGCAAGGTAGGCGCGCGCGCGCATTTCGACGCCGGCATCAATGTTTGAAAGGCTCAGCAGCGGATCGGGACGGAGCAGAATCAGCACGCCGGGAACGGCAAAACACAACGCCAGCCAGAAACATTGCTGGAGCGCCCCGGCGATCTCGCCGTCGCGCCCGGCGCCCTTGAGCTGCGACACGGTGGGCGAAACGGCCTGTAGCACGCCGGTCAGCGCAAACAGTACGGCGACGTAGATGCCGCCGCCAACGGCAACGGCGGCCAGATCCTCCGTACCATAATGGCCCAGCACCACCGTATCGGTAATCATCATGCCCATTGCCACCAGTTGCGCTACCAGCATCGGCACGGCATGCAGGACGATCAGTCTGGCCTGCTGAAAAAACATGGGCAATCAGGGACGAATGGGATCAGGATAAATAGGGATAGAAAGCATCGGGCGATGGCGAAAACACACCTGGACGCGGGATAAGATTGCCCGATCGGCAGCGCATGAGACATCACCATCCCGGCCAGACTGCCCCAGACTACCTGATTCCTGAAAGACTGCCAAATGCCGCTTTCCCTGCCGCTTCCGTCATTCTTTCCGCCATTTTTTCATTACCCTCTCCACCTTCACTTCACTCATGCGCCTTGCCGTATTGACGCCATGCTCTCCCCGTATTCTGCAAAAAAACCACGCCACATACCAAAACAGTGACAAAGTTGGCAAAACAACGGCGGCGCAGGAGATAAAATATGCGCCTCAATTTTTCGGGCATCCCGAATCATTGAGGTTTGATTGAGTCGTTTATTTTTATTGATTGTGTTTTGGAAGATAGAAGGAAGAAGGTAAGAAGCATGGCAACATTTGATCTGTTTATGAAGCACTCTCTGGAACTGCATCTCCTCGTCGCCCTGGTCGCCGCATTCATCACGTATGCCGCGGTCAAACTGGTCGATCTGACCACCAGCGCCGTCAACGCGCTCACTGATCTGATCAAATCCCGTCGTCACGGGCCAACGGTCTCGGCACACTAAACGCAGTTCATCACAACGCGCATGCCGCGTTCCGGACGTGTCATCGACACCCGGGCGCGGCATTGTTTTTGGGCCGTCATTTTAGGCGGCCAATGCTTCGCCGCCCCGTTCCTTGCCACGCAATTTTTCTTCTGGCGGCCACCGGATCAGACTAAACCACGCGGATATTTAACGTCCCCAATCCGTCAACGCCCCCTTCCAGCACATCGCCGCGGGTCACGGCCGATACCCCTGCCGGCGTGCCGGTAAAAATCAGGTCCCCCGGCGCGAGTGCGACGTACGCGGATAAGTTGGCAATAATCTCGGCGGGTTTCCAGATCATTTGCGCAAGATCGCCGCGCTGCTTCTCGACGCCGTTGACTTTCAGCCAAATCGCCCCACGACACGGATGCCCGGCCTGCGCGACCGGAAACAGCGGGCTGATGGGCGCACTCTGGTCGGCCCCCTTGCACATTTCCCACGGCTGCTGCCGCTTTTTCGCCTGCCGCTGCAAATCGCGGCGCGTCATATCAAGGCCGACGGCATAGCCAAACACATGCGCCAGCGCCCGCTCGGCAGCGATCTCGCAACCGCCCTCACCAATCGCTACGACCAGCTCGATTTCATGCTGGTAGTCTTCGGTCTGCGGTGGATAAACGACCTCGCCGTCACCCGGCGCCAGCGCATCGGACGGCTTGCTGAAGAAAAACGGCGGCTCACGCAGATTGCCGCCCATCTCGGCAATATGGTCGGAATAATTCTGCCCGACGCAATAAACGCGGCGAACAGGAAAGCGCGTGGTACGACCGACGATCGGTAGGCTAACCGGCAGTGCCGGCGGAAAAACATAGGTCATAACGGCTCCTTGAGACTGGGGAAAAGAGCGTCAGAAAACCGGCAAAGCGGTCACACCGGATTGTCGAGATCGAGAAATTCGCAATCGAGCGCAAATTTTTCGCTCAGATGCGCCGCCAGTGCCGCAACCCCGCCGCGCTCGGTGGCGTGGTGCCCGGCGGCAATATAGGCAACGCCGGATTCGCGCGCCATATGCACCTGCGGCTCGGAAATCTCGCCCGACAAAAACGCGTCAACAGCAAGCGTCAGGGCCTCGTCAAAGTAACTTTGCCCGCCTCCCGAGCACCAGGCGATACGACAAATCAGGCGTCCAGGCGTCACATCATTGCCGATGACCAGCGGCGGGCGCTGCAAAGCGGCCTCGACGCGAGCAGCCAGATCAGCCAATGGCAGCGGCGTTTCCAGGCGGCCGAACCAGCCGATTTCCTGCTCGCCGTAATGCCCTTCGACGCACCAGCCCAGGCGCTGCGCCAGCCGCGCATTGTTGCCCAACTCAGGATGCGCATCGAGCGGCAGATGGTAGGCAATCAGGTTGATATCGCGGTCGAGCAAGGCTTGCAGGCGCCGCTTGCGCAGGCCGGTCACACGTACGTCCTCACCGCGCCAGAACCAGCCGTGGTGTACCAGCAGTGCGTCCGCATCGCGCTCGATTGCGGCATCGACCAGCGCCTGGCTGGCCGTCACGCCGGTAACGATTTTTCGTACCTCGGCACGCCCTTCCACCTGCAAACCGTTAGGACAATAGTCCTTAAAACGCGCCGCTGCCAGCAAGTCATTGAGATAGCCCACCAGCGCATCACGATTCATGCCACACCTCCCGCACGGGTTGATCATTTACGCCCTCTCGGCCAACACGGCCGACCCGGCAATAAAGCATATTCTGGCAAACGCCCTTGTGCTGCAATCAGTCCATCGCCGCCGGCAGATGGTCTTTATCCGGGTCTTTATCCGCCGGTTTGCTGATGAAGCGCGCCAGCAGCAGACCCAGCTCGTAAAGCAAGCAGAGCGGCACGGCCAGAAAAAGCTGAGAAACGACATCCGGCGGCGTGAAGATGGCGCCGATGACGAATGCGGCGACAATGATGTAAGGCCGCCAGCCCTTGAGCGTCTCCAGTTCGACAATACCCATTTTGACCAGAACGATGACGATGACGGGCACCTCGAAAGTCACGCCAAAAGCAATGAAGCTGGTCAGGACGAAGGAAAGGTATTTATCGATATCGGTCATCCAGGCGACGCCTTCCGGCGCAATTTGCGCCATAAAACCAAACACGGCGGGAAAGACGAGGAAGTAGGCAAACGCCATGCCGACGAAAAAAAGCAACACGCTCGTCGTCACCAGCGGTAGCGCCAGACGCTTCTCATGCGCATAGAGACCCGGAGCAATAAACGCCCAGGCCTGATACAGCACATAGGGCAAAGCAATGAGAAAGGCAACCATCAGCGCAACTTTCATCGGTACGAGAAAGACGCCAACGACATCCGTCGCAATCATCTGCCCACCCTGCGGCAGGCTAGCCAGCAACGGCTGGGCCAAGAGTGCGTACAAATCCTTGGCCCAATAAAAGAGGCAAAGGAAAACGATCAGGATCGAAAGCAGCGCGCGGATAAGCCGGTCACGCAACTCGATCAGATGTGACATCAGGGGTTCTTCTTTCCCCCCGTCATCATCGCCCGCGCAGCCAGGCTCCCGGTCGGAATGCGGCCCGGCGCTCATGCTTTCTCCAGCGGGCGGGCCGTTCTGGCGCTATCGTCCGCGTGCATGGCCGACGCGGCAGCAGGCGGCGGGAATTTGCCTGTTTCGGCAGCGGCATCCGACTCAGTCTGCGGCATCTCGTCGATGGCGCGTCCAGGGATATCGCCGGTTAGCGCACGAATCTCGTCGCCTGCCTCTGCCAGCGCATGCCGTGACGACCGCTCAGCCAACTGCACGCTCTCCTTCACGCTCGCCATGCTGCGCTCCAGATCGCGCGCCGATGCCTGCATATCGGCCTGCAACCGCTTCAGCTCGTCGAGCTCGATTTCCCGGTGGATATCGGCCTTGATGTCGCCCACGTATCGCTGCAGACGACCAAGCAGCAACCCCGCCGTGCGCGCTACGCGCGGCAACCGCTCCGGCCCAACCACCACCAGCGCAACGATGGCGATAAGCACCAATTCAGAAAAACCGATGTCGAACATTCAGCGAAGCTGGCGGAATCAACCAATGGCGCAGGAAGCAAACCCAACAAGCATCGTCCATTTAAGTATCGGCGCTGCTCTTGGCCTCGCCTTCGACCGCTTTCTGCCCCTCGGACAACTGTTTTGCCGGGTCGGCATCGACGGCCGCCCGAGACTCGGCCGCCGAATTTTCCTCGCCCTTGATGCCTTCCTTAAAGCCCCGAAACGCCCCGCCCAGATCCTTGCCCAGCGAGGTCAGGCTAGGCAGCTTTTTACCGAAAACAACCAGTACGATGAGCAGGACGATCAGGATTTGCCAGATACTCGGAGCCATGATGTTCCTCCTTAATTGCGTTTGAGCATCGGCCCAACCGGATCCGGCCCGCCGACAATATGCGCGTGTAGATGCGAGACTTCCTGGCCGCCCACACGCCCCGTGTTGATGATCACGCGGAATCCGTCCGTACTGCCGCATTCCTGCGCCAGACGCCGGGAAACGGCAAGCAGGCGACCCAGCGTCGGTTCGTCGGTAGCTTCCGCCTCGGCCAGTGAAGTGATGTGCCGTTTGGGAATGACGAGAAGATGCATCGGCCGCAGCGGGTGGATGTCATGAAACGCGAAAACCAGATCATCTTCGTACACTTTGCGCGACGGAATTTCACCGTGCACGATCTTGCAGAAAAGGCAGTCATCCATGATTTGACCTCGCATTCACTTTGTCAGAACTCAGCTCACTTCGCCGTCCGCGCGTTTTTTTCCTCAATACCGGAAACGCCCTCGCGGCGATGCAGTTCCCGGAAAACGTCTTCGATGCTCAGGCCGCAGAAGGTCAGCAAAACCATCACGTGATAGAGCAGATCGGCCGATTCGTAAACGATGTGATCGGCCTCGCCATCCTTGGCCGCCATGATCAGCTCGGCGCTTTCCTCGCCAATCTTTTTGAGGATGGCGTCCGGCCCCTTGGCGAATAGTTTGGCCGTATACGAAACAACCGGATCGGCATGGCGGCGTGAAGCCAGCGTTGCGCCCAAGCGACGCAGAACGTCCTCATTCATCGCAGTCGTGATTTCATTTGCCATCTCGTTCCGAGCCCCTTTTCGGTCGTCCTTCTCGATCGTCCTGTTCTATCTGCCGGAGCAGCGTTCGGCGATTACCCGATGGGCGTCATTCTACCCCAACCCACGCCTGCGTCCTGCACGTACCCACCCATAAGCCACACGTTCACACCCCTAGCGTATGGCCCTATACCCGTGCGGCACACGGCATCATCGTCTATAAATGGTATCGGGATCTTTCAGCACCGGATCGGCGGGCGACCAATGTCCGTCCTTCAGTTCAAGAAAAAAGCAGCTCGCCCGACCGGTGTGGCAAGCGATGCCCCCCACCTGCTCGACCGACAGCAGCAGTGCGTCACCATCGCAATCGGCGCGAATCGACAGCAGTTTCTGTACATGCCCCGATTCCTCTCCTTTACGCCACAAACGTTGACGCGAGCGCGACCAGTACACCGCACGGCCGCAGCGAAGCGTTTCCTGCAAAGACTCGCGGCTCATCCAGGCCAGCATGACAACGCGCCCGCTCGCCGCGTCTTGGGCGATCGCTGGAATCAGGCCCTGCGCGTCCCATTTGAGTGCGTCGAGCCAAGGCTGGCTGGTATTGAGATCGCTCACAGCCTGACCTCGATACCGCGTTCGCGCATGAATTCCTTGGCCTGCCGCACGGTGTATTCACCAAAATGGAAAATGCTGGCGGCCAGCACGGCATCTGCGCCACCGAGCATCACGCCATCGGCCAGATGCTGCAAGTTACCGACGCCGCCGCTGGCGACAACCGGAACATCGACGGCATCCGATACGGCGCGTATCAGCGCCAGATCGAAGCCGTTTCGGGTGCCATCACGATCCATACTGGTCAGCAGAATTTCCCCCGCACCCAGTCTCTGCACCTGCTTCGCCCATGCAATCGCATCACGCCCGGTCGGCGTACGGCCGCCATGGGTAAAAACTTCCCATCGCCCCGCTTCGACCTGCTTGACGTCGATGGCGACAACGATGCATTGATTCCCGACCTTGGCCGACGCTTCGGCGATCAGATCGGGATTGTGTACCGCCGCCGTGTTGATGCTCACTTTGTCAGCCCCAGCATTGAGCAGGCGGCGCACATCGGCGACCGTGCGCACGCCGCCGCCAACGGTCAGCGGAATGAAAACCTGCGCGGCACAGGCCTCGACGACATGCAGGATGATGTCGCGCTGATCGGATGAAGCCGTGATGTCGAGAAACGTCACTTCATCCGCCCCCTGTTCATCGTAACGCCGCGCAATTTCAACCGGATCGCCGGCATCGCGCAGGTTGACGAAATTCGTCCCCTTGACGACACGCCCGGCGGTGACATCCAGACAGGGGATAATACGTTTGGCCAAGGTCATGGCGTCAGTTTCCGTCAGTGAAAGTCCGCCGAGAGACGGTCCGCCTCGGCCTGAGCATCGGCAAAAGCAAGGGTGCCGTCATAGATGGCGCGTCCGGCAATGGCGGCAAAAATCCCCTCACTTTCTACCTCGCATAACTGGCGGATATCGTCGAGACTGGAAAAGCCGCCGCTGGCAATGACCGGCGTGCGCAGCGCCTGCGCCATCCGCGCCGTCGCTTCAATGTTGATGCCGGTGAGCATGCCGTCACGCCCAATATCCGTATAAATAATACCTTCGACACCGTAGTCTTCACATTTTTTGGCCAGGCTGATGACATCGTGCCCGGTCAGTTTCGACCAGCCATCAACCGCGACCTTGCCATCCTTCGCGTCAAGTCCAACGATAATCTGCCCGGGAAAGGCGCTACAGGCATCACGCAGAAAGCCGGGGTTTTTGACCGCCGCCGTACCGATGATGACGTAGCTGATGCCGCGATCCAGAATCCGCTCAATGGTATCGAGATCACGGATACCGCCGCCCAGCTGGATGGGAATTTCGCCACCGAGCGCCTCGACAATTTCGCGGATCGCCCGTTCATTCTTCTGTCGGCCGGCAAAGGCGCCGTTCAGATCGACAACATGCAGCCGGCGTGCGCCCTGTGCCAGCCAGTGCGCGGCCTGCTCACCGGGAGAAGTGGAAAACACCGTGGCTTCGTCCATGTCGCCCTGCTTCAGGCGCACACACTGGCCGTCTTTCAGATCAATTGCGGGGATGATCAGCATTTTGCGGAAACGAATTACTGAGGTTGGTGAAAAAACGGGCGCTCACCCGGAGCGCCTCAAAATCGGCGTGCAGAAAACAGCCCCAAACGAGCCATTTCTACCGTCATTCCAGCGTCCGTACAGCAAGAAACCCGCCATAGCATGTGTTTATCGTTCAAGAGCTCAAGGCCGCCAGCCGATGAAATTTTCCAGCAGCCGCAGGCCGACAGCCGCACTTTTTTCCGGGTGGCACTGAATGGCAAAGATATTATCCTGCGCCGCTGCGCTGGTAAAGCGGAGGCCATATCGGGTTTCGCCCACCGTCATCTGTAAATCGGCCGGTTCGGCGTAGTAGCTATGTACAAAATAGAAACGCTCACCGTCGTCAATACCGTTCCACATGGGATGCATTCGCGTCTGATGCACTTCGTTCCAGCCCATGTGCGGCACCTTGAGCCGCTGCTCCGTAGTACCGTCCGCACCCACGCCACGTACCGGAAAGCGCCGGACACGACCGGGCAGAATGCCCAATCCGGCAGCATCGCCTTCCTCGCTATGTTTAAACAGCATTTGCAGCCCGAGACAGATGCCGAGAAAAGGCTTGTTCCGTGCCGCAGTAACGATGGCCTGGCACAAACCGCGCGCATCGATCTCTCGCATGCAATCGGGCATCGCGCCCTGCCCAGGAAAAACGACCCGTTCGGCGGCCATGACCGTTTGCGGATCAGCCGTCACGACGACCTCGCATCCGTCGGCAACCTTGAGTAGCGCCTGCTGCACCGAGCGCAGATTGCCCATGCCATAGTCAATGATGGCAATCGTCCCGCGTGCCGGCATCAAAGCGCCCCCTTGGTCGATGGCACCCGGCCGACCTGGCGCGCATCTTCGGCAACGGCCATGCGCAGGGCGCGGCCGAAGGCTTTGAACACGGTTTCCGCCTGGTGATGGGCATTGTCGCCGCGCAAGTTGTCGATATGCAGTGTCATCAGCGCGTGATTGACCAGGCCCTGGAAGAATTCCCGGCACAGATCGACGTCAAACGCACCGACCCATGCACGCGCGAAAGCAACGGAGAACACCAACCCCGGACGCCCGGACAAATCGACCACCACGCGCGAGAGCGACTCGTCGAGCGGCACGTAAGCATGCCCGTAGCGGCAGATGCCCTGCTTGCTGCCCAGCGCCGCCGCCAGCGCCTGCCCAAAGGCGATGCCGACGTCTTCGACGGTATGGTGTGCATCAATGTGCAGATCGCCCGTCGCCTCAATGTCAAGATCGATCAGGCCATGCCGTGCCACCTGGTCGAGCATGTGGTCGAGAAAAGGCACGCCGGTCGCCAGCTTTGCCTGACCGACGCCATCGAGATTCAGCCGGACCCTGACCTGCGTTTCGGAGGTATTTCTGCTTACTTCGGCTTGCCGCATGCTGGCACCTTGATTCACGATCATTGAGAGGAAATGACATACCGGATGATGGGCGGGCGGGAAAGGCCGGCTGCTCGGGCAGGCCGTTTCGCCCATGCATCCGCGTCCGTATCAGTTCATGGGCATCATGATACCATTGCCTCCTGTCCGCAAAGGCGTTGTCCAGGGCTTCCGGCCGGATGCGCCATGCCGTCACCGCAACAGCCACGATCCCACGACCTATTCCGCATACCGTTGCCACCATGAGCCAATTCTGGAGCCAGACCGTCCACCGCCTGACGCCCTATATCCCCGGCGAACAGCCCGCGCTGCCCGGCCTCATCAAGCTCAATACCAACGAAAATCCTTATCCGCCCTCACCTGCCGTTCTGGCAGCGCTGCACGAGGCACTGGGCGAAGACGCCGCCGCACTGCGCCTGTATCCTGACCCGGAGGCGACGCTGCTCAAGGCAACGATCGCCGAGCAGTTTCCGGCAAGCGGCATCACCCCTGCACAGATCTTTGTCGGCAATGGCTCGGACGAAGTGCTGGCGCACGTTTTCATGGCGCTACTCCAGCACGATCGGCCACTGCTCACGCCGGACATCGGCTACAGCTTCTATCCCGCCTATTGCCAGCTGTACGGGATCGATTGCGTTCGTATACCGCTCGATGACGAGTTCATTGTTCGCATTGATGATTACCTGCCCCCCCAGTGCGGATGCGGTGCCATTATTCTCGCCAACCCGAACGCGCCGACAGGCCGTCTGTTGCCACCAACCGACATCGAGCGCCTGGCACGCGCACATCCCGATATCCCCGTCGTCATCGACGAAGCCTATATCGACTTCAGCGGCGAAACGACTGCGGAAATCCCCACCGCCGTACCGCTCATCAAGCACCTGCCGAATCTGCTGATTATCCGCACGCTGTCCAAATCCTATTCCCTCGCCGGTCTGCGCATCGGTTACGCCATCGGCCAGGCGCCGCTCATTGAGGCGCTTGATCGCGTCAAGAACAGTTTCAACTCCTACCCGCTCGACCGCCTCGCCATCGCCGGCGGCACCGCCGCCTTGCGCGACCGCGCCCATTTCGACATAACGCGACGCGCCGTCATGCAAAGCCGGGAATGGTTAATCGGCGCCTTGCGCGGGCTGGACTTTGAAGTCCTGCCGTCGGCGACCAATTTCGTTTTCGCCCGCCATCCACGGCACGATGCCGCACATATCGCCGCCAGTCTGCGGGCGCGCCACATCCTTGTCCGCCATTTTAAACAGCCGCGCATCGAGCAGTATTTGCGCATCAGCATCGGCACGGACACGCAGTGCCGTGCGCTGGCCGACGCTTTATCGGCCATTGTGAACGCCACCGGCGGCGGGCAATGATTCGCGCCGCCCGGTTCTACACGATGGGTATAAACCACGCGCCAACACTCTAAACGCCAAGAAAGGAAAGAGAGGAAACCATGAACGAAGCCATCAAATACGTCGACGAAGCCATCCGCTCGCGCCACTCCATGCGCCGCTTCCTGCCTACGCCGGTGCCCAAGGCGACAGTGCGCGAACTGCTCGAACTGGCGGCCTGCGCGCCTTCCGGCACCAACGTTCAGCCCTGGCGGGTCTATGCGCTGAGCGGTGAAGCAAAAAATGCGCTTTCCGCCGCGATCATGGCCAAGCACGCCGCCGGCGAAACGGACGGCGGGCGCGAACTTGACTATTACCCGAAAGAATGGGTCGACCCCTGGCTGTCGCGCCGCCGTAAGTGCGGCCTCGGCCTTTACAGCCTGCTGGGCATCCAGAAAGGCGATACGGTGCGGATGAAGGAGCAGGCTGGCCGTAACTACATTTTCTTCGACGCGCCGGTCGGCCTGATTTTCACGCTCGACAACCGCCTCGGCAAAGGTATGCTCGTCGATTGCGGCATGTTCCTGGGCAACCTGATGATCGCGGCACGCGCACGCGGCCTTGATACCTGCCCGCAAGCCTTCTTTGCCGACTATCACAAGACGATTCGCGCCCATCTCGGCATCCCGGACAATGAAATCGTCTATTGCGGCATGGCGCTCGGTTACGCCGATCCCAACGCGCCGGAAAACACGCTGAGAACCGAGCGCGAAGCCGTCGAAGTATTTACCGACTTCCGCGGCTTCTAGCGCCCCCGCGTTTCAATCCGGGCATCTCCCGACGGCCGGTTTTTTAGCCCGGATTCATCGGCGGCATTTTCAGGGAGGCGAAAGCCTCCCATTTTTTATTTACAGCGCGCACAGCTTGCGCGCAAAGGCATCCACCCGCGCCCAGTCGGTAAATTCAAATACGCCGGACGGGTCGGTCGGGCCGCCTGTCAGCCGCATGATGAAGCGGATGATCTGCCGGTCAAAAAATCCATAGCGCGGATAATCAAGCTTGCCAGCGAACACATCGACAAGAAGCGGTCGCCACGGCGTTTTCTGAAAAAATCTCTGTACGTAAGGATTCGTCTCGGGCCGGCTTCTTTCCGGTTTGCGCGCCACGGTATTGACGGAAAAAAACGCACTCGGCATGCGTGTCAGCACATCGAGATGCGCGCGCACAAAGGCGAAAACATCCGGATGGTGATGCCCGTAACGGATGCGCGCAGCAATAACGATTTTGTCGAACGCTAGCCAGTTTGGCGCTGCATCGCGGGTGATGGGCATCAGAACAGCCTCCTGCCCGGCCGCTTCGATGCGTGCCTGCAAATACCGGCAAATGCGCAGCGTATGTCCGTCTGTCGTCGAATACAGAATCAGAATGGACGCCGTTTTCATAAATTCGCTCGACATCGGCCTCATGCCTGCCGGTACACGAATAAACGCACGATCTGAGGTGCGATCCGCAGCACCGGATGCATCCGCACCCGATAAAAACTCACCCCTTATTCAACCTTTGACGCGGTAACGCGCCGAAGCGGCATGCGCCGCCAGCCCCTCGCCATCGGCCAGCGTTGCGGCCACCGCGCCCAGCGTCCGGGCGGCGGCGGGTGAAACGCGGATCAGGCTGCTGCGCTTCTGGAAGTCATACACGCCGAGCGGCGAGAAAAAGCGTGCGCTGCCCGAGGTCGGCAAGACATGGTTCGGGCCGGCGCAGTAGTCGCCGAGCGCCTCACAGGCGTAAGCGCCAATGAAGATTGCGCCAGCATGGCGAATCCTGTCGACCCAAATATCCGCATCGGTCACGGCAAGTTCGAGATGTTCGGGCGCAATGCGGTTGACCAGCTCACAAGCCTCCTCCAGGTCGCGCACGGCAATCAATGCGCCGCGATTTTCCAGCGCGGCGCGAATCGTCTCACGGCGCGGCATGGCGGGCAGCAGCCGTTCGATCGACGCTGCCACGCGGTCGAGGTAGCGAAGATCCGGACACAGCAACATCGCCTGCGCCAGCTCATCGTGCTCAGCCTGCGAAAAGAGATCCATGGCGATCCAGTCCGGATCGGTCTGCCCATCGCAGACAATCAGAATTTCCGATGGCCCCGCCACCATATCGATGCCCACCCTTCCAAAAACGCGGCGCTTGGCGGCAGCAACATAGGCATTGCCGGGGCCGACGATCTTATCGACGCGCGGGACGGTTTCCGTGCCGTAAGCCAATGCGCCGATCGCCTGGGCGCCGCCGATCGTAAACATGCGGTCGACGCCCGCCAGCGCGGCAGCGGCCAGCACCAGCGGGTTACGCTCACCGCCCGGTGTCGGCACGACCATAATGAGTTCACCGACGCCCGCCACTTTGGCGGGAATCGCATTCATCAGCACCGAAGAGGGATAAGCCGCCTTCCCGCCCGGCACATACAGCCCCACACGGTCGAGCGGCGTTACTTTTTGGCCAAGAAAAACGGCGCCGTCCTTTTCTGTCCGCCCCGGTTCTTCATACTGCCAGCTTTGCAACGGCTGATGCTCATGGTATTCGCGCACGCGCCGCGCCGCTGTTTCCAGCGCAGTGCGCTGCTCGCCGGGCAGCGCCGCCAGCGCCTGCATCCACGTGGCGCGCGGTAATTCCAGCTCAGTCAGCGCATTGGCGCTCAGGCGGTCGAAGTCCCGTGTGTAATGGAGCACGGCGGCATCACCGCGCGTCCGCACATCGTCCAGAATAGCGTCAACCGTCTGCTCGACGGCACTGTTCTGCGCATTCTCGAAAGCAAGCAGCGCATCAAGGCGCGCGGAAAAATCGGCATCGGACGTAGACAAGCGTTTGAGTGCGGGCATCATGCGTTAACCACCTGGGCAATGGCGTCGAGAATCGGGGCGATCCTGGCGCGTTTGAGCTTGAGCGCGGCCTGATTGACGATCAGGCGCGAGGAAATATCGGCGACGGATTCAACAGCAACGAGGTTGTTCGCCTTCAGTGTGCTGCCGGTCGAAACCAGATCGACGATGGCATCGGCCAATCCCGCCAACGGCGCCAGTTCCATCGAACCATACAATTTGATCAGGTCGACATGCACCCCCTTGGCGGCGAAATGCTCACGGGCAATCCTGATGTACTTGGTTGCCACGCGCAGGCGTGCGCCCTGATGCACGGCGTTGGCGTAATCAAAGCCGGCGGGAACGGCAACCATCATCCGGCATTTGGCGATTTTCAGGTCGATCGGTTGATACAGGCCGTCACCGCCATGTTCGATCAGCACGTCCTTGCCGGCAACGCCCAGATCGGCGGCGCCGTACTGCACGTAGGTCGGCGCGTCGGTAGCGCGCACGATGACGACGCGCACATCCGGCCGGTTGGTCGGAATGATCAGCTTGCGCGAGGTTTCCGGATTTTCCAGCGGTTCGATGCCCGCCGTCGCCAACAGCGGCAGCGTCTCTTCGAAAATGCGCCCTTTTGACAGGGCAATCGTGATGCCATCCACGGCATGGTTCCTTTCTGTCTGCGATCTTTCTGCAGCCCGTTTTTTGAGCCGACGGAAAAATTCTACCCGACCCGCTCGATGCGCGCGCCCAGTTGCGCCAGTTTTTCTTCGAGACGCTCGTAGCCGCGGTCGAGATGATAGATACGGTCAATCAGTGTCTCGCCCTGCGCTACCAGCCCGGCAATGACCAGACTGGCGGATGCGCGCAGATCCGTCGCCATCACATTGGCGCCATCCAGACGCGGAACGCCCGTAACCGCGGCGGTATTCCCATCGATTTTGATGTTTGCGCCCAGCCGGATCAGTTCAGTGGCGTGCATAAAGCGGTTTTCAAAGATCGTTTCGCGGATGAGGGCGGTGCCCTCGGCAACGCTGTTGAGCGCCATGAACTGCGCCTGCATGTCGGTCGGGAAAGCCGGGTACGGGTCGGTACGCACATCAACCGCCTTGCAGCGCGCCGGCGCCTTGAGTGTAATCTCATGCGGCCCACTGCCGATCTCACAACCGGATTCGCGCAATTTATCGAGAACAGCCTCTAGATAATTCGCCGAAGTATGCGTCAAGCGCACGTTGCCGCCCGTCGCCGCCGCGGCGCACAGATAGGTGCCGCTTTCGATGCGATCGGGCATGACAGTATGCGTCGCGCCATGCAGGGCATCAACGCCTTCGATGACGATGCGATCGGTGCCCGCACCGGCAATACGCGCCCCCATGGCGAGCAGGCAGTTGGCAAGGTCGACGATTTCCGGCTCACGCGCGGCGTTTTCAATCACGGTTTCACCTTCCGCCAGGCTCGCCGCCATCATCAGATTTTCCGTACCGGTCACCGTCACCATATCGGTGACGATACGCGCGCCTTTCAACCGCGCCGCCCGTGCAAGCACATAACCTTGCTCGACACGCACCTCAGCGCCCATCGCCTGTAGGCCCTTGATATGCTGATCGACCGGACGCGCACCGATGGCACAACCGCCGGGCAGCGAAACGCGCGCCTCGCCGCAACGGGCAAGCAACGGCCCCAGTACGAGAATCGACGCCCGCATGGTCTTGACCATGTCGTATGGCGCCAGCGGATGATCGAGATTGCCGGCATCCAGGACGATTTCGCCATCGCCTGTCCGCTTCACGCCGACGCCCATCTGCTCAATCAGGCGCAGCATGGTCGCCACGTCGTTGAGGCGCGGCACATTCTGGAAACGCATCGTTTCGCGCGTCAGCAGGCCGGCACACAGAATCGGCAAGGCGGCGTTCTTTGCGCCGGAAACGGCAATCTCGCCGGAAAGCCGCCGTCCGCCGCGGATCAGCAGCTTATCCACGCGCAGCGCTCCATTCTTCGGGCGTCATCGTCTGCATCTGTAAGGAATGTAGTTCGCCGCTATCAAAATAGGGTTTGAGCAGCGCATTGACCATCTGCTGACGCTGCACCCGGCTTTTACCGACAAAGCACGAACTGACGATCAGCGCCTGCGGATAATTTTCATCACCCTGGACGCTCAGTCCCTCGCAGGGCAGCCCATCGGCAATGAGTTTCTGGACACTTTCGAGTTTCATCGGATCAATACCTCAATTTATAGCCGCTGCGCAGCAGTGCATAGGCGCCCGCGGACACGATGGCAAAACACACGGCGGCGACCGCCAAGTCCTTTTCCGGCGCCACATCGGAAACACCGAAGAAACCGTAGCGGAAACCATCGATCATGTAAAACACCGGGTTGAAATGCGACACCCGCTGCCAAAAGGCGGGCAGCGAATGCAACGAATAAAAGACGCCGGAAAGCATGGTCAACGGCATGATGAGAAAATTCTGGAATCCTGCCAGCTGGTCGAATTTATCCGCCCAGACACCGGCAATGATACCCAGCGAAGCCATCACACCGCAGCCGAGAACGGCAAACACGACGATCCAGAGCGGCGCGGCAAAGGTATGGGGGGCAAAAAACCAGGTCGTCGCCAGCACCCCCGCCCCCACCATCAGACCGCGCAGCATCGCCGCCGCCAGATATGCAAAATAAAATTCGGCGTGCGAGATCGGTGAGAGCAGGATAAAAACGATGCTGCCCATTACCTTGGACTGAATCAGGCTCGACGAACTATTGGCAAAAGCATTCTGCAAAGCCGACATCATGATCAGGCCAGGAATCAGGAAGGCCGCGTAGCGCACGCCGTTGATTTCGACCCGCGCATCGAGTATGTGCGAGAAAATTGTCAGATACAGCAGCGCGCTCAAGATTGGCGCGCCGACTGTCTGGAAACCGACTTTCCAGAAGCGCAAGATCTCCTTGCGCAGCAGCATACGCAGCCCGGTCATGGCACGGTTTCCGGCAGATGTGGCGCATCTTCGTGCATGAGGCCGATAAACACGTCCTCCAGATCGGTTTGCGTCAATTGCATATCTTCGATTCGACACCCTGCCATACGCAGGCCAGACAGTATCGGTTCAAGCTCATCAATGCCCGTCAGCCGCATCGTCCAGAGACCATCATTGAGCACGGCCCGTCCGGCCAGTGCTTCTGGCAGGCGCCCGCCCTCCTCCAAACGGAAACTCAAGGTACGGCCGGCAAAACGCGCCAACAGGTTGCGCGTGCTGTCGAGCGCGACGATACGCCCCTGTTTGAGCATGGCGATACGCGAACACAAGGTTTGCGCTTCTTCCAGATAATGCGTCGTCAGAACAACGGTATGGCCTTCACGATTAAGACGCCGAATGAAACGCCAGAGTGTCTGGCGCAATTCGACGTCGACACCGGCTGTCGGCTCATCGAGGATGATAACTGGCGGGCGATGCACAAGCGCCTGCGCCACCAGCACCCGCCGCTTCATACCCCCCGAAAGACGGCGCATATTGGTATCGGCCTTGTCTGTCAAATCGAGCTGGGTCAGGATTTCGTCGATCCAGTCGTCGTTGCGCACAATGCCGTAATACCCGGACTGAAAACGCAAGGTTTCACGCACGGTGAAGAAGGGATCAAAAACGAGTTCCTGCGGCACGACGCCCAGACAGCGCCGCGTCGCGCGGTAATCGGCCTGTACATCGCGGCCGAGCACCGTCAGTTGGCCGGACGTTGGCCGCGCCAATCCGGCCAGACAGGAAATCAGCGTCGTTTTGCCTGCGCCATTCGGGCCAAGCAGGCCAAAAAATTCACCTTCGGCGATATCCAGAGAAACGCCGTCGAGCGCACGCAGGCCGGGAAAATCCTTGACAACGTGCTGAACGGAAACGGCAATGCCCACAGAAAAAGCCAGAAATAGCGCAGTGCTCAGCCAAGCGGCAGCATATCGTCAACGCCATACAGTCTGGCCTGACTGACCATTCCGGCCGGCAGATGAGCAAAACGCAGGTCGATACCCAGCGATCGGGCCGTACGTAACCAGGCAAAAGCGACCGCCAGCGCCGAAGCGTCGGTTTCCTCAACCGCGGCCAGATCGACGACAAAGCGGCGCGGCGCATCTTTCTGGCGCAAAAAACCGCGCCCTGCAGCAAGCAGGGCGGTGGCATGAGTGTTAAGCATGGCGCCGCGCAAGCGTACGCCATTTTCGTCGCGTTCGATCATTGCTTGTTCGGGTTGTTCTGCTGATTTTTGTCGACCAGCATTTTGATCAGCCCATCGATGCCGTTGGCACTCACTTCCTGATTAAACGTGCTGCGATAGTTGCTGACCAGACTAACGCCAGCGACGACGACATCGTAGACTTTCCAGCCCTCGTTCTGTCTTTCGACCGAGTACTGGAGCTGGATCGGTTTGTTACCCGGTTGAAGAATCTCACTTTTGACGACGACTTCCGTATCCCCCGCCTGCATACGCGTCGGCCGGTAACGTACGGTCTGGTTACGGTAGCCGGTCAGCGCATTTGAATAGGTGCGCACCAGCAGCGTCTTGAATTCTTCGGTCAGGCGTTTTTTCTGTTCCGCATTGGCCTTGTTCCAGTCGCGCCCCACCGCCAGCGAAGTCATACGCTGAAAGTTGAAATGCGGCAGAACCTTGGTTTCGACCAGATTGATCGCTTTCTGCGTATTACCGCTCTGGATATCCTTATCCTGGCGCACGATGCTCAACACCTCTTCCGTCACGCTTTTGATCATGGCGTCAGGTGAATCTTCCTGCGCAAAAGCAGACGGCGCGATCATCAGCAGGCTAAAAAACAAGGTCCACAACACATTAAGAAGATTGAATATTTTCTTCATAGGTTTTCCTTACTCTCTTTCCAAAGCTTTCTAATTTGAACCTGAACGTTCCAGGAAATCTCCCCGGAAGTCTCAGTTCTCGATCTCACTGCGGCGGTTCTGCAAATAGGCGTCGCGGATATACGTATATTTGTCGAAAGCGGCTTCCTCGACCACTTTCTCCGATGGCAGCAGGCTGGCGCGCCGATCCACCAGGCGCACGCCCCAAAGGGCGTTGCGCAGCCGTATATTGTCGACGTAGGTCAGCGGATCGCCGTAGAGATCGACAACGAAGCCGGCAGTATCACGCACCGTGCGCGGGCCGATCACCGGCCAGAACAGGTATGCGCCTTCACCAACCCCCCAAACGGCAAGCGTTTGACCAAAGTCCTCGCTATGCTTTTCCAGTCCCATTTCCGAGGCAAAATCAAGCACTCCGCCCAGACCGATCGTCGAATTGATAACAAAACGCCAGGCGTCGGAAACCCCTTCGACGGGCTTGCCCTGCAAAAGATTATTGACCGAAATCCAGACATCCTCCAGATTGCCGAAGAAATTACCGATACCCGTCCGGACTGGCTGCGGCGTCACCGCATCGTAACCTTGCGCGATCGGCTTGAAAACGACATCAATGCCTTCATTGACGCGGAACATGGCGCGATTGAAGCCTTCATACGGATCGGGGTTGTCCGCCGTCGTCGCGCAGCCGGACAATGCCAGTACGCTGACGGCAGCCATCAGAAAACGGGAGAACGGAGAGCGCGGATTACGGCTACATCGGTCTGTGCTCACGGGGGATCCTCTATCGTTATTTAGCATCCAAGCCTTCGGAAGCCTTGTTGAACATGAACTGCCCGATCAGTTTTTCCAGCACCACCGCCGACTGCGTTTGGGCAAAAGCATCGCCGGATTGCAGCATCTTCTCATCGCCGCCCGCCTCCAGCCCGATATATTGCTCGCCGAGCAGGCCTGCGGTAAGAATCGAGGCAAAGGTGTCCTTGGGGAAGCGATAACGGCTGTCGATCGTCATCGTTACGACCGCTTCGTACGTCTGCGCATCAAAGCTGATTCCCGTCACCCGACCCACGACAACGCCCGCGCTCTTGACCGGGCCACGCACTTTCAGGCCGCCAATGTTATCAAACCTGGCATTGAGCTGATAAGTTTCAGCAAAGTTTGCCGAAGATACGTTGCCGACGCGCAACGCAAGAAAGAGAATGGCCGCGAAGCCCGCCATCACGAAGACACCCACCCACAAATCCATCAACTTGCGATTCATTACATTCCCCGGAACATAAAGGAAGTCAGGACAAAATCCAGCGCCAGAATAGCCAGCGCCGAATGAACGACGGTTCGCTTGATCGACGCCGACACGCCCTCGGCTGTCGGCACTGCGTCGTACCCTTCAAATACGGCGATCAGCGAAACCGCCACACCAAAAACAAAGCTCTTGACGATCCCGTTCCAGATATCGAAACGGAAGTCGACCGAACCCTGCATCTGCGACCAAAATGCCCCCTCATCCACCCCGATGAATACGACGCCGATCAGATAGCCGCCAAATACGCCAATCAGGGTAAACATCGCCGAAAGCAACGGCATCGAGATGACTCCTCCCCAAAAACGCGGCGCAACCACACGACCAATCGGGTTGACTGCCATCATATCCATCGCCGTTAATTGCTCGGTCGCCTTCATCAGGCCGATTTCGGCAGTAATCGACGAGCCGGCACGGGAAGCAAAAAGCAGGGCGGAAACCACCGGCCCCAATTCGCGCGTCAGCGACAGGGCGACAAGTACGCCCAATGCTTCGGAAGAGCCATAGCGTTGCAGCGTTTCATAACCCTGCATGCCCAGCACCATCCCGATAAACAGCCCGGAGACAAGGATGATCAGCAGCGACTGGAAACCGGAAAAATAGATTTCCCGGATGGTCAGCGGCAAGCGGCGGAACGACTGCCCCGAATAGGCGAGAATCGTGGCGAAAAAACGCGCCGCAAACCCCGTCCGCTGCAACAGACTGGTCACCCGGTGCCCGAGCGATTCGAGTGCCGCGACAAAAACGGAAGGTTTACGTTCAGCCATCGGCACGCTCCCGCAACAAAGCCTCGGTAAAGGGCGCGGATGGATAATGGAAATGTACGGGCCCGTCGGCTTCGCCATAGACAAACTGGTGTACAAACGGCTCTTTCGAAGCACGAATTTCGTCAGGCGTACCGCGCGCAACGATTTGCCCGTCAGAAACAAAATAGACGTAATCGACGATCTGCAACGCTTCCTGCACGTCATGCGTCACCAGCAGAGAAGTCGCGCCAAGCGCATCGTTCAGCCGACGGATCAATTGGCCGATGACGCCCATCGAAATCGGATCCAGCCCGGCGAACGGCTCGTCGTACATGATCAGCATCGGATCGAGCGCAATCGCCCGCGCCAGCGCAACACGGCGCGCCATGCCGCCTGACAGCTCGGAAGGCATCAAGGCATGCGCGCCACGCAACCCGACTGCATTGAGCTTCATCAGCACCATGTCGCAGATCATTTCCTCGGTCAGGTCAGTATGTTCGCGCATCAAATAGGCGACATTCTCGAATACGGAAATATCAGTGAACAAAGCGCCAAACTGGAACAGCATGCCCATGCGCCGACGCATGGCATACAGCGCCTTGTGATTCATGTCCGGCACCGACTGACCATCGACAAGCAAGGTCCCGCTCGTCGGCTTGAGCTGCCCGCCAATCAGGCGTAATAACGTCGTCTTGCCACAACCGGAATTACCCATGATGGCGACGAGCTGACCGCGCGGAACCTCCATATTGATTCCCTTGAGGATCGCTCGCTCGTCATATGAAAAATTCAGCTCGGATATGCTGACCAGTGAATCGGACACAATAACTTTCAGGACTAAAATGGGCGCTTATTATAACCGAAGGCTTCCGAATTCCAGCAAAACTGCCGACGGAAACCTGGCAGAAAGCCGCCAAAACATTCAGACAAACAGCAACTTGCGGCATAAGCGCGGCAGCGCGCGAGATGATTTTCCCTACGGTAACCAAAATCGCATTACTCATTCGTCTGCCCCAGGCAGGCGGGCGCCTAAAGATAGGCACTGGCACGCGCTGACACACACTTGGCGGTGATGGCATAATGGCAGCGCTTATCGGCGCCTTCCTTACGCCAGCTACCGCATCCGCCAATCGGTTCAGCCGTGTCGCGGAAGGTTTTCTCAAACCCGCCAAAGCGCTTCCAAGAAGCGCGGAGTCCTGCGAATCATGAGCGAATCCAATCTGTACCAGCATTACCGGGGCAACACCTACCTCTTCGGCAGTAATGCGCCCTACGTCGAAGAAATGTATGAGAACTACCTGGTCAACCCCACGAACATTCCCGATGACTGGCGCGCCTACTTTGACGCGCTGCAAAACGCCCCCGCGCCCGACGGCTCCTTCAGCCGCGACGTTCCGCATCAGCCGGTCATCGACGCCTTTGCCGCACGCGCCCGCCAAGGGCATACGCAGGTCATCGTCGCCAGCGGCGCCGACACCGAAATGGGGCGCAAGCGCACAGCCGTTCAGCAGCTCATCGCCGCCTATCGCAACGTCGGGCAGCGCTGGGCCGATCTCGACCCGCTCAAACGCACGCCGCGCCCGGACATTCCGGAGCTGGAACCCGCTTTCTACGGACTGACGAACGCCGACCTAGAAACGGTGTTCAACACCAGCAACACGTTCTTTGGCCATGACACGATGACGCTGCGCGACCTGCTCAACGCGCTGCGCGAAACCTATACGACCACCATTGGCGCCGAATATACGTATCTGACCGACCAGAGGCAGAAACGCTGGTGGCAGCAGAAATTAGAAAGCGCCCGCACCAATCCGCATCTGAACGCGCAGGAAAAAAAGCGCGTCCTCGAACAGCTCACGGCCGCCGAAGGGCTGGAGCGTTTCCTGCACGCCAAGTATGTCGGTCAGAAGCGCTTTTCACTTGAAGGCGGCGAGAGCTTCATCGTCGCCATGGATGAACTCATCCGCCAGGCCAGCCGGCAGGGCGTTCAGGAAGTCGTCATCGGCATGGCGCACCGCGGCCGTTTGAACGTGCTGGTCAACACGCTGGGCAAAATGCCAGCGATGTTGTTTGCCGAGTTTGAACATACCGCACCGCAGGATTTGCCGGCGGGTGACGTGAAATACCACCAAGGCTTCCGCTCCGACATCATGACGCCGCACGGGCCGATTCACCTGATGCTGGCCTACAACCCCTCGCATCTTGAGATTATCAACCCGGTCGTCGAAGGCAGTGTGCGCGCCCGCCTGGATCGCCGCGGCGATGCCGAAGGCGACACCGTGCTGCCCGTGCTGGTGCATGGCGACGCCGCCTTCACCGGCCAGGGCGTCGTTCAGGAGACGCTGGCCATGTCGCAGGTACGCGGCTACACCACGGGCGGCACAGTCCATATCGTGATCAACAATCAGATCGGGTTCACCACCAGTGACCCACGCGATGCGCGTTCCACGCTGTATTGCACCGACATCGTGAAGATGATCGAAGCCCCCGTGCTGCACGTCAATGGCGACGATCCCGAAGCGGTCGTACTCGCGACCCAGCTGGCGCTGGAATACCGTCAGGAATTCAATCAGGACGTCGTGCTGGACATTGTCTGTTTCCGCAAACTGGGGCATAACGAGCAGGACACGCCCATGCTCACCCAGCCGTTGATGTACGCAAAAATCGCCAAGCATCCCGGCACACGCCGGCTATACGCCGACAAACTGGTTGCGCAGGGCGTGCTACCCGCTTCCGGCCCGGAAGACATGGTTGCCGCCTACCGCGCCGCCATGGAGGCCGGCCGACATCCGGTAGATCCCGTGCTCGCCAACTTCCAGCGCAAATACTCGGCCGACTGGGAACGCTTCAGAAATACCCGCTGGACCGATACCGCCGATACGACGATCCCGCAGGCTGAATGGAAACGCCTGGCCGAGCGGATCACCGCCATTCCCACAAACTTTGCCGTGCATCCGCTGGTCCAGAAAGTCCTGGAAGATCGCGCCGCCATGGGACGCGGAGAAATCAACATCGACTGGGGCATGGGCGAGCACATGGCCTTTGCTTCGCTGCTCGTTGGCGGCTACAACGTCCGCCTTTCCGGCGAGGACAGCGGCCGCGGCACTTTCAGCCACCGCCACGCCGTGCTGCACGACCAGAAACGCGAAAAATGGGATGAAGGCATTTACATTCCCCTGCAACACGTGGCTGAAAAACAGGCGACCTTCACCGTCATCGACTCCATCCTGTCCGAAGAAGCCGTGCTCGGTTTTGAATACGGCTACGCTTCCAATGCGCCGGACACCCTCGTCATCTGGGAAGCACAGTTCGGCGATTTTGCCAACGGCGCACAGGTGCTCATCGACCAGTTCATCGCTTCCGGCGAAGTGAAATGGGGGCGCCTGAATGGCCTGACCCTGATGCTGCCGCACGGCTACGAGGGACAAGGGCCGGAACACTCCTCCGCCCGCGTCGAACGCTTCATGCAGCTGGCGGCCGACATCAACATGCAAATCGTGCAACCCACCACGGCCAGCCAGATCTTCCACGTACTGCGTCGCCAGATGATCCGCCCGCTACGCAAACCGCTGGTCATCTTCACGCCCAAGAGCCTGCTACGCAACAAGGACGCAGCCTCGCCCATCACCAAATTCACCAAAGGCGGCTTCCAGACCGTCATTGGTGACAAGAGTGAACTCAAGGCCGATAAGGTAAAACGCATCATCGCCTGCTCGGGCCGGGTGTATTACGATCTGGTCAAAAAGCGCGAAGAGAAAGGCTGTGACGATGTAGCCATCATCCGTATCGAACAGCTCTACCCCTTCCCGCACAAAGCCTTCGGGGCGGAAATCAAAAAATATCCCCACGCTACCGAAATCATCTGGTGCCAGGACGAGCCGCAAAATCAGGGGGCCTGGTTCTTCGTGCAGCACTACATTCACGAAAACATGTCCGCTGGCCAGAAACTCGGCTATGCAGGCCGTCCCGCCTCGGCCTCGCCGGCCGTCGGTTACGCGCACCTGCACCAGGAACAGCAGAAGGCGCTGATCGACGCCGCGTTCGCCAAACTGAAAGGCTTTGTTCTGAATAAATGAATCGCGCCCGGCGCCGGCATCCGGACGGGATGATAGTCGCCTCCGCCTCGCCAGCGCCTGACGCCAACCTACCCAAGACTGGAAACCAAAATGGCACTTGTTGAAGTCAAAATCCCGCAACTCTCCGAATCCGTCTCCGAAGCGACATTGCTGCAATGGAAAAAGAAAGCCGGCGAAGCCGTAGCGGCCGATGAAATCCTGATCGAAGTTGAAACCGACAAGGTCGTGCTGGAGGTGCCCGCCCCGGCGGCCGGCATCCTGGTGGAAATCGTCGAAGGCGACGGGGCGACGGTCACCGCCGATCAGCTCATCGCCCGCATAGATACCGCAGCCAGCGCCGCCGCATCGGCCAATGCACATACCGATGCGCCCGCGCCCGATGTCTCAGCCGCACCTGCCCAAACACTATCCGCCCCCGGCAGCAAAGCGGGCGTCGCCATGCCCGCCGCAGCCAAGATTCTTGCCGACAAGCATATCGACCCGGCCAGCATCGCCGGTACGGGCAAGGACGGCCGCATTACCAAAGCCGATGCGCTGGCCGCCACTGCCACTCCGCCCGCTGCCACACGTCCGGCGCAACCGGCCATGCCGCCCGCGCCACCCATCCCCCCAGCCATAGCCGGCAACCGCGCCGAAGAGCGCGTCCCCATGAGCCGCCTGCGGACACGCATCGCCGAGCGTCTGCTGCAATCGCAGGCCACCAATGCCATCCTCACCACCTTCAACGAAGTGAACATGCAGCCGATCATGGATATGCGCAAGCGCTTCCAGGAAAAATTCGAGAAACAGCATGGCGTCAGGCTTGGCTTCATGAGCTTTTTCGTCAAGGCCGTCGTCCATGCGCTCAAGCAATATCCGATTCTCAACGCCAGCATAGACGGTAGCGACATCATCTACCACGGCTATTTCGACATCGGCGTTGCCGTCGGCAGCCCGCGCGGCCTGGTCGTGCCCATCCTGCGCGACGCCGACCAGATGAGTTTTGCCGACATCGAAAAGAAAATTGCCGAATTCGGCGCCAAAGCGCGTGACGGCAAACTGGGCATCGAAGAAATGAGCGGCGGCACTTTCTCAATCAGCAACGGCGGCGTATTCGGCTCCATGATGTCCACGCCCATCATCAACCCGCCGCAGTCGGCCATTTTGGGCGTCCATGCCACCAAAGAACGCCCCGTCGTCGAAAACGGCCAGATCGTCATCCGCCCCATGAACTATCTGGCCATGAGCTACGACCACCGCATCATCGACGGCCGCGAAGCCGTGCTGGGCCTGGTCGCCATGAAAGAAGCGCTGGAAGACCCCGCACGACTGCTGTTCGACCTCTGATCGGCCTCGCCGCCAGTCGCCTGCCGCACACAAGCTCCGAGGCAATGCGGCAGCGCGCGGCGGGTCTTGCAACCGGGAAGATGCCCATGCCCAAACCGACCTGGCTCCAGCGCCTTGCCCTGCTGTGGCGCTGGCTGAATCAGCCTCTGCCCGGCACTTCGCCACGCCAGACGAAGCCTGTTGTTCGGGTGGAGGGGCGCATTCCGGGCAAAACTTTGTCCGTGCTCACTGTCTTGCTACTGGCTGGGATGCTGGCAGACATGGCGGGCTGGTGGCAAGCGCCTAGTTTTGATCCGTTTCAGCTTTACTTCGCCTGGGTCAGCTCACTGGTGTGCAACGCGGGCTGGGGCGGCTACAGCCAAGGCTTGTGGGGAATAGCAGGCGGCATCATTCTGTTTTGCTTTTTGCCCGCATGGCTGATGTGGGCGTGGATCGTCCGTCATGCCTACCAACTGATACGCCGCCGGCCCCACCTGCCTTCTCGCGGCAAGCCGTGGTTTCCCCTGGCGCTGCTTGCAGGGCGAGCCGCTGTGCGGCGCGGGTGGTGTCTATTGCTGGCCGCGGCTCTGGCGCTGTGCCTGCTGCTGTGGGTAACCTACGCATTTTATGCGCGGCTACTACAGTTTTTGTTGCCGCCTTCCGCACTGAAAGCCTGCCGAGATTCAACCTTCCATCTTTTCTGGAGATTCACAACATGAGCGACACTTTCGACGTCATCGTTATCGGCGCCGGCCCCGGCGGCTACATTGCGGCCATCCGCGCCGCGCAACTGGGCTTCAAGGTAGCCTGCATTGACGAGTGGGAAAACGAAAAAAGCGGCCCCGCGCCCGGCGGCACCTGCACCAATGCGGGCTGCATTCCGTCCAAGGCGCTGCTGCAAAGCTCTGAGCATTTCGCGCAGGCCGCGCATCACTTTGGCGAACACGGCATCAGCCTCAAAGACTTGAAAATGGATGTCGCAAAAATGGTCGCCCGCAAGGAGGGCGTGGTCAAGCAGAATAACGAGGGCATCCTCTACCTGTTCAAGAAAAACAAGGTCACGTTCTTCCACGGTCGCGGCTCTTTTCTAAAAACAGTCGATGGCGGCTATGAAATCGCCGTGACGGGCGACAAGAGCGAAACCCTCACAGGCAGGCAAATTATCATCGCCACCGGCTCGCGCCCACGCCAGCTGCCCGGTGCGCCGTTTGATGAAGCAAGCATCCTTTCCAACGAAGGCGCTTTACGCATGACCGCTGTGCCCAAAAAGCTGGGCATCATCGGCGCCGGCGTCATCGGGCTGGAGATGGGCAGCGTCTGGCGCAGACTGGGGGCGGAAGTCACGATTCTGGAAGGGCTGCCCACGTTCCTGGGCATGGTCGACGAACAGGTCAGCAAAGAAGCCAGGAAGGCTTTTGACAAACAGGGATTAAAAATCGAGCTGGGCGTGAACGTGGGCGAAATCAAGCACGGCAAAAAAGGCCTCACCGTCCACTACACCAATGCCGCAGGCGATGCACAGCGGCTCGAAGTGGACAAGCTCATCGTCAGCATTGGCCGCGTGCCCAATACCGAAGGGCTGAATGCTGAAGCCGTCGGTTTGCAGCTGGGCGAACGCGGCGACATCGTGGTTGATGAACAATGCCGCACCAACCTGCCCGGCGTATGGGCCGTGGGCGACGTGGTGCGCGGCCCCATGCTGGCGCACAAGGCCGAAGAAGAAGGCGTCGCCGTGGCCGAGCGCATCGCCGGCCAGCACGGGCATGTGGATTTCAGCCTCATCCCCTACGTCATCTACACCAACCCCGAAATCGCCTGGGTGGGCAGAACCGAGCAGCAGCTTAAAGAGCAAGGCGTGGCCTACAAGGCCGGCTCATTCCCCTTCCTGGCCAACGGCCGCGCCCGCGCGCTGGGCGACACCACGGGCTTCGTCAAATTTTTGGCCGACGCCGCTACCGACGAAATCCTGGGCGTACATATCGTCGGCCCCTATGCCAGCGAACTGATTGCCGAGGCCTGCGTGGCAATGGCCTTCCGCGCCAGCAGCGAAGACATCGCCCGCATCTGCCACGCCCACCCCAGCCTGAGCGAAAGTACCAAAGAAGCCGCGCTGGCCGTGGACAAACGCACGCTGAACTTCTGAGGCGACACGAAGCCCGCGTATTCAGTGCATCTTCGAGGAGGTATAGCGGCTTCCTTTACCAAAATACGGCGTTGGCTCGCCTTGCCGTACTACTCGTACTGTCAGCGGCTTGCCGACTTATCTTTTGCAAAGTCGAGTTATAGCGGCCTCCTTCGCCAAAATACTGCGTTGGCTCGCCTTGCCGTACTACTCGTACTGTCAGCGGCTCG